>Ga0209792_1001386_pt1 | contig 11810 bp, 12 predicted proteins | sample EBPBio142005_DNA_FD_185860 | JGI IMG/M metagenome (GOLD analysis project Ga0209792, IMG submission 185860) | Wastewater treatment Type I Accumulibacter community from EBPR Bioreactor in Madison, WI, USA - Reactor 1_6/14/2005_ DNA (SPAdes)... | ecosystem: Engineered > Bioreactor > EBPR >...
GGCGGGCGTCGGCTCGGCGGGAACTTCGACCGGCGCGGGTTGCGGCGTCTCGACCGGCGCGTTGGGGTCGCCGACCTCCTCGACCTTCTTCGAGCCGAAGGAGAAAACCTTCTTGATGAAGTTGAACGCCATCAGGCTGCCTGCCGCATCGGCTGCGTAATCAGCCTGTTGCCGTCATGGCCGGTGACGATGGCGGAGACGATCTCGCCGGGCTGCCCGGCATCGATCGCCGCCAGCGTGAAACCTTCGGTGCGGCCGAGGCCGCCCCGCTCGACAAGGATCGACTGCGCCGTCCCGGCCAGCCGGTCGAGGTGGCGGCGATAGGCGCGTTCGCCCGCTTCGCGCAGGCGCGCCGCCCTCGCCTTGACGATGTCGCGCCGCACCGGCGGCATGCGTGCCGCCGGCGTGCCCTCGCGCGGCGAGAACGGAAAGACGTGGAGGTGCGTCAGCCCGCACTCCTCGACGATCCTCAGCGAGTTCTCGAACATGGCTTCCGTCTCGGTCGGGAAGCCGGCGATGATGTCCGCGCCGAACACGATGTCGGGCCGCAGGCTCCGCACCTCGTCGCAGAACCGGATGGCGTCGTCGCGCAGGTGCCGGCGCTTCATGCGCTTCAGGATCATGTCGTCGCCGGCCTGCAGCGACAGGTGCAGATGCGGCATCAGCCGGCGCTCGGTCGCGATAGTCTCGATCAGCTCGAGATCGGCCTCGATCGAGTCGATCGAGGAGAGCCGCAGGCGCTTCATGTCGGGCACCTGCCGCAGCAGGGTCCGCACCAGCCGGCCGAGCTTCGGGCTGCCCGGCAGGTCCGCGCCATAGCTCGTCAGGTCGACGCCCGACAGAACGATCTCGGCATAGCCGTTGCCGGCGAGCCGCTTCACCTGCTCGACCACCGCGCCCATCGGCACCGAGCGCGAATTGCCGCGCCCGTATGGGATGATGCAGAAGGTGCAGCGATGGTCGCAGCCGTTCTGCACCTGCACGAAGGCGCGTGCGCGTCCCTCGATCGCGTCGACCATGTGCGAGGCCGTCTCGGTCACGCTCATGATGTCGTTGACGCGCACCTTCTCGAACAGGTTCACGCCGAAATCGGGCAGGGCGCGATAGGACGACGCCTTCAGCTTTTCCTCATTGCCGAGAACGAGGTCGACTTCGTCCATCGCCTCGAACGTGCCGGGCTCGGTCTGCGCCGCGCAGCCGGTGACGATGATGCGCGCGGCCGGGTTCTCGCGCCGCGCCTTGCGGATCGCCTGCCTTGCCTGGCGCACCGCTTCCGCCGTCACCGCGCAGGTGTTGAACACGACCGCGCCGCCGTCGAGATCGCCGAGGCCGGCGGCATTCGCCTCGCGCCGCATCACCTCGGATTCATAGGTGTTGAGCCGGCAGCCGAATGTGACGATGTCGACCGCCATCACGCGGCGCTTTCGGTATCGCGCGCCCAGAGGCCGGTGGCGGGGTCGAGCGTGCCCGAAAATTCCCACTCGGCCGGACCGGTCAGGATGACGTGGTCGTCGCCGCGCCATTCGACGCGCAGCCGGCCGCCGGGCTGGGTGATGTTTACGCTGCGCTTCGTCCGGCCAGTGCGCGCGGCCGAAACCGCCGTGGCGCAGGCGGCCGAGCCGCAGGCCCTGGTCAGGCCCGCCCCGCGCTCCCAGGTGCGCATGATGATCTCGTCGTCGGAGATCACCTGTGCGATCGAGATGTTGGCGCGCTCGGGAAAGATCGGATGGTTTTCAAGCAGCGGGCCAAAGCGGTCGAGCTCGTAGCTCCATACGTCGCGGTCGACCCAGAAGATCGCATGCGGATTGCCCATCGAGGCGGCCGACGGCGAATGCAGCACCGGCGCATCGATCGGCCCGATCTGCAATTCGATGGCGCGCGTGTCGGCGAATTCCTCGGCGAGCGGGATTTGGTCCCATCCGAAACGCGGCTCTCCCATGTCGACCGAGATCGTGCCGTCGCCATGGTCCTGCGCGTTCAGTATGCCGGCCACCGTCTCGAAGGTGAACATGCGCTTGCCGGTCTCCGCCGCGAGCGCCTGCACGACGCAGCGCATGCCGTTGCCGCAGGCCTGGGCCGACGAGCCGTCGGAGTTCAATATGTCGACGAAGTAGTCCGTGCCGGGCGTGCGCGGATCGTGGATCGCCATCACCTGGTCGAACCTGGTCGTCGGATCGGCGTTGAGCGCCACCGCCGCCTGGCCGGACACGCGCGCGGACGAGCCACGCATATCGGCGACGATGATCTCGTTGCCGAGCCCGTTCATCTTGGCGAATTGCACCCGTGCGGCCATCGCGGCTGCCTACCTCATAGCGTTCGCCGCTATATGGCCGAACGGCCGGGAAATTACCAGTGCGCGCCCGTCAGGCGATGGCCACCACGCCAAGAATGACCAGCAGGAAGAGGATGAGCAGGATGCCGATCAGGAGCTTGGCGCCGGTCATCGCCGCGCCGGAGATCGAACTGAAGCCGAGCAGGCTCGCGACCGCCGCGACGATCAGAAGAATGACGATCCATTTGAGCATCGAAAAACCCCGCTGAAATTGCCGGGGTCAACGTCGCTGCGGCGCGTCAGGTTCCAGCGGTTGCGCTCGGCGGGACGTCCCACACCTCTCCCGGCAGCATCGGGCGGAAACGGTCGCGCGGTATCTGCTCGCGGCCGAGCGCCTTGAGCAGCAGGTCGCGCGGTTCCTCGATCGGCTCGTTGGTGAGCTGGAACGTGCCCCAATGCATGCCGGCGGCGTGGCTGGCTCCCAGTAGCTTGAACGCCTCGACGGCCTCGTCGGGGTTCTGGTGCTGCGCCTCCATGAACCAGCGCGGCTCGTAAGCGCCGATCGGGATCATGGCGAACCGAAACGCGCCGTGCTTTTCCCGAGCAGCGCGAAAATTGCGGCCCTGGTGAAAGCCGGTATCGCCGGCGAAGTAGATTTTTCCGGCGGCGGTCTCGATGACGAAGGCCGACCACAACGCCATGCGGCGGTCGCCCGTGCCGCGCGCCGACCAGTGATGCGCCGGCTCGATATGGATGCGTGCGCTATCCGCTTCCACCACGCCGCCCCAGTCGCGTGCTTCGATACGCATTGCGGGCACCGACTTCCTGACGATCGCGTCGTTGCCGAGCGGCGTTATGAGCAGCGGGTCATGCCGCGCATGCAGGCGTGTCAGTGTCGCGGCATCCATGTGGTCGTAATGATTGTGGCTGAGTAGCGCGAGATCGATCGGCGGCAGGTCGTCGAAGGCGATGCCTGGTGCATTGACGCGTTTGGGTCCGGCGAAGCTGAAGGGCGAGACGCGCTGCGACCAGACCGGATCGGTCACAATGTTCAGCCCGGCCGTCTGGATCAGCAGCGTGGCGTGGCCGACCATCGTGACCCGCAGGCCGTCTCCCGTGATCCGCTCTTGCGGCTTCGCCTGCGGAAATGGGCTCGGCCATTCGGCGGGCCATCTGGCCCGCCCACCCCCGAACTGCCATCGCATCAGGTCGGCGAAGGAGCGGGGCTCCACGCCGTCCGGATTGAAAAACACACGTCCGTCGAAATGGTCGCTTTCCGGTCCCGAATAATAGGGATTCGCCGCGTTGGCGCGTTTCACCGCATAGCCTCCCGTCGCCAGCGTGGCGCCGCCGAGGCCGAGCAGTGTCAGGAGCGTGCGCCGTTTCATTGCAAATAGAACTGGTGGCCTATTGCGCGGCGCGCAAGTCAAAAGCCATCAGAAACCTGCTGGAGGTATCCGTCATGGTCAAGAAGCGCATCGGCGATGCCTGGATGCCGGCCGACGAATTCGGCCGTTCCTTGCCGAAGGGGCTGGGTCTTAACCTGCTCGTCCCCGAGATCGAGCCGATGCGGACGTTCTGCGGCGAGGTGCTCGGCGGAAAGATCGTCTATGGCGACCCGGATTTCTGCGTCGTCGATCTCGCCGGATCGATCCTGCTGCTTCATGCCGACCACACCTATCGCGATCATGAGATGTCGAGCGTGCTGCAGGGGCTCGACCTGCGCGGCCAGGGCGCGGAAATCCGCGTCTACGGCGTCGACCCCGACATGATCGAGGCCCGCGCCCGCGTGGCGGGCCATGTGGTCCTTTCGGGTTCGGTCGACAAGCCGCACGGATTGCGCGAATGCCACATCGTCGGCCCGAGCGGCTATGTCTTCGTGCCGGGCAAGTCGATCTAGAGCGGCCGGCGCCATGTTTTTCAGCCCTGTATGACCGGCTGCAACATAATATTAACTACGTCTACGATGTATTGACCGTAACATTGCCACGTTTGTGGTGATTGGAACGCTCTGTTGATGGGGCGCGGGCGAGGCTCGCGGAGACTTAATTCATGACCGCTCTGGTGAAATCTCGATCGATCTCCGGGCAGATTGCCGTTCTGGCGCTGCTGGGTCTCGCGGCGGCCGGCTGTTCGACCTCGCGCTTCGATTCGATCGATTCGCGGCCGGAACCGCTGAGGCCCGCGCCGTCGGGCCAGGTCACCTCGAACCAGTTGCCGCCTCCCACCGCCTCCGGCCCCACCGATCCGTCCGCCTTCCCGCCGGCCCCCGGCGCCTCGGCCGATGGGACGCAGGTCGCGGCCGCCACGCCGCCGCCCATGACGCCGCCGGCCAACGCCCCCGCCGTCACCAAGGAAGCCATGGTCGGCGCATGGAAGGTCAGCGCCGGCGGCTCCGGCTGCCAGATGATGCTGTCGCTTACCAAGATGAGCGCCGATTTCCGCGCCGCCTCGCTGCGCTGCCCCGGCGACGCCGCCGGCGTCGCAGCCTGGAACGTCGCCGGCAGCCAGGTCGTGCTGAAGGACAACAGCGGCAACACGGTCGCCCGGCTCTATGCCTCGGGTCCGCAGCGCTACGACGGCCAGACCTCGGGCGGTCAGCCGATCAGCTTCAGCCGCTGAGCCCACCAATCCAATGTCGTCCCATGCCGGCCTGAAGGCCCACGGCACGGTCACGGAGGAATACGACCATCTCGTCGAACGCGGCGAGGTGACGCGCGACGCGCGCCAGGAAGAGGTAGCGAGGCAGTTCGACCGCCTCGTGCGCGATCTCGCCACGAGCGGCGTCGCGACCAAATCCAACGTCATCGGCTGGATGTTTTCGCGCAAGAAGCCGGTGGCGGTGCGCGGTCTCTATGTCCATGGCGGCGTCGGGCGCGGCAAGACCATGCTGATGGACATGTTTTTCCGCGTCGTGCCCCTGAAGCGCAAGCGCCGGGCGCATTTCAACGAGTTCATGACCGACGTGCACGACCGCATCGCCGCCCACCGCAAGGCGGTCAAGGACGGCAGGGCGAAGGGCGACGATCCGATTCCCCCCGTCGCATCGGCCATCGCGCATGAATCGCGGCTGCTGTGCTTCGACGAATTCACCGTTACCGACATCGCCGACGCCATGATCCTCGCCCGGTTGTTCACCGCGCTGTTTTCCGAAGGCGTCACGCTGGTCGCGACCTCCAACGTCGCGCCGGACGATCTCTATCTCGACGGGTTGAATCGCGGCCTCTTCCTGCCCTTCCTCGCCGTGCTGAAGGCGCATGTCGAGGTGGTGACGCTCGATTCGCCGACCGACTACCGGATGACCAAGCTGGCCGCCTTGCCGGTCTATGTGCAGCCGCTTGGGCCAGCGGCCGATCGCGCCATGGACGATGCATGGACGACGATCTGCAACGGTCATGCCGAGAAACCCGAAACGATCGAACTGATGGGCCGTTCGATCGCCGTGCCGCACGCCTGCGACCGGGCGGCGCGCATGTCGTTCGCCGAATTGTGCGATGCGCCGCTCGGCGCGCGCGACTATCTCGCCTTGACCGACCGGTTCGACACATTCGTCATCGACGGCGTGCCGGTGCTCGACCAGACGCGCCGCAACGCGACCAAACGTTTCATCCTGCTGGTCGACACACTCTACGATCGCCGCAAGCGCGTGATCGTCAGCGCCGATGCGCCGCCGGAGCAACTCTATGCCGGACGACCGCGCGTCACCGAGGCCTTCGAATTCGCGCGCACCGCCTCGCGGCTATTCGAGATGCAGTCGAAGGACTGGCTGGACGAGGCCGACCGCGCCGCTACCTGACAGTCCTCAGAGAATCGGCCCCATGATCGCGAACGCGTTGACCCAGATCCGGCGAAGCAGGGGCCAATTCCTGACCGCTTCGGGATCGACCGGCGTGGACGAGGCCGCGTAGGCGAGCTGCCGCGCGCGGATCGCCGCGGTCAGCTTCGCATCATGCAGCAAAATATCGTTCTCGAAGTTCAAGTCGAACGAGCGGATGTCGAGGTTGGACGATCCCATGAAGGTGGTCTCGCCGTCGATCGTGAGCGTCTTGGAGTGCAGCAGCCCGCCATTGAACTCCAGGATCGTCACGCCGGCGTCGACCAGCGACGGATAGTAGGACCGGCTGGCGCGCGCGACGAAGCGGGAATCGTTGCGGCTCGGCACGATCAGCGTCACCTTCACGCCGGCCCGCGCCGCACCCATGATCGCCAGACAGACGATCTCGCCCGGCACGAAGTAGGGCGTGGAGATGATGAGTTCGCGTTCGGCCTGGTAGATCAGCCGCGAGAACAATTGCGCGGTGACGTCGCGGCTGATCGTCGGCCCGGTGCCGACGACCTGCGCCGCGAAGCCGCCGGACAGAGGCTCGATCGGTCGCGCGACATCGCCAAGATCGGCCGATCTGATCGTCATCCAGTCCTGCACGAACAGAAGATGCATCTGTCGCGCCACCGGCCCCTCGAAGCGCACCATGATGTCGATCCAAGGGGCGAATTTCGGCTTCACGCGAAATTCCGCGTCGGCGCAGTTCTGGCTGCCGCAATGGCAGATGCGGCCGTCGATGAGCGTGATCTTGCGATGGTTGCGCAGGTCCACCCGCCGCCCCAGCACGGTGCGCAGCAGATTGCCGAGCGGCAGCGCGATCGCGGTCTCGACGCCGGCCTGCGCCAGCTTGGCCCAGGTCTCGCTTCGCGTCATGGCGCGGGAGCCGATCGCGTCGACCATCGCGCGGCAGCGCACGCCGCGCTTGGCTGCGCGCATCAGCGCATCCGCCACCGCCCGTCCCGTCATGTCGTCCAGCCAGATGTAATAGAGAACGTCCACGCTCTCCGTCGCCGCGTCGATGTCGGCCAGCAGCCGCGCCCGCGCCTCGGCCGGGCTATCGAGCAGTTCGCCGACATTGCCCTCGGTGACGCCGAACCCGTTGATCGTGGTCGCATAGGCGCTGGCGCCGCCCCAGCGCTCGATATCGGGCGCCGCGCCGCTTTCGGCGACGAGCGCCTGCGTCGCCTCCTTGGCCGCTTTCAGCCGGGCCAGATCCCGGCCGCCGAAATGCACCTCGCCAACGAACAGGTAGAGGATCAAGCCGCCGAGCGGCAGCGCCAGCAGCACGAGAATCCAGACGACTCGCGCCGATGTGTTGAGCTGCGGCCGGGACAGGACCCGCAGGCCGACAGCGACGAAGATAAGGAGATGCAGGATCGTCAGTGCAAGCGTCATATGACCAAACCATCTGTGGTTGGGAAGTTTGATGCAAGTATGATGTGGCCCGAGCCTGATGGACGGCGCCACTGGCTCAGTATCGGAACGGAGCGATCTATGACCGAATATGCGACAAACGGGCTACGGCGGCGCGATCGCGCCCTTGGCAGTTTGCTTGGGTTGGCTGTCGGCGACGCTATTGGCACAACGGTCGAATTCAAGGCGCGCGACTCCTTCGAGCCAATGGCCGATATGATCGGCGGCGGGCCCCTTTCGTCTGAAACCGGGCGAATGGACCGACGATATGTCGATGGCACTTTGCCTCGCCGATGCCCTTATCGCCGGCAAAGGCAAGCTTGACCCCACTGACCTGCTCAATCGGTTTGTTAATTGGTGGCAGCATGGATCGAACTCGGTCACCGCTGAGTGCTTCGACATCGGCAACGCGACGCGCGCCGCCCTCTCTGCGTTTGTGAGAACCGGCGTTGTTGTGAACAACGAAAACTCGAATATGCAGGCCAATGGCTCAATCATGCGCCTGGCGCCGGCCGTCATCTGTGCAACAAGTCGCGAGCACGCGATTGAACTCGCGCTTGTCCAGGGGGCGACCACGCACGCAGCGCCGGTTCCCATGACCTGCTGCAAGGAACTGGCCGCCCTGCTCTGGGATTTGATTGAAGAAGGCGACAAACGATTGGTCGGCCGTCATTATTCCAGCCGATCTCGCAACTCGATAGTCAGTTCTGGCCATGCGCCTGCTACACTTGATGCGGCCCGATGGGCAGTTGCTACCAGTAAGGATTTTCGCTCTGCAGTGCTCAAGGGGGTCAATCTGGGTGACGACGCCGACACCGTAGGCGCAGTTACGGGCCAGATCGCCGGCGCTCTTTATGGATTGGGCGGCATACCAAAGCTATGGTTGGACAAACTTGCCTGGCGGGACGACATCGCCGGCAGAGCTGGCGAATTATGGAACATTCGCGGCCTCTCGGAGAGGTAGAATTCTGAAACGCATCTGTCCGACTCCTCTGAGTTGGTTTTCGCAGCCACAAGATTGTCACCCTCAGTCGTCTTACGAGTAACCGCTGAATCTCGGGTGAGGATTTTGACGTTCACGTAAGTCAAAATAATACTAACCGATTGAAAGTATTACAGCCGAAAGAATCGGTTGAATTTTTTCTGGCATCGGCCTAATCCCGGCGCCGACTTCGCCAGCATATCGTCGGGGAAGGGGCGGGCTTTGTCACATCTTTTTGGCGATGGGACGATAAGGCCGTGGGATCAACCAATCCAGGCCGGCGCCAGGGTCGGCCGCGCGCAAGGACATTTCGAATGGCTCGCAACAAGATCGCGCTGATCGGCTCCGGCATGATCGGCGGCACCCTCGCCCACCTCATCGGCCTGAAGGAGCTTGGCGACATCGTCATGTTCGACATCGCCGAAGGCATCCCGCAGGGCAAGGGTCTCGACATCGCGCAATCCGCCGCGGTCGAGGGTTTTGATGCGAAGCTGACCGGCGTCAACGACTACGCGGCCATCAAGGGCGCGGATGTCTGCATCGTCACCGCCGGCGTGCCGCGCAAGCCGGGCATGAGCCGCGACGATCTGCTCGGCATCAATCTGAAGGTCATGGAGCAGGTCGGCGCCGGCATCAAGAAATACGCACCGAAGGCTTTCGTCATCTGCATCACCAACCCGCTCGATGCGATGGTGTGGGCGCTGCAGAAGTTTTCGGGCCTGCCCAAGAGCCACGTCGTCGGCATGGCCGGTGTGCTGGATAGCTCCCGCTTCCGCCATTTCCTCGCCGACGAGTTCAATGTCTCGATCGAGGACGTCTCGGCCATGACGCTGGGCGGCCACGGCGACGACATGGTGCCGATGGTGCGCTATTCGACGGTCGCCGGCATTCCGCTGCCCGATCTCGTCAAGATGGGCTGGACCACGCAGGAGAAGCTGGACGCCATCGTCGAGCGCACCCGCAAGGGCGGCGGCGAGATCGTCGGCCTGCTCAAGACCGGCTCGGCCTATTACGCGCCGGCCGCCTCCGCCGTGGCGATGGCCGAGAGCTATCTGAGGGACAAGAAGCGGGTGCTGCCCTGCGCCGCGCACCTGTCGGGCCAGTACGGCGTCAAGGACATGTATGTCGGCGTGCCGGTCGTGATCGGCTCCAACGGCGTCGAACGCGTCATCGAGCTGTCCTTCAACAAGGCCGAGCAGAAGATGTTCGACAAGTCGGTCGACGCGGTCAGGGGCCTGTGCGAGGCCTGCATCAAGATCGCCCCGAACCTCGGCTGACGGTTCGGGACCGGAGGCGGAACCCGATAGCGCGATGGTGATGATCCTCAAGCCCTTCGGCATCGCCTATTTCCCGGTTCCGAAGGTCGCCAACACGTCGGTGAAGGCGGGGATCCGGGAGGCCCTGTCGGATGCGGATATTCTCGACAATGGCAACAAGCGCATGTCTGCGGGGCTCCGCGAGATGACCCGCGACATGTTCCGCATCGCGGTCGTGCGCGAGCCGGTCGAGCGCGGCCTGTCCGGCTGGGCCAACCGCGTCATGCACGAGCGCGACGTCGACCGCTCCGCGATCAGCAAGGCTGCGCTGAAGCCGTTCGGCCTCGGCCCGTTTCCGGACGCCGACACCTTTTTCCTCAACCTCGGGAAATACATGGCGGTGAACGATCGCGTCCGCCGCCATCTGCTGCCCCAAGCCGCCTATCTCGGCGACGATCTGTCCTTCTTCCACGCCGTCTACCGGATCGATGAGCTGGGCCGTCTCGCGGCCGACCTGTCGGCCCGCATCGGCAAGACGATCAGCTTCGGCCGCCATCAGACCGGCGGGCCGAAGATCAGGTTCTCCGACCTGTCGCGCGCGGCGGCCGAGAAACTGACACGCCATTTCGAGGCCGACTACCGGCTGCTCGCGACATTCTACTCACCCAAACCGCTTCCCAACGACGCAGACCGCCGCGCGGCGCGCGGCGCCCGAAAGGACCTGACCCGATGAACATCCACGAATACCAGGCCAAGCAGTTGCTGAAGTCCTACGGCGCGCCCGTCGCCGACGGCGTCGCGATCTTCGAGGCCTCCGAAGCGCAGAACGCGGCGCGCTCGCTGCCCGGCCCGCTCTATGTGGTGAAGAGCCAGATCCATGCCGGCGGCCGCGGCAAGGGCAAGTTCAAGGAACTCGGCCCCGATGCCAAGGGCGGCGTCCGTCTCGCCAAGTCGGTCGACGACGTGGTGCACAACGTCAAGGAAATGCTCGGCAACACGCTGGTCACCAAGCAGACCGGCCCGGCCGGCAAGCAGGTCAACCGCCTCTACATCGAGGACGGCGCCGACATCGACCGCGAGCTCTATCTCTCGATCCTCGTCGACCGTTCGGTCGGCCGCATCGCCTTCGTCGTCTCGACCGAGGGCGGCATGGACATCGAGGCGGTGGCGCATGACACGCCCGAGAAGATCATCACGCTGGCGATCGATCCCGAAAAAGGCGTCACGGCCGACGACGTGAAGAAGATCAATACGGCCTACGGCCTTTCCGGCGACGCGGCCAAGGACGGCGAAAAGCTGTTCCCGATCCTCTACAAGGCCTTCGTCGAGAAGGACATGAGCCTGCTCGAGGTCAATCCGCTGATCGTCATGAAGAACGGCCGCCTGCGCGTGCTCGACGCCAAGGTGTCCTTCGACGGCAACGCCATGTTCCGCCACCCCGAGCTCGCCGAACTGCGCGACAAGACCGAGGAGGACTCGAAGGAGATCGAGGCGTCGAAGTGGGACCTCGCCTATGTCGCGCTCGACGGCAATATCGGCTGCATGGTCAACGGCGCGGGCCTCGCCATGGCGACGATGGACATCATCAAGCTCTACGGCGCCGAGCCGGCCAACTTCTGCGATGTCGGCGGCGGCGCCGGCAAGGAGAAGGTGGCGGCGGCGTTCAAGATCATCACCGCCGACCCGCGCGTCGAGGGCATCCTGGTCAACATCTTCGGCGGCATCATGAAGTGCGACGTCATCGCCGAGGGCGTGGTCGCCGCGGTCAAGGAAGTGGGCTTGAAGGTGCCGCTGGTCGTGCGCCTCGAAGGCACCAATGCCGAGCTCGGCAAGAAGATCATCAAGGACAGCGGGCTGAACGTCCAGCCGGCCGACGACCTCGACGACGCGGCGAAGAAGATCGTCGCGGCGGTCAAGGGCTGACGGTCGACGAGGCCTACGTTCGATCCCAAAGAGATTTCAGAAGGTTCACCCAGCATGTCCATTCTCATCGACAAGAACACCAAGGTCATCGTCCAGGGCCTGACCGGCAAGACCGGCACGTTCCACACCGAGCAGGCGCTC
>Ga0209792_1001387_pt1 | contig 11809 bp, 14 predicted proteins | sample EBPBio142005_DNA_FD_185860 | JGI IMG/M metagenome (GOLD analysis project Ga0209792, IMG submission 185860) | Wastewater treatment Type I Accumulibacter community from EBPR Bioreactor in Madison, WI, USA - Reactor 1_6/14/2005_ DNA (SPAdes)... | ecosystem: Engineered > Bioreactor > EBPR >...
CTCGAAAGTTCGCCAAGCCGAACAAAGCCAAGACACCGAACCAAGCTAAGACGCCATCAACGCGAGGTTTGAAGGCAGGCAGCGTCGTGGTGCTTGTAGGTTCGCTCCGTATCGAGATCAGCGGCATAGGCCCGGGGGTAGGTCTCAATTTTGGGGCTTCTAAGGGGACCGGCGCGGGGAGCACCGCACGCGAGATTCCCGAAATAGGTTTTCCAAAGGAAGCGCCATGATCGTCACCGTAGCGCAGCTTCGGGCGCAGCTTCGGCTGGATGCCGACATGGAAGATGATGCCTTCCTTGAAGGCAAAATCGCTGCTGCTGAATCGTGGATCGAGGCATACATCGGCGAACCCCTCGCCGAGATGGACCCATTGCCCGGCGCGATCAGGGAAGCCGTGTTGCAGCTTGCGGCACACCTATTTGCGAACCGTGAGGCCGTGCTTGTCGGCGTGTCAGCATCGGTCATGCCGTTCGGCGTGCGCGAACTGATTTCGCCATGGCGGGAATGGGAATTCTAGCATGGCGAAATCACCGCAATTGGAGCGGCTACAGCGCCGCCTAGAAGCGATTCCGGACAAGGTGAAAGAGGCCGTGCAGCCGTCGCTTGTCCAGTCTGCCGAAGAGGTTGCCGACATGATGCGCCACCTTGCGCCTGTCGATACCGGCGACCTGAAAGAGTCGATCACGGTCACGCCGCCGGGTGGCACCACGCCAGCATATTCGCAGCCGGGCGGTTCGAAGGTTGCCGGCCCGTTGGAGGCGGTTGTCACTGTCGGCGACCATGAGGTGCGATACCCGCATCTTGTCGAATACGGGACGGCGCACGCCGACGCGCAACCGTTCTTCTGGCCCTCCGTCCGGCTGCTGCAAAAGAAGGTGAAAAACCGAACGAAGCGCGCCATTGCGAAAGCCGTTCGCGACAACTTCGGGGACGGCAAATGATCGACCCGGCATTGGCGCTGCAAACGGCACTGCATAGTCATCTTGTCGCGCAGCCGACCGTATCGGCGCTTGTGCCGGCGATGAACATCCGCGCCGGATCAAGCCGGCCAGACAACTTCCCCGGTATACAGATTACCGCTGTAACGACCGTGTTCAATGGTCGCGCGGCTGGCGGCCAATACGTCGCTAACGTGTTCACCGATCTGCATGTGTGGACGCTAGCCGATGGCCTCGACGCCGCAAAGCAGATCGCCAGCACCGTGGCCTCAACGCTGATCGACTGGCCAGACGCGGATGGTTTCGAGTTCGATGCTTTCGAGCTTCAGCGTGTCGTTTACCCGCGCGATCCCGATAAGGATTGCGGGCATGCCGTCATGTCGATCGAAGCCACGATCAGGTGGCGACTGTGATCCGCGCTGGCAATCTTCGGCACGTCATCCGCATCGAAAGGAAGACCGAAGCGAAGCTCCCTACGGGGAGTGTGTCACCCACCTGGGCAGAATTTGCCACGGTGCGCGCCGAGATCGTCACCGCCAGCGCCGACAAATTCTTGACCGGCTTTGGCGAGGCGGAAGCCGGCAACGTCGTGTTCCGCATCCGCTGGCGCGACGGCATCACCACCGATGACCGGATCGTGCATGCCGGCAAGGTCCATGACATCAAGGCTATCGCCAAAATCGGCTGGCGGGACGGTCTGGAAATCAAGGCCGTCGCAACATCATGACACGCGGCCTGAAACCATCAACGATCGTTGCGGGATCCTCATCTGTGACGGTAGTGCCGATGCCGCCCTCGTATCTTTCGAAAGATGCGAAAGCGGAATGGCGCAAGGTTGCGCCAGTGCTAGTCGAGCGTGGCGTGTTGACCGTCGCCGACATGGCGGCACTGGCAAACTACTGCATCGCCGCCGGCATGATGGTGCGCCTTGATCGGCAATTGCAGATCGATGGCGACGTGCTGCCGAACGGCAAGCGCAACCCGGCGAGCACGGCATTGATGCAGGCGATGCAGCAGATGCTTCGCGCCGCTGGCGAGCTTGGATTGACGCCGGCTGCCCGATCGCGCGCCGTGATAGCTCCCGGCGCTGGCGACGATGACGACTTCCTATGAGCGCGCACGTCATCCGCCCTGAGTTCCTGTTTGATAGCTCGCCGATCGAAGACACGTTCGGCGATGGCGAGCGCGCCGTGCAGTGGCTTCGGCGCAACCACCATCCGAAGAATCCCGCGCCCGGCCACCCGTTTCATCTGGACGAATGGCAGGAACGTATCATTCGCGCCATCTTCGGGCCGCGCAATCCAGACGGCACACGGATCATCAAGAAGGTTGTGATGCAGCTTGGTCGCGGCTCACGCAAAACAGCGCTCGCCGCTGCGATCGTTCTGCTTTGCCTCTTCGGTCCTGAGAAGGTGGCAGGCGGGCTAATCCAGTCGGCGGCATATGCCCGTAAGCAGGCGCGCGAACTGTTTGAAGAGGTGGCGCTGATCGTATCACAGGATCAGCGATACAAAGGGAAACGGCGCGTTCTCGACTACAAGAGCCAAATCACCAATCGGAAAACCCGGACCCGATACGAAGCGATTTCATCGGAAGGGCTTGGTGCGCACGGTTCGACGCCGCATGTCATCATCGCAGACGAACTGCACGCTTGGACAACCGAGAAGCACCGCGAGCTTTGGCGTGTGTTGTCCTCGGCGGCGGACAAGACCGACAACAGCTTGACGATCGTTCTCACGACCGCTGGCAAGGGGCAGGAAACGCTCGCCTACAAAGAAGTCGCGGCGGCGAAGAAAATCCAGTCTGGCGAGATCAAAGACCCGCATGTCCTGCCGATCATTTTCGAGGCGAGCGCAGACGTTGATTGGCGCGATGAAGGGAACTGGCACTTGGCGTTGCCGGGCTTGCGTTGCGGCTACCCGTCGCTTCGGGCGCTACGTGAGCGGCGCATCAAGGCCGAATATTCGATCATCGAACGCGAGATTTTGCAGCAGCTTTACCTTGGCGTTTGGCAGCAGCAGTCGTCTTCGCCGTTTGTCGAGATGGCCGCCTATGACAAATGCGGCTCAATCCCGGTCGATTTCGACAAGCTGAAGGGTAAGCCGTGCTTCCTAGGCGTCGATCTTTCGGAAGTGTCTGACCTCACCGTCATCGTGGCCGCGTGGCTTACCGATGATGGCGGCTACATCGTGCGGCCCTTCTACTTCATTCCTGCCGACGCACTGGCGAAGAAAACGCGCGTCGAAGGCGTCAACTATCAGGACTGGATTGACGCCGGCTATATCGTCACGACGCCGGGCGCTGCGGTCGATTACGCCTATGTCGAAGCCGAGATCAGGAAGCTTTGCAGCGACCATGACGTGCGCGCGATCGCGTTCGATCCTTGGCGAGCGCAGCAGACGCAAAAGAGCTTGATGGACGATGGCTTGCCCGTGGTCGATTTCCGGCAAGGCTTCATTTCCATGTCGCCGGCCTGCGATGAAGTCGAGCGCGCCATCATCACCGGCAAGCTTCACCACGCCAACAATCCGGTTCTGCGGTGGAACTTCGATAACGTCGCCGTCGTGCGCGATGCCGCCGGCAATCGCAAATTCGACAAGTCGAAGAGCCGCGACAAGATCGACGGCGCGGTAGCGACCCTTATGGCCGTGCGCTTCGCGGCGCTCAATAACAACACCCGCTCGATTCTCGAGCGCGACGATTACGATGAACTGTTTGCGTAGGAAGCCCGAGTATGGCCGATGATACCGAACGTCTGATTGTATTAGTTGAAGCGCGGATGACGCAGCTTGAACGCGAAATGAAGAAGGCCAGCCGCGTCACTGGCACCGAATTCACGCGCATGGAACGGCGCGGCAAGCAAGCCGCTGATCGCATAGAAAGCACCATGGGCGGCATGGCTACGCGTGTCGGTTCGATCTTCAAAAACTTCGGCGCCGGGCTGCTTGCTGGCGTGGCGGCGGGCGGCATCTCTGGCATCGTCGCGGGGTTTGGCAGTGTTGCGAAAGGCATTGCTGAGATCGGCGACCAAGCCAAGCTCGCCGGCCTGTCCATGCAGGCATTTCAGGAATGGAAAGCCGTTGCCGAAGCGAACCGTATTCCGGTTGATGCGATGGCAGACGCCTTTAAGGAACTGTCGATCAGGGCCGACGAGTTCGCCACAAACGGCGGTGGCGGCGCGGCGGAAGCATTTCAGCGCCTCGGCCTAACGCCCGCTGAGGTGAAAGCGAAGCTCGCCGACCCGTCACGGTTCATGCTGGAATTGATCGATCGGACCCAGCGATTGCGAAATGTGGCCGCAGGCAACCGTATCTTTGATGAATTGTTCGGCGGTCAAGGTGGCGAGCGGTATGTCGCACTGATCGAACAAGGCTCGACAGGCATTCGCGCGACGATCGATCAGGCGCACCGGCTCGGCAATGTGCTGAGCGATGACGTAATCACACGCGCGGCCGAAATCGATCGGCAATTTAAGATCGCTACGACAACCGTCAGCACGGCTTTGAAGGGCGCGATCATCGACGCCGTGACGGCGTTGCAAGACTTCATTGACCGGTTCAATGGTTTCGAGGCCCGCCGCGATGCCTCGCTAGATGAAGACCTTGCGGCGCTGGGCCGTGAACGATTGGAGATCGAAACCAAGATTGCGGAAATCCGTTCGCGCGGCGACGGCATGGCCGGAGATGGCATCCTTGGCACGTCGATTGGTGACAGTGGCGCACTAGGCGCTATCGCCGATCATGAGCGGCGCATGGAAGCTATTGCCGCCGAAGAGAAGATGATTACCGACGTGCTGGAAGCACGTCGAAAGCTTCGCGAGACACCGGCACCTACGTCGGTTTCAATTCCAGCCGGGCCAATTGTTCCTGTTACTCCACCGTCACCACGATCAGCATCGCGTAGCAATGCCGTGTCGGAAATCGAGCGGGAGCGACAAGCCGTCTCGCAACTGATCGCCGAACTTGAACGCGAACTGTCGCTGATCGGCGCATCCGATCTTGAACGCGAGATCAGCAATCAGCTTCGCCGCGCTGGCGCTGCGGCGACCGATCAGGAAAAGGCGAACATCGCCGCGCTGATCACCGCGATTCAGGCAGAAGAGGCTGCGCAGCGGAAGGCGACCGATGCGAAAGCCGAATTCGCGCAACTGGCACAGGGCGCGTTGTCGGGCTTCGCACAAGATTTGCTGAGCGGCGCGACCGCTGGGCAGGCATTCGGCAACATGATCAATCGGCTTGCCGCGCAATTGGTCGACCTTGCGATTCAACTCGCGATCATCAAGCCGTTGATGAAAATCTTCGGCTTTGCCGGCGGCGGCTTTGTCTCAGCGGACCCATGGGCGGGTATGCGCCTCGCGGGCGGCGGACATGTGCGCGGCCCCGGCACCAGCACGTCGGACTCAATCCCTGCGATGTTATCGGATGGCGAATATGTCGTGCGCGCTGCTGCCGTGCGCGCGATCGGCGTCCGCACGCTGGACGCTATCAACACCGGGCAGGTTCCGGCGTATGCGTCGGGTGGCATCCATGGTGATGCTCCGTCGTTCGCGAATGACAATCGTCCGCGATCTGCAAACGACAACGCGCCGCCTGCCGTGACGATCAACGCGCCCATCACCGTAGATGGCAGCGCCGGCACGCCCGAGCAAAACGACGATCTCGCGCGCAAGATGGCCAAGGAATTTGAAGGCATGGCGCGTGTCGTCATCGCCGACGAGATGCGCAAGGCCGGCCGGCCCGGCAACATCGCCAATTCCAGAGGCTACGGCAGATGACGCGATTGCTATAACGTCATCGTCCGATCGGACATCCTGAACGCAACTCACGCCCGGCCTTGTGCCGGGCGTTCCTTTCCAGATTCAGAAAACGGCCACAGAAGCCCGCTGGGGAGTCTTGGCGGTTGCCGAGTCCCCGACACCATCCGTCACGCTAACGCACACTGGCGAGGCTCCTAGCAGGGTTTCCGGGCATGCCTACACGCCGGGGAACGGCATGTTGTCTGGCGAGCCAGTAACGGCACGGTTTCTTGATAGCCGGTAAGTGTATTTGATAGCCGGGAGAGATTTGCATCCCGGAGAATGTGTCACAAATTGTTAGCGGGTTCTGAATCGTATGTTTCTTCTTAATAGAAGACTCTATTACTGAAGCTGCTAACAATTTGTGACGCTAACAAAGTGTGACAGGCTCCGGCGATCACACACTTCTGCTCACGATTTTCAGATTTTTCGTAAGATCGCCGACGCGAACGCTATAATGCATTCTGCGCAAGAGCGGATAGCTACCGTCTCTCAATTGGCGGTGGGTGACTTTCGTCGGCACCCACCGCCACTAACCGACGATACCGACGATAGGCCCGACGATGCCTGACATTGAAACGGCGACGAGCCGTCCCGTCCTACCCCAATCCGCGAGCGCTGAGCGCCGCGTGCTTATTGCGTTCATGATGGCGCGCGCCGACTTCTATATCCAAGTCGGGGAAAACGAGCGCATTCGGAAGCAGGCTGAGGCCGATCGGGGTATTCAAAGGCATCTGGCGAAGATCGCGGCCACTGCACAGCGCCGCCGCGACAAGGCACGAAATCACATGCGATCGATACGCGGCAAGTCTGCCGATACCGTGCGTTCATATGACAGGACGCTTGGCACCCTTACCGATGACGAGCGCGCCGAGCGTGACCGTGTTCGTGCTCGACTGCGGCAAGCAGAACGTAGAGCACGCCTGAGGGTGTCTTCCTCAGCCAATACAGACCCGAACTTCGGCAAGTTTTGAATCAGTCACCACTGACTGATCTATTTGAAATTACTTACTTTTCCTGTTGCCAACATCTGCAAACTGATTCATGCATTCGTCCGCCGCAACAATTAGAGGCTGATTTGGACGACGATCACTACATTGATGATGAGCTTTACCATCTGCTGATCGCTGAGCTTTTGACGCTCGCGCCTGACCCCGTCACCGGTCAGGTGGAACCCGATGCCGTCAAGCTGGCGCTCGGCGAGATCGCCGGTATTTGGCCGGCTTCGATACAGGCATCAGCCGAAAATCGAACTTAGCTTTTGATCGATTGAAGTTCGAAGGGCGCGGTCTCGTCTGCGCCTCTTCTATTTGACGTGAATCTCGAAAGTGCCTTCGCTCGTCAGGCTCGCGGTTGGTGGAATCATTGGAAACAGGCGATTGTCGAGTTCGTATTCGCAGTCCATCGCGAAAGTTCCTCGCATCTTCTGGCTTTCAACAAAGCCTACTACTTCCAAATACGCGTCTACTTTTACATCGATCGGAAGAACTCCACCGGGCGAAAAAATAGTTTTCGGAAATGTCGTTCCGGCCGGCATTCTGACATTGAGCAGACCTTGGAGGATAGTCGGCCTTTCAATATCGGCTGATAAATACTCATCTGCCGTGCTGAATCTCAAAGGGTAGAATTTGAAAGCTTCGAACACTGCATCCATGGCAGCGAACGCGGAACGCACACTAGCTTCGCCATAGATCAATCCGTCGTCGCCGCGATAGACCCGGTTGCCCGTGATGGTATTTACCAATCCATCCATCTTCTCAACACCCGGCAACGTTGAAACGTTTCGGGTATAAACTAGAGAGCCGCCGACGATCTCAGCAAAAGACCCTATACCCGGAATCAAAGGCTTACCTTTGTCGATTACCAACGCGGCCCGTTTCCTCATCGCCGCTGGTCCTAAGAATCCCTTGAGCGCCGGCAGATGGCTATCAATCTCACCGATAGAAATTTCCCAGATCGGCTTATCCGGTTGCCCCACTCGGTATATCTTTAGAATTCTTCCGTTGGTGAGAACGTAGAATTCGGCGGCAATTTCCGGATGGGTAGCGTAAGTGTGCGCCTGATAACTGTCGTCAGTCGATAGATCGATGGCAGGCGATTTCGACTCGATTACCCAGCGGGCATAAGAGATCACTTCACATACAAAGTCCGGCCGGCCCCGCAAGACAGGGTCTTTCTTCGCATCTTTATGGCCCAGGAATACCTTGTCATATTGCAGCGAAACCTGACTTCTGAGATTTGCTTCCGGATTGCCCTGACTGTAGCCGAGTGCTCGGCAGAACGGCCTGACGATCTCACCTGAAACATCGTCCTCATTCATCGTTTCGATGTTGAACAAAGGAAATATGGTCGTTGCCCCTTCCATTGATTACCCCGGATTGTCGCGATGATGAGTCCACAGCATTGTTGCGTTGATTAAAGCGATGTTTGTTGCGTCAGCGCCCCAAAGCCGTCAGGATATTTCCTACACCCGTCGCGTGGTCCGGCTGCAACCGGACCACGCTTCGGCGGGGTAGCGCCAACCGGCGTATGAGGTTTGCGGATTTGTCGATCGTCACCCGACGCCGCAAACCTCTGCCGGTGCTTCAATATCTACAGATTAACATTCTGATTTGAGAAGATATCGGCGCGAAACTTGCCGCTATCCACAGCCTAGTAGTTCTGGTTCTGTTCCAGCAAGCCTAGTCATCCTTCCACACCGGCACATGCTGAATCTTGATGGCTACCAGCCGGCGCATGCGCATCCCGACTGCCTCTGATCCTGTCGGACTGAACGACTTCACATCCACCCTGCCACCGCACCCCTCGCACTTGATGCGCTCGGCGATCGAATCGACATCAACGTCGCCAAATACGCGAATGAGATCGTCGGGAAAGAAATGCAGCCGGCGCTTGCAGTAGGCACACGCCACGCGGACATAGCTTCGATGCTCGTTGAGCCGCGACAATGGGTATGGGTGCTTTCGATGCTGCTCTGGCATCCTGACAGATAGGACCATATGCCTACGGTGGGTCAAGCTTCTCTTGACACATCCGTTCTATTTTTGTTCTATTCCATTATGAGCGATGATCCTGCTACCCTCGCCACCCCGGTCGGCGATCCGACGCGCGTTAGGGCTGGCGTCATCGAGCATTGGTGCGAGCATCCCGGTTGCCGGCGATGGGGCAGCTTCGGTCTCCCGTATCGTGATCGCGTGATCTGGCTATGTGGCGAGCATGAACGAACTGGACCGACGACGGCCGGGCTGGCAGATTTCACGAGTGGACCCGAAGCCGCACATTCGATTTAGCCCCTTCAAGTTCCGCTCAGGAATTCTTTTGGCGTTGCTGATTGCCGTGATCGCGTTGGCTTGGTTCGGCATCACCCCGGCTGTAATGCCCGGAAGATCATCATCCCGTCTTGGCGCTTGGAGAGATTGATAGCTATGAGCGAATGGCTTGCCGATCTGAATAAGACGGAGATTGTGAAGCTGCTGCTTCAAATGGGCGGCGCATTGATCGTTGCGCGCCTTACGGTGTTTTGGGCGCTGAGGCGCTACAAATCTGAGAAGGCATGGGAGCGACAACACGACACGCTCACGACCGCCGTGCAGGCTATTTCTGAGCTTCAGCGCGTGGTGGATGAATGGGCGAATGAGGATGAGGAACGGAACTATCCTGAAGAATATTCTGATACGCTTCGGGCGAGGTTCGCTACGGCAAAACGCGATCTAGAGCGCGTCACAGCAGCCGGCCGATTGATCCTTCCCGACAACATCAATTCCGTTCTGGAAACGCTCATACGCGACCTCAATGCGCCAGCAGAATGGGATTGGTGGCCGGACCGCGTAAGCGAACTGAAGAGCTACGTGGAGAAAGCAAGCGGGATTATTCCGGCTGGCCGTCGCCTCCTCGGTAGTGCTCCCGGCGGTGGAAGCACCTAAATCACTGACCTAGAATGCCCCACACCGGGAAGTTGATTTTCCCGTAACGTATTGTTTTTTCTATGAAAATTTGAATTGGCTGTGCGCCCAGTCCAGGGCGAACCCGTCTCTGATAGGATTTCCCCGATAACAGGGAATAAACTGGGAATTTCGGGGTTTTTGGACCTGGAAACGAGTTTTGCGCGCCGAAAACCGTCGATCCATCAGTGCGTTGCGCAGGAATTCCCTGTTCAGAATAACAGGGAATTCGCCATCGCCGAGCAGGGAATGTTCAGGTCTAAACAGGGTACCGCGTCGTAAGCAGGCAAACTGCCCTATTCGTCTTCTTCGACGTCCAATTGCAGCAGGATCAGCGCGTGGCCGTCCTCCTGTTCCAGCACCTGACAAAAGAGCTGTCCCGGAGGTCGAGGCAGTCGCCAGTCGGCCGCGTCCGCGTCAGTTACTTCCGAAGTCGGGCCATCTCTCCCGATGGCTGCCAGATCGGGCAGCTGGTCACCTCGCTCGAAGGGCAGGAACGGAAACGCAGCACTTCGCTCCGCGTAGAGGAACTGGCCCGACTTGGCGACGACCAAAGCCAGAGGGGCGTGGTGCAGGCCGACGAAGCGCCGTCCAGCCGCGACCTTGCTGATGTCGAGCCGCCTGTGCAGGGCCAGGATGACGTCCAGGTCGGGAAGGCGTTTGAGAAAGGGCGCAACCAGATGACTTGGCGCCAGGAGTTCTATCGCGAAGACGTTGGCCTCGCGCTCCTGGGCGATGTGCTGCGCAGGCCCGATGGGGGAGACCATGTCGCCGCGGCTACAGGCGAACCTGTTCTGAGCTGACGGGCGATGCCAGGTGCACAGGAAATGCCCCAGTTCGTGCGCCAGCGAATAGCGGCGTCGTCTGGCATTGGAGTTGCTGTTCAAAAGGACCTGGCCGAAGTCACGCTCGGGCGCCGTGAGCAACATGGCCTCAAAGCCACGCAGCGGCAGTTGATCGATCTGCTCGATGTCGAGGGCCCGCGCGATCTCGAAGACCGGAACTGCGCCAGTCACTGTTCCCAGCTGACGATGGATCTCGGCTGCTGCCCTTTCCGGCGAGGTGGCGGCCTCGTCAACCGCCATGCGGTCAAGAGCGACGTCCGTCACGTTCCAGCCGCCTGCGACGGAACGATTCGATCATGTCGTCGATGACACGACGTTCGTGTTCTTCGAGTTCGCCGGCAAGGCGAAACATCCGCGCCAGGTCCTGGTCGGCGTCGGCGGCGTCGATGTCCTCACCAACGAGGTAGGCGATCGAGACCCCGAAGTGGTTGGCCAGGCCCTCGATCACCTGGAGCGAGGGATTTTTGGTACGGCCGCGCTCCAGCTCCCAGATGTGGGTCTTTGTCACCCCGACGGCGGTTGCCACCTCTTGAAAGGACTCGTTCCTCTGCCGCCGCAGTTCTGCGATGCGGGTCGCCAGCGTCATCGCTTCGATCTGGTCGTGGGTGACATAGACCACTGTCGTCTTCAGCATCTGGTGCAGGCGCTTGAGCTCGGTGCGCATTTCCAGCCTGAGCTTGGCGTCGAGGTTCGACAGCGGTTCGTCGAACAGGAACACCTGCGGTTTGCGCACCAAGGCGCGGCCGATGGCGACGCGCTGACGCTGTCCGCCGGAAAGCTGGCTCGGCTTACGTTCGAGCAAGTTCTCTATCTGCAGCAGGCTGGCGGCGTCGCGCACCGCCTTGTCGCGCTCGGCAACCGGCACCTTGCGCATCTCCAGCCCGAAACCGATGTTCCTGGCCACGCTGAGGTTCGGATAGAGCGCGTAGGACTGGAACACCATGGCGATGTCCCGATCCTTCGGATGCACGCCGAGCACCGACCGCCCGCCGATCCTGATGTCGCCGCTCGTCGCCTCCGCCAGCCCCGCGATGATGTTGAGCAGCGTCGATTTTCCGCAGCCGGACGAACCCAAAAGCACGAGGAATTCGCCGCTTTCCAGCGCGACGTCGATGCCTTTCAGCGTTTCGACCGCGCCATAGTTCTTGCGGATGTTCTGGATTTCAAGGGCGCTCATCAAACGGCTTTCTCGAAAGGCGGCAGCGCGCCATAGCTGCGGGGCAGGGTGGAAATCGCACGCGAGGCCACCTGCACGCCGGATACGAGACAGTCGGCCAAAGGCCTGTTCAT
>Ga0209792_1001389_pt1 | contig 11805 bp, 13 predicted proteins | sample EBPBio142005_DNA_FD_185860 | JGI IMG/M metagenome (GOLD analysis project Ga0209792, IMG submission 185860) | Wastewater treatment Type I Accumulibacter community from EBPR Bioreactor in Madison, WI, USA - Reactor 1_6/14/2005_ DNA (SPAdes)... | ecosystem: Engineered > Bioreactor > EBPR >...
CGCCTCTATTCGAGAGGCGCGGACGAATCCCAGATAGGACTGCTGCTGGGCATCGCCGACCGCAGCGCCGTGCGGGATCAATTCCCCCGCCGTCTGATATCGCTGGACACCCTGACCACCGACCTGGTGTAGCGGCCATGAACGGGATCACAGCCGTTCCAGCCCCGGATGAGCAACGATTCTCCATCCGTGGCCAGGTCTGGCAGAGCACCGATCCGGGTTTGCAGGAGGCACTCGCCCGGATTCATGACACGGCGGAACGGCCACGCTGCCTGTGCATACCCGACGGGATCGAGATGTACGTGGCACGGCACCGCCAATACCTCGTGAAACGAATGCCGGACACCGGCAAGTCTCATCATCCACTGTGCCCATCGTATGAGCCCGACAACGCCTATTCGGGACTGGGTGACTTGGTGGGCGACGCCGTGCTCGAAACGCATCCGGGCCATGTCGAGCTTCGTGTCGACTTTCCGTGGACGCGTGTTCATGGGCGCGCCGTGGCGCGCGGCGAACCTGACGAGCCGGGAGAGGTTTCGGTACCGCGCAGGCGCATGACCCTCAGAGCCGTCATGCACTTCCTGTTCGAGCGCGCCGGCTTCAACCGGTGGACACCAGCGATGTCCGGAAAGCGCAATCAGGGGGTACTGTGCAAGTACCTGCTCGAAGCCGCTGCGGAGATCGAGGTCAAGGGCAAGTCCCTGGCCGAAAGGCTCCACGTGCCCGAGCCCTTCAGCGAATCCGCGAAGGCCGACATCGCGCAGCGCCGGCGCGCCAAGCTGGCGGTGCTGCAACCCCATGAAGGCCAGGCGCCGCTCGCGCTGGTACTCGGAGAGTTCAAGACCTGCGAGCGCGGTGACAACGGCTGCCGCATCTGGATCCGCCATATGCCGGATGCTCCGCTGCTGATGGATTCACGCGCGTGGGATCGTCTGGCTTGCACCTACGCGGCCCTGCTGGACGCTCGTGATGCCGATTCTGGCCACCCCATCCGGCTCGTCATGGCGGCGCTGATCCACGCGCGCCGGGAGTTCACCTACGAGATCGACGCTGCCAGCCTGATGCTGGTCAGCGAGCAGTGGATTCCCGTGGAAGGCGTCCACGAACTCCCCCTCATCGATGCCTTGATCGCGCAAAGGCGGCGCTTCCTCAAACCGTTGCGCTATGACGCCAAGGCCGCCGCGGGCTTCCCCAACGCTCTACTGCTGGACTGTGGCGCGGCGCCCGTTCCCTTGCATCTGACCAGTGAATTCATGAGCGCAAAGGATCGGGCCCTGAAAGAAAAGGCAATTCAAACGGGCGGTTCGCCCTCCCACTGGCATTGGCACACTGCCAATGCAATACCGGCCTTGCCCAATATCGCGCCGTGGCCGCAACGGGGCTCTGTTGGCTCACCAGCCGGCCTTCAACGCCGATTTCCGCATTGATGCCAATGAACAAGCATCAGGCCGCCAAATCACTCACCTTTTCCAATTTCCTTTTCAATGCTTGAAATCCGATCAACCCATGACTTCAAGTCCATGTTCTGCGGATCATCATGCACATCATCAAAACCCTGATCGATGTTGAAATGGTACGCAGGGATCAGCCATCTTCCTGCGTGCAGGCTAGCCATGATGTATGCAAGCGCCAGGCGCTGCTCCTGATTCGGCCCCAGTCCTGGCTCTGGCGCTTTCCATCCCCAACTGCCTTGAGGCTTGATGCGGGGCTGGATATTCTCGACATGGACAAATAGTGGCCTAGCCGCCGCGACATTGGAGGTCTGTTCCAGCTTCGTGGCCGGGCTGCTCCTGACTGCACCCCAGGGCCGAAGCACTCTGGACGCACCATCTCGAGCAATCAACAGATTCACCCGCTGCGCCAGACCAGGCCAGCCCTGAAGTCGATTGCCAGACCAGCTCGAGGTGTTCATGTCATCGGGAAACGTCGTTGACGGATAGACGATTTCGGGGGAGCTGGTGTCATGGATGACAAAGTACCGTACGCCCGAGGCATCGCCAGCAACTATCCTGTCAGAAATTTCGGAGCTCGAAATTCCTTGAGCCGTCAGGTACCTGCCGACCTGTTCGGCATTGAACGGAAAAGGCTGCAGCACACGCTGTGATAGCCAATCCGGAATGGGTTGGAGATCAGAGCCACCTCCCTTGGCACGAACCCTTTTGAGTAGACATTCCGCAGTTTGTGCCGCAGTTCCTGCAAATCGAAGGGCTTTCGAGTCAAATGAGCAAGGCCCCAAGGTGGCCGCCATCGTGGGATTGGCAATTGCCGCCGCAAAAAAACCTAAGCCCAAGAGGGTGCAACGATTGAATTTCAGCATATCTACGGCTATTTCAAATCAATACAAGTAATGGGAGACAAGATACGTGCCGCCCATTGCTTGGCATAGCTCGCTAACCCTCAAAACAATAGGTCGGCCCGTTGGCTTCGGCCAAAAATTCCGACTGAGCGCGCGGATCGCGCACCCTCTCACCGCCGGAATAGTCGTTCAATTCTGATCATCGATCCAGCGCCGAACATCCTCCGCGCGCCATGCCGTGATTCCAACCGACAGACGAATCGGGGCTGGGAACACCCCTTCTTTGACACGCCGCCAAAGCGTGGACTTGGAAAACGGGACGAAGCTCAGCAGCAGCTTCTGGCGAACGAATCCCGTCTCGGGCAGTGTGGGCCGCTGCGCCTGAAGTCCGGCGGGCGCAGAGGTAGAGATGGTCGAGGTAACTTGCATGATCATTCCTTGTCTTGGCGAATGCCAAAGGTGCAGGGGCATGACCAGCTCTGTCGCAGCGAAGTCGGTCTTGAAAGGCTTTCGCTGCCGAGGAACGCAGAACTCCTACCTCTGTGCAGGCGTTCCGTTCAGGCACAGGGCAATGGGTGTATATGGGTATGAATCAGCAGATCACGAATACCTGCCGGCCGCGGAGTGCAGCGCAACGGGGACGATGTTCAATACATGGGGCCGAGTAGGAACGCGGCCTGAAGGCAGGTGACGACTGCGACGCGCTTGGCTTGCCAAGTGGACTGCGGGGCAGAAATGCAATCTCAGCCCCTGTGCATCACTTTACCCTCGCAGGCCCATGACGTACCGGCTGCATTCAACGCGGCGCCGGCAACCGGCCCAGCGCGCGGCCGGTTGTCCGTGGAAACGTCACGATGCTATGCCGGATTCACCGGGACGGCGTCGGCCTCCGGAGACGGAGATGGTGCGATGTCGTCGGCCCTGGCCACGCCCTGCCCTGCATCGGCCTCCACCAGAAGACTGACTGCGACATCGTCTGCTGGCGGCGCTTCGCCGGATTGGGATCTCTCCACATCACCCGCACTGCCAGCCTCACTCGCCGGACGGCGCGCGTCGAGCGCATTCATCTCCCGCCGCAGGCGTGCCGCCAGATTGCGCGCCCCGTTCGCCACGTCACGCACCTTGCGCTTGAACGCCGCCCGTTCGACATCGACGGCCTGCTGGGTGATGATTTCGTGGATCTCGAGCGTTTGCAGCAGCGGCATCAGCTGATCGAGCTTACCCAGGATTTCCAGATACCGGCGGCTGCTCGACGAGAGCACTCCCACCTCCAAATCCAAAGGGACGGTGTCGTAGGTCGCGGTGCTGGTGATGCCATTGGCATGGAACAGCGCCTCGGCACCGTCGATCGCCTTGTTCAGCTCCTCGGCCACCTTGTCCATCTGCGACCGGATCAGCGCCTCGACCTTGCTGACGTCGTCATGGTTCAGCCGGGTGCGCGAGATCACCGAGATGAAATGAATGCCCAACTGGAAGGTGTTGAAGTACCGGATGAACAGGCGCTTGCCCTCGGCACTGGAAAAACTCGCCTTGATCTTCAATGAAGCCGCTTCGACGCGGCGAAAGTCGGCCTTGGTTTCCTTCGCGAGGATGCGGGCGTTGACACCCCCTTGGTCGTGCTTGACGAAATCAATGTCGGCCATGATCGAGTTCTCCTGAGACAGCGCTGCCCGGATCAATGATCGGCAATGCAGCCTCGGGTCGCCACGCGAAACGGCCACGAAGTCGGGCTGCTTTCGGCATTAGCACGCATTGCTAGCGCATCAGGCATTGACGCGCAAGAGGTGGCCCTCTACTGTGCGAAGCATGCAGTAGCTGGCCCTGCTCCCCTGGCAAGCCCTGGAGTTACCATCGACACGGTCTGAGCGCGACGCGCGGGATCGCTGTCTCTACGCAGCCCTTCCCGCCGGCGGCTTTCGAGGCCGGCCCCGAGGGTGACCATGCCCTCGGCCTGGCGCCGAAAGCTTCCCCCGCCGGTCGCTGGCACACCGGCCCCATGGCGCATCGCGCTGTGACCTAAGCCAGCCCAGGAATCTCCGATCCGTCTCGCGGATCCGTCCACCCATCCACCCCTTGGGGCTCATCGCCCCTTGATCGGTGCGTTGGCTCCTGCTTTTCTCCAAGGAGCCAACCATGCTGCACCCCAGCGTCGCACCCGAGTTCCGAGCTGATTCCCCCGTCTACCCCGAGCCACCGCGGCCTTTCTTCCACGTCTTGCTCGACAGGCTTCAAGCCGATGCTTCGCCGCCCCCCGCAGCAGCGTCATTGGCTTCGCTGGATGCGGACCAAGGCTCTCCCATCGAATGGAGCGAGGAAGACGTCGTGCTGTTGCACTGGCGCCTGCTCAAGGAAATCGGCCGCTTGGCCGATCCCGAAACACCGCTGGAAGAGAAGTTCGACACCTTGCGCTGGGTCTTCACCGAGCGCGACAAGGACCTCCGGCCCTTCAGCTTCGTGTCCTGCCTGCGCGTGGTGGGCTGCAGCCCGCTGTCGCCCCTGCCGTACTGCGGCCTGGTCGATGTCGAGGAAGTGCGCGACTTCATCCGTCTCGCCATCCCCCACTGGCTGCAGCAGACCCTGAAGCGCTACCCCAGCTGGGTACGCGAGGCCATCGTGGACCACCCTGACTGGGTGGAAGCGCGTCTGGCCCGCAACCCGCAGTGGATCAACGAAGAAGTCAGGCGTTTCGCCAGCGAGGGCGACCTCTTCGCCTGACTGCCCATCAACCCCGTCCGAAAGGAGTCCGCCATGAAGGACGTTCTTTGCCTGCTGGCGATCTTCTTCGCCTACGGCCTGGCCGGCCACCTGGACTACCAGGATGCCGTCGCCATGGAAGAAGCCATGCGCCAGGACGATCCGCCGTCCTGCGCCGCGCCGCAGTTCGAGCCAGCGCCTGCGCGCCTGGCCCGGGCTGAACCCCACATCCCACCGGCCTGCCGACCGGTGGATCACGAAGGGATCGAAGAATGAACCACATCGCACACACGCCAAGCCGCCCGGCCGCCCTGCTCACGGTCCAGGCACTTGGCGACATCGAGTACCTGGTGAAGGAGAGCGAAGTGCTCACCGGCCGGGCTGGCAGAAGCTTTGTCATCGCCGGGGCCGACCGCCTGTCCTATCGGGTGCACTGGCATCCGCTCGGTTTCAAGGTCGAGCGCCTCGGCGAGGGAGGCTGCGTGTTGAACACCCGCCACCTGCTGCCCTGGGAGTTCTCTCAGCACAGCTTGGCGCAGGCCCTCGCCTGCGGCCAGTTGTTCACTGCACCGGTGCCGCGCGTGTCCCGCGCATTTGGCGCGCCCGGCGCTGGCGCCTGATTTTTTCACCCCGCCAGCGGGCTCGCCCGCTGTGCGGGCAGGCGCTGGCCTTTCAGGAGATCACCATGAAGATCCAGATCCGCTTCAACGAGGAAGGTGCACTGCGCAACCAGCGCTACGCCTTCACGGACCGGTTCACATTGGTCACCGAGCTGCTGCAGAACGCCCGCCGCGCCGGCGCGCGCCACATCACCATCGAGCACCGCCCGGAGGATCGGGTGCTGCGCGTTGTGGATGACGGCCACGGCGTGGCAGATTTCCAGAAGCTGCTGAGCTTCCACGAATCCGGCTGGGACGAGGGCCTGGTCGACCAGGAGCATCCTTTCGGGGTCGGCTTCACCAAGTGCCTCTACGCGGCTTCACGCATCGTGGCCGCATCGGGACGCCAGCAGGTGGACATTGATACCGCTGCAGCCCTGCAGCGCGAGTCCTTCGACGTCACCACCACGCGGCACGTCGTGAACGGCACAGCCATCGAACTGCATGGCGTCGAGATCGCCGATCTCGCCAAGCAGATGGAGACCCTGTGCGAGGGCTTCCCCGTCGACGTGGTATTCAACGGCACGCCGATGGCGCGCCGCTATGCCGACGACAAGATTGCACTGAACCCCACGCCGATTGGCGCGGTTCATGTCAGTGGCAACCGCGACGGCAAGGCCACCTACGCTACGCTGGTGTTCCTTCAGGGCTTTTGCGTTCATCGGCCCAGGTTCTTCCAGGCGGACTCCGTGAATGTCGTTCATCTCGACCCGCGGCAGTTCATGGCCAGGCTCCCCGATCGGGATCAACTGATCGACGCCGACCAGCAGCTCAAGCGGGTCGATGCCCAGGTCAAGCAGTCCTGGCGCAGGATCCTCGAGGTGGCGAAGACCCAGCTCCAGCCGCGGGACTTCGTCGCAACCTACTTCGACGCGATGCTCCAGTGGCAGCATCAGGATCTGCTCAATGACATGGACGAGCTGCCCGCCGCGCTGTTCCAGCACATCTTGGGCTACCCCATCCAGACCCGCTATGGAGAGCAGGACTATCTCGAGCCGGCCGCCGCGGCCCCCACCCGCGCGGACATCGAGTCCGGTCAGGTCACGCTGGTGTCCATGGGCGCGGTCAGCGAGGAAAACGCCGCGCACTGGATGCTGGCCCGGCAAAAGCAGTGGCTGCTCACCGCGGCTTACCGCCTGGACAGCAACCATTGGCTCCATCCGCATGTCCGTTACCCGGATCTGGAGAAAGCCGTGGTCGAACCGCAAGGTGAAACCGCGCGCATCACGTTGGAGGGCCGCTGGGTTGGGCCACAGGTCGTCCTGTGCGAATCAGTCAGCATCCGCATCGGCGGGCACGAGGCCATCCTTGTGGAGGACGGGGTATGCCACGACGGCAACCTCCTGATGCCCGCCAACGAAGTCTCGGGTGAAGCCATACGGCAGTTGTCCGACTTCGTCGATGGAAACGATCAGTACCGCGAAGACGACGCCGACGCCGATTGCACGGCGCTGGCCGACTTGATCCGCAGGCTGCGGTCGACCGACCCGGTCGCCACGCTCAGCTCGCTGCTGTCCGAGCTCGGTCTCGGCAGGTACGCACTGCTGCACGGCCGGCGCTTCGAGGTGACCGTGGGCGTTGGCAACATGCCGGGCTGCTCGGTGGAGCTGGTCGGTGCCGAAGACGCAGCCACACACGACGGAGGCAGCCATGCAGGACGCTGAGTACGCCGCCCGCGTGGAAACGGTCAAGCAACGCGCTTATGGGAACTGGACACGGATTCTGGGCAACCTGGGGCTGGACGAGCGCATGCTCAAGCGAAGGCCCATGCCTTGCCCGGTCTGCAAGGACGGCGTGGATCGTTTCCAGTACACCGACAAATTCGGCGAAGGGAACTACTTCTGCCGCAAATGCGGGCCCGGCGGCGGCTTCAAGCTGCTGCAGGCCTGTAAGGGCATGGACTTCCACACCGCACTGTGCGCCGTGGAAGAACAGATCGGAATGCTTCCGCCAGGAAGGCCTGTCACTGAGGCCACTCCCGACCGGATGAAGAAGCTGGTGCAGCGCATCTGGAACGAAGCCCGTCCAGTCACCCTCGGGGACGAAGTAGATCGCTACCTGCGCAGCCGCGGACTGGCTTTGAGCCAGTACCCCGAGCCGCTGCGGTTTCACCCGGCCCTGGGTTACTACCAGAAGGAGGGAGCAGCCAAGGCCCGCAAGGTGGCCGAATACCCGGCCATGCTGGCGAGTGTGCGGGACGCCCAGGGCGCCGTGACGCTGCACCGGACTTATCTGAACGCAGATCGCAAGCTGGATGCACCCGATGCGAAGAAGGTGCTCTGCAGCGGCTTCGGCGGGGCAGCAGTCCGGCTGGCCGAGGCGACGGAGGAACTTGCCGTGTGCGAAGGCATAGAGACTGCAATCGCCGTCTTTCTGGCCACCGGCAAGCCCGTGTGGAGCGCCCTGAGCGCCGGCAACCTGGAAAAGCTCTGGATTCCGGAGACCGTCAAGCGCCTGTGCATCTATGGCGACAACGATGCTGACGGCGATTTCACGGGCCAGGCCAGCGCCTACGCGCTGGCGCGCCGGGTCAAGCGTGAGGAGGCGCAAAGCGGCCCGCGCACAGTCCAGGTGTTCCTGCCCAAGCTGGCCGGAACCGATTGGGCCGATGTGTGGCTGCAGCGCCGGGAGTCCACGGTGCTGCGCGCCGCGTGATGCTTGCTTCGGGGGTGGGGTTGCCCACTCCCGGGCCTTCTCAGTGCAGGTTCGAGGTGTTCGCTTTGCGCCTGTACCGAAAAGGTTCTCCCCCTGGTCGCTGCCAGACCAGGCCGTTCACGACACCCATCGTGCGGCGAAGGCAGCCTTGGAGTTTTTCGCGCAATTCGATTGCGCCATCGTGGATCGGCGTACGCCGATCCTTCATCAGCCCATGCGGGGATGCATCCCCGCCGGGGCTCTGCCGTCCTCGCTTTTTCCTGTTCCCCCAAAGGAGATTCTCATGAGAAGCGGACGTACCCTGGTGAGCCTGGCCCATGAACTGCAGCGCCAGCTCGATACCAAGAAGGATCTGGTGGTGCCCTCGCCGCTGGTGCGCCACAGCACCAGCGAGGGCGGCGGCACCACCCTCGTCATCGAAGAGGCCGGCGGGCCCGCGAGCTACGGCGTCACGCCGCTGGCCCGGCGCCAGCTCGCCGACAAACTGGGCATCCCGTATGCCTATTTCGAGCGCATGCGCGAGAACCAGCCCGTGCTGCTGGACCGCAATGTGAACACCTGGCTGCAAAGCGAAGGCGACCGCCGTCTGCTGCGCACGCTCGATGGCCGCGTACGCGCCGTGCTGTCCGACCGCTATCGCCGTCTGGACAACTACGACCTGGCCGAGCACGTCCTGCCCATCCTGCAGGGCCTGCCCGGCATTCAGTTCGAGTCGGTGGAGCTGACCGAGACGCGCATGTACGTCAAGTGCGTCACGCCGCAGCTGAAGTTCGAGATGGCGCCCGGCGACATTGTGCAGGCCGGGATCGCAATCTCGAACTCCGAGGTCGGCCAGGGGACGCTGTCGGTGCAGCCGCTACTGTTCCGCCTGGTGTGCCGCAATGGCCTGATCGTCGCCGACCGGGCGCTGCGCAAGACCCACGTCGGCCGCGCGCTCGCCCAGGATGAAGGCGTGACGGTCTACCAGGACGACACCCTGCAGGCCGACGACAAGGCATTCTTCCTGAAGGTGCGCGATGTGGTGCAAGCCGCCGTATCGGACGTGACGTTCCGGCAAGCGGCGGTGAAGATGCAGAAGACCATGGGCATCAAGCTGACCGGCGATCCGGTGCAAAGCGTGGAGGTGCTGGCCCAGCGCTACACGCTGAACGACACCGAACGCTCGGGCGTGCTTCGCCATCTGGTGGCCGGGGGCGATTTATCAGGCTACGGCCTGGTCAATGCAGTGACCCACTACAGCCAGGAGGTCGAGGACTACGACCGGGCGACCGAGTTCGAGGCTTTGGGCGGCAAGCTCATCGAGCTGACGGCCGCCGAATGGAAGCCGCTCGCCGAAGCGGCATGAGCGGCATGAACCGCGTGCGCGGCCCATAGACGAAACCGTGGCGGGAGGGGATGCCCCCTTCCGCCCGTTTTCACGCGCCTGTGCACGCCGGCGTCAGGAGAACACCTTCACGCTGATGGCGCTGCGCACCTTGCCCAGGATTTTCACGCGGCGCCTTGCGGCCGCTGTTGTCCCTGTCCACTCGTAGTCCTGGTAGGCCTTGTTGTCGCACTTGAGCACGATGCTCCGGTCCATGCGCCGTTCCACCCGCCGGATGTACAGACTGCCGTTGCAGTTGAACGCATAGATTCCGTTGCCGGCCAGTTGAGTCACCGCCGAATCGACGAAGACCAGATCACCCGCCTTCAGATGGGGAGCCATTTCGTCCCCGGGCACCTGCATTGGAATGCCCAGTTGGCCATGGCGGGCCAGAGAATCGGTGATGGCCTGGATGCAGTTGGCCACCTCGATGAGCTGGGCGCAGTGGGCTTCATCGTCAGCGTGGGGCCGCAGCGCGCCGATGACCTCGTCCGCACTGCAGCCCAGACCCGCGCACAGCCGGGCGAACGATTCCAGATCCGGCAAACCCGGCTCGCTGGCATCGAACCATCGACGCACGCTCTGGGCCGCGCGCTGCGTGATCGCGGCCACATGCGAAACCGTCTTGTCGGCGGGAATGCCCATGGCGACCAGCCTGGCCTGCAGGCGGTCACGCACACCAGGAATCAGGTCTAGATCCCCATCAAGGGATGCTGCAAAGGAACGCCCTGCGCGGCTCACTGCACGGCTGGCCTCGAGCCTTCCACGCCGATCCACTGGCAAGCGTGGCACCACGCGGCTCGACGACGTTGTCTTGGCAGTCACATGACCTCCCGCCGAAAAAAGTCAAAAGCGCGTGTTTTACCGCTACTTCTGTTACCGGATGTGGCCAGTTTCGAAAACGACCGCCAACCCTTGCCCTTTACGGTGGCGAATTCAGCCCGCCTTCGTGAACACAGCAATTGATGCGCACAAGTTCATGGTCGACAGCATATGCTGACTCAGACCTTACCACCAACCCATCCGAATCGAGTACCCGTGAAACATTGTTGACACTCCCCTTCAGAGGGGCATCGAGGAACGATCATGTGCCACCTGCTTCTATCCGATGTGCAATCCACCAACCTTCAATTGCTCCATGCCATCCTGGTCGGCACGGAGCGCGACATGGTGGAGACCTGCCGCAAATTCAACCTGCATGCGGCCCAGGCCGAACGCCTGCGCACCCTGACGCCTGCCGGGGTGTGGAGCCTGGTGCATGCGGTCGGCCAGACCTCCCTGTTCGTGCCGCGTGCCGATCTTGTCGCGCTGATCGACTCGCCACCGGCGCTGGTAGGCACCCTGGCCGCCGCGCGTCCGCCCCGCCCAGCGCCACCCATGCAAATTCAGGTGTCCCGATAGATGCCGGGCACCAAGATCAGCCAGCGCATGCGGGCGCTGCAGGTGGCCCGCGATTGCGCCGCATTGGGCGCGCGCATCCGGACGATCCACCACCTCACCGGGCTGCGACCGCGCGAGCTGCTGCACCTGCTGTTCAACTCGCACGCCATGCCGCCCTGTGGCAGGGCCCCGAATTCCCGCGAGTGGTACCACCGCGCGAACCTCGTGCAGCGGATCGAGGCGTCCATCGTCATCGCCAACTTCCGGCGCATGCGCCATCTGGGTTTTCCGGCGCCTGAAGCTCTGGTTGGCGCGTACCGCTACTACCAGTCGATGTACCGGCCCCCGCCTCGCATCAGCTTTGACCGGGCGTTCGATCTCGCGGCGCATACGGAGGGCTTGTGGATCGCCAAGGCCCCCAACTTCCGCCTGGCATTGTGTTCTCGCTGTGACAGCGAGTTCCTGGACACATTCGCAGGCGCCGACACGTCTGCACGACCCTGCCCTTTCTGCCAGTTGCTTGATCGACACGCCCGCGATCCGCGCCTCACCGCATCCTTCACCGAGCCGCCGACGGCTTCAGAGGAGTTGATCGCACACCTGATGCCCGTGCTTGGCGCGGTCACGGATGCCAATGGCGAAACCCCCTCCAATTCGTCTTCATTGCCGCCAGCCGAAACCTAGCCCTTCCTGAACAATGAATCTTCATGGCCCCGCGCGGGCATGGAGATTCTTCGATGGCTCCCGGCACCTCATCG
>Ga0209792_1001391_pt1 | contig 11796 bp, 16 predicted proteins | sample EBPBio142005_DNA_FD_185860 | JGI IMG/M metagenome (GOLD analysis project Ga0209792, IMG submission 185860) | Wastewater treatment Type I Accumulibacter community from EBPR Bioreactor in Madison, WI, USA - Reactor 1_6/14/2005_ DNA (SPAdes)... | ecosystem: Engineered > Bioreactor > EBPR >...
GCGCGGCACGTCGCCATGCAGCAGCGCGCCGGTGGTCACCATCTCGGTATAGAGCAGGGTGTGGCGCGACAGCAGGCGGTGCAGGTGGCGGCAATGCCTGTCGGTCCAGTCCATCATCGGCGCAACGGACATGCGCCAGGGGCTAAGTGTTTGATTTATAACGGTATTTTTCAACTGTAGAACCTGTGTTTTAGTGCGTGTGCAAGATAAAGTGCACACGGCGTGCACACGAAGTGCCTAAAAAGTGCAGAATCTGAGCATCAACCGATGCACACGACTGCACACATATGGCCTCATTTTCTCAGTTACCGTCCGGCAAGTGGCGCGCCCAAATCCGCAGGGCAGGCATGTACCGTGCTGCCACCTTCGCCACGAAGCGCGAAGCAAAGGATTGGGCCATCACCGTGGAGGCTCAGGCCAGCCACATCGCCGCTGGTGGCTATGCGCCCGTCCCCAAGGGCGCAACGCTTGGCGACCTGATCGACAAATACAACGAGAGCAGCACCAAGCTACCCGGTAAGACGAAGGAAGCAACCCTTGCCATGCTCAAACGCGAGCTGGGCAAAGTGAAGCTGGCGAACCTTAACGCCGTGGTGCTGCGCGACTTCATCGACCGCCGCCAGGATGACGGGGCAGGGGGCGTGACCATCGCCGCCGACCTTTCCTTTCTGTCTGCCGTGTTGAAGTGGGGCCGCCATGCCCGCCAGCTCGACTTGCCCGAGCGCCTTGCATTGGAGGCCCGCGCCAGCCTCATGCACCGTGGCCTCAACACCCGCAGCCAGGAGCGTGACCGGGAGCCTACAGACGACGAGCTAGGGCGCATCTATGGCCATTGGGCTACCTTGAAGCGCCAGCAAATCCCCATGCAGACCCTGTGCCAGTTCGCATTGGCAACCGGGATGCGGCAAGGGGAAATCACGCGGCTGGAAATCGAGGATATCAACCCCGAAGCCAAGACCGTGGTGATCCGCGACCGCAAAGACCCGCGCAACAAGAAAGGCAACGACCAGACCGTCCCATTGCTGCCAGAGGCATGGGCCATCGTGGAACCCATCATTGCCGAGCGCAAGACCGGGTTCCTGTTCCCCTATGACCCGCGTAGCGTATCGGCATCCTTCACCCGCGCCTGCACTGCGCTGGGCATCGAGGACTTGCATTTTCACGACCTGCGCCACCGCGCCGCCGCTCAGTTTTTCCGCATGGGCCTGGGCATCCCGCAGGTGGCGCTACTGACTGGGCACAAGACCTGGGCCATGCTGCGCCGGTACACGGCCATCAAGCCATCGGACGTGCACGACGCCATCAAGAAACCGGCAAGCCCTGCGCCGGATCATGCAGGGCAACAAGGCGACAGCCAGGGCGATTAGAGCGCCGAGGCTGTCTGACCAATCAAAGATCTAGGAGGATCGAAAGAATGGCTGCACCAAGCATATCAAGCCGTAAAGACCTGTCGTTCACGGCAACGTCAGATGGGCCTGGCATCAGATCAAATTGGAACGTTCCACATGCGAAGGATGGCTACTGGGGCGATACCGTGCCGATTGGTCAACGCCATTTTGGAGAGGTGGCCGATTTGGCCAGTCGGGATGAGCAGGAAGCCATTGACGCTATCGTCTGCGCAATCATGTCACGAGAGTGGAATCACACGCCTGACGGCGGCTGTGGATGGGGCATAGAGCACGGTTTTTCCAAGGAATTGGCCGAGGTTGCTGTAATTGGGTTGCGTGCAATTAGAGAGGGCCTTATTACGCCCGCTGATAAGGCTATTTAACCAATTCGCCAGTCCTAGGCTGATCCCCGAAAACCCGTTTCCCCTGACGGGCTGGGCTGGCACCTTTTCAGGGAGCGTGAGGGAACGCTGTGAAATATATTCCACAAACGCCGATTGATGATTTTGAATTTGATGACGAATTTGCGCCCCCGCCAGCTAATTGGGAAGACATAGAAAAGGAAGCTGTGCATAGGGAGCGCGCGCAACTCGTTATTGATGAGCTATACGATGGCCTGCCATTTCCAGATTTTGATGCAACGCCAGAAGAAAATCAAAAAATATACAAGCAACACATTGAACGTCTTGATGAACTAATCCGAAGCAATCTAGACGCAAATTCAATATGGCACTTTGCCATGCTCGCGAATGAAAAGGGAGCAAGCGCAAGAGCCGGGCTTCGCGCAATGGCAAGACACCGACAAGACCCCAAGCAGGCAGCAAAGCAAGATGTTCGCGACTGCTGGGAGCGGTGGCAAAAAAACAAGCATGAGTACAAGAGCAAATCGGCGTTTGCAAAGGCAATGCTCGATAAATACGAATCGCTAGAGAGCCAGCGAGTAATAGAACGCTGGTGCAAAGGGTGGGAATCTGAACCCAGCAAGTAGAGTACGTACCCTGCTAGCTAAATACGTACTCTGCCAGCTTAGTGCTATATATTTAATAGCTGGGAAATAGCACCATTCACCCATCAATCACTTTTGGCCTACGCCAGAAAGGTAATGGGAAATGGAAGCAACACTGCACCCCGCCGCAGAGAATCAACTCGACCGCCTGCGCACCCTGGCGGACAAACTCGACTGCCTCACAGAATCAGACATCATGCTGCTGGGCAAGCTGTCCCAGAGCACCGTGGAGGCTTGGCGCAAGCGCGGCACCGGGCCCGCCTATATCCTGCTGGGTAATCGCTACCTGTACCCGCGCAAGGCGGTGCAGAAATACCTGGAGGGCATTACTCGCGAGCGCAACAGCGTGGCCGCAAAGGAGGCGCTGTAATGGACAAATCCACCGCATCCGATGCCCAACGCCGCCGCATTCTGGAAGTGCTGCGCATCCGCCCCCAAACTTCATACGACCTGCGCCGCCTGGGTATCTATCAGGCCCCGGCGCGCATCAAGGAACTGCGCGACAAGGGTTATCACATCACCACCGACCCCGTGGTGATCGTTGACCGTGACGGCTATCACCATGCGCGTGTGGCGCTCTACACGCTGGCGAGTGAGCCGGAGGTGGCGCCTTGAATGCCGTTTATCGTGCCAGCACGTTAAAACGCGAGCGCCGCTCAAAAGAACGCCTGGAGCAGTTGGACGCGCAAATCATCGACGTCCTGAAAACGGATCATCCGCAGTCCGTGCGACATGTGTTCTACCGCATGACAGACCCGCGCCTGGGTGAGCCGGTGGAGAAATCCGACCGGGGTTACCGCCACGTCCAAGACCGATGTGTGAAGCTGCGCCGCTCCGGGCGCATCCCCTATAACTGGATCGCGGACATGAGCCGCAGGGGCTATTTCACCAACACATTCTCGGACGCTGGCGACTTCATCCGGCGCATGGCAGGGCACTACCGTGCCGACCTGTGGCGCGATGCTGAATACCGCTGCGAAGTCTGGGCCGAATCGCGTTCTATCGCTTCGGTGCTGACCGATGAATGCGAGGAGCTGGCCGTCAGTCTGTACCCCTGCGGCGGCTTTGCCAGCCTGAGCTTTGCGCATGCTGCTGCTGAGGAACATAACGGCGACGACGACACGCGCCCGCTGATCGTGCTCTACGTGGGCGACTATGACCCGGCAGGCGTGTTGATTGATCGCGCCTTGGAGCGGGAGTTGCGCGCCCACCTGCGCGCCGATATTCCGATGGATTTCCGGCGCATCGCCATCAACGAGGAGCAGGTGTTGGAGTACGACTTGCCCACGAAGCCGCGCAAGGAGGGCGACAAGCGCAGCCAGCACATCGAGTACACGGTGGAGGCCGAGGCCATGCCCGCCCACATCCTGCGCACCATCCTGCGCACGCATGTGGAGGTGTTGCTGCCCGAGGACGCTTTGCTCGTCTCCAAGGTGGCCGAGGCCAGCGAGCGGGCGCACCTGGCCCGCATGGCGGCGATGCTGGGGGGCTAGATGGCACACAAAAAGCCTTCAGACCCACGCGGCGGGCATGTCCGCCTGTACTGGAACCTGATCGACAGCCTGGCGTGGAGGGCGCTGTCCTACTCCAGCCAGTCCGTTTACATCGCCATGCGCCGCCGCTTGCAGTCCACCAACAACGGCAACATATCCGCCGCCCTGGGCGATATGAAGCACTTCGGCATCACCACGAGCGCCACGCTGGCCAAGGCGCTGCGCGAGCTGCAAACGGTGGGCCTGATCGCGGTCACGCGCCAGGGCGGGATCGCCTACGGGCGCCAGGTGTGCAGCCTGTACCGCTTCACCGACGAAGCAGTTTTCGAGCACGCCAAGCTGGGCGTGAAGGCGTGCCAAGCCACCGACGACTGGAAGCGGTTCGAGAAGCTGTCCGAAGTGAAAACCGCCATCAAGCAAGCCCATGCCGACGCCAAGCGCCAGCCAGGCAAAAACAAATCAGGCCTTCAGAAATTGAAGCGTACCGATTCAGATTCTGAAGCGTTAAGCCAATGTAACGATTCAGATTCTGAAGCAGTAGCCGTTTCTCTAGTTCAGAAATTGAAGCAGGCGAGCAAGGTGAAAAAGCCCGCCAACCCGCATGCAGTCTAGGTTTCAGGCGTTTTCATCATGCCAGAAACACTTTATTGCACTGCTTCAGATTCTGAACACCTATGCATGTTGCCACCCATGGAGGTGGCATTGTGTTGATGGTGCAGCAGACTGAATGCAGGGAAACCACGGGCGGCCCATCGTGGGCCCACCCCCGCAGATGCTGCGCCCCTGTTTAACGTGCTGGCACCATAAAACCCAAGCCCGCCCCGAGCGGGTTTTTTCTTGACACGATGATTGATAACGGCTATATATCACGCCTAATTGATAGGTAATAGCTATCACAACCCGCCCGGCGATTGCATGGGCACTTTTTCAAGAAAGCCCACAAATGCAACTGCATCAAATCCGCGAAGCCCGCGCCGCCAAGGTGGCCGAAGCCCGTTCCCTGCTGGCCAGCGTCAACGGCGGCAACCTGACTCCCGAGGCGCAAGCCAAGTTCGACGCCATCAAGGGCGAAATCACTTCGCTGGAAGGCCAGGAACAGCGCGCCCAACTCGTGGAGGACTGGGAGCGCCGCAGCCTGGGCCAGCCGGTGGACAAGGCCCGCAACGAGCTGGAAGGCCAGGTCAACGTGTTGGACGCCATCGCCGCGCAGATTGAAAACCGCAGCGTTACCGGTGCCCTTGCTGAATTTCAGTCCGAAGCCAAGCGCCAGGGCCTGACCGCCCGCAACGGTGGCGTGCTGGTGCCCACGAGCATCTTCGAAAAGCGCACCACCATGACCACGACTGGCGCGGCTGCTGTGGTGCCCGACGACTACCGTGCGGATCAATTCATCGGCCTGCTGCGCAACAGCCTGATCGTGCGCAGCCTGGGCGCCCGCGTGCTGACCGGGTTGCGTGGCGATACCGTGCTGCCCAAGGCGACCGGCGCCGCCACCGCGTACTGGGTTGCCGAAGGCGACAGCCTGACCGAGAGCAACACCACGTACAGCTCCATCAAGCTGGAACCCAAGACCGTGGGCGCGCTGACGGCCTTTAGCCGCAACCTTGCATTGCAGTCCAACCCCTCGATTGAAGCCCTGCTGCGCGACGATATTTCCGCAGTCGTGGGCCTGGCAGTGGACAAGGCCCTGCTCCATGGAACCGCCGTGGCAAAGCAGCCGGTGGGCATCCTGAACGTGAGCGGCATCCAAACGGCAAACCTTGCCACCCTGAGCTGGGCCACCGTCGTGGCCATGCTGGAAAAACTGGGCCTGGAGAACATCACGCCCAATGCCGTGCTGACCCATGCCAAGGCCGCCACGAAGCTGCAAACCACCCTGAAGGACGCCAGCGCCGGTAGCGTGTACTTGATGGACGGCGGCCGCGTGGCTGGCCTGCCCGCCTACGTCACCAACCAATTGGACGCCAAGACCGGCACGCCGGACAAGGGCCGCGTGATCGCTGGCGACTTCTCGCAAATCGTGATTGGTGAATGGGGCGTCACTGAGGTGCTGGCCAATCCGTATGCCGCTGGCTACTACGAAAAGGGCGACGTGCAGCTCCGGATCATGCACACGATGGACGCCGTGGTACGCCATCCGAAGGCGTTCGTGGTGGCTGACGACATGGGCATCTAACCGAGGGTTGCGGCATGTTGGAACTACGCGGACACGGCACGCTCAAGGCGACCGGCAAGACACTGCACGGCATCGCCGCCGTGTTCAATTCCGAAGCCAACCTGGGCACATTCTCCGAAGTGATCCGCCCTGGGGCTTTCGCCAAATCGCTGGCGACGGGTTCCAACATCCGCGCCCTTTATCACCACGATGGCAGTGCGTTGCTGGGCACTACCCGAGGTGGCACCTTGCAACTGCGGGAAACCGCTCAGGGACTGGCGTTTGAGCTTGCCCTACCCGACACCACCCATGGGCGTGATCTGGCCATCCTGGTGGATCGTGGCGACGTTGCGGGATGCTCGTTCGGGTTCCGCGTGCCCGAAGGTGGCGACCGCTGGGAAGAACGAGGTTCGACCCTTGTGCGCGAGCTGCTGAATGTGGATCTCGTGGAAATCACTCTCACGTCAGACCCGGCATATCAGGACACCACGGTAGCCATGCGCAGCCGCCCGCCTGAGCGCTCTTTCTGGGACTGCAACCGCGTGTGGCTGGAGACTTGCCGATGAGCATCATCACCCGCATCAAAAGCGCCATCGGCCTGGAGGAACGCTCCGTGCTGGGCGTCAACGGCTGGCCTGTTCCGCTGTCTGCCAGTGCCGTGACGCCTGCCACCGCTCAGGGTGTATCGGCTGTCTATGCCTGCGTGCAGGCCATCGCAGAGACAACGGCATCCCTGCCGCTGATCCTGTTCAAGCGCAACGGCGACGACCGGGAGCGCGCATCGGATCATCCGCTGTACCGCGTCCTGCACGACCAAGCCAACCCCGAGCAAACCGCCCTGGAGGCCCGCGAGTACATGCAGGCATGTGTGCTACTCCGAGGCAATGCCTTTGCGCGCCTGGTGCGCGGCTGGGATGGCCAGGTACGGGAGCTGTGGCCCCTCAACCCCGATAACGTGCAAGTGCAGCGCACCAGCTCCGGCCTGGTGTACGACTACACGAAGGACGGCGTATTGACCCGCCTGCTGGCCCATGAGGTGCTGCACCTTCGCCACCGCCTGGGTGACGACGGGGTTATGGGCGTGTCGCCTATCGCCGCCGCCCGTGGAGTGGTGGAGCTGGCCCAAGCCGAGAACGAGCACGGACGAAACACCTTCACCAATGGGGCAAAGCTGCTGGGCGTGCTCAAGTTCCCCGGACGCCTGAAGCCTGAGCAGCGCACCGCCATCGCCACATCGTGGGCCAGCCAGCACGCAGGTGGAGGTAACGCAGGCCGCACGGCGATTCTGGAGGAAGGCGTGGACTTTCAGGCCCTGTCCATGACCCTGGAAGATGCCGAGTGGATCGCCGCCCGACAGTTCTCCGTGGAGGAAGTGGCCCGCCTGTTCCGCGTACCGCCTACCGTGATCGGTGATCTGAGGAATGGCAACTACTCCAACAGCGTGGAGATGGCCCGCCAGTTCGTCACCCAGACACTGCGCCGCCACCTTGTCGCATGGGAACAGGCCATTGCTGCCAAGTGCCTGACAGACGCAGGGCGGCGCATGTACTTTGCCGAGCATCAGGTGGAGGGCTTGTTGCGTGGCGACAGCGTGAACCGTGCGCAGTTCTATGCAAGCGCCATCGAATCGGGATGGATGAAACCATCCTATGCCGCCCGCCTGGAGAACATGCCACTGTTCGACGGTATCGACGCTGAGCGCAAATCCGCGCCCAGTGCCACCCCTGCGCCGCTGCCGTACCCGTCCAAGCAACAGGAGGCCGCAGCGTGACACGTTCGCCCACGTTCTTTCGTGACGCCAGGCAACAGCCACCCAAGGGCCTGGACAGCCACGGCAACCCACTGCCCGAGGCCGAGCCGCGCCGCGTGAATGGCTACCTGGTGAAGCCACCAATGAGGTGGACAAAGGACGCCAATGGGCGGGTGCTGCCGCTCAACTCCGCAGCGTGGCGCAAGCTCAGAAAACAGGTGCTGGCTGAAGAACCACTGTGCCGCCACTGTGCAGCTCAGGGGCTAGTGGTGCCAGCTACTGAGGTTGACCATATGAATGGCGCAGCGGACAACAGCCGGGAAGCGCTGCAAGCTCTTTGCAAGCCCTGCCACTCCATCAAGACCATGGCCGAGCTGTACGGCAGGCCGGCGCGCATGGGATGCGATGAGAGCGGCAACCCGATCAACCCCTCACACCACTGGAATCAATCGACTGTAGAGGCCGCTAAGGGCCTTGCTGGGGACGTTGTAGGCGACTCTCAGAAATCACCAGCAACCGAGGACGCAACACCGACCGGTTCCCCTTCTTTTAATGCTGACTGCTTAAAAAATAGGCAACCATGAAGCTGACCCCCAAGCGCCACCGCTCCGACAGCGCCAAGAGTGCAGCCAAAGCGCACCAGAACGCCGCCCAAGCGCCTATTGAGCCGCCAGGGTATGTCACCCTGCCCGAGCCGTGCAAGCCCTTCTGGCAGGCCATCGTGACCAGCCGCCCGCGCGACACATGGACGGACGCCGACCTGGTGCAAGCCGCCAACCTCGCCCGGACGCTGCACGCCATCGAATCGGCTCCGGTGGGCAGTGACGACCATGCAAAGCTGACCCGCCTTGCCATGGCTCTGAGCCGCGCCGTTTACGTGCATGCCACTGCCACGGTGGGCCGCGCCGCCGACACGGTGCAGGAGGCCACGGCAGAACGTCACGCCCGCCAGGACGAAGGCGACGACCTGATCCCGAGGCTCCGCATGGTGACGAGTTGATTTTGGGCGATGCTATGAAAATCGAAGCAGCCAAAAATAGCGAACACCTATCAGGCACGCTTATTGCGGGTCGCATAATACGTGCCATGCAGTTTTGATAGTTTTTGCCAATCATGACCCGCGCCGCCCGCATCATCGAGTTCATCGAGCGTTATTGCGTGACGCCCGAAGGCGCAAGCGTGGGCCAGCCGCTGGTGCTGGCTGAGTTCCAAAAGGACTTCATCCGCCAGGTGTACGACAACCCGGCAGGCACGCGCCGCGCCCTGCTGTCGGTGAGCAGAAAAAATGGCAAGAGCGGCCTGGTTGCTGGCCTGCTGCTGGCGCACCTGGTGGGGCCCGAGGCGAAGCAGAACGCGCAGATTGTCTCGGGCGCCATGAGCCGCGACCAAGCCGCCCTGGTGTTCAATCTGGCGTGCAAGATGGTGCAGCAGTCTCCGAAGCTGGCGCCGCTGGTGAAGATCATCCCCAGCGGAAAGCGCCTGATTGGCCTGCCGCTCAACGTGGAGTACAAGGCCCTTGCAGCGGACGGCAAGACGGCGCACGGCCTTTCCCCGGTGCTGGCCATCTTGGACGAAATCGGCCAGGTGCGTGGCCCGCAATCCGACTTTATCGACGCCATCACCACCAGCCAGGGGGCCCATGCCGAGCCGCTGCTGATCGCCATATCGACACAGGCGGCCTCGGATCAAGACCTGTTTTCACAGTGGCTCGACGATGCCCGCCAGTCCAACGATCCGCGCATCGTCTGCCACCTGTACGCCGCGCCCGAGGGCTGCGACCTCATGGACGAAAGCGCCTGGCGTGCGGCAAATCCGGCCCTGGGCCTGTTCCGCAGCCTGGACGACCTGCGCGAGCAAATGACGCAGGCGCAGCGCATGCCGAGCATGGAGAACAGCGCCCGCAACTTGCTGCTGAATTGTCGCGTCTCCACCTTTTCCCCATTCATCAGCCCGGACGCGTGGAAGTCCTGCGCAGGCCCGGTGCTGCCTTTTGATGGCCCGGTGTTCGGTGCCCTGGACTTATCGGCCCGTACTGACCTCACGGCCCTGGTGATCGTGGGCCAGGTGGATGGCGTGTGGCATGTGCAGCCGCACTTTTGGACGCCCGAGCAGGGATTGGCAGACCGCGCCCGCCGCGACCGTGCCCCCTATGACGTGTGGCACCGGCAAGGGTTCCTGCGCACGACGCCAGGGGCCACCGTGGACTATGAGCACGTCGCCGCCGACATGCTGGAAATCTTCGCTGATCTGGAAGTGCAGGCCATCGCATACGACCGCTGGCGCATCGACCTCATGCGCAAAGAGCTAGACCGCCTGGGCGCAGACCTGCCGCTGGTGGAGTGGGGCCAGGGCTACAAGGACATGGCGCCCGCATTGGATGCCCTGGAGGCCGAATTGCTGAATGGACGCATCGCCCACGGTGGCAATCCGCTGCTGACCTGGTGCGCCGCCAATGCCGTGGTCACGCGTGATCCAAGTGGTGGGCGCAAGCTGGACAAGGCGAAGGCCACCGGACGCATTGACGGATTGCAGGCCCTGGCCATGGCCATGGGCGTGGCATCAAGGGCCGAGCAAGCGCAGTTCGTGGGGTTTGACGCCTTCACGTTCGTTTGAATAACCCTAGCCGGGAGGGGCCGCAAGGCATAGCCCGGACGCGGATTAGTCGGGCAGTGCCGCGTTTCGAGAAAACCCCGACAGCCAGCGAGTGGGCTTCACGGACGGCGTGCAGAAGTGAGTGATTCACCAATGCGGGCCTGGCCCTGACCTTTCACCACGGCGCTGGCACCCCGCCCCGGCCCTGCGTGATGCTTGTCCGGGGCACCTATTCCAACCATTTGAAAGAATCAAATGCTGACCCTGCAAGACGCCAAAGAACACCTCCGCGTTGATGACTGCTGCGAGGACATGCTGATTGCCCGCCTGATCGACGCCGCCACGGCATCGGTAGGCGACTACATCAACGCCACCGAGCCATTGGACGACACCGCACCCGCTCCGGTGAGGGCCGCCGCGCTGCTGCTGGTGGGCGCGCTGTACGAGCAACGCGAGAGCCAGGGCGACCGCCCGTACAACAAGAACCCGGCTTTCGAGGCTCTGCTGAACCCCTACCGGGTGCATTCATGAAGGCGGGCGACCTTGACCAGCGCGTGACGGTGGAGCGGTACACCAGCACCGAGGACGAGCTGGGCCAGCCTATAGAGTCCTGGGCACCCCTGTTCACCTGCTGGGCGGCTGTGGAGCCGCTGACGGGCCGGGAGTACCTGGCCGCGCAAGCCGCCGTGTCCGAGGTGACGGCCAGAATCAGGATGCGGTTTCGCCCATGGATGACTGCGCAGGATCGCGTGATCCACAACGGCACCACCTACAACATCGTGAGCCTGATCGACGTGCGCTCAGACCACCGGGAGCTGGTGTTGATGTGCAAGGCGGTGGGCTAACTGAGTTCCCGGTACAGGTTGGCCCAGTGCACGCTAGTCACGCGGGATCTGTCTGCGATGTAGCGCCGCGCAAATTCGTCTGACACCTGCGTGTCCCATTCCCGAAATTTCTCCGCTGAACCGGCCACATCGAACAGGTGAGCCCTGGCAAACGCAAGGCACTCATCGTGCCGCGAGTTGAAACCAGAGGCATGGAGCACTCCCGCAACCATTTCAGTCTTTGTCATGTGTCGTCCTCGATTCGTTGGCATGGTATCGCGGACGATTGCGCCTCACAAATGCCTTTTGCATGCACACGGACTGCACACGCTACCCATGAAACCCGCATGGATGTTGGTTAATCGCAACTATCCATCATCGGCGCAACGGACATGCGCCAGGGGTTGTGTGGGGAGGAGGGAGGGGTGGGCTGCACGAAAGATCTTGGCGATGGGTGGCGGAGTATTGTCCCAGGTACTGCATCGGGGATGCAGGCCAATGGATTTGTAATGATTTTCGACGCTTGCGCCCATGGTACAAGCGCTATACGCTATCAATAGGGGAGTGACAACCAGCGATGGGGCGGGA
>Ga0209792_1001392_pt1 | contig 11790 bp, 12 predicted proteins | sample EBPBio142005_DNA_FD_185860 | JGI IMG/M metagenome (GOLD analysis project Ga0209792, IMG submission 185860) | Wastewater treatment Type I Accumulibacter community from EBPR Bioreactor in Madison, WI, USA - Reactor 1_6/14/2005_ DNA (SPAdes)... | ecosystem: Engineered > Bioreactor > EBPR >...
CAGGGCCTGCATCTGTGCCGCGTCATAGCCCTGCATGAGCAGCGGCATGACGGTAGCGTCAGCCACGCGCCCGGCCTTGAAGGCCTGCATGCGGTCGAGCAGCGCCGCACTGCCCTGACCGCGCAGCGCGGGAATGCTGCCCGAGCTGCCGGCCGGCGGCTGGCCGCCAGGGCCGTGGCAGGTGGTGCAGTTGGCCGCGAGCAGGGCCGTGTCCAGGTTCTGCAGCGCCGCCGCAGCCGGCGCTGCCGTCTGGGCGGCGCAGGGCAGGGCCAGGGCACAGACGGTAAAAGCTATCAATGTAATAGCTGTTTGCGTATGTATGGAACGGGCTAGTGGCATTTTTAAGGCTCAAACAGCGATACCTATTGACCCCGTCATCCCCGCGAAAGCGGGGATCCAGGTGCCACCCAAGCAGTTGATTCGTCACTGCTGTGGATCCCCGCTTTCGCGGGGATGACGGCGGGTTTTACAGGCATCTCGTGTCATCAACAGGCATCGATACCTGAGCCTTTTTTAATGATATTTCTATCGCCCGCAGGTGCTGCAGCGTTGCTGCGGAACACGATGGGTATCTGCCGGCGCGTGGCGGCCTGCTCCCGGAACTGCACGATACGCTCGTGCATCGGGGACTTGCTGCACACCGGGTCGGTGGCGGCGGCGTCGCCCGTGACCATGAAGGCCTGGCAGCGGCAGCCGCCAAAGTCCTTTTGGCGCTCGCTGCAGCTGCGGCAGGGCTCCTGCATCCAGTCCTCGCCGCGGTAGGCGTTGAAGGCCTGGCTGCGCTGCCAGATGTCGGCAATGGCGTGCTCGCGCACATCGGGCAGCTGCAGGCCGGGCAGGTCGCGCGCGTTGTGGCAGGGCATGGCCAAGCCGTCGGGCGCAATGGACAGGAACACCGAACCCCAGCCGTTCATGCAGGCCTTGGGACGCTCCTCGAAGTAGTCGGGCACGACAAACAGCAGGCGGCAGCGATTGCCAATGCGCTCGCGGTAGCTTTGCACCACGGCCTCGGCCTGCTCAAGCTGCGCGCGCGTGGGCATCAGGTGGTCGCGGTTGCGCCAGGCCCAGCCGTAGTACTGGGTGTTGGCCAGCTCCAGGTATTCGGCCTCCAGCTCCAGCGCCATGTCGATGATGGCGCCCACATGGGGCAGGTTGTGGCGGTGCAGCACGCAGTTCATCACCATGGGCCAGTCGTGCTCCTTGATGATGCGCGCCACCCTTTTCTTCAGCTCGAAGGTCTTGGTGTGGCTCAGGAAGTCGTTCATCTCCCGGGTGCTGTCCTGGAACGACAGCTGCACATGGTCGAGTCCCGCGTCCTTCAGGCGCCGGGCCCGCTCGGCGGTCAGGCCCACGCCCGAGGTCAGCAGGTTGGTGTAGTAGCCCAGCCGGCGCGCTTCCTGCACCAACTCTTCGAGGTCATCGCGCACCAGTGGCTCGCCGCCGGAAAAGCCCAGTTGCGCCGCGCCCAGCGCGCGTGCCTGGCGCATCACATCCACCCACTGGGCGGTGCTCAGCTCGGCGCCGGTGCGCTCAAGTTCGGTCGGGTTGTAGCAGAACACACAGTGCAGCGGGCAGCGGTAGGTCAGCTCCGCCAGCAGCCACAGCGGCGGCCCCGGTGGCTGCACGGTGGGTGCGCTGGTGTCAGTCGAGCCAGCCACGCTGCGTACCCTCGTCGATCAGGGACTGCACCTGCGCGGCAATGCCCTGGGTGTCAAACAGCGTCTCGAGCTCGCGCACGATGTCGGCCACGCTGTGGCGGCCGTCGCAGCGGCGCAGGATCTCGGCGGCGCTGTCGTTGAGCTGCACCATGCCCTCGGGGTAGAGCAGCACCCAGCGCGTCTGCGCGGCCTCGTACTGCAGGCGCAGGCGGCGTGAGAGCTGGGGCAGGCCGGGCGGCGCGGCATAGGCTGGCGAGGGAGGGGCGATGTCAGGCTGCATGGCAGGCTTTCTCAATGGCGTCGAGCATGTTCCACAGGATGTCGAGCTTGAATTGCAGGATGTCCTGCGCGCGCTGTTGCGCCGCGCGGGTGGTGAAATGTTCCAGCGTCACGCGCAGGCCATGCTCCACGTCGCGGCTGGCCAGCGGTATGCGGCTGCGAAAGTACTGCAGGCCATCGGCCTCTATCCAGGGGTAATGCTGGGGCCAGGTGGCCAGGCGGTCCTTGTGGATCTGGGGCGCGAACATCTCGGTCAGCGACGAGCACACGGCCTCCTGCCAGGGGGCGCGGCTGGCAAAGTTCACATAGGCGTCGCAGGCAAAGCGCACGCCGGGCGCCACGCGGCGCAGCGACCACAGGTCTTCGCGCGCTATGCCCACGGCCTCGCCCAGGCGCGTCCAGGCCTCGATGCCGCCGGCGGCCGCGCCCTGGTGGTCGCCGTAGCCGTCATGGTCGAGGATGCGCTCCACCCACAGGCGCCGCTGCGCGCGGTCGGGCATGTTGGCGAGGATGGCCGCGTCCTTGCGCGGTATGCACACCTGGTAGTAGAAGCGGTTGGCCACCCAGCAGCGCAGCTCGTCGGGCGTGCAGCCGCCCGCGTTCATGCGCACGTTGAACGGGTGGTGGATGTGGTAGGCGCGGCCCTTGCCGCGCAGCTGGGCCTCGAACTCGGCGGCGCTCCATGCGGGCAGGGCGGGGTCGGGTGCGGGGGTGGTGGCGATGTCCATCATGGCGGTCAGAGCAGGATTTCCATACCGTCATGGGCGACCTCGACGCCGGCGGCCGTCAGCTCGGCGCGCTCGGGCGATTGTTCGTCCAGGATGGGGTTGGTGTTGTTGATGTGGATGAGCAGCTTGCGCACGCGCGCGGGCAGTTGCGCCAGGTGTTCCAGCATGCCGCCCGCGCCGCTTTGCGGCAGGTGGCCCATGTCCAGCGCGGTCTTGGACGACAGGCCCAGGCGCTGCATTTCGTCCATGCGCCAGAAGGTGCCGTCGACCAGCACCACATCGCAGCCGGCCATGAGGTCGAGCAGCTGCGGCGTCATGCGGCCCAGGCCCGGGGCATAGAACACGCGCCGGCCATTGGCCGGGTTGGCCAGCACCAAGCCGATGTTGTCGCCCGGTCGGGGGGCGCCGCGAAATGGCGAATACGGCGGCGGCTTGGAATCGAGCGCCACGGCGCGCAGCTCCAGCCCGGGCAGGCCGGGCACGCCGAACGCGCGCCCGTCGCACACCAGGGCGTGGCTCTGCACGCCGCAGTAGTGCGACAGGATCTGGGTGATGGGAAAACCCGTGCCTATGTCCGACAGCACCTCGGGCGTGGCCAGCAGTGGCAGCGGCGTTGGGCGCTCGCGCAGCATGAGCAGGCCGGTGACATGGTCGATCTGCGCGTCCATGAGCAGCACGGCGGCAATGCCGCTGTCGCGCTGCGCGCGCGCCGGCTGCAGGATGGGGTTGTCGCGGATCTGCGTGAGGATGTCGGGCGAGGCGTTGATCAGCAGCCAATCAAGCCCATTGGCGCTGACCGCGATGGAGGACTGGGTGCGCGAGCGTGCATGCAGGCCGCCGCTGCGCAGCCCCTTGCATTGGGGGCAGTTGCAGTTCCACTGTGGAAAGCCGCCACCGGCTGCAGAACCGAGCACGCGCAAATACATGATGAAACTCCCTCTGGCCCCGGGCGGGGCATGGGCACGAGTGCCGCCTTGCCCGGGGCGCTATGCGATCAACGGTTGGCGATGTACATGGTGATTTCAAAACCGAAGCGCAGGTCGGTGAAGGCGGGTGCAGTCCATTGCATGGTGGTCTCCTATGAAGGTTGAGTTGGCATGAAACATGTTTGCGAACCGTGCAACCAGCTTGGAACACGGCCGCCACCATGACACGCAAAATCAATGCCACCCCTGCTTCAACCCATTGGCCCGCACCGCGGTGGCTGGCGCGCGGTGCCCTGCATCGCATCGCTTGGCGTGACGTGGGCGCGTTTAGCGGCGAGCCCTGGTTGCTGCTGCATGGCGGCCCCGGCAGCGGCTGCCAACCGGGGCTGCTGGCGCCGTTCGACCTGCGGCGCCAGCGCGTGATCGCCCCGGATCAGCGCGGCGCCGGGGCCAGCCGGCCCCGAGGCGGCGTGGCCGGCAACCACCTGGCCGCGCTGGTGGCCGACCTGGAGGCGCTGCGCCAACACCTGGGAATCGAACGCTGGTCGCTGCTGGCCGGTTCCTGGGGCACGGTGCTGGCGCTGCAGTACGCGCAGGCCCACCCCGATCGCGTGCAGCGCCTGGTGCTGCGCGCCGCCTTCGCGCTCACCCGGCGCGAGATCGGTGGCCTGCTGCTGCCCAGCGGACGCCATGGGAAAAACCTGAGAGAGTCGTCCGGTGCATGGCCCGTGCGCGCGCAGTCTCCGCTGCCCGCAGCGCTGTCACGCTTGGAGCAACTGCTCCAAAACGATGCAGCCTCTGTGACAGCCCTGCGCGCCCAGCGCGGCTGGGCCCTGCGCGAGATGCGCGACGCCCTGCACGGCATGCGCCGCAGCCTGCGCCACAGCAGCGCGGCCCAGGCGGCCATGCAACGCCGCACCTGGGCACAGCTGCAGCGCCAGCAACGCCGCGCCCAGGCGCAGCTGCTGCGGCCGCAGGCCGGCAGGGCGGACGCCAGGCTGTGGGCGCGCTACCGCGTGCAGGTGCATTACCTGCGCCGCCGCGGCTTTGTACGGCCCGGTGCGCAGGACGCCGCCGTGCGCCAGCTGGCGCTGCAGCGGGTTGCCGTGGACTGGGTGCATGGCCGCTTCGATGCCATCTGCCCGCCGGCCAACAGTGCGCGCTGGGCCCAGCTGCAGCGCCGCCTGGCACCGGGCAGCACGCAATGGCACCGGCCCGCCAGTGGCCACCTGGGGCATGAGTGCGCCATGGCTGCATGCCTGCGCGACTGTGTGCAGCGCAGCGTGTTACTTCAAAAAAAATAGCTGCTAGCGCTTGATGGATAAGCGCTGGCAGCCATTTTTGCTTGATATTTCAGCGTGCGGGCGTGTTTTCGACAAAGCTGCGCAAGGCCCAGGCCAGTTCCGGGCTGATGACGTCCTCCCATGGCGGCATATGGACGATGCCGAACTTCTGCTTGCCGTAGCGCACGGACTTGATGAAGAAGGCGTCGCTGTCGGCCTGGCAACGCTGGCGCAGAGCCTCGTCCTGAATGCGCTTGCAGCCGCGGCCCATGCGCCGCAGGTCCGGCGCGGGCGAGCGCGAGCCATTGGCGTCCTGGCCGTGGCAGCGCGCGCAGCTCTGGTTGAAGGCGCTCTGACCTATGGCGATGGCCTGGGCGTTGCCGCGCAGCGGGTTGGGCTCCTGCCAGGTGGCAGCCTGTGCCGGCAGCGCCGAGGTGTCGACCTGCGGAGCCACGCGCTCCACGGCCTGGGCGTTAAGTGCAAAAATCGCTGCTACGGCAATACCCGTGCGCGCAAGCAGCTTCCAAAAATGTAGCGTTTGCATGTCACCTCCAATCGGGCCTGCAGCCCTTGCAGCCGCCCAGCTCGGACTCGGCCACCAGGGTGTAGAGGATGTGGTTGCCCTCGAAGACGGCATTCGTCAGGTTGGTGGCGACGAACTTGGCCTCCTGCAGGTCGGTGGCGATGAAGCGTGTGCCGACGAACCAGGCGTGGTTCAGGCGTGCCATCTCCAGGCTGGCGCCATCGAAGACGGCACCCGAGAAGTCCGAGCGCATGAGGCGCGCGCTCTCCAGGTCCGTGCCTATGAAGCGCGCGTTCTTGAAGTCGGTATTGGCGGCCGATGCCTTGGACATGCGCGCGCCGGTCAGGTTGGCGCCCTCCAGATCGGCGGCCGAGAGGTTGGCGCCGCGCAGGTCGGCCCGCGTGAGGTCGGCGCCGCGCAGGTCGGCCCCGGCGAGGTTCTTGCCCACCAGATTGGCGTGGCGCAGATCGGCGCCCGGGCAGCGGGTGTAGGGCCAGATGGGGCAGCCGTTGATGACCAGGGGCTCGCTGGCGCCCGGGCCTGCACCCTCCTGGGCCTGTGGCGCCTGCTGGGCCGCGGCGGTGCCGGCCCAGGCCAGGCAGAGCGCCCCCGCCAGGGCGATGTGGGTGAATGAATGCATGGGAAGCTCCAAACAAAGGCGGGTGGCGGCCTGGTTGACGCAGACCCCACCCCGGGCCTCCCCCGGCGCGGGGAAGGGCGAACGCTATGTACGGCAGCTTACTTGCCGGCCACCTTCTGCGGCTTGGGCAGCTTGAAGATCCACATCGAGCCGCCTTGCGAGACCTGCTTGGTCAGCTCGGCCATGTCGCCGCCCCACAGCGGCACGGCGCCGCCGTAGCCGGACTGGATGCCGATGTACTGCTCGCCGTCCATCTCCCAGGTCACGGGCACGGAAACGATGCCCGAGCCGGTCTGGAACTTCCACAGCTCCTTGCCCGTCTTGTTGTCAAAGGCCTTGACGTAGCCGTCCGAGGTGCCGGTGAACAACAGGCCGCCGGCGGTGGTCAGCGTGCCGGCCCACAGCGGGAACTGCTCCTTGTGCTCCCAGACGATCTTGCCGGTCTGCGGGTTGATGGCGCGCAGCGTGCCCACATGGTCGTCATAGAGCTTCTTGATGCGGAAGCCCTGGCCCAGGTAGGCCGCGCCGGCCTTGTAGGTGATCTGCTCGGACCAGTAGTCCATGGCCCAGTGGTTGGCCGGGATGTAGAACAGGCCCGAGTCGGGGCTGTAGCTCATGGGCATCCAGTTCGTGCCGCCCAGGAACGGGGGCGAGACGAAGATGCTGTCACCCTTCTCCTGGCCCTCCTTGGGCTCGGGCGGGCGGTTGTTGTTCTCGATCGGCAGGCCGGTCTTGAGGTCGAAGCCCTTGGCCCAGGTGATGCCGTCGACGAAGGGGTAGGCGCCGATGATGGCGCTTTGCTTCCAGGGGTGGCCGCCGTCGGCCTTGGCGAGCTTTTCGCGGTCGGTCACGAAGAAGAAGCCGTTGCGGTCGGCGTGCGCCGAGGCCTTGACGGTCTTGCCGGTCTTGGCGTCCTTGTAGTCGAACAGCAGCACCGAGTTGTTGCCCGAGAAGTCCCAGGCATCGTTGGGCGTGTGCGAGAAGAAGCCCTTCAGGTCACCCGTCGTGGGGTCGATGTAGGCCTGGCCCGAGGTGTAGAGGCTGGGCCAGTTGCGTGGGTCGTCGCCCTTGGCGGTGCGCTTCCAGGTGTTCCAGGGCGCGGGGTTGCCGGTGCCGACGACGATGGTGTTGGTCTCGATGTCGTACGACGGCGTCTGCCACGGTGCGCCGCCGCCCTGGCTCCAGGCCTCGGCCTTGCCGGTCGGGCTGTCGGGGTCGTTGGGCCAGCTCGGCGCCTTGGGGTCGCCGGTGGGCGTGCTGGGCTGGCCGTTGAGGCGGCCCACATGGCCTTCCACCATGGGGCGGGCCCAGACTTCCTTGCCGGTGTCGGGGTCGCGGGCATAGAGCCATCCGACCACGCCGAATTCGTCACCCGAGGAGCCATGCACCAGCAGTGTCTTGCCGCTCTTCTGATCCTTCACGATGAAGGGTGCGCCGGTCATGGTGTAGCCCACCTTGTGGTCGCCGAACTTCTCGTTCCACACCACCTTGCCGGTGTTGCGGTCCAGCGCCACGATGCGCGCGTCCAGCGTGCCGAAGTAGACCTTGTCGCCGAAGATGGCCGGGCCGCGGTTGACCACGTCGCAGCAGGGGCGGATGTCCTCGGGCAGGCGGTGCTCATAGGTCCACAGGCGCTTGCCGCTGCGTGCATCGAGCGCCACGAAGCGCGAGTACGAGGCGGTGACGTAGATCACGCCGTCGTGGATCAGCGCCTGGGCCTCCTGGCCGCGCTGCTTCTCCCCGCCGAAGGAGTAGCTCCACACCGGCACCAGGCCGTTGACGTTCTTGGTGTTGAGCGTCTTGGCCGGGCTGTAGCGCTGCGCCGTCAGGCCCAGGCCATAGGTGAGCACGTTGTCGGTGCTCTTGTGGTCGTTGGCAATGTCTTCCCAGGTGACGGGCTTGACGTTGGCGGCGTGCGCCGTCAGGGCGAGGGCGGCTGCCGCAGCGAGGCTGCTCAGGCGCAGATGCTTGAATACCGGTGATGCCATGGTGGATGTCTCCTAGCGTTGTGGTGGATGAATCGCGCCAAACACCATGCAAGACATGTGCCAGATCAATTCTTGACGCAGGACATTGCCATCGCAGCCCATGTGTGAAAGCAGGCTGTTCAATTCAGGAGCATGCGGACACGACCTGGCGCAAACTGGTACAGCGCGCTGCGCCATGCGCCGGCTGTGCGGGGTGGCATGCAAATTGCGAAAGTGGGTTTATCCGTTCTTTCATTGCATTTAGGAGACAACCCATGCGGCAAACATTCCTCACATCGGCCAGGTGCAGCCTGCTGGCCCTGGCCCTCGCATGCGGCGCTGGCGCCGCCATGGCGCACGGCGACATGGTGCCCCAGGCCGTGGACACCAGCAGCCTGCCCCAGCTGGGCGCGAAATGGCTGGAGTCCAACCCCTACGGCAACGGCACCACGGGCCACAAGGAGGCGCTGCGCATCGGCAGCTCGGCCTACAACCAGAACTGCGCCCGCTGCCATGGCCTGGAGGCCGTCTCTGGCGGCATTGCCCCCGATCTGCGCAAGTTCGACGAGGAATGCTCGGGCTACGCCGATGCCGCCAAGGCCAAGCAATGCTTCCAGGAAATGGATGACTACTACGCCGGCACGGTGCGCCGCGGCCGCACGCGCGACGGGCGCGTGTACATGCCGCCCTTTGAGGGCACGCTGACGCAGGAAGCGGTCTGGGCGATCCGTACCTACTTGGAGGAGCGGCGCGACAAGAACTGAATGTCATGCCAACAAAAAGGGCCGCTGTGACAGGGGCCCTTTTTGTTGCTGCTACTGCGCCTGCAGCGCACGCCGCTCGTAGGCCGGATACCACTGGGCCAGGCTGCGGTGCAGTTCGGCCGGCTGCGCCGCCCAGCGGGCGAAGCGCTCCGGCGCGGGTGTGCGCAGCAGCTCGCTCAGATCGAGGCCCTGCCGGGCGCTGTCGTTCATCCAGCCCGTGAGCCAGACCAGCCAGTCGCGCGTCTGTGCAATGCCCTTGAGTCCCTGGGCCACCGGGCCATGGCTGGGCACGAGTTGCTTGAACTGCCCCTGGCGCTGCCATTGTTCGAGCTGATCCAGGCTGTTCAACCATTGCGCCGGGTCGGCGTGCGGCGTGGTCGGCACGCGTTCGGCAAACACCAGGCCGCCGGCAAACAGCACGCCGGTGCTGTGGTCTATGAGCACCAGGTCGTCCTGCGTGTGGCCCTGCAGGCGGCGCAGTTCCAGGCGGTGCGCACCCATGGTGAAGCTGCCGGGCTCCAGCGCCTGACGCGCCGGCGTGGCCTGTGTGCCGCGCATCCAGGCACCGCACAGGCGGTACAGGTTGTCGGCATAGCTCTCGCCCTCGGCTCGCATGCCGGCGATGCTGCCGGCCAGGGCCTGCGTGGGAACGCCGTCCCAGGCCTGGTTGCCGAAGAAGTAGTCGGGGTGTAGGTTGAGATTGAGCACCGCGCGCACGGGCTGCGGCGTGACGGCGGCAATGGCGCGCCGCTGCTGCTCGCCATACAGGCGCGAGGGCCCGGTGTTGATGACGATGACCCCGTCGCCGGTGGCGATGAAGGCGGTGTTGATGATGTTGCAGCCGTTGGCGGGCAGGAAGTCGGCCACGGCGCCCTCGATGACCCAGGTGCCCTCGGCGATCTGGCGTGGCTGCAGGCGGTAGTTGAGGCGGGCCTGGTCTGGCGCTGGCGTGGTCGTCGGCGCGGTCGTGGTGGGGCCATCCTGCGCCACGGCCGCCATGGCCCAGGCCAGGGCCACGGCCAGGGTGCAGGCGGTCTTCATGCGCGCACCCCCGCGTCGATGCGGTTGCCGTTGTTGTCCTCGCCCAGCAGGCAGAACTCGCGCGGGCCGTCGGTGGGCATCTCCAGCGTGATGAGGGGGTTTTCCGACACCGGCTCGTGCAGCTGCAGGCGCCACCAGGGCTGATCGGCCGCGTCGCGCAGCTCCAGGCGCTCGATGTAGAACGCCGGGATGCCGGCCACCAGGCCCGTGTCCATGGGGTGCATGACCTGCAGGCGCAGGCGGCGGCTGGCGCCCGCGAGGTTGGTGAAGAAACGTGCCTGCACCTGGTTCAGCGTCTTGCTCCAGGAGCCATCGGTGCGCGAGGCTCCTGGCACCGTGCAGCCCCCGCCGGCGGCCTGCGTCATGGCGCCGCCCACATGCCAATGGCCGTCGCGCGTCTGCACCAGGCAGCGAATCGGCGAGGCCTGCTCCAGCCGGATGCGAAACGCCAGCATGGGCAGGGCCTGCAGGGGCTCAAAGCTCAGTACTTCGCGGATGGGGTTGCGGTCTGCGACCACGATCATGCGCGCGATGCCGCCACCCACCTGCTGCAGTGCGCGCGCATCGATCTGCAGCGGCACGTTGAGCGCGTCGTCGGCAAAGGCGGGTGTGCGCACCAGCACCTGGTCGGTAAAGCGCAGGGGTGCGTCCTGTGTGTACTGTTTGCGCAGCCCCGGCCATTGCATGGAACCCAGGGGGTCGCCCCCGGTGGCATCCTGGGTGTTGGCCAGCGAGGCCTGGGCAGCCATGCCCCACAGGCTCGCCAGCAGCAGATTACGTCGCTGGATCATGCTTGGTTTTCTCCGGTCGTGTAGCAGGGCAGGGCGGCATGCGCTGCGCGGGTGTCACAGCCACTGTGCCATCGTGGAGCAGTGGCATCGGAACGGCCTCTCAGCGCATGCGCTGCAGCAGCGGTTCCTTCATGACGTACTGGTGGTAGAAAAATGCCGCCATATGCAGTGCGATGAGCAGCACCAGCGCCATGGCCGATGCCTGGTGCACCACGCTGAGCAGCTCCTTGGCTGCGTCCCAGCGCTCTGCGATCTTGGGCAGTTTCATGCCGAAGAAACGGATCGGGTAGCCCGAGAACACAGAGCCGAAAAAGCCCGACAAGGGCATCGCCAGCATCAGCGCATACAGCAGCCCATGGGCGCCGCGCGCCGCCAGTTGCAGGTGGCGCGCCTGGGGCAGGGCCGCCACGCGCGGTCGCAGCAGCGCCCAGGCCAGGCGCAAGAGGATGAGCAGGCCCAGCACCATGCCCCAGGACTTGTGCACGTTGAACCAGGAGGCGCGCAGGCCCGTGCCGTCCTTGGGCAGGCCTATCATCCAGACGCCCAGGGCGATCTGCCCCAGGATCAGCGCCGCCATCAGCCAGTGCAGGGCGACGGAAAAACGGTCGTATCGGGCCGTTGGCACGGGAAACCTCCTGTCGTCGGTCAATCGAGCAGATCGGGCGGCAGCAGGTTCTTCTTGCGGTAGATGGTGTTGCGAGACACACCCAGCGCCTTGGCCGCTGCCGACACATTGCCCTTGTGCAGACGCAACATCTGTGCCATGGCGTTGATGGTCACGTCCTGCAGGCTCTGGCCGTCATCGCCGGTCTCGTCGGTGGTGGCGGGCGGCGGCGCGCCCACGCTGGGCATGAAGGCGAGCTCGCCCAGGGGCGCGGCTGCGGCCACCGGGCGAATGGGCGCGCGCAGCTCGTCGAGGAAGTCGTCGGGCAGATGCTCCAGGCGGATGATGCAATCGTCGTCCACCATCACGGCTGCGGTGCGCAGCAGGTTGTGCAGCTGGCGTACATTGCCGGGCCAGTGGTAGGCCTGCAGCAGCACCATGACCTCGGGGGCCAGCTTGATGTGCTGGCAGCTCTCGCACAGCGAGAGCAGCACCTTTTGCACCACGGCCTGGAAGTCGCTGCGTTCGCGCAGCGCGGGCAGGCGTACCACCAGGCCATTCAAGCGGTAATACAGGTCTTCGCGGA
>Ga0209792_1001393_pt1 | contig 11789 bp, 10 predicted proteins | sample EBPBio142005_DNA_FD_185860 | JGI IMG/M metagenome (GOLD analysis project Ga0209792, IMG submission 185860) | Wastewater treatment Type I Accumulibacter community from EBPR Bioreactor in Madison, WI, USA - Reactor 1_6/14/2005_ DNA (SPAdes)... | ecosystem: Engineered > Bioreactor > EBPR >...
TAAGCCCTACAAAGGCCGCGAGCAGCCAGGGAAAGAGCTGTGCACGGATGAGCACGAGCTCGTAACTCACAAGCGACCACTTTCCTACCGAGATGTACTCGGCAGCCAACTGACGAAGCTGGGCAAAGTCCGGTCGGGCGAACTGCAGCTTCGACGCGTGGACAAGTGCGCCGAATACGAAGGTTGCCGACATCGAATAGAGAGCGGTTGCCAGAGTAACCGAGCCGACCCACATCACGAAGGCAATTACGAGAACCTGCCCGACATAGGCGATGCCGTCTCCCGCTACCGCCGCCCGGTAGCGGAACTCGGCGAGCAGGAATCGGCGTGACGTTTCCTGAGCTTGCCAGCAGAGATAGCAGAGACAGGCCGGCAGCAGAATATTCTCTTCATCCAGTATTGTCGTCCCGATCGCCATGGCCACGACCAGGATCAGACTCAGAGCCACGGTGAGCAACACCGTGTTTCCCAGCAGGGTGGCGCGCTCTTCTTCCTTCGCAACACACAGCCGGACAGAGAGAGGATAGGAGATCAGCGAGTAGTCAATCGCTCGCAGGAGGAAGATACCGCCCAGAAAAAGGGCAAATTCTCCGTAATCCTGCTCACTGAGGACGCGCGCGAGCAGGACATTGAGCAGGAAGTTGCCGCCGCTCACCACGCATTGATCGACGAGCGTCCATGAGGCTCTCTCGAAGAACTGCTTCCCTTCCATGGAGTGCCCTCAATCGTCTTGCGACTAGATGATGCGCTTGGACCTTCCGGCGGGACGGCGGCGCGGTTGCTCCTCCTGTCGGCGTCTCCTCTGCTCGATCAAGCTGCCACCATGACGGACCGGCGCGAATGCACGCTGAACCAGCGAAGAAAAGCCAGTACGAAGGCGCCGCCACTTGTCCGCGGTCCATCCAGTTCGAGAGCCTGAAATCTGAATGGATGTCGTTCCGCTTTTCGCGGTAGGGCCAATACTCCCGCCGGCAATCTGCTGGCCATAACGCCGTCCGGTCGCCAGGAGATCGAGAAGGAATTGCTGCGGCTCGAAACCAAACCGATCGCGCCAGACCGCCAGACCGATACCAATCAGCAAGCTCACGATGAACGACAGGCCCAGGATCACGAATCCCTTCGGGCTGGTCGGCGTCCTGTTTGGTATCGCCAGTTTGACTCCCTCGTCGGCTGCGAGGGCTTCCTGAGCGGCATCCTCGGCTGTCAGGATGGCCGTCAGCTCGGCCCGTGCAGTTTCGAGCCCGTCGACACTCTGAAGGACCTTCGGATGCCTTTCACCGTTGATTGCCAGTTGACGCTGCAGCTCGGCCTCCGCAAGCGCGACGGCGCTCTGGCTGCGAAGGATCTTCTTGTCGCGGATGTATTCGAGCGCGATGGCGTTGACCACAGCCGCCGCTTCGTCCGCGGAATGCGCGGTGAAGGAAATGGAAATGAGATACGAGCGCGTGTCTTTCGCTACATCCACACGGTTGCGCAGCAACGCTACCTGACGATCGAAGGGGGAGTGATTGCGGGTTTCAGGCAGGATCAGGGTTCGGATCCAGCCGGTAATTCCTGTTCCCCATGATCCCGCCCCCATGACTCCGGGCCTTACGTCCAGCTTGAGACGTGCCACGACCGCCTGCAGGATCGCATCGGAGACGATCAGCCGAGCCTCGCTGGTGACGAGCGACGACGCGTCGATGCTCCCTTTGGGGGTGAGCTTGGCCTGCTCGCCGGAGAACAGATTCGGGTAGACGAGCGCAGTCGCCGAGTACTGGCGCGGGATCAGCGGGATGACGAGGCACGCAAGCGTCATCGTCACCACAACGATGGATGCTATGAGGCGCCAGTCCCTCTTGATGGATGACAAGGCACGAGCCGCCACCATCTCGTAGTACGCTCGCAGATCGGTGCGCTGCAGCTCCAGCGTCGGCATCTGCTGGTTAAGACTCTCCGGCCCTAACCGCTTGGGATTGTGTAGTGCCTTGCTGCTGGCGAGACCGGCCCCCCCTTGGGCGAGGCCGGTTCTCCCCTTGGAAAGGTCGGTCCCAGCGAGCGGCTTGTCGCTATTGAGTTCGAGCATACTCATGATCGAATCCATACCTGATCGGCCCGTGGAACGGGTGACCCTTTGGACGGCATGATTTCCTCAAACGGGCTAACCCTTAGGAAGCAGCACGATCTCTGCCATTGCTGTCGATTCGGCGGAAACGCACCAACGGGACTACCCTTGGCGCTTCGTTGACTCGTTGCCGTTGCGCGCACAGTTTCATCCGGTCGCGATCGGCGCACGCGTGAGCACAAGGCCAAGGCATTGTGACCTCAGGCGCCGACGCACAGAGCATACGATCCAAAGGCTGCTGCCATGAAAACAGTTCTGTTCTGCGGCGGTCTCGGTACGCGCATACGAGACGTGTCCGAGAGTATTCCCAAACCGATGATCCCGATCGGGGACAAGCCGATCCTGTGGCACCTGATGCACTACTACAGTCAGTTCGGCCACAAGGACTTCGTCCTGTGCCTTGGCTACAAGGCAAACGTCGTCAAGGAGTTCTTCCTGAACTACAGGCCGCAGACCTACGCAGACTGCGTCGTCTCGGGCTTCGGCGACAATGTGGAGATCCTCGGCGACCCGCAGCAGGACTGGCGCATCGCCATGATCGATACCGGCATCTGGCGCAACATCGGCCAACGGCTGTGGTCCGTCCGCGAGCACGTCGCCGGGGAGGAGATGTTCCTGGCCAACTACAGCGACGGCCTTTGCGACGTGAACCTGGATGAGATGATCGAAGCCTTCCGCGCCAGCCGTAAGGTCGCCTGTTTCCTGGCGGTTCGGCCGTCATTCAGCATGCACCTCGTCGACATGCGGCCGAGCGGAAAGGTAAACCGCATCCGCGCCAGCCAGGACGCCAATCTCTGGATCAATGGCGGCTTTTTCATCTTCCGCAACGAGATCTTCGACTACATGAAGCCAGGCGATGAACTGGTCGAAGCGCCTTTCCAGCGTTTGATCGACGCCGACCAGCTCATGGCATTCAGGCACGAAGGCTTTTGGCGTCCGATGGATACGTTGAAGGACAAGCAGGTCCTTGAGGATCTCGTCGACAAGGGCACGATGCCCTGGCGCTTCGATGGAGCCGTCAAAGTGGCCCCGAGTGATCCGGCAAGGAAGGCCGGATGAAGCCTCTGGGCCTCGCAGGGTCGGGCGATCGTCTTTCAGTGCTTTGCATTGGCGCCCACTCGGACGATATCGAGATCGGTGCCGGCGCTACAATCCTGGGCTGGATCGAGCGCGGCGTCTGCCTGAATGTGCACTGGGCGGTACTTGGCGCCGTCGGCCCCCGCGCCGACGAAGCGCGCGCGTCCGCTCAGGCATTTCTCGGCAATGCCGTCAGTGCTGTCATCGACCTGGCGACCTTCAAGGATGGGTTCTTTCCCCATCAGGGCGCCGAGATCAAGGTCTGGTTCGAGGCGCTGAAAAAGCGAACTTCGCCCGATCTGATCCTCTCTCACTGGCGTCAAGATGCTCATCAGGACCACCGCGAAGTCTCCCAGCTGACGTGGAATACATTTCGCGATCACACGATCCTCGAATACGAGATTCCCAAATGGGATGGCGATACGGGTCAACCGAACGTCTACCTGCCGACCACCCGAGCGTTGATGGAGCGTAAGACGAAGCTGCTCCACGATCATTTCGGCTCCCAGCGCGCCAAGGACTGGTTCGACGACGATATCTTCATGGGCCTGGCGCGCCTGCGCGGCATGGAATGCCGTGCCCCTGGCGGCTTCGCCGAAGCCTTTCACGCAAGAAAGCTTACGGTGCAGTGACGTCCGATATCTCAGCGTACGGCTGAGCTTTCCCTAATCTTGCGGTCTCGGCCAGCCGCTCAATGGACGGCCGCACTGATCTTCCTCGAAGCTCTGGAATGGCACACACCCTGCGAACCAGAAACAGCCTGGGCGACCTCCGCTTCGGGAACTCTCTCCAGCCATATTTCACGCCACCACAAGAATACGGCGCGAGGACAGAGTATCCGTCGTCCGCTGTAGAGCGACTGACAATGCACGCCGTCGAGTATGACAGCCGGCGTCTTCATATGCAGCATCTTGCCGGTCTTTTCGTCGATGAAGCGCTCTATCCGGGTACGCACCCTGAATACCTTGCCGCAATAGGGAACGAGTTCGGCATCGAAACTGAGGCCGCGGTTGGACGCCGACGTGCTCAGCGTCTCCAGTATCTGCTCGTACGATTTGACCCGCACGACTTCTCCCGGCTGCAGATCCAGATCGAGCCTGGGAGTCGGGCCCGCTGCGATCTTGCCGGCCTTTCTGGGAAATGGGATGCCTCCCCAGACCACCTGGAAGCGGTCGTAGAACCAGCGAGACGCCACGCCCCAGCGCGGGGAACGCGCCATCGTGCCGTAGTAGTAGAGCACGTACACGATGGCCTTCAGAACAGTACCTAGAGAATTGTTGCCGGAACGATAAGCCTCGACGTACTGACGGGCATCCCACAGGCTGAGGGGGGTGCTGGCTTCCATCAGCTGAGTGGCTTGGCACGAGTACCGTGCGTCGCCTTCCGGTGTTCGATAGCTGGCTGCCGCACGAACCCGGTCTTCGGTGCAGCCGCTCGTGGCCCCGGCGATGGACGCTCGATCGACAGACGATCCGGATGCTGGATACCCCGGTCCATCGCCATCGGCGTGCTTGAGCCATGCCTCTTTCCAGAAGATGAGACAACCAGCCTGACATCCGCCGTACGCGCGACCATCGCAACGATGTTCGAGATGAACCGTGTCATGCAGCCGTCGGCTGACGTAAGTGACACCCGACGGCCCGTCTATCTCGCTGCAGGTCTTTCCTGCCCCCTTGAATACCTGGAAGCGCTGGCCGCAATACTGGGTCATTTGCGGCATGAAGGGCAGACCTTCAAGGCGCCCATGTTCGTCCAGCGTCGCAAGAATCTCTTCCTTGCTCCGCACTTCTACCCAGTCCCCTGCCCCGATCGTCATGACCAATACTCTTTCGGAGGTGAACTTTTCGCTGCCTAGACGAGAACCTTTTCCCGTTGCGCCGGCGCCATCGCGCCTCGCACGTCGGCCTTGTCCAGCAGATCCTGGAGCCAGGTCTCTCCTCGGAACTTCCGGTATTGCTCGGCTCTCAGCCGGTCCGCCAAGCGCCCGGCCGGCAGGACGACGTCGTCGTAAGTGATGACGGCATCCTGGGCGATATCCCGCAGCAGCTTGCAGCCTTCGACGAGACCCTGGGGCAGATATCGGCCACCGGACATCTCCTCGACATTGGCCGCCTCGCCGTACGTCATGTACATGCCGTAGTCGTCGAGCACTTCGCCCGCCTTGAGATCGCGCTTGGCGACGGCGCACACCTCCACCACCGGGCCGCCCAGCGACCTCGATACCGGGTCACGGAACAGGCACGTCCGCGCGATGGCAGTAGGCACCTCCAGATTGCAGAGGTGATACGGCACGAAGAACGAATAGAGCGGCCCCGGACCCATCTTGTACAGGTTGAGATAATGGGCCTGCTTGGGATCGGGATGTTCGGCCAGACAGTAGACCTTGGTCAGCGGCGTCCCGACCACATAGTCGATCGCCCCGCCGAGCCTGCGCAGCTCTTCGAGATCGTAGATTTCGCCGATCTTCAGCACATCGCCGTGATAGTCGAGGCCGCGCGACATGCCGCGCGTCAACACCTTGAACCCCGTGGCATTGGCGACGACGGCCTGCTCGAAGCTCACCTTCGATCCATCTGCGAAGCTCGTCACCATCGTGGGGTTCTGTCCCCACTTTTCGGCGAAGCCCTTCTGTGTCGTCGGATTGCGATAGCGATCCTGAAGGCCCTTCACGTTGCCGAGTAACCGGGGCGTCATGCCCAGCCCCTTGACCCAGCGGTAGAGGTTCATCTGGATGCCCGGCTCGTCGCCCTCGCAAGCCGTGAAGATGACACCGTGCGCGTCGGCATAGGTTTGCAGGATAGGCCCGATCGTCGCGTCGAGCTCGGCGTTCATCAGCACGACGTCCTTACCGTACTTAAAGGCTTCGAGCGCGACGCGGGCACCGAACTCCACCGAGCCGGTGACGTCGACCAGGACATCGATGAAGTCGCTACGCGCGATGAGCATCGCATCCTCGGTCGCCACGGGCGTTGAGCGCTCGACTGCAGCATCGAATCGCAATTGCGAATCGGCTACGACGACATCATTAAGGCCAGAGTAGTGAAAGACGTCGACAGCCCTTCCGACCCGACGGTTCGATATCGCCGCGACGCGCATTCCCGGCGTGCTGTGCGTGATCTGATTGGTCAGGCCTTGGCACATGAACCCTGCACCGATGATGCCGACGCGAATGGGCTTGTTCGTATCTGCCCGCTCCTTGAGCGCAGAATCGACGATCCACATGACTCACTCCTTCCGAATTGCGCCAGTACCGAAACTCCAGCGCTATGACAGAATGCCAACGGCTTCCGGCCGAGCCGGAGACATTCGTGCAGCGAGCTTGCCTTCGAGTGTCTCCAGGAGATCGAAATTGCTGTCCTTGTCGGAAACAGCGGCGACGGGCAGCGGCCACGCAATGTTCAGCCGCGGGTCATCGTATCGCAGGCCACCTTCCGCGCCCGGCGCATAGAAGGTACTCGCCTGGTAGAGAATGGCGGTCTCGTCCTGCAATGTCTGATAGCCGTGCGCGAAGCGGCCCGGAATATAGAGCGCACGCTGGTTCTCGCCGCTGAGTTCGACGGCCACGTGCTCCAGGAAGGTCGAGCTTTCGGGCCGTAAATCCACGATCACGTCGAGGATTGCACCGTGCATGCATCGCACGAGCTTCGCTTCGACGGCCGGCGGATACTGGAAGTGCATGCCCCGGAGCGTTCCGCGCTTGACGCTCACGCCCACGTTCGTCTGGGCGACATCGGCTTCCAGTCCCAGGTCCTCGAACTCGTGCCGGCAAAAAGCGCGCCCGAAGAAACCGCGATCGTCCCGCCGGCATTCGACGTCGACAATGAAGGCACCTTGGAGCCTGGTCTCGGTGAAGATCACAGGCGCCTCCGTCGAGGCCAACGGTTCGCACCGCCCCTCTCCTGCGGACCGCGAATCGCGCCCCTCACGCGCCAACCCTTTCGGGACGTCGCCCCGGCGCCAGCAGCATCGTTCCGTCGTGACGGCGATCGGAGGACACGACCTGGCGCCCGTCGAAGACAATGGGAGAACGCATACGCGAGGTGATGTCGTCCCAGTCGAGGCGGCGATAGGCATCCCAGCCCGTGGCGATCACGATTGCATCGGCGCCGCTTGCCGCCGCAGCGACGTCGTCGGCCTGCGTGATGCCCGTCCCCAATTGATCCCGCACCGTGTCGACCTGGACCATCGGATCGTGCAGCACGACGTCTGCACCCCGCTGCAGCAGGAGTTTCGAAATTCGGACGCCGGGCGATTCACGGACGTCGTCGGTCTCCGGCTTGAAGGCCAGTCCCAGTACGGCAATGCGCTTGTCGCGCAGCGTACCGACCTGGCTAGCCAACAGGTCCACCACTCGGCCGGCTCGTTCTTCGTTGACCTGGAGCACCGAGTTCAGGATCGGTACGTCAGCACCTTCGCCATGCGCAAAGGCGCGGAGCGCTCGAAGGTCCTTCGGGAAACAACTCCCACCAAAGCCTATACCGGCTCTGAGATAGCTCACGGCGCCAGCGAATCGGGATTTGCCATCATTGCCCGGCGCCCCCCAGCACTTGTCCAGGTGAACGCCGCGCATCACGGTCGCCTCGTCCAGGCCGGCGACCGATTCGCAGATGCCGGCAATCTCGTTGGAGAAGGAAATCAGGGTCGCCTGCAACGCATTCGCGGCATACTTGACCATCTCGGCGTTGCGCGGCGTCGTCTGCAGAACCGGGCACTTGAAGGCCGCATACATTTCCGCCAGCACCGCACTCGCCCGCGCGGTATTGGCGCCAATGACGATGCGATCGGGCTTGGTGAAGTCCTCGACAGCACGCCCTTCGCTTAGAAACTCGGGATTCATCGCCAGGCCGAAATCGCGGCCGCTGACCATGCCGGACGCAGCCTCGATCTCCGCCCGAACGACCGTGTCCGTCGTTGTCGGAACGACCGTGCTCTTCACCACGACGACATGGTAGCCAGCGATCGCCGGCAGCTGCTTGCCGATCGCCCGCGCCGCCTGGCGAATATAGCTGAGGTCTATGCCGGTCTCATTGGAAGGCGTACCGACGGCAATGATCGACACATCGGCGTCGCGCAGGCTGTCTTCGAGGCTGGTCGATGCCTGCAGGCGGCCCGAGGTACGTTGCTCGACCAGCAGCTCGTCGAGTCCCGGCTCGTAGAAGGGCGCCTTGCCGGTGGCAATGGCAGCAATCTTTCGCTCGTCGTAATCCACGCACGTTACGGTATGACCGATCGCAGCCAGACCGACGCCGGTCACGAGGCCGACATATCCTGTTCCAACGATGGTGATCTTCATGGATTGCTTCCACGCGATCTCATGCCGCCACCGTTTCGAGACGGCGTTCATGGTAAAATTTGAAAGTCCGGGCAAGGCCGGTACGGAGATCCACGCTTGGTTCGTAGCCAACGTCGGCCTTGACCTTCGTCAGGTCCGGGCAGCGGCGGCTGGGATTGTCGACGAGGTACTGGGCATCGTCGCTCTTGCGAAACTGCACGTCGAGTGGCCGGCCTGGACGGCCGGCGATCTCGGCCATCATGCGGGCGACGTCGAGCATCGAGCGTTCTTCGGCGTTGCCGACATTGTAAGGCTCCGCCGGCTTGCCGAGAACGAGTACGCCGAGGCTTCCAGCAATGAAGTCGCGAACGTAGCAGAACGAACGCGTCGGACTTCCGTCGCTCAGCAGCACGATCGGACCACCGTCGAGCGCGGCAGACATCATGTCGGGAACCATGCGTCCGTCATTCAGCCGCTGCCCTGGACCGTAGACGTTGAACGGGCGCACGATCTTGGAGGGAACCTTCCGCTGTGCCCAGAAGCTGATGCAGAGCGTCTCGCCGAGGCGCTTCGATTCGTCGTAACACGCACGCGGTCCGGTGCAGGACACATACCCGCGATAGTGTTCCGGTGTGGGAATGAACCGAGGATCGGGATCGCCGTAGATCTCGCTTGACGAGAAGAAAAGCATGCCCTTAGCGCCGTGAGCTTCCGCAAGATCCAGCATGCGCCACGTGCCGTTGACGTTTGCGTCGATCGTTTCGAGCGGCCGCGGCCGATAGTAGATGGGTGACGCCATGCTTGCGCAATGGATGATCCAGTCGAACTTCCGCCCCCAGTCCGTTTCGTCGACCACATTCGCCGTCCGGAGTTCGACGAAGGGATCGGCTTTCAGATGGGCAAGCCGATCGACGTTCGTGGCGATGAAATTGTCGGAAGCGACGACGTGGGCGTTCAGGCTCGGCGATGCGTGATTGAGCACCGAAAGAACGTCCACGATGTAGCTGCCCAAAAAACCGGAGGCGCCGGTGACGAGGATGTTGCTGTTGGCCAGCCGGTCGAACACGCCGGGAATGGTGGCTCGCATCATCTTGGCGTCTTCGTGGATGATCCTGCTCGTTCTACTCATGTACCGTGCCTCTCATTCGAGGTGAGCGATTGCGAGGACGAGCGCTTCTGCAGAACCGCCCTGGTGTCACCGATTTCCTCGCAATCTTCGACAACTACGACTGTCAGGTATCAAGGAAACGGGCCCCTGGAGCGAAGGCAAAAAGGGTGGCGCTTCCTAGCTCTGCAGGGTTACCACCGCAGACCCGCAGAACGGCTGCAATGACGACAATAAGCTGTCGCGAGCGCTCTCCTCACGACAGTCGGTGCCTCCGATGTCCCGTTGGTATCGCCTGCGGCCTCGTTCATCGTTTCGGCATCGAAACGGGAACCGCGGCGCAGTCGCCAACTTCTCTGGCTGAATGGCTCGCCGCCTACAGTGCGGACTCCAGTACATGACCCTCTCCCCCCAGCATTCTCTCCCACGGCTTTCGATCGGTTTGCCCGTCTACAATGGCGAGCGGTATCTGGCGGAGATACTTGATTGCTTCCTGACGCAGACCTTTCAGGACTTCGAGATCATCGTCTGCGATAACGCCTCGACCGACCAGACCGCCGAAACATGCCGGTCCTTCATGGAGCGCGACCCGCGCGTTCGGTACCATCGTAATGAGAAGAATCTCGGCGCGATCCCCAATTTCAACAAGGTCTTCCAGCTCTCCCGAGCGCCCCTGTTCAAATGGATAGCCCACGACGATCTGTACCATCCCCGCTATCTGGAGAGCTGTGTTCGCATACTGGATGAAAATCCGGACGTCATCCTGGCTCACTCCAGTACCTCGTTCGTGGACGATCGCGGTAAGCCCTTCCCCGTCGATCCGGCGACAGGAAGCTATGTCGATCCGAGAACGGGCATTCTCCAGACAGCCGACAGCCCCATGGTCGCCGACAGCCCAACCGCCATCTTGCGCTTCTGGCAGGTTTTGTCGGGCGCCTGTTGGGGCACACACATGTTCGGTGTCATGCGTCGTGCGGCCTTGCAGAGGACGGGGCTCATCCCGAACTTTTCCGGCGGAGATCGCGCCATGCTGGCGGAGCTGGCGCTCCTCGGCCGGTTCCAATGCGCGAAGGAGGTACTTTTCTCCAAGCGCTTCCATGAGGATGCCTCCTGCCATCTTGACGAGAAGGAAATCGTGGGTTGGCTGAGCACGGACGGTCAGGCCTATTCCCGCAGGATGCGGCAGCTCAGGACTTACTTCTCGACGCCACTCGGAAAGCCTGTCGGACCGTTCACAAAGGCAGGCTGCATGGGACTCGTCGCCGTTCATTCCGCAAAAGTCGCGGCCCAGGCAATCGGCGGCAAGGATGCGCGCCGTGCGGTCCAGGGCTTGGCATGGCGGACCAGCAAGTCAGCCCGAGCGTAGGTCGGCTCGGGGTGCGAGGTCATAAGGCAGAGCTTTGGTGAAGGAGACGGCCGGAATGCAGCACCAAAAGGCCGAGGCTTTGGACGGCATCACCGACGATCGCACCAATCCTTGGACTGTGCACCGGGAAGAAGAGAGCTTTGCTTGCTCCTATTTCTCGGTTCGGAGCGACACTGTCGCCCATGGGGCCCGTCTCCCACGCGTCTACAACAGCATCAGGATGACGACATTCGGCGTCAGCGTCGTCCCGATCGATGACGAGGGCTGCACAACGCTGGTCGGTCAGTATCGCTACGTCGTCGACCGATTCACCTGGGAAGCCCCTGGCGGGGGCTGCAAGCTGGATCAAGCGCCGGTGGACGCGGCTCAGATGGAGTTGAGCGAGGAGACGGGATATCGCGCCGAACACTGGCTTCAGTTGCTCGACGCCAGCCTGGCCCCCGGCACCATCGATGGACGTACGCAGTGCTTTGTTGCGTGGGGTTTGCAGGCCGGACTCCCCCATCCTGAGCCGGAAGAACGACTGCAGCAGCGCCGGGTGCCGTTCGGCCAGGCCGTTTCGATGGTGCTGTCGGGAGAAATCACGAGCTTCTCGAGTATTACGGCGCTGCTGGGCATTCAGGTCAGACTGGCGCGTGGAGAATTGCCGACAGACCTGATGAAGCTGCTGCTGCAGCATCCGCGATGAAGGGTGACAAGCCCCCGCTCTCGACTTCACCTGCAATTCGCCACAATTTCCCTGGAACAATGTCAATGCGCTGAGCATGGGCGGCTCCGCATAGTGGGTGTCTATGCGGAGCCTGACCATTCGCTCTCGTGGGATGGGGCCCGCGAATGGCTGCTCTCAGAGTAGCGCCGATCTTTG
>Ga0209792_1001395_pt1 | contig 11785 bp, 10 predicted proteins | sample EBPBio142005_DNA_FD_185860 | JGI IMG/M metagenome (GOLD analysis project Ga0209792, IMG submission 185860) | Wastewater treatment Type I Accumulibacter community from EBPR Bioreactor in Madison, WI, USA - Reactor 1_6/14/2005_ DNA (SPAdes)... | ecosystem: Engineered > Bioreactor > EBPR >...
CACGATGTCCTGCGGAATCCGCAGGCCGCTCTTGTGCGCCGCCAACAAAGCCCCGGCGGCCATGTCATCATTGGCACAGACCAGTGCGTTGACCCCGTCCGGCTCTCTCAGCAGATCCATGGCGCAATCGAGACCTGAGCGGAAGGTAAAGTTGCCGCGCCGAACCAGCACTGCACCAGCATCGATGCCGCAGGACTCCAGCGCGGCAACGAACCCGTCGTAGCGGGTTTCAGCCGACTTGTGGCCCTGCAGCCCCTTTATGAAACCGAACCGGCGGCGGTCCTGCGCGGCGAGATGCATCCCGATGTCGTAGCCGGCCTGATAATCATCTATTCCAAGCGACATGGCCAATTGCGACGCCTCAGGTCCGGCGGCAATGCAGACCAAAGACACGCCCAGGCTATCCAGTGTACGCAACAGTCCGGCATCGTCGCTGAATGGCGGGGTAAGGATCGCCCCATCGCATTGATCATCACGCAGCCGGGTGACAATCTCTGCCGCAGCGCCAGGATCATTCTGGTTGACCACGTGCGTGATGATCTGAACGCCCAGCCCGGCGCTGGCCCGCGTTGCCCCCAGTTCCAGCGCTGAGGAATAGTAGGAATTCGGTTCGCTATCGAAGTCCGATGCATGGATCAGCGCGATCCGCAGCGCCTTGCGGCCAGCGAGGTTCCGCGCCTGAAGATTGACCCGGTAGCCCAGCTTGTCGACCGCCCCCATCACCTTCTGCCGCACTTCCGCACGCACATTGGGCTGGTTGTTCAACACCCGCGAGACCGTGGTTCTGCCCACACCGGCAAGCGCCGCGACGTCGTCGATAGTCGGCTTGTTCACATTGGCCCCGGTCAGTCTGCGATGCCCCACCGCTCGCTCGGGCATAGTTGCAAGCTTGCGCATGAATGGCAAGCACGGCAACATGTGGAAGCGTTCCCAAAATCCGGAACACGGGACAAGCACGATGGGAGTGCGGGCCACGATGCAGACTATCACGGAACATAGCGGCGCGGATCCTGCCGGCGCGATCACCGCGCTGGAATCGGGCGAGCCCTTTATCGTGCGCGGCATTGCCGCACATTGGCCGGTAGTGGCGGCAGCCCGTAGTGGCGACCACGCCGTGCTGGCTTACTTGCGATCGACTATGGCCCGCCAGGATATCGCATTTGCGGAGGCCGCCCCGCAGCACCGCGGCCGCTTCCATTACAACGCTGATCTCACCGGGTTTACATTCACCCGCCGCCGCCTGCCATCGATGGCCTTTCTGGATGAGCTGGCGGGAGAGATCACCGCCGCCACCCCGCGTACGATAGCAGCACAGGGGATCGTCGCCCAGGCTGCCGCGCCGCTGTTCGAACAGGCCAACCCGTTGCCGATTTGCCCCGGACAAGGCGAGGCCCGGCTATGGATCGGTAACCGCGCGAGGGTGGCGGCGCACAGTGACCCGGCGGAGAACCTGGCTTACTGCGCGGCAGGTCGGCGCCGGTTCACGCTCTTTGCCCCCGAACAGGTCGGTAACCTGTACCTCGGCCCGTTCGAGCCGACCCCGGCCGGTACGCCGATCGCAATGACGGATCCGCTTGAACCCGATCTTAAGCGCTATCCCCGTTTTGCCACCGCTATGGATGCCGCACTGGTAGCCGATCTGGAACCGGGCGATGCGCTGTACATCCCTTATGGCTGGTTCCATCACGTAGAGGCCCTGTCAGCGGTTTCTGTGCTGTTCAACTACTGGTGGAATGCATCCTCACCGGCGCTGGGCTCGGCGTGGGACGTGCTGCTCCACGCTTTCACAGCGTTACGGCCGCTCGCACCAACGGCGCGGCGGCATTGGGCCGCGATGCTGCTGCACTATGGGCTGGAGCGCGATGGCCCTGCCGGCGCCCATTTGCCATGCGCAGCCCGCGGTGTTCTGGACGCCCGCGAGCAGCGCGATCTCGCTACGATGCGGGCGATCCTGCTGCGCAACCTTTCACGGCAGGATATGCCGCCAGATCGGCAATAACCGGAAAGTGATCGGAGGCCAGCCGGCCGTCGAAATGCTCGCCAAGCGCATGATATCGCACCACCGCAAGGCGGCCCCCGACCAGAATATGATCGATGATCGCACCGGAACTCGGAACCGGCTGATAGCCGTTGAAGGTATACCGCACGCCGACGGCCGGCTCCAGCGACGCCGTCCGTGCATCGCGCAACACATCATCCGCGCTGGCCGGCGACAGCACTGTTTGCAGCGAAGGCTCTTCCAGCGGAGCATTGAAATCACCCAGCAGAACAACTGCTTCGCCTGGCTGGCGATTGGCGGCGATCCAGCGGCGCAGCAGCCGGGCGCTTTCCAGCCGGGCCTGCACGCCCAGGTGATCCCAATGCGTATTGATCGCAAGGATCCGCGTGCCGTTGGTCCGGTCGGTCAGCCGTGCCCAGGTCGCCACGCGGCGATAGGAGGCATCCCATCCCAGCGACGGTCGCTGCGGCGTTGGCGATAACCAGAACATCCCCGATCCGGCGATACGGAACCGCGCGCCATTGATCAGCAGCGGCGAAGCCTCGCCCTGGAGCGCGCCGTCGTCGCGCCCACCGCCTACCCAGACCAGCGCTGGCAAGTCATGAACAAGGTCGGCGCGTTGCTGCGGCACCACTTCCTGCAGACCAAGGATATCAGGCTTAAGCAAGCGGACCTGTTGCACCAGCAGCGTGCGGCGGTGCGCCCACTGGTTCATGCCATCAGCCGGGGTATCCAGCCTAATGTTGTAAGTGATGACCCTGAATTCGCTGCCGGGCGCACACACCTGCCGCACCCGCGCATCCGCGGCAGGGCTCATGCCCAACAGGCCCATGGCCGTCATCGCGACAAGCAATCCAAACGTCAGCCGGCCCAGTATCATGGTCTTTACACTTTCACCGCAAAGCCGCCGTGCGCCACTGCGACGCCCAGGCCGGCCCGGATCGACCATAACCGACCAGGCCGCGACAAGCCCACAGCGAATTCGCCTGCGCCGCGCCATGCCTGGCGAAGGCTGCCCACCAAAGGAAAACCGGCCGCGTTCTGGTACTATGCCAAAGGACTGGAAGGGGTGCTGTCAGTCTAATCGCAACATGCCTCCGATTGGCGCAGCTGTGGCTTTGGGCGCGAGTGTTCAGGCCATGAGGGGTTGCCACTCGGCCAGTGCGGCCGAGCGTCGGTCCTTGTAGGCATGGCGATCGACGAGGTGGCGTTTCTGGTTAAAGTGGTAGTGGACGTTGGCATGGACCGAGGCAAACTTCTGCAGCGTCTTCATGCGCCGGAACCTCAGCATCGCTCGCTCTCGTCGCCGGAACGACAGGTGACTGTTCTCGACCCGGTTGTTGGCCCAGCGGTTGATCTCCTGCTTTTCGCTATTGCCGAGCTCGTTCATCGCGGCACGGTAGGAGCGCAAGCCGTCGGTGGTGATCGTCTCAGGTGATTCGTGTCGGTTCAGCGCCTGCTTCATGAAGGCGAGGACCGCTTCCTTATCGCGAGTCTTTGCGATGTAACTCTCGAGAATTTCGCCTTCTTGGTCGACCGCGTGCCACAGGTAGACCATCTCACGATTTAGTTTTACGTACATCTCGTCGAGGTGCCAGCGCCACTGCCGGAACCTTCGCATCCGGCTCACCCGCTGCCGGCGGATGTCGCCGGCGAACATCGGACCGGACCGGTTCCACCACATCCGCACCGTCTCATGACAAAGATCGATCCCGCGCTCGAACAGCAGGTCCTCGACGTTCCGCAGCGACAGCGGGAAACGAACATACATCATGACCACGAGGCGGATCACCTCGGCGAAGAGTTGAAGTAGTGGAATGGGCTGGCGGGCTTCGGCTTGTAGCGGCGCATTGGCGCTGGTTAGCAGCACAATCCGGGATGGGGCAATTTAGTCTGACAACTCCTGCCAGACGAATGCGCCAACCACTTCAGCTCATGCGGATATAAACCAGAATGATCGAAAACCGCTCTAGGATTAAGGTCACCGGCAAAAGCCGCGGGCCAGGCTCAGATCGCCGCCGCTGTCGCAAGCCTCCATGTGCCCACAATGTCGGGGCAGATTCTCAGCAGCCTGAGACCCCTCTAGCGAAGCAGCGTCAGTGCGTCTTGGCACGATCCCCATACTGCCGGAATTCCGATAGTCTACTTGACAAAAAAACATTTCAATCAGACTTATGGGTGATATGAATATTTACTCATGAAGGCGCTGTCTATGCTCGACCTGCAATGGAATTTGCGGATCGAACTAATTGGCTGTCGCGCAAAAATTTCACGCACTAAGGCGCCAACATCGGAGGTTCTTTGCGGAAATGGAAGATCGATTTTTGGATTGGCTTCCATCCTATTTCGTGCGGCTGATCGGCCTAAGCATCAACACCTGCGTTCCTTTGCTTGCGCTATTTTTCATTGAGACGGGGGCGGGAACCTCGGCAGTTTTCTTTCTTCCCGTCGTTTTCTTCGGGATAGTTCCGATCCTTGATTTCCTAATCGGCGAGCGAAGATTGGAAATTGATAATCTGGAAAACGACCCATTCTTCGACGTTTTGCTTTACTTGCAGGCTCCGCTGCATCTGTCGATTTTTATTGGGGCGATTCACATGGCGGTGACACAGGATTTGCCGCTATGGGCGCGGATCGTGGCCGTTGCTGGCTTTGGCCTCATCAACGGGCAATGCGCGCTGATAGGGCATGAATTCGCGCACAAGACGGGACGAGCCAAACGGATCGCGGCACAAATGGTCCTTGCCGTGGTAGGGATGGGGCATTTCCTGCTCGAGCATGTCAGGGGGCACCATATTCAAGTTGCCACTCCCGAAGACTGCGCGTCGGCCCGGCTTGATGAAAGCATCTACGCATTCGCCCTAAGAGATATGCCGGGCGAAGTCTCAGGCGGCCTGCGGCGCGAGGCAAGCCGGCTGGCTCTAACGGGCACCCGTGCCCTTTCGGTTCATAACCGGATACTGCAGAGCTATGCAGTTACCGCGCTGATTGCGTTTGCGCTTGTGATTGTCCTCGGACCATTGGTGTTGCCATGGATTGTCCTGCATCACCTGTTCGCTTGGTTCACCCTTACCCTGGTAACCTATATTGAGCATTATGGATTGCTGCGCGCTATGGGTGCCAACGGAAGGCGCGAGCCCGTGCAGCGGGTCCACACCTGGAACACTGATGCAATGATATCGAACATGTTACTGCTCAACGTACAGCGCCATTCCGATCACCACGCGCGGCCGATGCGCCCTTATCAATCGCTGCTGGACGAGGCTGGCGGGCCGCGCCTGCCGACAGGATATTTCGGCATGATGGTGCTCGCTTTCGTGCCGCCGCTATGGCGCCGGGTGATGAACCCCCGAACGATCGCCGCAGTATCGGGCAATTGCGAGCGCCTACACATACTGGGGCCACCCAGCCGAAACGTTGCCCGCGATATCCGCCTGTTTACCCAGGATGCAGCCACACGATGATCACCACACCGGCCATTCCATCGCCGCGTATCAAGGCTGACGACAACGCCCCGACACCGCTGCGCGGACCCGAGCGCGTTGACGGAATCGTCCTGCTGGCCATCGGGTTTCTTGGTACTGTGCTGACTTACCACGCTATCGACTGGATTGCCTTCTTTATTCTGTTTTCCATCATCGACGTCGTCGGCTACTTGCCGGGTGTCATGGCAGCAAGGCTGACCGGACGGCGACAAGTGTCAGCCGTATTCGTCCATCTCTACAACGTGACCCATTCGAATGCCGGCGGACTGGCAATCGCGCTGATTTATTGCCTGCTCACGCCCGCCACGGCACCATCGACACTCGCGATCGCCGTCCATCTGGGTATCGATCGCGGCATTCTGGCAAACCGGCTCAAGCGGCCCGGAGAAATATTCTGACGGATAGATCGTTTGGCTGATACTGGGAAACGATACTGGCTTTTGCTTCCAGCGAGCACGGTCACGTGCGAATTTTTGAACAGGCATGGAGGAAGATAGCATAACCATGCGCAATATTGGCTTGTATCACCTGCTATTGGACGAGCCGGCCGGTGGATATCGCAAGGCTCTGCTCGACGTGCTCGGACTGGATGTGACATTCTCGCGCGCGCAAGGCGATTACCTGTTCCTCGGCGACCGCCGCATCTATGATGGCTCCGCCCAGTATGGTACCAATATTTTCGGTCACAATGATGCTGGCACGAAGGGTGCGATGATCGCGCATCTGCAATCCGACCAGCCCAATTTCATCCAGCCATATCGCAACAAGGCCCAGGATGCCCTTGCGAACCTTTTGATTGCAGCGGCGCCGGCTATGAGCCATTGCGTCTTTGCAAACAGCGGCGCGGAAGCGGTCGAAGCAAGCATAAAGCTGGCACGATTAGCCACGCGGCGGCGCAAGATAGTGACCCTGAAGGGAGGATTTCACGGCAAGACTGAGCTGGCCTTGAGCGTGTCCGGTTCAGACCGGCACGCGCATCCACTGATTTGCGAACGCGACGAAAGCAGCATTGTGAAACCGGGCGACCTCACCGCACTCGAAGCGTTGCTGAAGCAGCGCGACGTGGCTGCCTTCCTTTTCGAACCAGTCCTGGGTGAAGGCGGCATGTTCGCTCCAGACAGCGACTGGCTGTGTGCCGCAGTGGCCATGTGCCACCGGCATGATACGCTCGTGATTGCCGACGAAATTCAGTGTGGCCTTTATCGTTGCGGCTCCTTCCTTCTATCACAGCGGCTCAATCTGGACGTCGATATCGCATTGCTGGGCAAAGGCCTTGGCGGCGGTTTGATGCCGATCAGCGCAATCCTCATGAAAAAGCATGTACGCTCCCGCGAATTCGACCGAAAGCACAGTTCGACCTTTGCCGGCGGCGGGCTTGCCTGCGCGGTCGCACTGCATGTCGTGGGTAAATTGACGGAAGGCAAAGAGCTTGAAGAGCGCATCGCCCGTTTGAGCGAGCGCATCGACCAACGAGCCGAGGCATTGGGCGAGAGGGTGCGGGTCACCGGCGTCGGGCTGATGCGCGGCATCTATTTTCCCGGCGTTGAATCGACCGGGAATATTGGACTGACGTTCCTTGCTAATTCGGGGCTGCTGAGCAATCTGATAAGTGCCTATCTGTTCCGCAAGCACGATGTCATCAGCTTGCCTTTGATGTCACAATCCTGCGCCTTGCGGTTGGAGCCGGCATTGAACACGACCGTTGAAGCATTAGATGCCTTTTTCGACGGGATTGGCGACGTCACCCAGTTGATCGCGCAGGGTCGATACGATATTCTGCTGGCCGAATTCCTCGGCAGGCCGGAATCAACCCTGCCTCCGCGCGAAATTTCCATACCCGCTTACAACAACGACGACGACCGCTGCCATCCACTCGTTCCGCTGGATGATGGTGAGCCGTTCGATTTCGCTTTTCTATCGCACCTGACCCAGCCAAGCGACGTTTTCGGTTTGCTGCCACGAGCCGTTCGTGAGAACATGACCGAGGTGGAAATTGCGCAGATTACCGCGCTGGTTACGCGCCTGGGGCAAATTGATCCCAGCCCGGCGGTTTTGCTGTCATTCGAAGTCGACGGCTCGGTTTCATCACGGCGTGGGCTAATCCTTTCCAGCCTCCTGTTTCCTCGAGACCTAATGAGGTTGCCGCCACGCGAACGTGATTTCCTGATCGATGCCTATTTTCATAAGGCTCGCTCGCTGGGAACCAAGGTCGTCGGCCTGGGCGCCTACACTTCCGTGGTGACCGGCGGAGGGAAGATAGCCGAGGAACGGTTCCCCGAAGTCTGCGTGACGACCGGCAATACCCTCACTGCCGCGGCCACTGCCGCGCAATTGCGAAACCTGGCAAGCGATCGGCCGAGCATCGTTGCGATCATCGGGGCGCGAGGCTCGATCGGCAGCCTCGTCACGCTGTCGGCCGCGCAACATGCCCGGCGTTTGCTGCTGATTGGTCGCGCTAGGGCGTCCCCGGCCCATTACCGACCGTTGCTTGAAACGATTTGTCGGGAAATGCAATCGGTCATCGATCCGCTTCCTGGCAGCATAGCGGAGCTGATTCAATCCTTGCTCGGACCGGAACCTGATGCCGCAGATTACCACGCTGCGATCGAACGCCTCTGCGCCGCAGGCCCCGACGGGTCCGATGCCCCCATCGTGGTGAGCGACAATTATCAGCGTTACCTGAAAGATGCTGATTTTGTCGTATCCTGTTCGAGCGAAGGCAAACCGTTCCTCACACCTGCGCACCTCAAGAGCGATGCCATCGTTCTCGACACTGCCCGCCCGTTCGATTTCGAAAACAGTGCCGACGCAAACGGTCCGGTCATCTTGGAAAGCGGCCTGGTCGGCCAGCCGACGAAGCGCCGTTATGGCGACAACAACCTTTTGTCGGAAGAAACCGGTGTCGCCCTCGGCTGCTTTTCCGAAACCGTGGCTCTCAGTATGGACGACCGGACGAAGAGCTTCATGATTGCACGGGAGCCAAGCCTATCCATGCTGCACGAAATCGAGGTGCTGGTGCAGCGGCACGGTTTCACGCTTCCCGGCGCAGACAGTGCGCAAGACGAAGATCTCAGCCTGCAGGTTATGCCAGCTTGCTCGGTCGATCAAAAACCTTGAAATTGGACTCCACCGCACCGCTGCGCAAGTACTTGCGGATCGTGTTGCGCGGCAGCCCAGTGTGCCCCTCTATCTCCCGGATCGGCATCCCATCACGAAAATGCCAGTGACGGATTACAGTCAATAACGCCATGTCGATCACTCCATGTTACCTTCAAACCAGCCGGTCGGACGTGGCTCAAACATGGACCACTTCTCAGTGGAAATTTATGTCCCTCCCGGGGCAGCTCTCTATGCAAACCAACAAAGTTAGCTTCAGTCTCTAAGGTACCCGCAAGGTCTGGCATCAACTGCACCGCGAAGGGGTGACAGTCGCCAAGTGTACAGTGGAACGGCTGATGCGCGACGTGGGCTTGACAGGCATAAGGCGCGGGAAGACGGCGATTACCACCGTCGGCAACCCGAAGGCACCGTGCCCGCTCGACAGGGTCAGCCGCGCGTTCAAGGTCAGCCGGCCCAACGCGCTGTGGGTAGTCGCCTTCACCCGCGTCCTCACTTGGGCCGGGTTTATCTACGTCGCCTTTGTGATCGACGCCTTTGCCCGCCGGGTCGTCGGCTAGAAAGTCAGGACCAGTGCCACCGCTGGCATTCGTGCTCAATGCCCTGGAGCAGACGATCCGCGCGCACTACCCCCGTCCACCACAACGATCGCGGCGTCCAATACCTTGCCATGAGCTATGCCCAGCGCCTAGCCGAGGCCGAGTTGGTTCTCTCGGTCGGCAGCGCCGGAGACAGCTATAACAACGCCCTGACCGAGACCATCAGCGACATTTACAAGGCCGAGGTCACCCGGCCGCAACCCTCATGGCCCTATGCTTCGGCGGTGGAAATGGCGACACCGCGCTGGGTCGACTGGTTCAACAACGATCGCTTGTTCGGCCCCATCGGACACTTCCCGCCTGCAGAAGCCGAAGCCAACCACTATGCAGCCAGCGCCGCCCTCGATATGGCCGTATGACTCAAATAGAACCACCACCGGAAAAACGGTGACACTTCAAAGCGCTGGCGCAGACATGGCTCGCTCGGATACTGGTGAACACGGCTTCACCTATACCGCGCAGGTTGTTTCAAACGGGCGCGGCCTTGACATCAAAGCGAATTCGTCGCGCGCAGGAACCAGAGTATCGCTCGCAGGGTACTGCCTCGATATGCGAGGTATTCGGGACTGACCTCAGTCGGGCACCAGCTAGCCTTGTACTGGCGCTGCGACCGGGCCGGATAGACCACACCGCCGAACTTAGACAATTGGCGCGCAATGACCGAAGCGACTTTCGAATGCGGATAAACAGGCGCTTGCAACTCCACCAGCGGTGTGAAGCCAAAATGGATTATGCCATTCCCGACGTCTTCCATCAGGCGCGATACGATTAGCTGCATCGTGCCATCGACGCATCCAGGCTTGCGGCGCGAGAGGTTGTGAAACCAGCCGGAATCGCTTCCGGTCGTCCTGCTGAAAACCAGATAAGCGACGAGTTCTCCGTCATGCCAAGCGGTATAGATCAACGTGTCCGCGTCGGGCCGGATGCGGTTGAATTCGCACACTAGTAGTTTGATATGCTTGGCGCCCTTTTGCCGCAGCCATTGCCGATTGATCTCCTGCAGGGTCGGAATCAAGGTCTCGAAGCGCCCAACATTCTCGATGCGCTCGATCGTTACGCCCAGCCGCTGCGCCTTGTTCAGCTTGCGGCGGACTTGCTGGTATTGCCTGCCGGAAAGCTTGCCGTCGTCGAGGGCCAGCGAATAGCTGGCGCCCAGTTGATCGATCTTGAAGCCCAACTGCGCCAGCGCGGTTGCCGTAGCGCGCGAAAAATGTACGAACTGCGGTATCAGGCGTTCGGCGGCGCACCATTCGAGAAAGGCCTCGAGCGTCGGGCGGTGGTCACCGTCGGGTGTCAATGCGCCACCGACCGCCAGAACCCCTCTCCCAAAACGGAAAAAGCCGACCCCGCCGACGTCCGCGCGCACGAACAGTTCCCCATCGTTTAGCGTCAGGAGGGTAGTGAGTGGGTGCGCCGCAAAGGCATCTAGCCATGACGATATCGCGGCCTTTTCGGCGGTGATGCCTTCTTGCCCGAACGGCTGCCAGGGCTTCGCGCTGCCTGTCGGCTCTACGTCTCGTACTCCCATGCTCACTGCCAACTCCGCCGGCCAATTCCTTATCCCCGAACGATAAGCGCGCGACACGTCTTGCGACAAGCCCGTTAACGCGATCAAATTTTGGATCATGCGAGTATCGCAATCTATTCGGGATCAATTTTTCATATCCGCAAGCAACCGATTTTCCGTACTACTTTGACAGCCGCACAATCTTGCGATTCTTGGGGTGAAAATTCCCTAATTCATCAAAAGCAGGCTTTCAGAGGGGCCGGGTGATCAAGCCAAGCCGCCCGCTCATACGCCGATCCTTTGGGATCGGCAGCTTTGCCGGGGTGCGCGCTGGTATTGCCGCTGGCGTGCCTCGACAATGCGGCTCCGCCATTTCTCAACACATGCTGGGTGGAGAAGCCCGGCTGGTTGGTGCACATAGCTGCAAACCCGCCGGATCGCTCCAGGGGGAAGGAAAAGGACTCTTAGGGCCACCGTCTCACCCTAGCTTGCCGGTAGTACCTCAAGCCGCTCTTCATCATTTGTCACGATCGTCACCAACCCAACACTATCGCTGTGGACGCTCGCCGGACACAGGGCCAGTCAAGCTCCTGCCAAAGAAGTGCCTGGAACACCTGCATGCCATGAAACCAGCTTGCGTTTGGGCTTGGAACGCAACCAGTTTGCCTTTATCACAGGTCACCTCACTGCAGCCGACAGAAATCGTCGGCATCCAAGCCGAGAATGCGGGCAATGATGAAGAATGTCGCGACAGATTACATCGCATGGCTATTCTTCCCGTCTCGATTTCTTTTCCCGCAACGATCTGACCGTTGGTCGTTGAGTGATCGGCAAGCCCCGCCGATCATACGGGTCCTCGGCTGGGAAAACCTGCAACTCAAAGTCGATCCGGAGGAATTGACGGCATTCAATACGCTGGTTGGCGAAACCTTTCTGGCCGGTTCGGGCAACGCATTTCTTGAACCGTTGTTCGGTAAGCACAGTGCCTTCACGCTCGACGGGCCGGAACACCGCCTCGCAAGAAGGCTAATCAGCCAGGCGATCAACAGAGCCAGTATTGAGCAGGTAGTCGAGCACA
>Ga0209792_1001397_pt1 | contig 11773 bp, 13 predicted proteins | sample EBPBio142005_DNA_FD_185860 | JGI IMG/M metagenome (GOLD analysis project Ga0209792, IMG submission 185860) | Wastewater treatment Type I Accumulibacter community from EBPR Bioreactor in Madison, WI, USA - Reactor 1_6/14/2005_ DNA (SPAdes)... | ecosystem: Engineered > Bioreactor > EBPR >...
ACCGGCACAATCTTCGCCTACGAACTCTATGATGTCGTGCCTGACCTGATCTGCCTTGCCAAAGGTCTTGGCGGTGGCTTCCCTGTCGGCGCCTTCATGGGCAAGAAGAAATTCACGAAACACATCACGGCCGGAAGCCATGGCTCCACCTACGGCGGAAACCCGATGGCCTGCGCCGTTGTTACAACCGTTGTGAAAGAAATCCTGAAACCGGGGTTCCTCGAGAATGTCGATACGGTCGGCAATGTCTTGAAAGACGGGCTGGAGGAAATCGCGCGGGAATCGAACATGATCTCGAACGTGCGCGGCGTCGGCATGATGATCGCGGCCGATTACAATGGCGGCCCTGTAAAGGATTTCGTGAAAATGCTTTTGAAGAACGGCCTGATCGCGCTCTCCTGCGGTGAAAATTCCCTGCGCCTTGTGCCGCCGCTCATCCTCACCGAAAAACAGGCGAAGGAAGGCCTCGCCCTACTAAAGAAAACTTTGGGACAGATTAAATGACACGCCATTTCCTTGACCTTGCCGACATTCCGGCCGCGACGCTCCGGAACATCCTCGACAACGCCCATGCAATGAAGAAGGAAAAATATTCGCCGCAGCAGATTCTTGAAGGCCTGTCGCTTGCGATGATGTTCGACAAGAAATCGACGCGGACCCGCATTTCCTTTGAGCTCGCGATGAAGCAGCTCGGCGGCCACACGGTTGTCATGGACATGGTGAACATGCAGGTCACGGGTGCGGAAAGCATCGAAGACACGGCGAACGTTCTCTCCCGCTTCGTCGACGCCATCATGATCCGCATGAGCAACCATGCCGCGCTCAGCGAACTTGCAAAGTTTTCAAAGGTGCCCGTCATCAACGGCCTCACTGATTATTCCCACCCGTGCCAGATCATGGCGGACCTTCTCACCATCGAAGAAAAAATGGGAAATGTGAAAGGCAAGAAAATTTCGTGGTTCGGTGATTACAACAACGTGACGCGCAGTTTCCTTCACGCCTCCGAAAAGTTCGGCTTCGACCTCGTCGTCGCCATTCCCGAAAAGCTGGCCTCGAAGGCCGACAACAACGCGAACATCACCCACGATGCGAAAGGCGCCGCCAAAGATGCCGATGTCCTCGTCACCGACACATGGGTCTCCATGGGACAGGAAGGCAAGGATATCGAGGCCTTCTGGCCCTATCAGGTCAATCTGGAACTTATGAGCCTTGCGAAACCGGGTGCGGTCTTCATGCATTGCATGCCGATCCATCAGGGAGAGGAAGTGACCGAGGACGTCCTGCGCTCCCCCGCCTGCATCATCTATGACGAGGCCGAAAACCGCCTGCATGCACAAAAAGCCATTCTGGCCTGGTGTCTCGCGGAGTCCGGTGTTCACGTCAAACGCGCGGCTTAAAGGAAACTATTTCCACCTTTATCGGTTTGCCTTTCAAAGGCATACTGGCGTGATGGATTTTATTAAAGAATTGATGAAGAAACCGGCGGTGCAATATCTGCTCCGCCTCTTCCAGAATATCGAGGAAGACTATATCGGCCTGCTCGCGGCGGGTGTGGCCTTTTATTTCTTTATGGCCGCCTTTCCGGCGCTTGCCGCGATGATCTCGCTCTACGGCCTTTTCTCCGATCCGATCTTTATTTCGCAGCAGTTGCAGAATCTTGAAAATTTCATGCCCGCAGAATCCTTGAAAATTCTGGCGGATCAGGCGCAATCGATTTCGTCTTCCAACAATGCCGCGCTCGGTCTCGGTTTTATCGTCGGTTTGATACTGGCCGTTTATGCAACGACGAAAGGCGTACGCGCTTTGATGAAGGGGCTGAACATCGCCTTCAACGTCAAGGAACGCCGCAATATCGTGCTCCAGAACTACACGGCTTTCATGCTGACACTCGGCATGATGGTCTATCTTCTCTTCTCGCTCAGCCTGATCGCTCTTATGCCCGCCGTGCTGAACATCCTGCCCCTGCCCGATATCATCACCATTCCGCTACTCACGCTGCGCTGGCCGCTTTTGATGTTCAGCGCGATGATCGGCCTGCAGATCATCTATCACTACGCGCCCAGCCATCCGAAAAACAAGAAGATCAAATTCTTTAGCTGGGGCTCCCTCGTCGCCATGCTGTTCTGGGTCGGGGGGTCTTCGCTCTTCTCCCTCTTCGTCTCGAACTTCGGCAATTACAATGAAACTTACGGTTCGCTCGGCGCGGTCGCCGTCCTGCTGCTCTGGTTCTGGCTGAACGCCCTGACCATCCTGTTTGGCGCCGAAGTAAACGCCAGTTTCCAAACAGCCGAGCAGCGCGGGCGCAAAGACGTCAAGCTAGCCGAATAATATTTCCAGAATCTAAGTCCCTGAAATTTATCAACATTAAATGAGAATAATTCTCATTTTCTCTCTTGACGTACATTTTTGGTCCTGTATTAGATGCGAATAGTTATCATTTGTACTTTTAGAGATAGGGTTACCCAATGACACAGAAACTACACCTGCAAAGCGATTTCCAGCTATCCGCCCACGCCCGCAGCGACACACGCGAAATCGGAAACATGACCATCACCGCGCAATCGGAATGCATTGGTAAGGCGCGCAAACTATCCACCGATGTTCAGATGGCGCTGGAATACGGTGCCTACCCCGCCGCCCATGCGTTGATCATCGAGCGGATTGGCGAGGCCAACAGAGGCGGCCAGCCCCTCGCCTGCACGCTGGAGTATAATGGATGAGGCGCACACTCACCGCAGACCCCGATGCCTTCTGGACGACCTACACGCTCAAGGCGCCGGTCGCGGAAGGAAGGCAGTCGGTCGGCGGCTATCTGGTCAGCATCTGGGCAAACACCGCGGATGCCGTGACCATAGCCACGGACTGGCTGGTGGCGGCTTACGAGCAAAGCAATTCCGCCGAAATCCGCACGATCGTCAAATCCGTTGTCGATCACGCGGAGGTGGAGGCCATACCGCTCGCCTGCCGTATCTTGGGAAAAGGCTGACAAAGGGGTGTAGCAGGAAGCCATTTCCTGCTACAAAACCCTATGGCTGAAAGACTTCTCGACGTAAAAAATCTCGGTGTTGATTTCAAGACGACCGACGGCGTGTTCAACGCCGTGAAAAACGTTTCCTTCACGATCGACCGCGGCCAGACCGTCGCGCTCGTCGGCGAAAGCGGCTCGGGCAAATCCGTCACGGCCCTGTCCATCATGCAGCTCCTGCCCTACCCGCTTGCCTCCCATCCGGCGGGATCGTCCATTGTGTTCGAAGGGCGCGATGAACTGATTGGAAAAAACGACGCCTTCATGCGCACCGTTCGCGGCGCGCAGATCAGCATGATCTTTCAGGAACCGATGACGGCGCTGAACCCGCTGCACACCATCGAACGCCAGATCGGTGAAGTCCTGAAGCTCCACAAACGCATGAACGACGCGCAGGTGAAGGCACGCGTGAACGAGCTTCTGGATCTCGTGCAGCTTCCCAAGATGAAAGAGCGCCTCGATGCCTATCCGCACGAACTTTCCGGCGGCCAGCGCCAGCGTGTGATGATCGCCATGGCTCTTGCCAACAATCCCGAGCTGCTGATCGCGGACGAGCCGACGACCGCGCTCGATGTTACGGTACAGGCCGAAATCCTCGAACTGCTCGAACGACTGCAAAAAGAACTGAACATGGCAATGCTCATCATCACCCATGATCTGTCCATCGTCGAAAAATTCGCGGACCATGTCTGTGTGATGAAGAACGGCGAAATTGTCGAACAGGCACCGGCCGCGCAATTGTTCGCAAGTCCGAAACACGACTACAGCAAAATGCTTCTCGGCGCCCAGCCGCGCGGCACCGCCCCCGCGCCTGCCGCGAACACCCCCGTGGTGATCGAGGCAAAGGACGTCAAAGTCCATTTCCCGCGCAAAAAGGATTTCTTCGGCAAGGTGCTGGAAGTCGTGAAGGCCGTCGACGGCATCGATGTAACGATCAAGGCGGGCCACACGGTCGGCGTGGTCGGCGAAAGCGGCTCGGGCAAATCCACCCTCGGCTTCGCCCTGCTCCGTCTTGTGAACGGTTTGGGCTCCATAAAATTCAACGGCACCGACATTTCTACCCGCAACCGCAAACAAATGACGCCGCTGCGCAAGGACATGCAGATCGTCTTTCAAGACCCGTTCGGTTCGCTCTCTCCGCGTATGAGCGTGGCGGAAATTATCGGCGAAGGGCTGAAGGTTCATCGCCCCGATCTGTCCGATCAACAGCGCGACGATCTGGTGGTCAAGGCGCTGAACGACGTTCACCTGAAACCCGAAACGCGCCACCGCTACCCGCACGAATTTTCCGGCGGCCAGCGCCAGCGTATCGCCATCGCCCGCGCCATGGTGCTAGAGCCGAAATTCCTCGTCCTCGACGAACCCACCTCCGCGCTCGACGTATCCGTCCAATCGCAAATCGTCGATCTCCTGCGCGAACTTCAGGCGAAACACAATCTGGCCTACATGTTCATCAGCCACGATTTGCGCGTCGTCCGTGCCATGGCGCATGATCTGATCGTTATGAAGGATGGAAAGGTTGTGGAATCCGGCACCGCCGCGCAAATCTTCGCCGCGCCCCAGCAGACCTATACAAAAGTTTTGATGGATGCCGCGCTGAACCTCAAGGCGCGCAAGGCGGCGTAGCTATTCCCCCATCGCCGTGCCTTCGCGGCGCGGGTCGGCAACGCCGTTCATGACACCATTCTTCCATTCGATCGCGGTCAGGCCGCTGTTCAATTCCGAAAGGTCGGCGGGATGCCCGAATTTGCGCAAAGGCTCCGCAAGATCGGACGCTCCAGCCTCGAATTCAATCTTATCGCCGCGGTTGACGAGGTTCGGCGCGTTCACCGCGCTCACCACATCCTGCTTCCAGTCGACGATGGCGACGATGCGCTGGAGGACGTAGCCCATGATCGCGCTCCCCCCTGCCGACCCGATGGCGAGCGCGGGCTTTCCATCCGGCGCGAACATGATGACCGGCGTCATGGTGGATCGCGGGCGCTTTCCACCCTCCACGCGGTTGGCAACGGGAACGCCGTCGATTTCAGGCACGAAGGAGAAATCGGTCAATGTGTTGTTCAGCATAAAACCATCGACATACATGCGGCTGCCGAAGGAATCTTCGACACTGTCCGTCATCGAAACAATGTTTCCGGCAGCATCGACAATGGTGAAATGCGTTGTGCCCGGCGGTTTCGGATAGACCGGCTCAGCCGCCGGCTGCTGTTTTTGCTTCCACGCATCCGGCACGCCCGGCATGATTTTCGGGTTGGCCTTGTCGTTCGAAATAAGTGCCGCGCGTTGTTTTAAATAAGCCGGATCTATCAGCAACGTTCCCGGCGACTGCACGAAATGCGGATCTGCCATATAATAATTCCGGTCGGCAAAGGCGAGCCTGCTCGCCTCCACGATGTAATGCCAGCTCAGCGGGTTATAGGCTCCAAGCTCCGCCAGATTGAAATTCTGGAGAATGCCCAGCGCGCTGAGAAGCATCAAACCACCCGATGACGGCTCACCCATCGTGCAGATCATATAGGCGCGGTACATGCCGCAAATCGTTTTGCGTTCCACGGCTTTGTACGCCGCCATATCTTCGGGCGACAGAAGGCCCGGATTCTCCAGATCATCATGCACGATCTTGGCGATATTCTCCGCAACCCCGCCCTTGTAGAAAGCATCGGCGCCGTTCAGCGCGACATCCCGCAACACCCGCGCATAGGGCGGATTCGCCAACCGTCCACCCGCATTGATCGGCGTTGCGGCATCGGGAAAGAAATAAAGAAGCGTCGGTGTGAAGTTTTTCAGCTTCATCTCGTCATGTTCGATCATCGCGGCAAGGCGCGGCGATACTGTGAAACCTGTTTCGGCCAAAGCGATCGCGGGCGAAAACAAATCCCGCCATGGCCGCGCACCAAAGCGCGAATGAAGCATCCCGAGGAGGCGAAGCGTTCCTGGCACACCGACCGAGCGTCCGCCAACCGCCGCTTCGTAAAAATCCATCGGCTTGCCGTCCTTGCCTCGGAACAGATATTTGCCCGCCGACATCGGCGCCGTCTCGCGGCCGTCGAAGCTGTAAACCTGATTGGTCTTCTTCTCGTAATAAAGGGCAAAACCGCCGCCGCCGATGCCCGAACTTTGCGGTTCGACAAGGCCGAGGACCAGCTGGACGGCAACCGCCGCATCTGCCGCGCTCCCTCCCCCTTTTAGAATCTGGTATCCGACCTTCGTCGCCTCGGGGTTCGCCGTGACCACCATGATGCGCGAACCATAGGCCGTTTTGCTGCCCGTATCCGAGAGCGGCGTTGCGATTTCCGGATTGGCCGGGGCCCGCGTCTGCCCGATAACCCCCTGATATGGAACAAAAAGAACCGCCCCCGCGAGCAGGAACAGTTGCGCGCGGCGCGCGATGGCTTTAAACTGGAATCTATAGCGTCTCATAAAGGCTTGCTTTTCCGCGGAGGAGTCTGTAGGAAACAGGCCTACATCTATGATTTTACTCATAGAATTTTTAGAAGGAAAGAGGTGATTTGATTTGGTTACTGTAAGTGTTCGCGACAACAATGTTGACCAGGCTCTGCGCGTTCTGAAGAAGAAAATGCAGCGCGAAGGTATCTTCCGCGAAATGAAAATGCGCCGTGAATTCGAAAAGCCTTCTGAAAAGAAGAAACGTGAGAAATCCGAAGCTGTACGCCGCTGGCGTAAAATGGAGCGCAAGCGCAAGGACCGCGACTAACTATCCGCGAACTTCGTAAACCTATCAAATTGAAACCGCCCTTCCCGGGCGGTTTTGTTTTGGGATTGATGGGCTATTTTATTTCAGGAGCGAGGCCAGATATCATCGGCGCACCCCACCTGTCCGCATCGAATTTTCCCGCATTTTTGTTAATCTCCACCGGGCTGAACGCCGCATTGATTTTATCCGTTATGTTTTTATCGGCCAGCCTGCGCGTCTTGTCTTTCAACCCCGTGGCGACACGCGCCCCTTTCGGTTCGGGATTGTTGATATAGGTCACATCGCGCCACTGGCGGCTATCGAGAGGGTCGGTCACGTATTTGTAATCGTAGGACGTCTGGTTCAAATCCGCGATCCATGGCCGCGAATTGTCCAGAACCTTGTCCCCGCCTTCCGTGCGAATAATCAAAACCGCATGCGCGGTATCCTGTTTGGTCATCACATAGGCCGTGAGCAGCGCTGCCGGAGGAAAGCCTGCTAGGATCAACGCGCGCCGTTTTTCAAGAGCATAATCCTCGCAATCGCCATACTTGTCTGGATAGGCCCATTTGTCGCTGACGCCGAAATTGTCGATGTCTAGTTTGTATGTGATGCGCGCATTCACATCTTTGTTTATCTTTTCAGCCAGCGTCCGGTTTTTTTCATCCCACGCAATCACAGCAAAATCAGCAGAGGTCTCACAGGCTCCTTCATTGCTCTCGCAAAATGCCGCATGCGCGTAAACATGACGCGGTGTCCTTATAACATTTTCAACGTAGAGGAATTTCGGATTGTTCGGCCGCTCGCCGACTCTGGTGGCCAGCTGACCCTGCGCGGCCGGTTCGTGATTTTGCGGCGCGGGCTCGGCGTCGGTCAGGGAAATCACGGCTTTCAGTCCGGCTGCAACGGCCAGCGAACTCACACCCGCGAAACGCAACAGGAAATACCCCTTTTCCCTCATGCCACCCTCTGAAAACCCATTCATCTTTATACAGAATGATCGTTAATCATTGCATAAGACGGGGGTTATAGGCGAATTCCGGCGGATATTACAAGTCCGGCGTGACGGAATGCGTCGCGGCCGTCCGTTGGGCCTCCATGCTCGGCCTCACGCGCCCCTGCACGGACACCCGCTGGTTTTCATGCAACGGGTCGACTGTTTTAAGGATCTTTTATCTGCTCTTGTCGACCGTCATCGGCCTTTCAAGATTGTCGAGAAGGATGTCTCCATGGTCCGTCCGCACGGTCAGGATCGCATGCCCCTCCCCGTCCGGCTTTTTGACAACGGTGAGAAGAAGAAGATTGGAAGGATGGATTTTCGCCATCAGCGCGCGCCTTTTCTCCAGCGCATAATCCTCGCATTCACGGCAATGTCGGTCTTGCGGATAAATTCCCAGAGAGAGGCCGTCAGAACCGCACGCGGAACTTTGTTAAAGCTTCTTTTGCATTCGGAGGGATTTTCCTTGCAGAATTCGTAATGACCGATCGGAATGGATGTCGCGCTACCAAGTTTCAGGGACTGGCCATATGGTGTATTCATATCTGCCTGCGCATCTGAATAACTGTAAAGGCTGGCTGTGCCAAAAGCGACAATGCCGACGATGCTGCTTTTCAGGAAATCCTTACCGATCAACACCAACCTCCCCCAAGGTTATAACTTACACAGATGCCGCCTTACTGCGTATGCTCCCGAAGCCATTCCAGCGTTGCGGGATCGAGATAAGGCGATAATTTAGCAAATACTTGTTTGTGATAGTTGGCAAGCCAAAATTGTTCGTCGGCGGAAAGCAATTCGGGGACGATCAGGGTTTTGTCAATCGGCGCAAAGGTTAAGGTCTCGAACGCGACCATCGGTTTTCCTGTGGATTCACACAATCCGTCTTCACGGGCGAGCTGCAAATTCTCGATCCGGATGCCGTATTCGCCTTCTTTATAAAATCCCGGCTCGTTGGACAGGATCATCCCCGGCTCGATCGGGTCAACCCCGCGTGTCGAAATGCTCGCCGCCTCTTCATGGACGGACAGGTAGCAACCGACCCCATGCCCCGTGCCGTGCGCGTAATCCAGCCCGCGTTGCCAGAGCGGCATCCGCGCCAGCGTGTCGATCTGCGCGCCTGTTGTGCCAAACGGAAACCGCGCGGTGGCGACTCCGATATGGCCTTTCAGCACAAGCGTGAAATTCTCTTTCATCTCCTGCGTCGGCTCGCCCACCGCTATCGTGCGCGTAATGTCAGTCGTGCCATCGATATATTGCGCACCGGAATCGAGGAGAAGCATGTTCCAGCGTTCGATCCTTGCATTCGTCTCTTCGCTCGCGCGGTAATGGACAATGGCGCCGTTCGCGCCAAACCCGGCAATCGTGTCGAAACTGCTATCACGATATTCCGGCGCCTCGCGGCGGAACTCTTCCAGCTTTCTTTCGGCATCGATCTCGGTAAGCGTTTCACGCGGCGCATGCTCCGCAAACCATTTCAGGAATTTGACCATGGCGACACCGTCGCGGATGTGCGCGGCACGCATGGATTCCTGCTCCGCCTTGTTCTTGCGGGCTTTCAGCGCGATGACAGGGTCTTTCAGATCGACAATATCCGCGCCTTTTTCTTTCAGCGTCTCGGTGAACCAGACCGATGTCCGCCGCTCATCCACCAGAACCCTTTTGCCGTTCAGCGCGGCCAGAGACTGATCGATATAATCCGGTGGCAAAATCATCACGCGGTTTCCAAACGATGCGCGCACGGAATCCGCAAGGCGTGTTTCATCGATAAACCAGTCCAATGTCCCGTCACTGCGCACAATCGCGTAAGACAGCGGGACAGGAATATGCGGAATGTCATTCGACCGCACATTCAAAAGCCATGCGATGGAATCGGGCAGCGCAACCACGGCGGCATCGCACTTCTGGGCGCGCAAAATTTCCGCCACCTGGTCCAGCTTGTCCTGCGCCGTCACGCCTGCCGATGACAGGGGGAATAATTCCACCTTCGCCCTCGGCGCGGCCGGACGGTCGTCCCAAACAGCATCCAGCGGATTTTCCGCCAGCGGCTTCAACCTTATTCCTTTTTTCTCGAAAGCGGATATTTCCCGCGGCGTGTGAAGGCGCGGATCATATCCGATCACCGCCTCTTTCGTATTGGCGGCGATCCAGTCGGCGGCAGAGGTTTTGGTGCTGTCCCCCGTTTCGAACAATTTTGAATCGATCTGCTGCTTTAACTGGATGGTGTACCGCCCGTCGCTGAGCACGGCGGCCTTGTCCTTCAAAACAACGGCCACGCCCGCCGATCCCGTAAAACCGGAAATCCAGTACAGACGGTTGGCGGACTCCGGCACATATTCGCCCTGATACTCATCGGCGCGGGGAATGATAAACCCGTCCACCTCTTCTTTTTTTAGAACGGCACGAAGGGCGGATAATTTGTCTGCACGGCTTTTGGTCATGGCTAAATCGTATGATAGACTGCCCACCTTGGAAAGGGCTTGAATGGTCTACCTCATCCTCATCGCGGGCGTCATTTTCGCCATTATCGGTCTCTACCGGTTTTTGCTCAAAGCACCTCCGCGTGAAATCAAGACACTCTTTCTGGCCGCGGCCGCCGTCGGGGTGGGCGTTGCCGCCCTCTTCCTGACGCTGACCGGGAAACTTCCGGCCGCCATCGCCATCCTGACCGCCCTCTGGCCGATCGCCGTATCCTATCTGCGGATGAACCGCGCGACTCCCCCGGCTTCCGGCAACCTGCCCATGACTGCGGCCGAAGCCTATGATGTCCTCGGCCTGAAACAGGGCGCGAGCGAGGAAGACATCAAAGCCGCCCATCTGCGCCTGATGAAGAAAGTCCATCCCGACACGGCGGGTTCCGACTGGCTGGCGCAGAAAATCAACGCCGCTCGCGACCTCCTTTTGAAGAAATAGCTGATTTTAAAGCGGTAATTTCCAAAAGACCTTGCCTTCCGTCTTCGCAGGTGCAATATAACGCGCATGACAAATGCATCCAATTTCAAACGCGTCCGCAAGGCCGTTTTCCCCGTCGCCGGACTCGGCACCCGCTTCCTTCCCGCGACGAAGGCAATTCCAAAAGAAATGCTGACGGTGGGCGAACAACCCCTCATCCAGCACGCGATCGAAGAAGCGCGCGAAGCCGGCATCGAAGAATTTATATTTGTTACAAGCCCTTCGAAAGAATCGCTCATCACGCACTTTAAAAAGCATGAGGAGCTTGAATCAACGCTCGAAAAGAAAAACAAAACGGCCATCCTCTCGAAACTCCGCGCCTCGAACCTCCCCGATGGCGCTCTGAAGACAACCTATCAAAACGACCCGCTCGGCCTTGGCCACGCTGTCTGGTGCGCCCGTGAATTGGTGGGAGATGAACCATTTGCGATCCTCCTCCCCGATGAATTGAACAAAGGCTGCCTCGGCCAACTGGTCGAAGCCTATGAAAAGGTCGGCGGCAACGTCATCGCCGTTATGGATGTCGCCCGCGAAGACACCTCCAAATACGGCATCCTCGACATAGGCAGTGATGATGGAAACATGGTCTCCGTCAAAGGTTTGGTCGAAAAACCTAAACCGGAAAATGCACCGAGCACGCTGTCCATCATAGGACGCTACATCCTCCAGCCGGAAGTCTTTGATTATCTTTCCGCTTTCGAACGCGGCGCTGGCGATGAAATCCAGCTGACCGACTCCATGGCCAAACTTATCGGAAAGCAGCCTTTCCACGGTCTGCGCTATCGCGGCGAACGCCTTGATTGCGGATCGCGCCTCGGCTTTATCGAAGCGAATATTTCCTACGGCCTCGCCGATCCGGAAATCGCCAACGACGTCCGTAAAATACTGGACAAATTCAGATAGTCCCCCAGAATGGTCGGACTTTGAAACCAGAGGGGAACAAGCCTATGACCGTTACGCAACCGCAAGCAGAATCCGAAACACCGGAAGCCAAACCGAACAAATCGGCCTCCGTCATCGAATTGCTGGCGTCCCGCATCTGCCATGACCTCGTCTCCCCCGTCGGCGCCATCAACAACGGCGTCGAATTCATGGAAGAAATGGGCGA
>Ga0209792_1001398_pt1 | contig 11771 bp, 12 predicted proteins | sample EBPBio142005_DNA_FD_185860 | JGI IMG/M metagenome (GOLD analysis project Ga0209792, IMG submission 185860) | Wastewater treatment Type I Accumulibacter community from EBPR Bioreactor in Madison, WI, USA - Reactor 1_6/14/2005_ DNA (SPAdes)... | ecosystem: Engineered > Bioreactor > EBPR >...
TAACTCCTGGAAGATGGTGGAGATGCCGGCCTTCTGCGCATCGCGCGGGTGGCCGAAGGAGACGGCCACGCCGTTCAGCCTGATCGTGCCGGCATCGGGCCTGAATACGCCCGACAGCAGCTTCATCAGCGTGGATTTGCCCGCGCCGTTCTCGCCCATCACCGCGTGAACCTTGCCGGCGAGGCCGCGCAGCCGCATTTCCTGCAAGGCCCGCACGGCCCCGAAGGATTTCGAGAGGTTTTCGACCTCGATCACGGGGTCAGTCGCGGCCATCAAATCGTGCTACCGCATCCGGTCCAGTGTAGATACGTCGCTCCAGAGTCCATTGTTTCACCGAGGTAGAAAAAGGGCCAGGCGGCGAAAAGCCTGCCTGGCCCAGGTCGACGGTCAAAGCTCAGTTTCCATAGAGTTCCTTGAGCTTGTCGTCCGGGAGGATCGAGCCGACCCAGTAGGAGTCGTTGAGGTCTGGTTTGTACAACTTGTCGAGGTCGGCCGAGGTGTAGGGCTCCGCGGTCACCTTGTAGTTGCTGTAGATTTCCTGGCCGTTCAGCACGCCGACCGCGGCCGCGATGCCCTCGGCGACCATCCAGGTCGGGTTCTGCGGCGCGATCGAGTCGAAGCCAGCGGCCTGGTTCTTCTTCCAGGCGCCGAAGAAGCCGTTGTTCGCCTCGCCGGTCATCGGCACGAGCGGCCGGCCGAGTTCGTTGAAGACTTCGACGCAGGCTTGCGTCATCGCGCCGCCCGACGACCAGACGCCGTCGATCTGCGGATGGGCCAGCGCCAGGCTCTCGCACGCCTTGCGGCCCTGATCGTAGGCCCACTGCGCGTAGACCTCGCCGACGACCTTCATGTCGGGGTGCTTGGCGAAGACTTCCGCCGCGCCGTTCCAGCGGTCGGTGTCGACCGAGATGCCGGCGATGCCGCGCAGCGAGATGATGTTGCCCTTGCCGCCCATGGCCTTGGCCAGGAACTCGCCGCCGTCGCGGCCGAACTTCACCTGGTCGGCGAGGATGCGCACGGTCGCCTTCTCGGTCTGCGCGTCGGCGGCGACGATCACCACCACGACGCCCGCGTCATAGGCCTTTTCGAGCACCGGCACGATGGCGACCGGCGAGGTCGGGTTGATGACGATGGCGTCGACGCCCTGAGCCAGCATGTCCTCGACGTCGGCGACCTGCTTGGCCGGGTCGAAATTCGCGTCGGTGACGATGTAGTTCTCGATCTCCGGGAACTGCGCGGCGCGCCACTTGGCTTCCTCGAGCAACTGCACGACCCAGCTATTGCCGGTGAACACGTTGGAGAAGCCGATCTTGTATTTGCCGTCGCGGCGCGCCTCGTAGCGCGACACGTCGACGGGCTTGGCGCCGTCGGCGGGGCCGAGGCCCTCATTGAGCTTGACCACTGTCTGGGCCTGCGCTGTCGACGCCAGCAGCAGCGCGGCGAAGGCGGTGGAGATTGCAGAAATTCTCATGATCGTTCCCCTTGATCTGACCGAATTGAGCAGGCCGCCGCGCTCCATGCCTGCGCCCTGTTCCGGGCGTCGCGGCCGACCTTGATCAGGGAAACTCTAACACCGCTTCCGAAAATGTAAAGATTTTCCTACAGAAACATGAAGGCAGTAAAATGCTGAATTTCAAAGAAAAAAATATCTGCAAAAAATTTTCATTGCGCAGGTTCGATGGCCTGGCCCGGTGCAAGGCCCGCTTTGATCTTGGCGAGCAGGGCGTCGCGGTCGAGTTCGGACGACTGGCCGATGTGAAAAGCGATCAGCCCGATGATGTAGTGGTAGGCGAAATGCGAGATCGACGGCGTGTAGATGTCGATCTCCTCGAACACCGACACTTCGAGCAGGATGTCGGCCTTGCGCGACAGCGGCGTATGCGGCGCGGTGAGGCAGATGACCCGCGCGCCCTGCTTGCGGGCCATGTCGGCGGTCTCCAGCACCTCCTGCGACCGGCCGGTGTGGGAAATGCAGATGGCCACGTCCTCGGAGCCGACGAGGCTGGCGGCGATGCGCATGAAATGCGGGTCCGCGACATGGGTCGCCTCGAGCCCGAGGCGCATCAGCCGCATGGCCGTCTCGGCCGCGATCAGGCCCGACACGGCGACGCCGAAGGTGCGGATGCGGCGCGCCGAGCGGATGGCGCGGATCGCGTCGACCAGCGCTTCGGCGTTCAGCCGCGCGAAGGTGGAATTGAGCGAAGCGACCACCTGCTGGAGATAGAGATATTCGAGCCGCCCCTCGGCGATCTCGACCTCGTTCAGGGCCTGCACCGACTGGTGGTAGAACGGGCTCTGGGCGCTGCGGGCCTGCGCGATCGCAAGTTTCAGCTCGCGGAACCCGTCCATCTCCAGCAGGCGGCTGAACCGGGTGAGCGACGAGGCGGAGACGCCCGCCGAATCCGCCAGTTCGGTGATCGAGCCGCGCAGGAAGAAGTCGGCATCCGCCATGATCAGGTCGGCGATGCGTTTCTCGGCCTTCTTGAGGCCGGGGTAGAGTTTGGTGATGCGGCTGAAGACGTCGTTCATGGTCCATCAATGCGAGCAGCGGTCGATGGCCCGGTATGGAACACGTCAATCGCCTGCGCAAATCTCTCGGACGGCGTCGGCCATGCTTTCGGTGAATATCTTCAGCATCGTGTGGCCTTTTTCCGCCGTGGCCAGCGTGGCGTCGCCGAAGACGCCGCTGCGGCTGAGTTCGCCCATCGGGCGGCCGCCCTGGAAATAGCCCCGGTCGCGCGGCGGATATTCGCGCACCGCCTTCGTCATGTCGACCAGCTCGGGCGCCACCGCCAGCATCAGCGAGGTCTCGAACTCGCAGGCATGGACGATTCCGTGCCAGGTCGGGCTTTCGCAATGCTCGGCCATGACGGCGGCGAGGTTCGGGTAGAACAGGCGCCAGACCTTGACGTCGGGATTGTCCCAGACGCGGCGCGAGGCATATTTCATCGTCGCGCTGTTGGCCTCGTGGCCGTTGATCAGGAAGACGTTCCGCACCCCGTGGCGCGCCATGCTCTCGGCGACCTGGACGATGACGTCTTCCAGCGTCCGCGACTCGATCGTCACCGACCCGGGGTCGTCGCGCCAGACCCAGGAGTAGCCGAACGGCATGGCCGGCAGCATGGTGGCGCCGGTCGCTTCGGCCACGCGTTTCGCCAATGCCTCGGCGAGGATGATGTCGACGCCGAGCGGCAGATGGTGACCGTGCTGCTCGGTCGCGCCAAGCGGCAGGATGACCGCGGGAAATTTCGCGATCCGTTCGGCGAACGCGTCACGGCTGAGATATTTTGCTTCGACGGTCATGGATGCTCTGTCGTCCGGTTGCCGTGTCAGAAACGGGCCAGCCAGCGGACCGGGTTCGACTTGAAGATCGTGTCGATCGCCTCGTCGCCGATCCCCTCGGCCCGCATGCGCGGAATGAACTTGGTGGCGATGAAGGCGAATCCCGGTCCGCCGCCATAGCCGGCGAGGTAGGACGCACGGCCCATGTCCCCCGAAATCATCAGCCGCTCGACATGCCCGCCGTCGAGCAGCGCCTTGATGCACATCATGCGCGTGGCGTCGGTGTGGTATTTCACCTTGCCGACGCCGTCGAAATGCACGGTCGCGCCGCGGTTGGCCATCGAGGCGTGGTAGAACGGGTCGGGGTTGCGGTCGGAATGGCCGACCACGACGATGCCGAGATCCACGCCCTCGTCCTCAAGGATGTCGAGCATTTCCATTCCCATCGTGCCGGCCTCGGTGTGCAGCCAGATCGGCGCGCCGGTTTCCTTGTGGGCGCGGGCCACGGCGCGGGTCGTCTTGTCCTCGAGCGCGTGGATGAAATTGTAGGAGCCGCCGGACTTCAGGTGGCCGGCCTTGTGCCTGCCGCCATCCATGCCGTCCGTCACGTCGCGCACGAGCTTGTCGGCGATGGCGTTGACGGGCGTCGTCTCGACCCAGAGCGGGAAATAGGCGGCCTTGTTGAAGCCGCTGACCGCGACGACCGGCACGCCGGCCTCGGCCGACATCCGCGCCATCAGGTTCGGATTGCGGCCATAGTCCAGCGTCGTCGCCTCGACCAGCAGCGTGCCGCCGCACTCCTTGAAGATGGTCAGTTCGCGCAGCGAGCATTCATAGCTCGACAGTTCGAGATCGCGGTCCTTCTGCACCGCCGGCGGATAGGTGATCAGATGCTCGTGCGTATAGATGAGGCCGAGGCCTGCCGGCTCGATATCGCCAAGCACGGTGCGGATTTTCGCCATGGAATGTCTCTTGCGCGTCCCGCCGCCGATGCGGCGCAATGGACCTAAACTAGCAAATGGGGCAGCGATTGCAATTATTTTCGTCCGCTGGATTTTTCGCTGCGCTTTCCTTGTTTTCTTGATAGAATGGCAATGAAAATCATTTTCATTGGAGGCGCGACATGGCCTTTGTTCGCACGGTCGACGGCGATATCGACCCGTCCGAGATGGGCGTCACCTATTGCCACGACCACATCTACTGCATTCCCGCGCTGTGGAAGGAGAAGGGCGACAAGGATCTGCTGCTCGACAGTCCAGAGGCGTCGCAGGCGGAACTGGACCTGTTCAGGCGGGCCGGCGGACGCACGATCTACGACGCGACCGCGATCGACTATGGCCGCGACGTCGCGACGGTGAAGCGCATCGCCAATGCGGCGGGCGTTCAGATCATCGCCACCGCCGGCTTCAACAAGTCGATCATGTGGTCCGCCCAGATGCCGGGCAAGGGCATGACCTATCAGAAATGGATCGATTCGAAGTCGCGCGCCGAACTGGCCGATCATGTGGCGCGCGAGGTGACGGACGGCATCGACGGCACCGGCATCAGGGGCGGCGTGGTCAAGTTCGGCACCGGCTACAACACGATGAACCAGTCCGAGATCAAGGTTCTGCTGGCCGTGCTCGATGCGCACAAGGCGACCGGCGCGCCGATCCATTCGCATACCGAGCTCGGCACCATGGCGCTGGAGCAGCTCGATCTGGTGAAGCAGGAGGGCGTCGACCCGACCTATCTGACGGTCGCGCATCTCGACCGCAACCCAGACCCCTGGCTGCATCGCAAGGTCGCCGAAACGGGCGCCTTCCTGAGCTTCGACGGCATCACCCGCGTCAAATATGATTCCGAGCACGTGCGCACGCGCTGCATCCTCGATCTCGTCCGCAGCGGCCATGAGGACCAGTTGATGGTCGGCGGCGACATCGCGCGGCGCACCATGTTCGCCAGCTATGGCGAGGGCGGCCTCGGCATGGGCTTCATCCTGGAGAAATGGGTGCCGCGCTTCATCGAGGAAGCCGGCGAGGCCGGCTTCGACGGCAAGGCCCTGGTACAGAAATTCTTCGTCGACAATCCGCAGCGGGCCTTCGCCTTCCGCGGGTGACGCCGGCCTTCGGCTGCGCTGCGCCCTGTCTTCGCCACCTAACGGTCATATTCGCGCGATGCGGGTGGATCGTTTTTCTTACCCGAACGTTGAAACGCTTGGCAGGCGACCGGGCAAAAAATCTGCGTTATCATGCTTGTCGCTTCTGCGCCGGAGGGCGTCGTGCAGCAGGCCAGATTGGACGACATGCGAGTGGCCGACTATGTGCTCGGCCTGATGGACGCGCGTGAGATCGCGCAGTTCGAGCGCGAGCTGCGTCACGATCCCGATCTCGCCGAGCGCGTCGAGTTCTGGCGCGCCAGGGTCGCCCAGGCCGGCACCTCCCGCCTCCTGACGCCGCAGGAGCAGATGCGCCAGCGCATCGAGGACGGATTTGTGCGCAGGGCAGGCGGCCAGCCTGTTGCGGCTCCCGCCGTTGAGCGCACCCAGTTCGGGCGATGGGTCGCCATTTCGCTCGCCAGTTTCGCCTGCGGCGTCGCGCTCGGCGCGGTCATGGTCTGGCTGACTTTTCACTAACGGTCACCAGGGCGGCGCGTCCCTGTTCTTCAGCCACCAGCGCGCGACCAGCCAGCACCCCATCGCCCAGGCGAAGCCGACACACCAGCCGGCCAGCACGTCGCTCGGCCAGTGCACGCCGAGATAGACCCGGCTGATGCCGACCATAGCGGTGAGCAGAACCGCCGTGAACAGGAAGAAGATTTTCAGCCGCCGCTGCGGCAGGATGCGCGCCAGCAGCGAGCCGAGCGTGAGATAGGTCACCGCCGACATCATGGCATGGCCGCTGGGAAAGCTGCGGCTCGTCTCGCGCATCAGGTGCGGCACGAGGTCCGGACGCGGCCGGTCGATGCCGAATTTCAGCAGGGTCGAGACGATCTGGCCACCGCCGACCGCGACCAGCACGAACAGGGCGAGCTGCCAGCGCCCGGCGAGCATCAGGAACAGGACCACCAGCGTCGTCAGCAGCGTCAGCACCGCCGTGCCGCCAAGCGCCGTGATGTCGCGCACATAACCTTCGATCGTTTCGGAGCCGATCGGGTTCGACAGGTCGCCGGCTTCCCGGAAGAAGAGCAGGATGCGCGTATCGAGATCGTGCGGCGTCGCGCTTAGTGCGACCTCGCTCAGTTCGAACAGGCCCCACAGCCCGCCGACAAGAACGAGGCCCGCCAGCAGCACCGGAAATTCCATCCGGTTGAAGAAGTCGAAGGGACGAGCAAAGCCGCGCGCCGGTTTCGGTCGGTCGGTCATGGCCGGCAGCATCCGACATTTCGACGGCCCCGGAAAGGCTGCCGGGCGCGTCGAACAGTCGCCGGATCGGCGCAAACAAACCTGATAAGATTTGACAAGATATCCTGCCGGCGTATGGATGGCGCGGATTTATCGCGCCAAGGCGCAGATCAGCTCGAGGTGAACATGTTCGCGAAGAAAACCCTTCTCATGGCGTCGGCGCTGACCTTGCTCGTCGCCATGCCCGCTGCCGCGCAGACCGACCCGAAGGCCGTGCTCGCGCATTATTCCGACGTCGCGCGCGCCACCTATGAGGACTCGCTGACGACGGCCAAGGCGCTGGACACGGCGATCGACGCCTTCCTCGCCAAGCCGACGACCGAGACGCTGGACGCCGCCAAGGCGGCCTGGAAGGCGGCCCGCATCCCCTATCAGCAGAGCGAGGCATTCCGCTTCGGCAATCCGATCGTGGACGATTGGGAGGGCCGCGTGAACGCCTGGCCGCTGGACGAGGGCCTGATCGACTATGTCGATTCGAGCTATGGCACCGAAAGCGACGACAACACGCTCTATACGGCGAACGTCATCGCCAACAAGTCGATCGAGATCGACGGCAAGGCGGTCGATGCCACGAACATCACGCCGGAATTCCTGTCCGGCACCCTGCAGGAAGCGGGCGGCATCGAGGCGAACGTCGCGACCGGCTATCACGCGATCGAGTTCCTGCTGTGGGGCCAGGACCTGAACGGCACCAAGGCCGGCGCGGGCAACCGCCCGGCGAGCGATTTCGACACGGCGAACTGCACCGGCGGCAATTGCGACCGCCGCGCGGCCTATCTGGCCGCGGCCTCGGACCTGATGGTCAAGGACCTTGAGGAGATGGTCGCCAATTGGGGACCGGACGGCGCGGCTCGCAAGAACCTCGTCGACAATGATCCCAAGGCGGGCCTGACCGCGATCCTCACCGGCCTCGGCTCGCTCTCCTATGGCGAACTGGCCGGCGAGCGCATGAAGCTCGGCCTGCTGCTGCACGACCCGGAAGAGGAGCATGACTGCTTCTCGGACAATACGACGAGCTCGCACCTGAACGACTCGATCGGCATCCGCAACGTCTACACGGGCACCTACAAGCGCGTTGACGGCTCGACGCTGGAAGGTCCGTCGGTCTCGGCGCTGGTCAAGGAGGCCGACGCCGCCGTGGACGTCGAACTGTCGGCCAAGCTCGACATGACGGTCGCCATGATGGAGGCGCTGGCCAAGCGCGCCGCGGGCGGCGAGGCCTACGACCAGATGATCGGCGAGGGCAATGACGAGGGCAACAAGGCCGTGCAGGCCGCGATCGACTCGCTCGTCGACCAGACCAAGTCGATCGAGCGCGCGGTGGCGGCCCTGAAGCTCGACAAGATCGAGTTCGAAGGGTCGGACAGCCTCGACAATCCGGGCGCTGTCTTCCAGTAAGAGAGCTTGAAAAGGCGACCGCAAAGGTCAAGATAAAGGCAGGGGCGCCTGTCCTGTGAAAAGGCGCTCCGACCCACCTGCGAATCCGGCAAATGCTTGTTTGTCATTGCAATTTGATTACCGAGAAGGAGATCGAGCGGACCATTCTGAGCCTGCTGGAGGCCGATCCGTGGCAACTGATCGTGCCGGCAAAAGTCTACCACACGCTCGCCAAGCGAGGTCGCTGTTGCGGCTGCTTCCCGAATGTGGTGGAAACGATCATTCGCGTCACCGAGGCGTATCACGCAAGGTCGAATTCGGGCGAGGCGGAGATCGTATCGTACCTAGACCGCGTGCGCGGTTTGCGCGGTCAATTCGGGAGCAAAGGTCATGAAGGGCGAAAAGAAGGTCATAGAGCGGCTTAACGAGGCGCTCTTCCTCGAACTCGGCGCGGTCAATCAATATTGGGTCCATTACCGGCTTCTCGAGGACTGGGGCTACCTGAAGCTCGCCAAGAAGGAGCGCGAGGAATCGATCGAGGAAATGCACCACGCCGACCGGCTGGTCGCGCGCATCATCTTCCTCGAAGGCCACCCCAACCTCCAGTCGGTCGCGCCGCTGCGCATCGGCCAGAACGTCAAGGAAGTGCTCGAGGCCGATCTCGCCGGCGAATATGACGCCCGCACCTCCTACAAGAAGTCGCGCGACATCTGCTACGAGCAGGGCGACTATGTGTCGATGAAGCTGTTCGAGGAACTGCTGGCCGACGAGGAGGGCCATATCGACTTCCTCGAAACCCAGATCCAGCTTCTCGAGACCATCGGCGAAGAGAAATACGGCCTGCTGAACGCCGCGCCGGCCAACGAGGCCGAAGGCCACTGAGATGACCCGGTGCGGCGCGCTCTGACCATCGCGCGCCGCGCCGGGCGCTGGGGCCTTCTGGCGGCCCTGCTGGGATCGGCCGCCCTGGCCGGCTCGCCCGACCCGTTTCCCACGGTCCGCGACGACATAGACGAGGCGACCCGCGCGCGGGTCGAGGCGGTGACACGGCCGGCCACCGATTTTTCCAGGACTGAAAAATTCGAGAACCTGCCGGGCGGCGCGGCGACGTCGAGGAAGATGGTCAACCAGGACGCCTTCTCGAACTTCTCCGCCAATCTGTCCTTCGAGGAACAGGGCACGTTCAAGCTCGGCAACGCGCTGTTCCGCAAGCTGTGGGTGTCGTCGCCGTCGTCCACGCAGGCGTCGGACGGGCTGGGGCCGCTGTTCAACGCGCGCGCTTGCCAGAGCTGCCATCTCAAGGACGGCCGCGGCCACCCGCCGGAAGGCAATCCCGACGCCACCTCCATGTTCCTGCGGCTGGCGCGGGAGGCTGACGGCGCGGCGCCGCCGCTTCAGGATCGCGTTTCACCTCAGCTTGCCGATCCGGTCTATGGCAGCCAGTTGCAGGATTTGGCCGTGCCGGGCCTCAAGGGCGAGGGCCGGATGGCCATCGCCTATGAAGAGCAGCCGGTCACGCTCGGCGACGGCACGGTCGTGTCGTTGCGCAAGCCGACCTATTCGGTCGCCGATCTCGCTTATGGTCCGCTCGACCCAAAAACCTCCCTGTCGCCGCGTGTGTCGCCTCAGATGATCGGCCTCGGCCTGCTGGAGCAGATACACCCGGCGGACATTGTCGCGCATGCCGATCCGGACGATCGCGACGGCGACGGCATTTCCGGCCGCATCTCGCGCGCGCAGGATCCCAGGACCGGCGTGATGACGATCGGCCGGTTCGGGCACAAGGCCTCGACGGCCACGATCCGCCAGCAGTCGGCGGATGCCTTCGCGGGCGACATCGGCATTTCCTCACCCGACGCGCCGCGCCATTTCGGCGACTGCACGCCGGCGCAGAGCGCCTGCCTGCAGATGGCGACCGGCGTGCAGGAGCGCCTTGGCGACACCGAAGCGCCGGACCCGGTGCTCGACCTCGTCACCTTCTATTCGCAGAACCTCGCCGTGCCGGCCCGCCGTTCGCCGGGCGATGCCGACGTCCTGGCCGGCAAGGAGAAATTCTATGCGCTCGGCTGCGCCTCCTGCCATGTGCCGAAATATGTGACGCGCAAGGATGCGCCCCATCCGGCGCAGGCCTTCCAGTTGATCTGGCCGTATACCGACCTTCTGCTGCATGACATGGGCGAGGGGTTGGCCGACGGCCAGCGCGTCGGCGATGCGTCGGGCAGCGAATGGCGCACCGCGCCGCTATGGGGCATCGGCCTCACCCGGACCGTGAACGGCCATACCTTCTTCCTGCATGACGGCCGCGCCCGCAACCTGACCGAGGCGATCCTCTGGCATGGCGGCGAGGCGCAGAATTCGCGAGACGGGTTCGCCGCGCTCGAAAAAGCCGAGCGCGAGGCGCTGATCAAATTCGTGGAGTCGCTGTGATGAGAAAATCGGTCGCGGTGGTTTTCGCTCTCGTGCTCGGCTGGGCCGCGCCGGCGGCGGCGCTTGACGCCGATATGGCGCGCAGCATCATTGCCGACGCCGCCGACCGGTCGATCATGCCGGGCTATTTCGACCTGCGCGCCGAAACCACGCGCCTGTCCGAAGACCTCGACGCCTTCTGCAAGGCTCCGTCGCAGGACGGACTGGCGGACGTCCGCGACCAGTTCGCCCGCGGGGTCAACGCATGGTCGCGCGCAGAACTCGTGCGGTTCGGTCCGGTGATGGACAAGAACCGCATGGAGCGCATCCTCTACTGGCCTGACCGCAAGTCGATCGGCCTCAAGCAGGTTCAGGAACTGCTCGCGACGAAGGACCCGACCGCCACCAATGTCGGGACGCTGGTGCAGAAGAGCGTCGCGATGCAGGGCTTCGGGGCGCTGGAATTCGTGCTGTTCGGAACCGGGGCCGAGGCGCTTCTGCCCGGCGACGCCTATCGCTGCGCCTATGGCAAGGCGATCGCTGCCAATCTGCGCGCCCGCGCCACCGAGATCGAGCAGGGATGGATGCACTCCTTCCTCGACCAGTGGCAGCAGCCCGGCGCGAACAACCAGCGGTACCGCAGTGTCGACGAGTCGCTGCTGGAAGTGTTCAACACGCTGATCCATGGCCTCGAAATGGTGCGCGACGTGCGCATCAACGGCTTCCTCGGCGAGGAGCCGACGGACGACAAGCCGCGTCAGGCGATCTGGTGGCGCTCCGGCCATACGGTGGATTCGCTGATGCGCAACCTCGATTCGCTGCACCGCCTCTTCGCCGACGCGGGCATCGCGCGGCTGCTGCCCGACGGCAGCAAATGGATCGCCCAGTCCGTGGAGTTCGAGTTCGGCAATGCCGATCGGGCGTTGCGGGAACTGCACGGCCCGATCGACGACATCCTGAAGGACCCGGACAAACGAGCGAAGCTCGCCTATGTGCGCATCGTGACGTCGAGCCTGTCGGAACTGATCGGCACGCGCCTGACGTCGGAACTCGGCCTGACCGCCGGCTTCTCCTCGCTGGACGGCGACTGATGCGCACGCGCCTGATCGACCGCCGGGATTTCGTGCGCGGCGCGGGCGTCGCCTTCCTCGCCGGCCTCGCGCCGCGCGCGGCTTTGGCAACGGCGAGCGCCGACGCTGTCTTCGCCACCGCCTTCCAGAAGACGTCCGGCGAATATGGCGTCGCGATCCTGTCCGAGCGCGGCGAGATGATCCACCAGGCGATCCTGCCCGACCGCGGCCACGATATCTGCCTCGATCCCGCC
>Ga0209792_1001399_pt1 | contig 11770 bp, 8 predicted proteins | sample EBPBio142005_DNA_FD_185860 | JGI IMG/M metagenome (GOLD analysis project Ga0209792, IMG submission 185860) | Wastewater treatment Type I Accumulibacter community from EBPR Bioreactor in Madison, WI, USA - Reactor 1_6/14/2005_ DNA (SPAdes)... | ecosystem: Engineered > Bioreactor > EBPR >...
CCCTGGAACGCCGATGCCGCCTACGACGCGTTCGAGGGCTGGGCATCCGATCGCGGACTGCCGCTCTACCCGGCGCAGGACGAGGCACTCATCGACCTGGTCTCCGGTTCGAACGTGATCCTCAGCACTCCCACCGGCACGGGCAAGTCGCTGGTGGCGGTCGCCGCACACTTCGTCGCCCTCGCCCAGGGCAGGCGCACCTTCTACACCGCCCCGATCAAGGCTCTCGTCTCGGAGAAGTTCTTCGCGCTCGCCGACATCTTCGGGGCCGAGAACGTCGGAATGGTCACGGGCGATTCGAGCGTCAACCCGGATGCCCCGATCATCTGCTGCACCGCCGAGATCCTCGCCAACCTCGCCCTGCGCGACGGGGCCGACGCCCCCGTCGACCAGGTCGTCATGGACGAATTCCACTTCTATGCCGACCCCGATCGGGGATGGGCCTGGCAGGTGCCGCTGCTGACGCTGCCCCGGGTGCAGTTCCTCCTGATGTCGGCCACCCTCGGGCCCATGAAGGAGCTCGCCGACGACCTGACTCGTCGCACCGGACGCGAGACCGGCCTCATCACCGGTGTCGACCGCCCGGTACCCCTGCACTACTCCTACGCGCTCACGCCCGTGCACGAGACCGTCGAAGACCTGCTGCACACCGGCCAGTCGCCCATCTACATCGTGCACTTCTCGCAAGCCGCCGCGCTCGAACGCGCCCAGGCCATGACGAGCATCAAGATCATCAGCCGCGAGCAGCGCGACGAGATCGCCGAGGCGATCGGCGCTTTCCGCTTCACGACGGTCTTCGGCCAGACCCTGTCGCGGCTCATCCGTTCGGGTATCGGCGTGCATCACGCAGGCATGCTGCCCAAGTACCGACGGTTGGTGGAGCAGCTCGCCCAGCGGGGTCTGCTGAGGGTCATCTGCGGCACCGACACCCTCGGTGTCGGCATCAACGTGCCCATCCGCACCGTGCTGCTGACCGCACTCACCAAGTTCGACGGCACGCGGATGCGCCAGCTCAGCGCCCGCGAGTTCCATCAGATCGCGGGGCGCGCCGGTCGCGCGGGCTACGACACCGCCGGCACCGTGGTGGCGCAGGCACCGGAGCACGAGGCCGAGAACGCCCGGCTCGTCGCCAAGGCCGGCGACGACATCAAGAAGGTGCGCAAGATCGTGCGCAAGAAGGCGCCCGAGGGCTTCGTCTCGTGGAGCCAGACGAGCTTCGAGCGGATGATCGCCGCCGAACCCGAGACCCTCACCAGCCACCTGCAGGTGAGCCACTCGATGATCCTCAATGTGATCGCCCGCGGCGGGGACGCGTTCCAGAACATGCGCGACCTCATCTTCGACAGCCACGAGACGTGGGCGAGCAAGCTCGCGCTCGCCCGTCGAGCGCTCTCGATCTACCGCACCCTGCGCACGGCGGGGGTCGTCACGCAGTTGCCGCCGGTCGAGCCTGCCGAGACCGCGACCATCGCGCTGACCGTGGACCTTCAACCCAACTTCGCGCTCAACCAGCCGCTCTCGCCCTTCGCGCTCGCCGCCTTCGAGCTGCTCGATCCCGCCTCGCCCGGCTACGCGCTCGACATGATCTCGGTGCTGGAGGCGACCCTCGACGACCCGCGCCCGGTGCTCTCGCAACAGCAGTTCCAGGCTCGGGGCGAGGCCGTCGCCGCCATGAAGGCCGAGGGCATCGAGTACGACGAGCGCATGGAGCTGCTCGAGCAGATCACCTGGCCGAAGCCGCTCGAAGAACTCCTGGATGCCGCGTTCGCGACCTACAGCGCCAGCCAGCCCTGGATCGGCGACTTCGCCATCAGTCCCAAGACCGTGGTGCGCGACATGTACGAGCGAGCGATGACGTTCGCCGACTTCGTCGGCTACTACAAGCTCGCCCGCAGCGAGGGGCTCGTGCTGCGGTACCTCTCCGACGCCTACCGCGCCGCGCGGCAGACCATTCCTGACGAGGCGAAGACCGACGAACTGCGAGACCTCATCGAGTGGCTCGGCGAGGTGGTGCGGCAGGTCGACTCGAGCCTGCTCGATGAGTGGGAGGCGATGGTCTCGGGCTCGGTCCCTGAGGCTCTCGAAGGGTCGCTGATCGAGCGTGTCGAGATCCGCCCGCCGTCGGTCCTCTCCAACCCGCGCGCGTTCCGGGTGCTCGTGCGCAACGAGTTGTTCCGGAGGGTGCAGTTTGCGGCCCTCGAGGACTGGGACGCGCTCGGCGAGCTCGATGCGGCATCCGGGTTCGACGCCGACCGGTGGGCGGACTCCATGGACGCCTACTTCGACGAGCACGGTTCGCTGAGTACGGGTTCGGATGCCCGGGGCCCGGCGATGATCATCATCACGGAGCATCCCGACCGCTGGGCGGTGCGGCAGATCTTCGACGATCCCGCGGGCGACCACGACTGGGGCATCAGCGCGACGGTCGATCTCGATGAGTCGGCGGAGGCCGGTAGCGCAGTAGTGCGGGTGACGGGCGTCGGGATGCTCGGAGCGTGAGTCGCATTCACGGAAGTGGCTAGCGGCGTGTAGCATGAACCAACCCTTGCTTGCCCGAATGCTCAGGAGACTCCCATGAAGACACTGTCCGCAGCCTTTGCCCTGACCGGCGCGGCCGCCCTCGTGCTGATTGGCGCGACCCCCGCTCACGCCGCCGGAAACGCTATCGATCCCGGCGACTCGCTCTACTCGATCTCCTGCGATTCAAACTGGAACCTCTGGCAGCTGTTCGGCGTCGACTCGACCACCGCATTCTCCACCAAGATCGGCGACGGTTCGGGTAGCACCCCGGACTCACCCGCCTGCGCGGGTCAGCCGGCCTACGACTTCACCACGGGGAGCTCGTACTACATTCAGTGGTACTACGACGGTGACGTCAACGTCGCATCGCTTGCGAAGATCGACACCGGCACGGGTGCGAGCACGACGATCAACGAGTTCGTCTGGGTCAACGGTGAGTTCCCGACCGCCATCAACGTCGACGCCATCGCGATCGGCCCGAACAGCACCGCATTCGCGCTCGCTGAGGGTGTGCTGTACTCGCTGAATCTCGCCAACGCCGACCTCACTCCCGTCGGCTCCTCATTGGTTGATACCTACGCGTTCGCGTACGACCAGAAGACGGGCCAGTACTACGCCATCGACGACAGCAGGGACATCTTCACGGTGGATGTCACGGACGGCAGCTTCGACTACATCGATACCGTCGCCATCCCGGGAGAGGACGGCATCTACTCGCTGCAGTTCGACGAGGCGGGCACCTTCTGGGTCCAGGCGGATGAGGACTCGGAGGGGGGCGCCGGACTGTACAGCTTCACGCTGGCAACCGTGGGTGCACCCGTGTACTCGGGCTCCTTCACCGACGACCCGTACTACACCGAGGCGCTCCTGATCGTGCCCGGTGCGGCTTTGGCTGCCACCGGAACCGACCTGGGTGCGATCGTCCCGCTCGCAGCGGGGGCTGGCGCGCTGGCGCTTGTGGGCATGGCTCTGCTGATTGTTCGTCGCCGCCGCGCGGCCTGACGCACCGCTTCACGAAGCCCGCCTCGCGTCGACCGCGAGGCGGGCTTCGTCTGAAAGCGTTTCGGTATCCGGTGGGAAGGGTCTACGCTTGCCCCAACTTGTCCCCGCCCGAACAGGAGACGCCATGAGAGTACTGTCTGCCGCAATCGCTGCAATCGGGGCGGTCGTGCTTGCACTGGTCGGCGCCTCCCCGGCCTTCGCCGACGGTCGCGACGTGGACCCGGGCGACTCGATGTACACGATCAACTGCGCTGGTGACTACGACGATTGGCAATTGTTCTCGGTCGCGCCGACGACGGCGTTCTCCACTGCGATCGGAGTCGGGGGTGGCACGAGCGAGTTCGGGGGATGCGCGGGTCAGCCCGCCTACGACGCATTCACGGGCACGTCGTACTACATCCAGATCACCTTCGACGGGGTCGCGTCCCACTGGGCACTCGCCGAGATCGACGTCACGACCGGCGTCAGTACCACTGTCGGCGAGTTCGCTTGGGACGACGATGGACCGCAACCCGCAAGGATCGAGGCCATCGCGATCGCCCCAGATGGCACGGCCTACGCACTCGGCAGCGGTGTGCTCTACACCCTCGACCTCGATACCGCTGAGGTCGAAGCGATCGATGAGTGCATCTTCGCGTTCGCGTTCGCGGCCGATCCCGTGACCGGTGAGTTCTACGCCGTCGATCGTGATGGGCAGGTCTACCGGTTCGATGACATCAGCGAAGGTTGTGCGCTCACGACGCTCGGACAGCTTACCCACGCCGATCTGGATCTCGAGGATATCGATGCAGAGGAGGAGCTGAGGGGTGTGTTCGCACTGCAGATCGATGGTGGCGGCACGTTCTGGATCAACGTCGCGACCAGAGAGGGACTCACCCAACTCTGGAGTTTCACGACGACCACGTTGGGTACGCCGGTACTGTCGGGACTGTTCACCGATGAACCGTTCTACACGAGCGCGCTGCTGATCATCCCGGGCGCAGCCCTTGCCGCCACGGGCGCCAACCTCGGCCTCGCCCCGTACCTCGCCGGGGGCGCCGTGCTCCTGCTCCTCGCGGGTGGTGCGGTGCTGCTGGTTCGCCGCCGCAGGGCCTAGCCGCACACCGAGAACACGTGGCGGTCGAGCCACTCGTTGCCGAACTTGCGTTCGGGGTCGAGTCGCTCGGCCAACTCCACGAAGTCGCCGACGCGCGGGTACAGGCTGCGGTCGACAGCGTGGAACAGCTTTCCCCAGTGCGGTCGCGCCTCGAAGGGCGCGAGAGCCTCCTCGACGACCGGTAGCAGGGCCAGCACGGCCTCGGGCTCTAAGCGCCAGGTGAAATGGATGCCGACGGCATCCGTCTCGTAGGCGCCGCTGAGCCACAGCGAGTCCGCTGCCATCGACCGCAGCTCACTGATGTGCAGCAGGGGTGTCACTCGGGACGACAAGCCACGTACGGCCTCGATAGCCGCCACCGCATGCCGCCGAGGAACGAGGTACTCGCTCTGCAATTCCTCCCCGTTGCTCGGGGTGAAGCCCATGCGGAAGTGCGGCAGCCGATCGATCCACGGGCCGGGCACGCCCCCTTGCTGAGTGGTGTTGGCCGGTGCCAGCCCCTCGAGCGGATGCCGCGGCTCACCCACCGGCCGGGCGCCATACACCTCGCCCGGCGGTCTCTGCTCGCCGATCACGCTCTTCAGCCACACCCGCCCGACCGACTCGCCCGACCAATCCGTGAACACACTCACGCTGTAGGCCCGCCCCATGATCGCGTCGAAGTTCTCGAGCAGTCGCGTCCAGGTGAGTCCCTCGTAGACGTCCTGGCGCACGTCGAAGGTCGGCTCGATGTCGAGGGTGATGCGGGTCACGACCCCGAGTGCCCCGAGCGCGACGACGCATCCATCGAAGTCCTCGTCGATGGGACCGATCGTGAGTAACTCGCCCGCCGCGGTGACGAGCTCGAGTCCGGCTACGGCGCGGGCGAGGGTGCCGTTGCGATCGCCCGAGCCGTGGGTGCCCGTGGCGATCGCGCCGGCAACGGAGATGTGCGGCAGCGACGCGAGGTTGCGCAACGCCCAGCCCTGTGCCTGCAGCGCCATCCCCAGCTCGCCGTAGCGCAGGCCCGCGCTGAACGACACGGTTTCGGTCTCGGGGTCGATGGCGATCTCGGGAGGCAGATCGTCGAGTGTCACGAGTTCGGCGGAGTCGGCCATCCCGGAGAACGAGTGCCGGCTGCCGAGTGCCCGGATTCGCGGAGCGCGCGCGACGGTCTCGCGCAGCTCATCGACGCTGCGCGGCCGGTGGAGCGTCGTCGCGCGGTACTCGTGGAAGCGTGACCAGTTGGTGCCGACGGATGCCATGGGTCCATTCTGTCGGCATGAACGGCCCGCACCGGGTGTTGACTGTGAGCATGACTCGCCAGCAACGCCTCGTGCTCACCATCGCCGTGCTCGCCTCGTTCGTTGCATTCCTCGACAGTTCGGTGATCAACGTCGCGCTTCCCGCGATGACCGCGGAGCTCGGGGGCGGCCTGAGCGTGCAGCAGTGGATCGTGGACGCGTACCTGATCACGCTGGGCTCCCTCATCCTGCTGGCGGGGTCGCTCTCGGACGTGTACGGGCGGATCGTGGTGCTGCGGGTCGGGCTGGTGGGATTCGGCGTGGCATCCGTGCTCATCGCGGTTGCGGGCTCGGCGGAATTCGTGATCGTCATGCGGGCGGTGCAGGGGATCGCCGGAGCACTGCTGGTGCCGAGTTCACTCGCGATCATCATGTCGACCTTCCGTGACGCGGCCCAGGCGAAGGCCATCGGCCAGTGGACCGCCTGGACGAGCGCCGCCTTCCTCGCCGGCCCCTTCCTCGGTGGGGTGTTCGTCGACTACCTGAGTTGGCGGCTGGTGTTCGCCATCAACGTGCTGCCGATCGTCGCGACACTCGTGCTGCTCGGGATGCTCGGCCAGAAGGACATCCGCAAGGCGGGGGTGCGCATCGACTACCCGGGCGCGGTGCTGGGCATCCTCGGACTGGGCGGACCGGTGTTCGCACTCATCGAGCAGGGCAATCTGGGCTGGTCGAGTCCGGCGATCTACCTGCCGTTCGCGCTCGGCCTGGTGTGCCTGGCGGCATTCCTGTGGTGGCAGACGCGGGCGCGAAACCCCATGCTGCCTCTCGGACTGTTCCGTATCCGCAACTTCAGCGCGGGCAACCTGTCGACCGCGTTCGTCTACGCCGCCCTGTCCATCGGCGGGTTCATCATCGTGATCTTCCTGCAGGAGGTCGCCGGATTCAGCGCTACCGTGGCGGCGCTCGCCCTGCTGCCCGTATCGATCGGCAACGTGCTGCTGTCGTCGTTCTTCGGCGGGCTGAGCGGCAAGTACGGTCCACGGCTGTTCATGACGCTGGGACCGATCATCGCCGGGGTGGGGTACCTCGCTCTGCTGGGCGTGGGGGAGCAGGTGAACTACTTCGTGAACGTGCTCCCGGGCATCCTGCTCTTCGCGGTAGGTCTCTCGATGACGGTCGCGCCCTTGACGGCGGCCGTGCTCGGCTCGGTATCGGCGGCGCAGTCCGGCATCGGCTCGGCGGTCAACAATGCGATCGCGCGGATCGCTGGCCTGATCGCGATCGCGATGCTCGGGGTGATCGTGGTCGGAGAGCTCGATGTCGAGGGATTCCACCGAGTGCTCGTAGTGACCGCCGCACTGCTCGTCCTTGGCGGGGTGGTGTCGTTCGTCGGAATCCGCAATCCGCGCCCGGCGACCGTCGAGTCAGGCGAGCAGCCGATCGCCTGACGCCGCCAGCAGCGCAACGAGCACGACGACCGCGACGAGGATGAGCGGGAACAGCACCCGCCTGCCCCGTCCGCGTGCGGCGAGCACCCCGCTCACGACGGCGGCGAGTGCGACGACGCCCGCGCCGATCGCCCGGAGGGGCTCGATCGCCCCCGGGCCCACGAGCACGAGTGCGGCCGCAGCGACGAGCGAGAGGCCGATGAGGGCGCCGCACCAGCGAGCGCCCACGAGCTGGGGGAGCCCGCGCACCCGGGTGGCCGCGTCATCCTCGAGATCGGGCAGGGCGTTGGCGAAGTGCGCGGCGGAACCGAGCAGGGCCGCGGCCCCGACGGCCCATCCGGCCGCGAGGGCGGGCACCGGCAGGGAGAGGGTCACAACCAGGGGCAGAGTACCGAAACCGATCGCGTAGGCGGCGAGCGAGGCGGGAGTCGCCTTGAGTCCCAGGTTGTAGCCCCAGCCGCAGGCGATGAAGAGGAGATGCGCGGCCGTGGCGGCCCATCCGAGCGGGATCGTTCCGATCACAGCGAGACCCAGGGCGACGAACGCCGCCGTGCGCACGGTCGACACGGCCAGCGCCCCACTCGCCAGAGGCTTGTCCGTGCGTCCCACGGAACGGTCCCGGTCCGCATCGAGCCAGTCGTTCGACCAGCCCACGGAGAACTGGTGGGCGAGCAGGGCGAGGCCCAGCACCACGAGTCGCCAGGGCTCGAGTCCGACCGCCACGCCGAGCACGACCCCGACCGCGGTGACGGCGACGCTCGGTCCCGGGTGGGTCGCACGCAGCAGGGCGCCGAGGGATCGCGTCATGGGCTTCATCGTAGGCGGCGGTCGCCCGGTGTTAGCATCACCGCATGGCCATCGGCGGCGCGCGAGGAGTGCTCGGCGTCGTCGCGGCGGCGCTGGTGCTCGTACTCGTCGGATGTACCGCTCCCGCGCCACCCGAACCGCGCGATGCGTCGGGTGCCGTTCCCCACCCCGTCGATCCTGTACGGCTCTACGCCGATGCCCGGCTGAGCGTCATGTCGCTCGACGAGAAGATCGAGTCGATGCTCATGCTCCACGTGCCGGGGCTCGATCCCGCGGCCATGGCCGAGTTCGCCGCCGCCAACCACGTCGGCGGGCTCATCCTCATGGGCGACAACGTGCCCGAGCCAGCCGAGCTGCTCGCTGGTCTCACCCCGGGCATGAGCGCCGAGTCAGGTCTTCCCTTGCTGCTCGGGATCGATCAGGAGGGTGGGGTGGTACGGCGCATCGACAGCGACGCCGCGGCATCCGCGGAGCAGCTGCGCTTCCTCGATCCCGCAGCCGCACGCGACGCCTTCGCCAGTCGCGCACAGCTGCTCGCCAGCCTCGGTGTGTCGGTCAACTTCGGCATCGTCGCGGACGTCACGGGCGATCCCGACTCGTTCATCTACGAACGATCGATGGGGTCCACGGCGGCGGATGCCGCGGCGCGGGTAGCGGCCGCCGTCGAGGGCGAGCGCGGCACTGTGCTGTCCACCCTCAAGCACTTCCCCGGTCACGGAGTCTCGCCGGGCGACTCGCATTCGAGCATCCCCACGACGTCGATCTCTCTCGACGAGTGGCACGCCGACCACGAGCCGCCGTTCGCCGCAGGCATCGACGCGGGAGCCGAGGTCGTCATGTTCGGCCACCTTCAGTTCGATGCGGTCGATCCTCAGCCCGCGACGCTCTCTCCGCTGTGGCACGAGGTGCTCCGTGATGAGTTGGGATTCGAGGGGCTCATCATCACCGACGACATGACGATGCTGACCAACTCGGGGCGCGACGATCTGGCCGACCCCAACCAGAACGCGGTGCGAGCCGTCGCAGCGGGCAACACGATGCTCCTCTATGTCGGCGCCATCGACGTTGCGGGAGTCGTGGGCGCCGTCCGGGATGCCGTACTCGCCGGAGCGATCGACGAGTCCGTGATCGATGACGCGGCCCATCGCATCCTCGTCGCGCGGCGAACCCTGTCCGGCGAGGCCGGTCCATTCGTGCACTGCTTCGAGCAGTGCCAGTCGATGATCGAGTGACTCACTCCGGCCAGTGCACCTCGACCGGCTTGCCGATGAAGGCGGCGTACCGTTCGAGCGCCCGGGTGAGTCTGGCGCGGGCTCGCACGCCGAGCGCCTCGAAGGGCAGGGGCTCGACGTCGATGCGCGCGGCGCGCTCGATGCGTCGCCACGTGCCGACGACCCGACCGCCTACCATGAGGGTCGGCAGGAATACGCCGTTGCCGCCCGGCACGATCCGCTCGCGGTAGCGCGGATCGAGCGCAGCGCTGCGGTTCTGGTAGCCGAGAAGGTACTCGTCGAAGCCCGGCAGGGCATGCTCCACCTCGGGCGCCGGCTCGAGTCCCGGCGCATGGTGGTACGTGATGCCGTCGACCTCGCGCCGTTCGAGATCGGCCAGGGCGATGCCCGTGCGGGCGTCGCCGAGGGTGAGATTCGACCACCAGGCGAAGTCCCGATCGGTGGCGGGGCCGTGGCTGCGGAAGTACCTTCCCGCGAACTCGGCGAGGGCCTCGTCGCCCTCCAGCCGCCGAGGGGCGCTGACCCACTCGTCGAGCAGGGTGAAGGTCTGATGCTTGCCGTCGACCGGACCGAAGACCAGTACGCCGTGGAGCGCCAGGTGCAGGAGGAGGTGATACCCGCGCTGACCCGTCGTCGGCACGCCGGCGGCGTCGAACGACGCGAGCAGGTCGTCTCGCCGCGAGATGCGACCTCCCGTGAGAGTCTCTCGAGCGGTGTCGGCGACCACGCCCAGGTCGCGATCCGAGATACCGAGACTCGCGTGGCGGGTGGCCACGGTGGTGGCCGTGCGGGGGCGCCCGATGGACAGCATCCACGCCAGGTCCTCCGCGGCCACGAGGTGCAGCGTGCCGCGCATGGGCCAGGAGCGCACGATCTCGCGCGAGGCGAGGGCGGCCTCGATCGTGGCATCCGTGCTGCCGTGGGCCCGGAGGCCGACCGACCACTTGGTGCCGGGAAAGTCCTGCGCCTGAAAGGCGAGCATCCAGCGGACCACCTCCGCCGGCGAGCCCTGCTCGGGCTCACCCAACAGCAGCGACGATCGCCGAAGTGCGGTCAACTCCTGCTGAGCGCGCGACGGCATACCGCCAGTATGCCGTCGTCCGCGGACAGCGCTAGATCGTGGGCAGTTGCAGGCCGGAGAGCTTCAGCTCGATCGGCGCGGTCCCCGCGGTGCGGGTCGGGGTGTCCTCGGTTGCCGCTGCTGTTGATGGCTGGGTAAGCGAGCCACCAACGAGCAGGGCACCGATGAGAACAGCGAGGGCGGAGATCACGCTGATGCCGACAGTGAGCTTCGTGGGACGAATGGTACGGCGGAGCGTCACAACGAGCATCACGAGTGCCACGACTGCGGTCACGGCGACAGCGATTGTCACAGCGACCGGCAGGCCGGAGGCGACCGGGGGGGCGGTCGCGATTACAGCGTTCATTGAGCTGTGTTCCCTTCGGGTAGGAACCGATTCTGTCGGGTACAGAACCGCGTTACCAGCGGTCCTCCTTTAGGGGGACTCACTGACCAGCGATGAAAAAGTATCAGGGCGGGGTCAAGGAGGTCAACCCAACGGTGCACCCCCGTTCGGGGGTGGTGGAGCACGTTGGGAGCGCTCTCAACCTCGAGAAGGCCCACGAATCGTTGAGTCTGCGCCCGAAATCAACCGATTCGGTACTTCGACCTTCGGATTTCGTTGTGCCGCTGTGCTTGAATCGGCCATGGCCGTCACGACAGCAGACCTCCACGACATCGTCATCGAGAACACCGAGGAAGGCGCCAGCCCCGGTCTCACGGGCGTTCTCGGCATTCCCGAGTCACCCGGGCCGTGGCCCGCAGTCGTCGTCGCGCACGAGGCCTTCGGTATCGACGAGGAGATGCGCAAACAGGTGGCGCATCTCGCCTCGCTCGGATACCTCACCCTCATGCCCGACCTGTTCACCGCGGGCGGCACCCGGCGATGCCTGGTCGCGACCATGAGGGCAATGCGCAGCGGGCAGGGCCGCGCGTACGCCGACATCGAAGCTGCCAGGAAGTGGCTCCTCGCTCGACCCGACGCGACGGGCACCGTCGGCATCGTCGGGTTCTGCATGGGTGGCGGCTTCGCTCTCATGACCGCCGCCGACGGCTTCGACGCTGCGGCAACCAACTACGGGATGCTCCCCGTCAACATGGAGGTCACCCTCCAGAACGCCTGCCCCGTCGTCGGCAGCTACGGGGCCCGGGACGGGAGCCTCAAGGGAGCGGCAGCGAAGCTGGAGTCGGCCCTGACAGCGGCGGGAGTTGTCCACGACGTGAAGGAGTACCCGGAGGCTGGCCACGTCTTCATGAACGAGAAGCTCAACGGCCCCGCGTGGATTCGCCCGCTCGTGCGCGTCATGAACTTCGGTCCCAACCCCGACGCGGCCGCGGATGCGTGGCTACGCATCGACGGATTCCTCCGCGAGCACCTG
>Ga0209792_1001408_pt1 | contig 11742 bp, 9 predicted proteins | sample EBPBio142005_DNA_FD_185860 | JGI IMG/M metagenome (GOLD analysis project Ga0209792, IMG submission 185860) | Wastewater treatment Type I Accumulibacter community from EBPR Bioreactor in Madison, WI, USA - Reactor 1_6/14/2005_ DNA (SPAdes)... | ecosystem: Engineered > Bioreactor > EBPR >...
CAAGTCGGCGCGGCCGACGATCCGAGACACCGGTGGCCCCGATATCCGCGCAGATCAGGCCGGCGCGTGGGGGCGGCGTGCGCTCGCCGGCCGTTTCGCCGGCGGCCTGACAGCCGTTGCGCTGATCCTGCCGTCAACCTCGATCCGATTGCGGCCGGTCGTCTTCGCCCGATAGAGGCAGATGTCCGCTCTTTCGAGCAGATGCACGAACGTCTGCGGATCCACCATGCCGTGGCTGATGCCGATGCCGATGCTGGCGGTGAGCCTGATGCTTCGCCCCTGGAAGACCAAAGGTTCGGCCTCCATCGTCCTGCGGAGCTTTTCAGCGAGCCGGTAGGCATAATTGACGTCCTTCCCCGGCAGCAGGACGACGAATTCCTCGCCGCCGACGCGGGCGATGAAGTCGTCGTCCCGAAATGTGCGGCGGATCAGGTCCGCGCAGCGCTTGATCGCCTCGTCGCCCGCGGCATGTCCGTAATTGTCGTTGACGCTCTTGAAGTGGTCGATGTCGAGAAGGACGAGCGTCGTATCGTCATGCGCGCCGCGGCGTTTGGCGATCTCCGGCAGGGCCTGGATGCTCAGCCGGTTATAGAGTCCCGTCAGAGGATCGCGCAGCGCGGTTTCCCGCAACCCGGCCACGCTGCGCTCATAGGCGAGCGACAGCGAGAACGCTCCGCTGGCGCTGATATGAACCGCGGCCGCGATAAGATTGAGGTCAAGGAAGATGTCCGCCGGCAACAGGCTGTCCATTCCCCGATCCAGGAACAGGCCCTGCACGACGCGCAGGAGCGACGAACCAGCGACCGCCCCATAGGCGAACACCAGTCCCCAGCGGGAAGGAAGGCGCTCCCGCTCGAGCGCGAGCGATATCATGATCGCGCCGATCTGCGCCGCGATGATCGCATTGGTCAGGCCGAAGATGAGCCCCTTGCCGAGATAGGGAGAGAGCAGGAGAGCGACTCCCATGACGAGGCTCAGCACCAGGAACCATGCCGACGACGAAGAATGGCCGAAGAAGGTTCTTATGGCCCGCCATCTCAGGCCCAGACCGATGACCAGGAGGCCGTTCGGCAGCAGCAGGGCCTCCGGCGTCCCGTTGATCTGACGCGAGAAAATGACGAAGGCGACAGCGAAAATCGCGTTCGAGGCTACAAGGTAGCCCCAGTATCGGCGATCCTTGTGCCCAAGCCCCGCGAAGGTGAAGGCGACGGCGAACACGATCAGCAACAGCGCGTTCACCTTGAACATCGTCTGCTGGTCGAGACCGAAAAGAGGGTCCATCTAGATCGCCAACTCGTATCCCTATCCGGAACAGGCTAGGCAGAAACATTAAATAACAGGTCGCGGGCGAGCCGGCAGCTTTAGTCTCATCTTATTCTAATTGTTCGCATTCCCGCCCTGCTCGCACTGCCCGCCGCATCTCGTCCTTGCGGAGCGCCGGCCAATTTTCCGCCGAGACGCAAATTCGCTCCTGGCCCTGTTGACCTGGCGGCGGAGCACATAGATAGCGGCCCATCGCAAACCGTCGGCTTGACCCGGCCCGCGCTTGACCGCCAAAATCGGAAAACTGATCCGGCCGCCCGATCTTGGCGCCGGCTACCCGGAGCATCCATGGCCGCCGCAGAAGCAGCTCACGCCGCCACCCTGACCGACCAGTTGATCAGCGTCGTCACGCTGCTCGGCGCGGGCGTGGTCGCGGTGCCGATCTTCAAACGGATCGGCCTCGGCTCGGTCCTCGGCTACCTGGCGGCCGGCCTGATCATCGGCCCCTATGTGCTCGGCCTGTTCAATGATCCCCAGGCCATCCTGCATATCGCGGAACTCGGCGTGGTGATGTTCCTCTTCATCATCGGGCTGGAAATGCAGCCGTCGCGGCTGTGGGGCCTGCGGCGGCAAATCTTCGGGCTCGGCGCGGCGCAGGTGCTGGTCTGCGGCGGGCTGCTCATGCTGTTCGGCATGGCGCTCGGCTTTCCCTGGTCGAACTCCTTCGTCGCCGGCATGGGATTCGTGCTGACCTCGACCGCGATCGTGATGCAATTGCTGGAGGAGAAGGGTGAGATGGCGACGCCCGCAGGCCAGCGCATGGTGTCGATCCTGCTGCTTGAAGACCTGGCGATCGTGCCGCTGCTGGCGACCGTGGCTTTCCTGGCCCCGAATTCGTCAAACGAGATGACGGGCTCGATATGGGCCAATATCGGCATCGCGCTCGCAGCGCTTGGCGGGTTGGTGATCGCCGGCCGCTACCTGCTCAATCCGATGTTCCAGTTGCTCGCCAATGCGCATGCGCGCGAGGTGATGACCGCCGCGGCGCTGCTGGTCGTCTTCGGGGCGGCGCTGGCGATGGACATGGGCGGCCTGTCGATGGCGATGGGCGCGTTCCTGGCCGGCGTGCTGCTGTCGGAATCGACGTTCCGCCACCAGCTCGAGGCGGATATCGAGCCGTTCCGCGGCATCCTGCTCGGCCTGTTCTTCATGGGCGTCGGCATGTCGCTCGACCTCGGCGTGCTGACGCGCGAATGGCAGCTCATCGCAGTGGGCGTCGTCGGCTACATGGCGCTGAAGGGGATCGGCATCTATGCGGTCGCGCGCTTCCTGAAAGCCTCGCACCGCGACGCGCTGATGCGCGCCGTCTACATGGCGCAGGGCGGCGAGTTCGCCTTCGTGCTCTACGCCGCCGCGACCTCGGCCGGCATCTTCACGCCCGACATCAACGCCGCGCTGACCGCGACGATCATCATCTCCATGGCGCTGACGCCGCTGATGATCGCCGTGCTGCCGCGCTTCCTGCCGCCGGAGGAGCAATCGATGGACGGCGTCGAACTGGCCGACGGGCTGACCGGCAATGTCCTCGTCATCGGCTTCGGGCGCTTCGGCCAGATCGTCAGCCAGCCGCTGATCCTGCGCGGGGTGGATGTGTCGATCATCGACAATGACGTCGAGATGATCCAGGCCGCCGGCACGTTCGGCTTCAAGGTCTATTACGGCGACGGCACGCGGCTCGACATCCTGCATGCGGCGGGCGCGGAGAAAGCGCAGGCCGTGCTGATCTGCGTCGACAAGGATGAGCAGGCCGTGCTGATCGCCGAGCACATGAAGAACAATTTCCCCCTCGTCCCGGTCTTCGCCCGCGCCTTCGACCGCGGCACGGCGCTGAAGCTGGTGCATGCCGGTGTGGAATACCAGCTTCGCGAAACGCTTGAGTCGGCGCTGACCTTCGCGACGGAAGTGCTGCAGCACATCGGCGTGCCGTTCGCGGAGGCGGCCGAGACTGTCGAGGAGGTCCGGCGGCGCGACGCGGAGCGGTTCAGCCTTCAGCTCGCCTCGCCCGGCGATACGCTGGCGGGCAGAACATTGTTCAAGGGCAATGCGCCGGTTCCGGCCCCTGTCGCCACGCCGAAGAAAGCCGGCAAGGCGTTGAACAAGGAAGCCGAGGAGGCGCTTGCCGCCGAGACGAAGGAGGCGTCATGACCGCTGCGACCCAACCGGACGAGACATTGATCGGCACCGTCACCGGTTTCTGGCGCGAGGCGGGCCCCGACGCCTGGTTCCGCAAGGACGACGGCTTCGACAGCACGTTCAGGTCTCGTTTCGAGGCGCTGCACTGGCGTGCCGCGCGACGTGAATTCGATGTCTGGCAGGCAACGTCCGAAGGCGCGTTCGCCTTGATGCTTCTGCTCGACCAGTTCCCGCGCAATTGTTTTCGCGGCACGGGCCACATGTATGCGACCGATCCCCTCGCCCGCCATCATGCGCGGCTCGCGGTCGGCTCGGGCCACGACCAGAAGGTCGAGGAGGCGGTCAGGATATTCTTCTACCTGCCATTCTCGCATTCCGAGGATATCGCCGACCAGGACCTCGCCTGCATGCTGTTCGCGCCGCTTGGCCATGAGGCGTCGAAACATGCCGAAGGCCATCGCGACATCGTCCGGCGGTTCGGCCGCTTTCCGCATCGCAACCCGATCCTGGCGCGGGAGTCGAGCGTCGAGGAATTGAAATTTCTCGCCGAGGGCGGGTTCGCCGGATAGGATGACAGGCTGCGGCAAAGCCGCGAGTTGTCGGCAAAGCGGCGCTGTGGCATAGGGCGCGGCTTCCGCTTCACAGGTCAAGAACATGAACGCCGTTCCGCGCGTCTCCTTCGTCAGTCTCGGTTGCCCGAAGGCGCTGGTCGATTCCGAGCGCATCATCACGCGGCTGCGCGCCGAGGGTTACGAGATCGCGCGCAAGCATGACGGCGCTGACCTCGTCGTGGTCAACACCTGCGGTTTCCTCGATTCCGCCCGGGATGAATCGCTGGCCGCGATCGGCGAGGCGATGAAGGAGAACGGCAAGGTCATCGTCACCGGCTGCATGGGCGCGACGCCGGAGCTGATCCGCGAAAAACACCCGAACGTGCTCGCGATCACCGGGCCGCAGGCCTATGAGAGCGTCATGGCGGCCGTGCACGAGGCTGCCCCGCCGGCGCACGAACCCTTCCTCGACCTGATCCCGCCGCAGGGCGTGAAGCTCACCCCGCGCCACTACGCCTACCTAAAGATTTCAGAAGGTTGCAATAATCGCTGCACGTTCTGCATCATCCCGGCGCTGCGCGGCGATCTGGTGTCGCGGCCTGCCGCCGACGTGCTGCGAGAGGCCGAGAAGCTTGCAAATGCCGGCGTCAAGGAATTGCTGGTCATCTCGCAGGACACCAGCGCCTATGGCGTCGACATCAAATACCAGACGTCGGTCTGGAAGGACCGCGAGGTGCGGGCGAAATTCCTCGACCTGTCGCGCGAACTCGGCGACATGGGGCTGTGGGTGCGCCTGCACTATGTCTACCCCTACCCCCATGTCGACGACGTGATCCCGCTGATGGCGGAAGGCAAGGTGCTGCCCTATCTCGACATCCCGTTCCAGCATGCCTCGCCGGCCGTGCTGAAGAACATGCGCCGGCCGGCGCATCAGGAAAAGACGCTCGACCGCATCCGCGCCTGGCGCGAGACCTGCCCCGACCTCGCGGTGCGCTCGACCTTCATCGTCGGCTTCCCCGGCGAGACGGACGAGGATTTCGACCAACTCCTCGACTGGATGACCGAGGCGAAGATCGACCGCGCCGGCTGCTTCAAATATGAGCCCGTCGGCGGCGCACGCTCTGAAGCGATGGGGCTGCCGGAGGTCCCGCAGGAGGTCAAGGAGAGCCGCTGGCACCGCTTCATGCAGCGCCAGCAGAAGATCTCGGCAGCGCAATTGCAGAAGAAGGTCGGCAAGCGGCTGCCGGTCATCATCGACGAGACGACCGGCCTGACGGCCAAGGGCCGCACGAAATATGATGCGCCGGAGATCGACGGTTCGGTGAACGTGATGTCGCGCCGGCCGCTGCGCGTCGGCGACATCGTCACGGTCAAGATCGAGCGTTCGGACGCCTACGATTTGCACGCGACGGCGGTCTGACCTCCGCACAGAGCCGCCGTTAAGCATGAAACGCGATCGCCTGCGGCCCGGTCCATAGAAGGGCCGCGTCTGGCCCGGCGCTTGCTTCGTAGCGGGTATGTCCCAGAATGCATCACATCCTCCGCGCCTCGCCACCCTCGACCTTCTGCGCTTGGTCGCGGCGCTGGCGGTGGTCGCCTATCACTATCTTTTCCGCGGAGCCGCCGGCGAGCCGCTGATGCCGGTCGCCTATCCGGAGGTCGCCGGGATCGCCATCTACGGCTATCTCGGCGTGAACCTGTTCTTCCTGATCAGCGGCTATGTGATCTCATGGTCGGCGGAAGGGCGCTCGTGGCAGGATTTCGCCGTGGCGCGTTTCACACGCCTCTATCCGGCATTCCTCGTCTGCATGACGATCACCTTCGCCGTCCTGCTCGCCGCCGGGAACGTCGCATTCCCCGTGAGCTTGGCGCAGTTCCTGGCGAACATTTTCATGTTCTCGCCCGCGCTCGGCCAGCCCTTCGTGGATGGCGTCTACTGGTCGATCATCCTCGAACTCGTCTTCTATTTCTGGGTCATGCTGGCGGTGGCGACGGGTGTGTTCGACCGCTATCGGCTCGGCCTGATCGCAGGCATGCTGCTGGTTGCGGCAATCAACGAGACGTTCCTGGGCAGCGGCGCGCTGCGCATGGCCTTCGTCACCGAATTCGCGCCGTGGTTCGCGCTCGGCATGCTGGCGCAGTTCGTCCAGAACCGGGGCATATCGAACGAGGCCGCGCTGATCGTAGCGGCGGCGCTGGTGCTGTCGCTTGCGCATATGACGCTGACGCGCGACTGGATGGAGACCCACTACGGCGTCGCCCTGTCGAACGCCGAACTGATTGCCGCGAACATTGCGATCGTCGCCATCTTTGTCATTGCGCTGAGCGTCAGCGGCGCGGTCCGAGCGACGGCGGCGACATTCGCCATCGGCGGGCTGACCTATCCGCTCTACCTGCTGCATCAGAATATCGGCTACGTCGCGATCGGCGCGCTGGCTCCGATGGCGGGCCGCTGGCTCACGGCGCTCGCGGTGACGGCGGCGATGATCGCCCTGTCATGGGCGGTGTGGCGCTATGTCGAGACGCCGCTCCGGCGCACGCTCACGACGCGCCTGACGGCTGTTGTTGCGCGGGTTGCGGCGTTGATTTCACGCCGCCGTCGCCGCAGCCCGAGCCTGCTGTCGCTCGCCTCCAAATGAAAGGGCGCCCGAAGGTGCCCTTCCCTGATTTCAGCCGATGCCGAACCGTCAGTTCTTCGGCAATTCGCCGTCGATGCCCTGAACGTAGAAGTTCAGGCCGAGCAGCTCGCCGTCCGGCGCGACCGCGCCGGCCGCCAGCCATTCGGAGCCGTCCTGCTTCTTGACCGGGCCGGTGAACGGGTTGAAAGCGCCGGACTTGATCTTGGCTTCCGCCTCTTCCGCCAGCTTCTTGGTGTCGTCCGCCATGTTGGTGTAGGGCGCCATCACGACATGGCCTTCCTTCATGCCACCCCAGACGTCGACCTGCTTGTAGGTGCCGTCCATCAGCGCCTTGACGCGCTCGGTGTAATACGGACCCCAGTCGTCGACGATCGCGGTCAACTGCGTCTCGGGACCGAACTTGATCATGTCGGTCGCCTGGCCGAACGCCTTGCCGCCGCGCTCATGGGCCACCTGCATCGGGGCGGTCGAGTCGGTGTGCTGCGTGACGATGTCGACGCCCTGGTCGAACAGCGCCTTGGCCGCATCGGCTTCCTTGGCCGGGTCGAACCAGGTGTTGGCCCAGACCACCTTCACCTTGAAGTCGGGATTGACCGACTGCGCGCCGAGCACGAAGGCGTCGATGCCCATGACCACTTCCGGGATCGCGAAGGAGGCGATGTAGCCGGCGACGCCCTTCTTCGATTCCTTGGCGGCGATCACGCCCTGCACGTAGCGGCCTTCGTGGAACTTCGAATTGTAGGTCGAGACATTCGGATGGTCGCGCTTGAAGCCCGTGGCGTGCTCGAACTTGATGTCCGGGAACTTGCCGGCCACCGCATTGGTGCCGTCCATGAAGCCGAACGAGGTGGCGAAGATGATGTTGCAGCCGGAGCGCGCCAGGCGCTCGAGCGCACGCTCGGTGTCGGCGCCTTCCGGCACGCTTTCCAGATAGGACAGCTCGACCTTGTCCGCGCCGATCGCCTTCTGCATGTCCAGCGCGCCCTGGTGGTGCTGGTAGGAATAGCCGAAGTCGCCGATCGGGCCGACATAGATGAAGCAGGCCTTCACCTTCTCCATCTGCGCGGAGGCTATGCCGCCGGTCGCCAGGATTGCCGCCGCGGAGGCGGCGAGTGCGATCATGTATTTCTTCATTTTCTTGTCCTCTGGAGTTGAAGTCTCATCATGGTCTGTCGGCTTGAGCCGGGCCTTACCGATCCGGCACAAAGGGTCGCCCAAGACTTGCGGGCGTATTGATCAACGTCAACCGGCGATTTCTCGATATGATCACGAGAACGATGACGGTGGCGAGATAGGGCAGCGCCGACAGGAACTGCGTCGGCACGGCTTTCAGCGCACCGAGCAGCCAGCGGCCGATTTCGGGGACGAAGGCGAACGGTCCCGTCCATTGCGCGATCTCGTTCACCGACATGGCCTGCACATGCAGTTGCAGGATGGTGATGGCGCCGAACAGATAGGCGCCGAGAAGCACCCTTCCCGGCCGCCACGACGCGAAGACGACGAGCGCGAGCGCGATCCAGCCGCGGCCTGCCGTCATGTTCTCGATCCATTGCGAGGTGTAGACCAGCGACATCTGCGCGCCGGCGAGACCGGCGCAAGCGCCGCCGAACGCGACCGCCGCGTAGCGGATCGGGATGACCTTGATGCCGAGCGCGTGCGCCGAGGAATGGCTGTCACCGACCGAGCGCAGCGTCAGGCCGGCGCGGGTGCGAAACAGGAACCAGGCCACCCCCGCCGTGAGCAGCAGCGAGATGTAGAACAGCGGATCCTGCCCGAAGAACAGCCGGCCGAACGGCAGGTCCGTCAGGCCCGGAATATAGATCGCCGCCATCTTCACGCCCGGCTGGCCAACAAAGGCCTCGCCGATCATGCCGGACAGGCCGACACCGAGCAGCGTCAGCGACAGGCCGGTCGCGACCTGGTTGGTGGCGAGGCTGAGCGCCAGCACCGCGAACAGCATGGAAAACAGCATGCCGGCGACGATGGCGGCAAACACGCCGATCCACGGGTTGCCCGTCGACAGCGCCGCGCCGAAGCCGATCACCGCGCCCATCAGCATCATGCCCTCGACGCCGAGGTTCAGCACGCCGGAGCGCTCGACCACCAGTTCGCCGATCGCGGCGAGAAGCAGCGGGGTCGCGGCGGTCGCAATGGTGAGGAGGATCGACTCAAGCATTCGCCTGTCCTCCGGCGCGGCCGCTGGCGAAGCGGATGCGGTAGTGGATGAAGGTGTCGCAGGCGAGCACGAAGAACAAAAGCATGCCCTGGAAGGCGCGGGCGACCTTGTCCGATACGCCGATGGAGATCTGCGCCGCCTCGCCGCCGAGATAGGTGAGCGCCAGCACGAGGCCGGCGGCGACGATGCCGAGCGGATTGAGCCTCCCAAGAAAGGCGACGATGATCGCGGCAAAGCCGTAGCCGGGCGAGATCGACGGCTGGAGCCGGCCGATCGCGCCGGAGATTTCCGAGACGCCGGCAAGGCCGGCAAGCGCGCCGGAGAGCAGGAAGGCGAAGAAGATCATCTTGGTCGCGCTGAAGCCGGCGAATTTCCCCGCGCGCGGGCTCATGCCGATGACGCGCACCTCAAAACCCTTGAGCATGCGGTTGACCAGCACCCAGACGAGCATGGCCGCGACCAGCGCGAAGACGATGCCAAGATTGGCGCGGCCGGACATCGGCATCAATTCGGGCAGGACTGCATAGCCAGTGAAGCGCGGTGCCTGCGGAAAGTTCATCGCGGCCGGATCGCGCCACGGGCCGCGCACCAGCCAGTCGAGGATGAGTTGTGCGACGTAGACCAGCATCAGGCTGGTGAGAATCTCGTTGGTGTTGAAGCGCGCCTTGAGGAAAGCCGGGATGGCCGCATAAAGCGCGCCGCCCAACGCTCCCATGACCAGCATGACGGGAAGCGCGACCGGTGATTGCTGGATCGACGGGACCAGGATCGGCAGCATCGCGCCGAACACTGCGCCGATGACGAACTGGCCTTCCGCGCCGATGTTCCAGTTGTTGGAGAGGTAGCAGACCGACAGGCCGACGCCGATGAGGATGAGCGGCGCGGCCTTGATGGCCAGTTCGTGCAGCGACCAGACTTCGGTCAGCGGCGCGATGAAATAGGCGTAGAGGCCGGCTGTGGGGCTTTTGCCGAGAAACAGAAAGAGGATCGAGCCGGCGATCACAGTCAGGCCGAAGGCGATGAAGGGCGACAGCGCGGCGAACAGCTTCGAATGCTGCGGGCGCTTGATGAGCTCGATCCGCATCAGTGCGCCCCCTGCCCGGACGATGCATCCGCGCCGCCCATCAGCAGGCCGATCTTCTCGCGGGTGGCCTCCTTGATCGGCATCGTCGCGGACATCTCGCCATGCGACATCACCGCGATGCGGTCCGACATTTCGAGCAGTTCATCGAGGTCCTGGCTGATGACGATGACCGCCGAACCGTTGCGCGTCAGGTCGATCAGCGCCTGACGAATGCGCGCGGCGGCGCCTGCGTCGACGCCCCAGGTCGGCTGGTTGACGATCAACACCGCGGGCGAACGGTCGAGCTCGCGGCCGATGATGAATTTCTGCAGATTGCCGCCGGAGAGCGCCGAGGCTTCCGGGTCTTCGGCGCTCTTGCGCACATCCATTTCCTGGACGACGCGTTTCGTCGTCGCGATCACCGCGTCGCGGTTGACCAGGCCGAGCGGCCCGCCCTTGCGAAAGGCCTTGGCATCGGACTTGTGGCGGGCGAGCAGCATATTGTCGGACAGCCTCATGCCCGGCACCGCGCCGTGGCCCAGCCGTTCCTCGGGCACGAAACCGGCTCCGAGCAGGCGGCGACCACTGATGCCGAGATGGCCGGCATCCTGCCCGCGCAGACGGACGGTTTTCGCATCGGCCTGCGTCGTCTCGCCCGAGACCGCTTCGAAGAATTCCCCCTGCCCGTTGCCGGCGACCCCGGCGATGCCGACCACTTCGCCGGCACGCACCGTCAGGCTGATGTCCTTCAGCGGCATGGCGAAGGGCGTGCGTGCTTTCTGGGACAGGTTGGTGATCTCGATCAGCGGCGCGCCGGCCTGCGGCGCAGCATCGTCGCGGTGGATTTCCTGCACATTGGCGCCGACCATCATGCGGGCGAGCGAAGCGGGCGTTTCCTGGCGCGGCGTGCAATGGGCGACGACCTTGCCGTGGCGCAGCACGGTCGCCTTGTCGCAGATGCGCTGCACCTCTTCCAGCCGATGGCTGATGTAGAGGATCGACTTTCCCTCCGAGCGGAGCCGTTCGAGCGTTTCGAACAGCTTGTCGGCTTCCTGCGGTGTCAGCACCGAGGTCGGCTCGTCCAAAATGATCAGGTCGGGTTCCTGGAGCAGGCAGCGGATGATCTCGATGCGCTGGCGCTCGCCGACCGACAGGTCGCCGACATGGGCGTGGGGATCGACGGGCAAGCCATAGCTTTTCGACACGTCACGGGCACGCTGGGCAATCTGGCCAATCGGCGTTTTGGCATCCAGCGACAGCGCGATGTTCTCCGCACCGGTCAGCGCCTCGAACAGCGAAAAATGCTGGAAGACCATGCCGATGCCCAGCCTGCGGGCTTCCGCCGGGCTGGTGATCGTGACCGGCTGGCCGTTCCAGTGGATCGAGCCGGAATTGGGCGAGAGCGTGCCGAACAGCATCTTCACCAGCGTGGATTTTCCCGCGCCGTTCTCGCCCAGCAAGGCATGAATCTCGCCCTTGCCGACCTGAAGGTCGACATGGTCGCAGGCGGTCAGCGCGCCGAATATTTTGGTCAGCCCCCTCACATCGAGGAGGAGGTCCGGCTGCCTGGCCGGTTCACCCGCCGTCGCAATCCCCATTCGCTGTTTTGTCCAGCACGTTGTTTTTGTTCCCGGGTCGGATGGTAGGCATGCTGCGCTGCGAACGCAAAGCGTTTTGCATGTTGAAGCATTGAAAGTGCTTCAATTTGTCCGTGCCTGTTTTGCGGGCAGCAGACCGCAGCCGGCTATGGGATGAGGACGCTGGTGCCGGTGGTGCGCCGTCCTTCCAGATCGATGTGGGCTTTCGCCGCGTCGGAGAGCTTGTAAGTCTGGTTGATCTCGATCTTCACCTTGCCGC
>Ga0209792_1001409_pt1 | contig 11741 bp, 12 predicted proteins | sample EBPBio142005_DNA_FD_185860 | JGI IMG/M metagenome (GOLD analysis project Ga0209792, IMG submission 185860) | Wastewater treatment Type I Accumulibacter community from EBPR Bioreactor in Madison, WI, USA - Reactor 1_6/14/2005_ DNA (SPAdes)... | ecosystem: Engineered > Bioreactor > EBPR >...
CAGTCGGCGAGCGCGTAGTGCTCGTCGCTCAGGCCGCGGGCTTCGTTGCCGAACAACCATGCGGTCGGGCTGGCCAACGCGCCGGCCTTGCGAGCCGCCAGAAGGTCGGCACCCTTGATGTCGGCCGCGATCACCTGCACCCCGACGGCCTTGGTGCGCTCGATCACGCTCTCCAGTTCGTTGTCGACCGCCACGGGAAGGTGGAAGAGCGAGCCGGTGGTCGCGCGCACCACCTTCGGGTTGTAGAGGTCCACGCTGCGACCCGTGAAGATCACCGCGTCGGCCCCCGCGGCATCCGCGGCCCGGATGATCGTGCCCGCGTTGCCCGGATCGCGCACCTCCTCGAGGATCGCGATCAGTTTCGGCTCGGCGCCGAGGATGTCCTTGACCGAGGTCGGAAACTGCCGACACACGGCGACGACTCCCTGGGGCGTGACCGTGTCGGCCATGGCCTCGAGCACTTGCTCGGTCACGAACTCGACCTCGAGCTCGGTCTCTGCTGCCGCCGCCGCGATGGCGGGATGCCGCTCCAGCGCCGTCGGGGTCGCGAACAGGTCGACGATGAGCTCGGGCCGGTAGGCGAGAGCCTCCGACACGGCCTGCGGTCCCTCCAAGAGGAAAAGCCCGGTCTGCGACCGGGCTTCTCTCTTAGCGAGTTTTGCCACAGCGCGCACCCGAGGTGAGCGCGGGTTGTCGATCATGTCGACAGCCTATTGCGGCTAACTGAACGCTGGCTTTCGCCGCGCTGAACCTATGCGCTCACCTTCGGCGCACTCGTGTCAGCGGGCAGGGCGGCCTTGGCCGTCGCGACGATGGCCGCGAACGTGGCGGGCTCGGTGACCGCGAGGTCGGCGAGGATGCGACGGTCGACCTCGATGCCGGCCAGGTTGAGTCCCTGGATGAGGCGGTTGTAGGTCAGGCCGTTCGCACGGGACGCGGCGTTGATGCGCTGGATCCACAGGCGACGGAAGTCACCCTTGCGGGCGCGGCGGTCGCGGTACGCGTAGACGAGCGAGTGGGTGACCTGCTCCTTCGCCTTGCGGTACAGGCGCGAACGCTGGCCGCGGTAGCCGGAGGCGCGATCGAGGATGACGCGACGCTTCTTGTGGGCGTTGACCGCCCGCTTTACTCTTGCCATTTCTTCTGTACCTGACCCTTACTTGCCGAGAAGCTTCTTGATGACCTTGGCGTCCTGCGGAGCGAGGACCTCTTCCTGGTTCAGGCGGCGCTTCGTCTTGCCGCTCTTGACCTCCAGGTTGTGGCGCATGCCAGCCTGCTGCTTCATGACCTTGCCGCTACCGGTGAGCTTGAAGCGCTTCTTGGCACCGGAGTGCGTCTTCTGCTTAGGCATCCTTTTCCTCTTTCTTGGGAACTACTGGCTTGGGGGCTGCTGGAGCGGCCTTCTCGGCCGCCACATCTGCGGGGGCGTCAGCCTTCGGGGCTGCCGCCTTCGGTGCCGCCTCGGGCGCTGCTGGTGCAGCAGGGGCATCCGTTCGTGCTGTCTTGGAACTGTTGGCCGCCTTGCGGGCCTCGGCCTCGGCCTTCGCCGCCGCCTTGGTCTTGTGCGGACCGATCACCATGACCATGTTGCGACCGTCGATGGTCGGGGTCGACTCCACGGAACCGAACTCCGACACGTCCTCGGCGAACCTCTGCAGCAGGCGCACGCCCTGTTCGGGGCGGGACTGCTCGCGGCCGCGGAACAGGATCATGGCCTTGACCTTGTCGCCGGCCTGAAGGAATCCCTCGGCGCGCTTGCGCTTCGTCTCGTAGTCGTGGGTGTCGATCTTCAGGCGGAAACGAACCTCCTTGAGGATCGTGTTCGCCTGATTGCGCCGCGCTTCCTTGGCCTTCTGGGCCTCTTCGTACTTGAACTTGCCGTAATCCATGATCTTGGCGACGGGAGGCTTGGAATTGGGAGCAACCTCAACCAAATCCAGGTCGGCCTCCTGAGCCAGACGGAGTGCGTCCTCGATGCGGACGACGCCCACCTGCTCGCCGTTGGGGCCAACAAGACGGACCTCCGGAACGCGGATTCGGTCATTGGTACGGGGATCGCTGATGCGGGTCTCCTTCTCGTGGTTCTCATGCACCGTCACGGTGCAGTGCGGCGGTTGCCGCAGGCAGAACGAGAGAGGATTTTCACGATGCGCTTTCGCGCCAACACCCTTGCTGCTACCGGCCACGCAGTGACGCGAGCCGGCGGGGTGTAACTACCCGGTAACCTTGAGAAGCGGTTGACAGGTGGGAGAATCTCCACTTTCGTAACCGGGGCGAGCCCCGGAGCCTGCACAAGAATAGCAGACGCCGCCCCGATTCACTAAGGATGCTCCATGGCCGAGACCCCAGACCTTATGGATGACACGACTGGCGACATCGACGACGAGATCCGGGACATCTCCGATGTGCCGGCCGTCGAGCTGATCAACACCGTCGCCGTGCACCTCATGAGCGCCGCGGCCGTCAAGCTCGGCCTCGGCGACACCCCGGATGCCGCGGCCGACCTCGATCTCGATGAGGCGCGCAAGCTCATCACCTCCCTCGCCGGGCTCGTGACCGCTGCGGCGCCGGAGATCTCGGACAACCACGCCCGACCCTTGCGAGACGGTCTTCGTTCGCTCCAGCTCGCCTTCCGCGAGGCCTCCTTCATTCAGGATGCCCCGGGCGCGGGTCCCGGCGAGAAGTTCACCGGCAGCGTGATCTGATCGCTGCCGGCGTGCGCCGCTAGACGGCGCTCAGCAGCTGAACCCGCATCGAGTCCACCCGGGTCGTGATGACCTCGGATGCCGCCCAGCGGCCCTGCAGGCGAGCCATCAGCGAGTCGAGGGACGGTCGATCCAGCCCCTCGGTGAGCGCGAGCCGCACGACGAGCTCGGGACCGACGAGGTGCGCGGTGGGGTCACCGGGCGCGAGGGTGACGGCGAGCACGGCGGGTTCGGGCGCAGCGGCATCCATGAAGGCCTGCAGCACCTCCGGGTCGAGGTAGCTCGGGGTCCACGGTTCGGACTGCGCGATCGCCCAGAGCGCCGGTCGGCGCAGCACGAACTCGGTCTCGCTCGTGGGATCGAGGACGACGAGCTCGGTCGACTCGCTCGCGGCCGCGAGGGCCACTCGGGTGCCGGCGACGGGAACGGGCCGGGCCTTCGGGTTCCACGCGCTCATGGCCACGACGGAGCTGAAGGCCGGGAGCACGTTGCGGCCGTCGGGACCTGCGACAGTGACGATCGAGAGCTCCTGCGACTTGTCGACGGTGTGTCCGAGCGGACTCACGCCCGTGTCGCCCAGTTCGGCGACGAGAGCGACGAGCAGGCGCGATTCGCGCACGGCGTCCACGACCTCGGCCTCTCCGACGTCACCCGCGCGGAAGCGGCGGAGCGCCGACATGAGCGGCTCCGGTGCCGAGCCGTCGTCGTCGGCCGAGGCGTTGGGTTCGAAGTGGCGGCCCGACCAGGGCACGCCCGCCGAGTCGGACACTAGCTGCTGGCGACGTCGAGGGCCTGAGCGAGCGTGAACGCCTTGGCGTAGAGCGCCTTGCCGACGATCGCGCCCTCCAGACCATGCGGAACGAGTTCGCGCAGCTCGACGATGTCGTCGAGGGTGGCGACACCACCGGACGCGATCACCGGACGCTCGGTGCGCTCCATCACCTGCGTCAGGAGGTCGAGGTTCGGTCCCTTGAGGGTGCCATCCTTCGTCACATCGGTGACCACGTAGCGTGCGCAGCCGGCGAGCTCCAGGCGGTCCATCACCTGCCAGAGGTCACCGCCCTCCTGGGTCCAGCCGCGGGCGGCCAGGGTCGTGCCGCGCACGTCCAGGCCCACCGCGATGGCGTCACCGAACTCGGCGATCACGTGGGCGGCCCACTCCGGGTTCTCGAGGGCGGCGGTGCCGAGGTTGATGCGCTTGGCCCCGGTCGCGAGGGCGGCCTCGAGGCTCGCGTCGTCCCGGATGCCACCCGACAGCTCGATGTTCACGCGGCGCGGGGTGTTCTTGATGACCTTCTTGATGACCGCGTGGTTGTTGCCGCGCCCGAAGGCCGCGTCGAGGTCGACGAGGTGGATCCACTCGGCGCCCTGCCCGATCCACTCCTGTGCGGCGTCGACCGGGTCGCCGTAGCTCGTCTCCGAGCCCGCCTCGCCCTGCGTCAGACGCACGGCCTTGCCGCCCGCGACATCGACTGCGGGCAGCAGCACCAGGCGCGGCGTGCTTGTGAACTCGCTCATAGGGTGTCCAACCAATTCTTCAGGAGACGGATGCCGGCTTCGCCCGACTTCTCGGGGTGGAACTGGGTCGCCGACAGCGGGCCGTTCTCCACCGCGGCGAGGAATCGGTCGCCGCCGTGCTCGGCCCAGGTCAGGCGCGGCTGCGGGAAGGGGTCGTGCACCTCGAGGGTCCACTCGCGGGCCGCGTAGGAGTGCACGAAGTAGAAGCGCTCGTGTTCCACCCCCGCGAACAGCCGCGAGTCGGCGGGAGCCTCGACAGTGTTCCAGCCCATGTGGGGCAGGATCGGGGCATCCAGCTCGGTCACGACGCCGGGCCACTCGCCCAGACCCGGGGTGTCGTTGCCGCGTTCGACGCCGTGCTCGAAGAGCACCTGCATCCCCACGCAGATGCCGAGCACCGGACGACCGCCCGTGAGGCGCTTCTCGATCGCCGCTCCCCCGCGCACCGCGGTCAGGCCCGCCATCACGGCCGAGAATGCGCCGACCCCGGGCACGAGCAGGCCGTCCGCGGCCTCGGCCACGGACTTCTCGCTCGACAGCGACACCCGGGCTCCGGCCAGTTCGAGCGCCTTGGCGGCCGAGTGGATGTTGCCTGAGCCGTAGTCGAGGACGACGACGGAGGGAGAGATCACGGCTAGAGGGCACCCTTGGTCGATGGGATGCCGGAGACCCGGGCATCGGGCTGCACCGCGAGCCGGAAGGCGCGCGCGAACGCCTTGAACTCCGCCTCGGCGATGTGGTGCGGGTCGCGGCCGCCGAGCACGGTGATGTGCACGGTGAGTCCCGCGTTGAACGTGATGGCCTCGAAGACGTGGCGCAGCATCGAACCGGTGAAGTGCCCTCCGATGAGGTGGTGCTCGAAGCCCGCGGGCTCGCCGGTGTGCACGAGGTAGGGGCGGCCCGAGACATCCACGACGGCCTGGACGAGCGCCTCGTCGAGAGGAACCAGCGCGTCGCCGAAACGCGAGATGCCCGCCTTGTCGCCGAGCGCCTGGCGGATCGCGGTGCCCAGAGCGATGCCGACGTCCTCCACGGTGTGGTGGACATCGATGTGGGTGTCGCCCGTCGCCGTGACCGTCAGGTCGACGAGGGAATGCTTGGAGAAGGCCGTCAGCAGGTGGTCGAAGAACGGGACGCTCGTCGAGATCGACGAGGTTCCCGTGCCGTCGAGGTCGAGGGAGAGCTCGATGCTCGACTCGCTCGTGGTGCGGCTGATGCTCGCGGTGCGGGCTGCGGTCATGGCGCCATCCTACCGATCGCGCCGGCCCCACCGGATGCGCCCAGCTGCCCGAGGGCGTCGAGGAACAGCGTCGTCTCGGCGTCGCTGCCCGCCGTGACCCGCAGGTGGTGCGGGATCCCGACCTCGCGGATGATGATGTCGCGCTCCAGCAGCGCCTCGAAGACCGCGTGCGGGTCGGCGACCCCGCCGAACAGCACGAAGTTGGCGGCGCTCGGAAGGGGCGTGTAGCCGAGGGCGGGCAGGGCGAGGATCATGCGGTCCCGCTGGTGCTTGATGTCCTCGACCATCGCGAGCATCTCGGGAGCGTGGGCGAGCGCGGCGATCGCTGCCGCCTGGGTGAGCGCCGACAGGTGGTAGGGGAGCCGGACCAGGCGCAGGGCATCCGTCACGGCGGGATCGGCGGCGAGATAGCCCAGCCGCGCGCCGGCGAACGCGAAGGCCTTGCTCATGGTGCGGGAGACCAGCAGGCGAGGTCGGCCCTCCAGCAGCGTGAGGGCCGTGTCGCCGTCGGCGAACTCGGCGTAGGCCTCGTCGACGAGCAGGATGCCCGGCGCGGCGTCATACGCGGCGACGATGGTCTCAAGCCCCAGTGGCGTGCCGGTGGGGTTGTTGGGCGAGCAGAGGAACACGACATCCGGTCGCTCGCGCTCGATCGCGGCCACCACGGTCTCGGGCGACAGCTCATAACCGGGGTCGCGCTCGGCCGTGACCCAGCGCGTGCCGGTGCCGCTCGCGATGATCGAGTGCATCGAGTAGGTGGGCGGGAAGCCCAGGACGCTCCGCCCCGGCCCTCCGAACGCCTGAAGCGTCTGCTGGAGTACCTCGTTGGAGCCGTTGGCAGCCCAGATGTTGTCCCGCGTGAGCCCGTGACCCAGGTACCCCGCGAGCGAGTCGCGCAGCTCGGTGAACTCGCGGTCGGGGTACCGGTTGACGCCCATGACGGCGCGCGCGAGCGCGGTCACGATGTCGGTGGCGACATCCTCGGGGATCGCGTGAGTGTTCTCGTTGACGTTGAGCTGCACGCGCACGTGCTTCTGCGGGGCACCGTAGGGCTCCAGACCGCGGAGGTCGTCACGGATCGGCAGGTCGTCGAGGCTCGTCACCCGACAAGCCTAGGACGCGCGGGGCGTCCCCCGATGCGCGTTACCTACCGAGCGTAAGCGGCAGGCAGGGCGAGCTCCTGGCCCGCGTAGACGTCCGCCGACTGCAGTTGGTTGAGCTGCATGATCTCGGCGATCACATCTCGCGGGTCGGCCGCCGGGGCGATGCTCTCGGCGAGCTGCCAGAGCGTCTGCCCCGACTCGACGGTCACGTACTGGAACGCGACGCTCGAGCCCTCGAGGGACGCGGTCGCTCCCCCGCCGTTGAGCGCGAAGGCGAGAGCGGCGATGACGAGTGGTGTGGCCGCGAGGAACATCAGAACCGCGCGGCCACGCTTGGTCAGGCGCAGGCGCGGGGCCGACGACGGCGCGGGTGCCGCGCTGCGGGCGGGGCTGAAGCCGTATCCCGGTGCGATGACTGCTGTGCTCATCGTTCGTCCTGTTCTGCTCGGTGCTGCTGCCTGTAGGGGGTTTCGTATCCGGCGCTCGGCCGGGAGAGCCGGATACGAAGACTGGGGGAAGGTGCGTGTCGTACCTGTGTTCCGAACATACATTCGATCGCCCTCCTTTTCAAGAGGATCTTCGAACAAACCACCGACATTGCCCGCAACACACTCGAACAGGTGTTTGTCTTGATCGCCCGGAACGGATACAGTTTCGAATGAGCCACCGACATCGGCATCGACATGCCCGGTCGGGCCCGAGGAATCGAGGAATCATGTACGACGAGACGGTCGACGAGACAGCCGACGGTGCCGCAGCGGCAAGCGAACGGCCGGCCACCCGCCGGCGCACCAGCCTGAGCGACAAGCAGCTCGCGATTCTCGACGTCATCCAGCGGTCCGTGTCGGCGCGCGGCTACCCGCCGAGCATGCGGGAGATCGGCGACGCCGTCGGCCTCTCGTCGCTGTCCAGCGTGACCCATCAGCTCAACCAACTCGAACTCAGCGGTTACCTCCGGCGCGATCCCAACCGTCCGCGCGCGATGGAGGTGCTCATCGACCTCCCGTCGATCGAGGGCGCGGATGCCACGTCCGACAGCACCTCGCCGGCGGTGGGCGACGCCGTGATGGTGCCGCTGGTGGGACGCATCGCGGCGGGCATCCCGATCACTGCCGACCAGCAGGTGGACGAGGTGTTCCCGCTCCCCCGCCAGCTGACGGGCAAGGGCGAGCTGTTCATGCTCAAGGTCGTGGGCGAGTCGATGATCGACGCCGCCATCTGCGACGGCGACTGGGTCGTCGTGCGCCAGCAGCAGACCGCCGAGAACGGCGACATCGTGGCCGCCATGCTCGACAGCGAGGCGACCGTCAAGGTGTTCCGCCAGCGTGACGGACACACGTGGCTGCTGCCGCGCAACTCCAACTTCGAGCCCATCCTGGGCGACCACGCCGTCATCCTCGGCAAGGTGGTCACGGTGCTGCGCGCGCTGTGACGGCGGCTGTCACAAAGGGAGCGCGGCTGCACAGCGAGACTAGGCTGTTGCGGTGGCATCGAGTGCGAGTTCCCCGTCGATAGCCGACCTGTCTGACCTGCCCCGCCCGGTGCGATCCGAGGCGCTGCTCGACGCCCTGGCGCAGCGGGTCGTGATCGCCGACGGCGCCATGGGCACGATGCTGCAGGATGCCGCGCCGACGATCGAGGACTTCCAGCACCACGAGGGCTGCAACGAGATCCTCAACGTCTCCCGCCCCGACATCGTGGAGGCGATCCACGCGGCATACCTGGAGACGGGGATCGACGCCGTCGAGACGAACACCTTCGGGTCGAACTGGTCCAACCTGTCCGACTACGGCATCGAGGATCGCATCGAGGAGCTCTCCCGCGCCGGCGCCGAGATCGCCCGCGGCGCCGTCGAAGCCTTCGAGACGCGCGACGGGCGGATGCGCTGGGTGCTCGGCTCGATCGGCCCCGGCACCAAGCTGCCGAGCCTCGGCCACACGACCTACGCGAACCTCAAGGAGACCTTCGCCCTGCAGGCGAAGGGACTGATCCTCGGTGGCTCCGATGCGCTGCTCATCGAGACCTCGCAGGATCTGCTCCAGACCAAGGCCGCGGTGAACGGCTGCAAGGTCGCGATGCGGGACACGGGCATCCGGGTGCCCATCTTCGTCGAGGTCACCGTGGAGACGACGGGCACGATGCTCATGGGCAGCGAGATCGCCGCGGCCCTCACCTCGCTCGAGCCGCTCGGCATCGACATGATCGGACTCAACTGCGCGACGGGCCCCGCCGAGATGAGCGAGCACCTGCGTCATCTGTCGCAGCACGCCCACATCCCGGTGATGTGCATGCCCAACGCCGGCCTGCCGGTGCTCGGCCCTCACGGCGCGAGCTACCCGCTGACGCCCGATGAGCTGGCCACGGCGCACGAGCAGTTCGTCAAGGAGTTCGGCCTGGGTCTGGTGGGCGGATGCTGCGGCACGACCCCCGCTCACCTCAAGGCGGTCGTCGATCGCCTCGGGGGCACCCGTGCGATCAGCCGTGCGATCGAGGAGGACAACGGCGTCGCGAGTCTCTACCAGCACGTTCCGTTCACCCAGGATTCCTCGTACCTGGCGATCGGCGAGCGCACGAACGCCAACGGCTCGCTCGCCTTCCGCACCGCGATGCTCGAGGAGCGCTGGGACGACTGCGTCGACATCGCGCGCAGCCAGATCCGCGAGGGCGCGAACCTGCTCGACGTGTGCATCGACTACGTGGGACGTGACGGGGTCAGCGACATGCGCGAAGTCGTGTCGCGGCTCGCCAGCGCCTCCACGCTCCCTCTGGTCGTCGACTCGACCGAACCGGCCGTTCTCAGCGCCGGCATGGAGCTCATCGGCGGCCGCCCGGTCGTGAATTCGGTGAACTTCGAGGACGGCGACGGTCCCGACTCACGGTTCGCCCGCATCATGCCGCTCGTCAAGGAGCACGGGGCCGCGGTCATCGCGCTCACGATCGACGAGGAGGGCCAGGCACGCACCGCCGAGCACAAGGTGCGCATCGCCTCCCGGCTCGTCGATTCCCTCGTGAACGACTGGGGCATGCGCGTCGACGACATCATCGTCGACGCCCTGACCTTCCCGATTGCGACCGGCCAGGAGGAGACCCGCCGGGACGCGATCGAGACGATCGACGCCATCCGGCAGATCACCGCCAAGTACCCGGGCATCCACACCACGCTGGGCGTATCCAATGTGTCGTTCGGCCTCAACCCGGCCGCCCGCTCGGTGCTCAACTCGGTGTTCCTGCACGAGGCCGTCGAGGCGGGGCTCGACTCCGCGATCATCAACGCCGCCAAGATCGTTCCGCTCGCCTCGGTGCCCGACGACCGGCGTCAGGTCGCGCTCGACCTGGTCTGGGACCGTCGCGAGTACGACGCCGAGGGCACGCTGACCTACGACCCGCTCTCCGCCATGCTCGATCTCTTCGACGGGGTCGACTCGGCCGCTCTCAAGGACCAGCGCGCCGCCGAGCTTGCCGCCCTCCCGGTCGGGCAGCGACTGGAACGCCGCATCATCGACGGCGAGGCCAAGGGGCTGGAGGCCGACCTCGACCTCGCCCGCTCCGACGGCATGAGCGCGCTGTCGATCATCAACGATCACCTGCTCGCGGGCATGCAGGTCGTGGGCCAGCGCTTCGGCAGCGGCGAGATGCAGCTGCCCTTCGTGCTCCAGTCGGCCGAGGTCATGAAGACGGCGGTCGCCCTGCTCGAACCGCACATGGAGAAGTCGGATGCCGCGGGCAAGGGCACCCTCGTGATCGGAACCGTGCGCGGAGACGTGCACGACATCGGCAAGAACCTCGTCGACATCATCCTCACGAACAACGGCTATGACGTGATCAACATCGGCATCAAGCAGCCGCTGAGCGAGTTCATCCGGGCGGCCGAAGAGCACAACGCCGATGTGATCGGCATGAGCGGGTTGCTCGTGAAGTCGACCGTCGTCATGAAGGAGAACCTCCAAGAGCTCTCCGCTCGTGGGCTGGGCACGAAGTGGCCGATCCTGCTCGGTGGAGCGGCGCTGACCCGTACGTATGTCGAGGACGATCTCGCCTCGATCTTCGACGGGGAGGTGCGCTACGCCCGCGACGCGTTCGAGGGCCTCGCCCTCATGGAGCCACTGGTTGCGATCGCCCGCGGGGCCGATCGGGGCTCGGTGGGTCTGCCGCCGCTCAAGAAGCGCATCCACGCCAGAACCACTATCGACGTGACCGCCCCGGAGGACATGCCCGCCCGGTCGGATGTCGCGACCGACAACCCGGTGCCGACGCCGCCGTTCTGGGGCACCCGCATCGTGAGGGGGATCGCTCTCGCCGACTACGCGGCCTTCCTCGACGAGCGGGCCACGTTCATGGGCCAGTGGGGTCTCAAGCCCAGCCGGGCGGAGGACGGGGCCAGCTACGAGCAGCTCGTGCAGACCGAGGGCCGACCGCGCCTGCGCTACTGGCTCGATCGCATCCTCGCCGAGGGCATGATCGATGCCTCGGTGGACTACGGCTACTTCCCGGCGTACTCCGAGGGCGATGATCTGGTCATCCTCCACCACGGCGACGACCCGACCGGAATCCTCGGGACGCCCGGCCTCCTCGCGCCCGACGGCGGCTCGGGCGGTGCGATCGGTACCGAGCGCCTGCGGTTCAGTTTCCCGCGCCAGCGCCGCGACCGACACCTCTGCCTCGCCGACTACGTGCGCTCGCGCGAGTCCGGGCAGATCGACGTCGTGGCACTCCAGCTCGTGACGGCCGGGTCCGCCGTCGACGCCTTCACCGCGCGGATGTTCGCCGAGAACAAGTACCGCGACTACCTCGAGCTCAACGGCCTGACGATGCAGCTCACCGAGGCCCTGGCCGAGTACTGGCACTCCCGGGTGCGCGCGGAGCTGGGCTTCGCCGCCGAGGACCCCGCCGACATCGCGGGCATGTTCAAGCTCAACTACCGCGGGGCACGATTCTCGCTCGGCTACCCGGCGTGCCCCGACATGGAGGATCGCCGCAAGGTGGTCGAGCTGCTCAAGCCCGAGCGGATGGGCGTGGAGCTGTCGGAGGAGCTGCAACTCCACCCGGAGCAGTCGACCGATGCGTTCGTGTTCCACCACCCCGAGGCCCGCTACTTCTCGGTGTGATCCCCCGGCCGGATGCTCGTGCCGAGCGCCCCACGCGCGCCCGCCGCAGCGCGGCCAGCGCGGCGCGCCC
>Ga0209792_1001413_pt1 | contig 11709 bp, 15 predicted proteins | sample EBPBio142005_DNA_FD_185860 | JGI IMG/M metagenome (GOLD analysis project Ga0209792, IMG submission 185860) | Wastewater treatment Type I Accumulibacter community from EBPR Bioreactor in Madison, WI, USA - Reactor 1_6/14/2005_ DNA (SPAdes)... | ecosystem: Engineered > Bioreactor > EBPR >...
GCCTTTGCCGCTGCGCCGGACATGTCGAGCAAGGTGCGCGCTGCCGACCTGCCCGCTCTGCTCTATCGCGGCGACCGTCAGGCGGTCATCGACCGGCTGCGGCTCGCCATTGCGGGCAGTCCGGTCGCCGACGAAGCCGCCATGATGGCCGGCCTGCTGGAGACCGCGCAGAACTGGGAAAAACCCGTCTTTCCGATCCGCGGCGACGACCTGAAAACGGCCGGCATCGCGCCTGGTCCCGCGATGGGCGAGATGCTGCGTCGGTTGGAAGACTTATGGGTCGAGAGCGGCTTTGCTCTCGACCGGGATCAATTGTTGGCGCGAGCCGGCAACCTATCGGGCCAGACGTACCACTGACAGCGATCGGGCGATGCCCGAAAACGCGGCCATCAGCTTCTCGGGATCGGACGCGTCAAAATAGTGTTCCGCAGACGAGGCGCAGTCCTGAAGCGTCTTCTTCGCAGCTTCATTGTCAACCATAAACGCGACCGAGAACACCTCTATCATCTTGCTCTTGGCATAGGTGCACAGATCGACCGTTTCCTTGTTGACGGTCGCGAGTTGCGTCGCCGCCGTCGTCACGTTTGTGCTGAAGGCGGCGTGCGTTCCGTCGCTCGCCACGAAGCGCCGCGTATTTTCGCCATCCGTCATCAGAAGCATGGCTTTGCGCGGCGTCCTGTTGGCCGGATCGTATGCCGCGCCATCGGTCAAAGGCGCGGTCGGCGACAGCACATTGATCCCCCACACGACGCCGGCCGGAATATAGGTGAAGGGCCGGTAGCTGCCGATGTTGATGATCATTCCGTCGATGGCACTTTTCAGGTCGGCCTTCTTGTTCGTCAGCGTGACGATAGGGTTGAGGCATTTCTGGCTTGTATCGATATAGCCGGGATAGGTCACGGTCGGCGCTGTGTCGTTCAGGCGATAGGTGCCGGTCTTGCGCGATCCGATGCAGCCGTACCACTTCTTGGTCACGGCCGACTTTGCCGGCGTAGTGCAGGTCGTGACGCTTTTCGTGCTGCCTGCCGGATAATACTCCGCGCAAGTGTCATTGCAGGTCGAGTTGACTGGAACGCCGTCGTAGTAGGTCGTGCAGGTTTTTGTATTCCACCGCTTGCATTCGTTGGAAGCCCTGGGCTCCGTCGTGGTCGTGCACCCCGACGCCGGGGTGCCGGGCGTATAGGTGTCGGCAGGAACGTCAAGCCAGGGTTCGTTGCGGTACTTGGTCCCGACATTGACATAGTCGGCATAGGGTACCAGGCCGATTTTGACATCGGCTTTCGGGTCGGCCAACAACTCGCTGATGAGAGAGTTCGCGGCGGATTTCAGAGCGGTGATCTTCTTGACGCCCTTTGAGTCCGCTTCGTCCATGGAGAATGTGTTGTCTAGAACGAGCGCTATCTCGACGGTCCCGTTTACGGCCCGCATCGCGAGGCTGTCCGCCTCCACGCCCAGGATGTGGTAGCCTGCGAGGCTCATGAACGTCGTCTTGATGGTGCCCGTGAGGTCGACGTCGATATCGTCCTCGGTGATGGTCAGCTTGGCGATCTTGGCCGTATCGACGCGGCTCGGGTCGATGTTCGAGTCCACGAAACGCTGCGCCTGCTCCATCATCTTCGTCTCGTCGCGGTCGGTCGCGCCGGCCAGCGCCAGCGACACGCTGTCCGCGACTTCCTGCAGGTGACGGTCTGCAGCCAGGTAGCGCGAGTAGTCGATCGCCAACCCGGCGCCCAGCAAAAGCGGGATCGTGGCTATGCCGGTCATCACGGCAAAATTGCCGGATCGAGAACGTCCAAATTTCTCTAAACCCGCACAGGAAAGGGCGGCCAGCGCCGCCCCGAATTTCATATGCATCGCGTTCACCCTCGTGCCTGATGCCCGCCCCTCGCTGACAGAGCTAGACCAAGGGTGTTATCAACAACTTACGCGCGCGGCCGTGGAACCCATTTGCACGGCTGCAAACGAGACTCATGCCTTACAGATGGTGAACGTCAGGCTGCGTCGCGGACTTTCTCTATGCGCGACCGGATCGCGTCGATCATGCTTTCACGGATGACCGTCTCTCCATGCGTCTCGCGCATATGCTCGACGGCGCGGCGCATCACTTCCGCTTCTTCCTCATGCCTCGTGTGCCAGTCGCATCCGGGCACCAGCGATCCGCAATGAAATTCCTTCATGATATCGCTCCTTCCGATTCAGGCCGACTGTAACGCACCAATGCGGCATTTGGATGCCGCCGCGCCATCTTTTCAAGCGCCGAAGGCGGCCGCCGTCGCATCCATCTCGTCGGCGACCCAATCGATGAAGATTTTTGCGCGGCGGCTCAGCGGGCGTGACGCGGAGTTGACGGCATAATAGCTCGCGCCGGTGTCCGCCGTGTCGGCGAAGGGGGCGCGGATCAAACCGCGCTGCATGGCGTCGACGGCAAGCGTCTGCCATCCCATCATCACGCCCTGGCCCGCAATGGCCGCGTCGAGGCAAAGCCCGGCATCGGTGAAGCTGTCGGCCGGGCCGAGATCGGCTTCGGTCATGCCGTGCCGTTCCAGCCACTGGTCCCAGAAGCCCGGCGCGTTGGCGTCGAGCACGATCGGCACCCGGCGCAAATCGTCCGGCGTCGCCAGCCGCTCGGCGAGCGCCGGGGCGCAGATCGGGAAGATCCGGTGCGCCAGCAGTTTGCGCACCCTTGTCCGGGGCCAGTTTCCCTTGCCGATCCGCAGGGCGAGATCGACGTCGCCCGCGTCGAGATCGACGATCTCGATCGCCGCCTCGATGCGCACGCGGATATCCGGGTGCGCCTGCCTGAATTTCGACAGGCGCGGCACCAGCCATTTCTGCGCGAGAACCGGCGCCACCGAAACGGTCAGCGCCCGTTCGTCCGCGTCCTCGGTGATCGACAGGGCCTCGTCGAGCGTGCGGAACCCCGCCGTCAGCCGCGCCAGCAGCCGTTCGCCGAAGGCCGTGGCGGCAAGCCCATGCGGCGTCCGGGTGAACACCGGCCGGCCAAGCTGCTGTTCGGCGCGGATGACGTGCTGGCTGATCGCGCCCGGCGAGACGCCGAGCTCCTCGGCGGCGCGTTGCAGCGAGCCGAGACGACCGACCGCCTCAAGCGCCTTGAGGCCGTTCAGATGATATCGCTGAAGCCTTTGCATCCAGTTTTTCTATACCGGATCGCAAGCAATCTCCATTGCGATTCCGCGTCATGCAATACAAATTCGCCTCATCGAAGCGATGGAGGTTGTCATGCTCAGCCTGTTCAGCAGCCGATTGGCGGCGTCGATCCGCACTCTGTTCCGGTCCGCGGCCCGCACCTGCCGTGATTTCAGCCGCGATCCGCTCGCGCATCCGGTTCTCGACGGCATGAGCCTGACGGAACTCGCCGACATTCCGGCCGGCGAACTCAGGGCGCGGGGGAGGGTCTAGGCCCGGTCAGGGCCATTTCACCTCCGGCGGCATGCTCGACAGGATCGAATTGACATTGCCGCCGGTCTTCAGCCCGAACGCCGTGCCGCGATCGTAGAGCAGGTTGAACTCGACATAGCGCCCGCGGCGGATCAACTGCTCCTCGCGGTCGGCCTCGGTCCAGTTCTCGTTGAAGTTTTTCCGGACGATATGGTTGTAGGCCACCGCGAAGGAACGGCCGACATCCTGGGTGAAGGCGAAATCAGCCTCCCAGCCGCCATTCTCGTCCGCCGAGTGCAGCCAGTCGTAGAAAATGCCGCCGATGCCGCGCGGTTCGTTGCGGTGCGGCAGGAAGAAATACTCGTCGCACCACGCCTTCATCTTCGGATAGTCGGCCACTTTGGCGTGCTTGCCGCAGGCGAAGCGCATCGCCTTGTGGAAGGCGACCGTATCCGTGTCCTCCTGCGTGCGGCGGCGGTCGAGCACCGGCGTCAGGTCCGCGCCGCCGCCGAACCACTGGCGCGAGGTGACCACCATGCGCGTGTTCATGTGCACGGCGGGGACGTTCGGGTTCCACGGATGGGCGATCAGCGAGATGCCCGACGCCCAGAAGCGCGGATCATCTTCGGCGCCGGGAATCTGCCTGCGCATCTCCGGCGAGAACTCGCCGTAGACGGTCGATGTGTGCACGCCGACCTTCTCGAAGACGCGGCCAGCCATCATCGACATGACACCGCCGCCGCCGTCTCCGCCGTTGCGCTGCCACGGCTCCTTCTCGAATCGGCCGGACGACCAGGACGATTGCGGCCCGGCGACCTCGTCCTCGATCTTCTCGAAAATGGCGCAGATGCGGTCGCGCAGGCTCTCGAACCAGGCCTTGGCGCGGGCCTTCTTCTCTTCGATATCCGCGGGCAGGCCCACGGGGATGTCCTGGCGTTCCATCAAACCGTCCGACAAATGACTCGCATTTCGAGCGGCGATCCCTAATCTTTGCATTGCATAGGTCAAGGAGTACACGCTTGCCTGCGCCGAAACGTCCGCCGCTGACCGGCCTGAAGCGCAGCCTCGAGCGCCAGCGGGAAGAAGGCATCCGCGCCCCGCGCGACGGTTTCGTGCGCGAAAGTTTCAGCCTGCCGCGCGCCGATGCGCGCCTCAAGGCGCGCGAGTGGTTCGACCGCTGGCCGAAGCAGGCCTACTGGACCTCGATCGAAAGCTGGCGCGAGCGGCCGGACGATGTGATCGAGTTCACGATGCGCCGGCTGCCGACGGCGGATTGAGGGAACTACAGCGGGTCGTCCGTCCAGTTTTCCCTGCCGTGGCGAATACGCAGGATCATGACAGCCCTGTCGTCCACTTCGTAGACGATCATGTGGGATCCGTGGGGATGGATACGGGTCTGACCGTCGAATTCTGTTCTTATACGGGCCATATGCGGATTCGCAGCGATGAGATCGAGCACATGGCGCAGGCTAGCGATATATTTGTCAGCCTGGCGTTGACCGAAGGACGCGAGGCCTTCGAGATATAGCGCCTCAAGGTCGTCGGTGGCTTGAGGAGATAGCCTATATGGCATTCTTGTGAGCCTTGGCGCGAGCTCTGTCGATGACCTGATCAAACGTCAGATCCGAGATGCCTCCGGCTCTCGCCTCATCGATCAGCTTTTGCATGTGCGCAATCTTCGCCGCTCGGTCCTGGTCGCGGCGGATGAGATCGCGAACATAGTCGCTGGCATTGCCGTAGCGGCCGGATTCCGTCTGCTGGTCGACCCATTCGCGCATCTTGTCGGGAAGCGAAACGTTCATCGTTGCCATGTCAAATCTCCAATCTTTGGCAAAGATTGCCATAGATGCCGGCGAAATCAAGGGCGCGCCTCACCTCATTGTCAGTTGCCTCACCGCCTCGCTGAGCGTGATCGCCGCGCTCATGCCGAGGTTCAGGCTGCGCGCCTCGGGGCGGATCGGGATGCGCAACTGGTGATCGGCGTTGGCGCGCACCTCGTCCGGCACGCCGGACGATTCGCGGCCGAACATCAGCACGTCGCCGTGCCGGAATTCGAAGCCGGTGTAAGGTGTCGCGGCCCTGGTGGTGAGGAGAACGAGCCGTCGGCCTTCTCCCTTGCGCCACCGCTCGAACGCGTCGAAATCGGCGTGCTCGCGGATCGCCGCGATCTCCAGATAGTCCATGCCGGCGCGCTTGAGCGTCCGGTCGGACAGCTCGAAGCCGATCGGATGAATGATGTCGACGGTCGCCGAAAAGCACGCCGCCAGGCGCAGGATCGCGCCGGTATTCCCAGGAATTTCAGGTTGATAGAGGGCGATGTGCAGATCGTGATTCATCTTGCTGGCAAACCGGTTCACCGACTTCGGAAACTGATTCAACGGATGCTCCCAAGCTGGACCATCGCAAGATGGCCGATCGGGGCTGGCGTTTTGACGACAAATTCTCTAGAAGGGCGCTCTCGTCAACTCGAACCCACGGAGGGCGCGATGGATCAGATCATTTGCTTTGCGCCCGCTCGCCTCGTGCGACGCGCCTACGCCTGACGGCGACCGGTTCGAACGACTTCATTTCCAGACGCATCGGCCCGACGCCCTCAGGACAAGCTTCCACGCTTTCCCTGGAGTTCGACGATGCATGCACGACCCAAACCCGTTTTCCTGCCCGGCCTCGATGCCGGACCCGTCCCGGCCGACGAGGGCCGCGCCGACAGCCGCCTGCCGGTGGCGTTCGGCAAGGCGCTCGGCGCGAACGATCCGAAATCGCATCTCGATGCGCTTCGGCTGCCGCACCCGCGGCCGGACAAGAAACAGACTGGCGACGCCGCGCGTGACCGCAAGGGCGGTCCGGCGATGGCCAAAACCGAAATCCCGCGCAGCGGGCACCGATGAGAAGAAACCATGTTCACCTCAATAGCCCGCTGGTTTGAACGGCGGCTCGAACCGTTCCCCGCCGTCGAACCCGAGGAGCCGCCGAACACCTTCTGGGCGTTCTGCATGTATTTCACGCGCGGCTCGTGGAAGTTCATCCTGATGTCGGCGGTCCTGACCGCCGCCATCGGCATGATGGAAGTCTGGCTGTTCGGCCAGATGGGGAACATCGTCGACTGGCTGTCGAGCAAGAGCCGCGAGACCTTCCTCGAGACTGAAGGCTGGAAGCTGATCGGCATCGCGGTTCTCGTGCTGCTCGTCATGCCGGTCATCGACTGGCTGCGTCTGCTGCTCAACCAGCAGACGCTGATGGGCAACTATCCGATGCGCATCCGCTGGCAGGTGCACCGCTACCTGCTGAAGCAGTCGATGACCTTCTATCAGGACGAGTTCGCCGGCCGGGTCGCGACCAAGCTGATGCAGACCGCGCTCGCCGTGCGCGAATGCGTGCTGAAGCTGTTCGACGTGCTGAACTACGTGATCGTCTATTTCGCCGGCGCGGTGATCCTCATCGCCTCGTCGGACTGGAAGCTGGCGATCCCGTTCATCGTCTGGCTGGTGCTCTACATCCTGCTGTTGCGCTACTTCATCCCGCGCATCGGCAAGGTGGCGGAGGAGCAGGCGGATGCGCGCTCGGTCATGACCGGCCGCGTCGTCGACAGCTACACCAACATCCAGACCATCAAGCTGTTCTCGCATGCGCGCCGCGAGGCCGCCTATGCGAAGGACGCGATGTCGGGCTTCATGGACACGGTCTACCGCTCCATGCGGCTCGGCACCGGCCTGTTCGGCCTCCTGGAAATGCTGAACTCCTTGCTTCTCGCGACCGTCGGCGCCGTCGCTATCCGGCTGTGGCTCGACGATCTGGTGACGATCGGCGCTGTGGCCGTCGCGATCAGCATCGTGCTGCGGCTCTCCTCGATGTCGCACTGGATCATGTGGGAAATGTCGGCGCTGTTCGAGAACATCGGCACGGTGCGCGACGGCATCTCGTCGATCTCGCTGCCGCGCCTTGTCGAGGACAGGCCGGGCGCGGTCGACATCAAGGTCACGCGCGGCGAGATCGAGTTCGACAATGTCCGCTTCCACTACGGCAAGCAGAAAGGCGTCATCGAAAACTTGTCGCTCGCCATCCGGTCGGGCGAGAAGGTCGGCATCGTCGGCCGCTCCGGCGCGGGCAAGTCGACGCTGGTCAACATCCTGCTGCGCTTCTACGACCTCGAGTCGGGGCGCATCACGATCGACGGCCAGGACATCTCGCAGATCACGCAGGACAGCCTGCGCGCGCAGATCGGCGTGGTGACGCAGGATACCTCGCTGCTGCACCGGTCGGTTCGCGACAACATTCTCTACGGCCGCCCCGACGCGACGGACGAGATGATGAAGGAAGCGGCGAAACGCGCCGAGATCGACGGCTTCATCGAGGGCATTTCCGATCCGAAGGGACGGAAGGGCTACGACGCCCATGTCGGCGAACGCGGCGTGAAACTGTCCGGCGGCCAGCGCCAGCGCGTGGCGATCGCGCGCGTCATGCTGAAGGACGCGCCGATCCTGATCCTGGACGAGGCGACCTCGGCGCTGGACTCGGAAGTCGAGGCGGCGATCCAGGAAAACCTCTACCGGCTGATGGAGGGCAAGACGGTGATCGCCATCGCGCACCGGCTGTCCACCATCGCCGCCATGGACCGGCTCGTCGTCATGGACAAGGGCCGGATCGTGGAGGAGGGGACGCACGACCAACTCGTCGCCAGGGGCGGCATCTATGCGCGCCTGTGGCAGCGCCAGTCCGGCGGCTTCCTGCTGCACGACGACCATGGCGAGGACATCGAGACGGTAGAGGCGGCGGCCGAATAGCGGACGCGGCGAGGGCGCTTAACTCCGCCCATGCGGTGGGCTATGGTCGAGCCCTTACCGGTGGAGTCCAGGACGATGCGAGTGCTTTCGTTGACGTTGGCCTGCCTCGCCGCCTTGACCGGCGGGGTGCTTGCCCAGGCGATCGAACCTGGACAGGAAGGGGAACTCGCCAATGTCCTGGCGCCGAAGCCCGGCGCGCGCATCTGCTACGGCCGCAGCTACGATGCAGCCCATCTGAAGGCCCATCCGCGGCAGACGGTGACGGACATGCAGTTTCGTCTCGCCTACTACGCACACGAGCCTGACGAGTACTACAAGGAGGGCCAGCGCAACTACTATTTCGAGCTGCGGGCCAAGCTGCGTGGCGCCCAAAAATGGAACGAGGCGTTCGGTGAATGCTCCGCGGCCGCGGACGGCTCAATCGTTTGCGGCGTTGACTGCGACGGTGGCGGTGTCGCCGTCAAGCGACGCGATCCCGACAGGCTGCTGGTCTATTTCGATGAAATCGCTCGCATCCGCATGGCCGGATGCGACGGAGACGACGAAGGCGATGGGGTCGAACTGACGCCCGGCGCCGACGACAAGGAGTTCCTGCTCGGCAAGCTTGGCGACGCCGAATGTCCAGCCTACGACGACTGGTAGGGCGCGGGGCAAGGCGCGCTGGCGGCACGTGTGCCTGATCTGGCCCATTACAATTTCGCAATCCTGACAATCCGGGGCTGTGCTGGCGCGGCCGCGTCACTACATTGGTCGGATCATGGCCGAGTCGAAAACGATCGAGGAGCGGATCTACGCGCCCTTTGAGGACGTGGTTGACGCGTTCGCGGACACCGAGCGCGAAGTGCTGCCGCGCGATGCGTGGCAGTTCATCCTGTTCTTCGCGCGCCAGGCGAAGTTCCCCTTCATCCTGCTGCTCATCGTCGGCGGCCTGTCGGGCGCGGTCGACGCCGCGCTCTACTGGTCGGTCGGCTGGCTGATCGACCTTTTGGACGCATCCTCGCCGGCGACGCTGGTCCAGGACTACTGGCCGCATCTGGCGGCCTTCCTCGTCCTCGTCGTCTTCATCCGCGCCGCCGTGATGATCGCCAACGCCGTGGTCGAGCAGCAGGTGGTGGTGCCGAATTTCTACCAGATGGTGCGCTGGCAGGCGTTCCGGCGCGTGATGGAGCAGCCATACGAGTTCTACCAGAACGATTTCGCCGGCCGCATCGCGACGAAGATCCTGCAGGGTGGCGAGGCCACCGGCGACTTCATCGTCTCGTCGCTGCAAAGCGTGTGGAGTTTCCTGACCTTCCTCGTGCTGGCCGCGACAATCCTCGGCATGCTCGACCCGATGATGGGCGTCGTGCTGGCCGTGTGGGTCGCGAGCTATGTCGCGGTCGCCTGGTACCTCCTGCCGCCTTTGCGTGCGGCCGGCCGGCGCACCGCCGACGAGCGGTCGCAGGTCAATGGCCGCATCGTCGACGCCTTCACCAACATCATGGCGGTGAAACTGTTCGATTCCGGCAAGCGCGAGCACGGCTATGTCCGCGAGGGCATGGAGCGCTATCTCGACGCGGTGAAGCGGCTGACGCGTTCCATCACGACCGTCCGCGCGGCCGTGAACATCGTCAACGGCCTGATGATGGCGGCGGTGACAGCGCTCGCGCTCAACCAGTGGATCGCCGGTTCGGCCACCACCGGCGAAGTTGCGGCGGCGATGGGCCTGATCTTCCGGCTCAACCAGATGTCCGGCTACATGATGTTCAACATCAACGGCCTGATCCGCAATTTCGCGACCGTGCAGGACGCGACCACCGTGGTTTCGGTCGAGCCGGCGATCCGCGACCGGGCGGACGCATCCATCATGCCGCGCGCCAGGGGCGACATCGTCTTCGACGACGTCACCTTCAACTATGGCAAGACGCGCGGCGTCATCAACAATCTCGACCTGCACATCCGCCCGGGCGACCGCGTCGCGCTGGTCGGGCCGTCGGGCGCCGGCAAGACGACGATCGTCAATCTGGCGCTGCGCCTGTTCGACGTCGAAAGCGGCAGAATCCTGCTCGACGGGCGCGATATCCGCTCGGTTACGCAGGCCTCGCTGCGCGCGCAGTTCGGCGTCGTCAGCCAGGAGCCCATGCTGATGCACCGCTCGATCCGCGACAACATCGCCTACGGCAGGCCGGACGCCACCGAGGCCGAGATCATCGGGGCGGCGAAGCGCGCCTCGGCGCATGATTTCATCATGGGAGTCACCGATCCCAAGGGCCGCAAGGGTTATGACGCCCATGTCGGCGAACGCGGCGTCAAGCTTTCCGGCGGCCAGCGGCAGCGCATCGCCATCGCCCGCATGATGCTGAAGAACGCGCCGATCCTGATCCTGGACGAAGCGACCTCGGCGCTTGATTCCGAGATCGAGGCGGCGATCCAGGACAATCTCTATGCCATGATGGAGGGCAAGACCGTCATCGCCATCGCCCACCGGCTCTCAACCATCGCCGCGCTCGACCGGCTCATCGTCGTCGACAATGGACGCATCGTTGAAGAGGGCACCCACGAGAGCCTTGTCGCCAGGGGCGGGCTCTACGCGAAGCTGTGGGAGCGGCAGTCCGGCGGCTTCCTGGCCGACCGGCTGGCGGCCGAGTAGGCGATGGCGCTGCGCCTTCCCGGCAGCATCACGGTCGAGCGCGCCGCCGTCGCGACCGGGTTGCAGCCGATCGAACTTGAAATCATGGGCGAGATGGCGTCGTCGCTCGGCCATGCCGGCCGGCGCGTCGAGGCCGCGATGGCGAATTTGCAGTCATCCGAGGCCCCGCCCGGCTCGGCCGACCGCGACCTGCTTCTCAAGGCTGCCGCCAAGGCCGTCCACGCCTACTTCATCCAGCGCGAACTGTGCGGCCTGCGCCGCCACGACGACGTCATTCGCGAGATGCGCATCCCGCGCGCGGTGCTGGTCAGGCTGGGGGCGTTGTAAGCTACTTCGATGCGTAGATCATGCAGTTGCCGGTCAACTGCATCGATTGATCCTTCGCCTTGTATTGCCGGCGTGCATTGTTGCACTGCGCCAGGGCACGCCGCTCGGCTTCGGCTTGCGAGCCAACGTTCAATCCTGCTGCGTATACAAAGGAGCCGCCGTAGAAATAATCGACAGCGGTGGCCGCATACGCGGAATGGCCGGACATGCTGACATATCGTTGATAGAGCGCCTTGCAGCCGCCTTCCTGGTCCGACAGGAACATGATCTTGCGCTTGACGGTGCCTTCGCTGCCGGCAAGCCCGCCGCCTGTCTTCTTGCGGACCTTCTGTGTCTTTGCCGATTTTTCCTGCGCATACGCGCCATCAACAACGGGCGCGACAAACGCCAACGCGGCGAGGGCGAGCACGAGATTCCGCAACTTGATCATGGTCGCCCCCTTACTTTGACGCGTGCACCAGACACGGGCCGTTGAATTTGTGCGCCGTCGTCCGTGCCAGGGTCTGCTTGATCGCCAACTGACAATCCGCCATCGCGCGTTTCTCGGCCGCGGCCTGGGACGCGGCGTTGACC
>Ga0209792_1001415_pt1 | contig 11701 bp, 14 predicted proteins | sample EBPBio142005_DNA_FD_185860 | JGI IMG/M metagenome (GOLD analysis project Ga0209792, IMG submission 185860) | Wastewater treatment Type I Accumulibacter community from EBPR Bioreactor in Madison, WI, USA - Reactor 1_6/14/2005_ DNA (SPAdes)... | ecosystem: Engineered > Bioreactor > EBPR >...
GGCCTTGCCTTCGTCGAAGGCTTTGTCGAACTCAGTCGCTTTCATAGTGTTCCACCTCTTCTGGACGCGAGCGGCGCACCGAGATGAGCCGGATCGCATCGCTTCGCCGCGTGTAGATCGCCGACCAGTGCCTGGCGCCGATCCGGCCCACGGCCAGAAACCGCTGCTCGCCCTCGGTCCGCGCCGGAACTTCGAGCAGCCGCTCGTCGTCCCACAGCGATTGGGCATCCTCGAAATCGATGCCGTGCTTCGCCAAGTTCGCTGCGCTCTTCCCGGGATCATACTCGAAATTCATAGGTGATATAATACCGTAATGGTATATTTAAAGTACCAATTTTATTCCTTTTTAGCTCATTCTGTGCGATGCGGCCTTTACCAAGGCTGCACCGACCTGCTTGCGCAATCGATTACGCGGCGAGGCGCGGCCGTCCCTCACCCCAGGTCCAGCTTCGACGGCAGCCTGTCGAACTTCGGCAGCGCGGGATCGAGCTTGTCCCAGGCGTGGCCGCTCACGGTGTAAAAGACCATGCGCGGCTGGTAGCGGCCGGGATCGTCGAGGCTCGCGGCGTGGATGGTGAAGAAGTCGGGCATGGCGGCGGAGGTCAGGTAGGAGCCGTGGCCGGTGCCGCTCTTCCTCTGGCAGTCGCGGCACTGGCAGTCCGCCATCGCCAGCGGCTCGCCGGGGATCTCGTAGCGGACCGCGCCGCAGGCACAGCCGCCGGTATCGGGCTTGCTCATATCGTCTCTCCCGTCGTTCGGCGGCGAAGCAGCTTCAGCCACGGCGTCGCATGGAAGACGCTCATCAGCACGTACATCGGCACCATGCCGCCGAAGGGGAACGCGCCCGGCCCCCCTTGCCCGCCCGGCGACGTGCAGAGCGCATCCATCGGGCCGCCGCCGGATGCCGCCGTCAGCAGCGCCATCGCGGCGAAGGTGGGAGCGGCCGCGAGCCCTAGCCCGCGACTGATCCCGCGGCCGAACCAGATCGTCATGGCTCAGGCCTTTTCGTACCTGTCGTGGTGGCGCCACCAGATGCCGGGCGCGGTCTCGTTGCGGCCCTTGGGCGCGCGGTCGAGCCACGGGTACATGCCCCAGATCGCATCCATGCCGCGCGCGTAGCTCGAATAGGTGTGATAGATCGCGCCGCCCTCGCGCACGAAGGCGCTGAGGCCCGGCCGGTCGCGCGCGAAGGTCGGCACGTCGGTGCCCGTCGCCGCCGCCGTCTGCACGACTTCGGCCGGCGGCTCGCCCGCATCCATCGCATGGCCGTCGCGCTCGAAGTTGTAGACGATGCCGCCGTCGCGCTGCTGCTGCTCGGTGAACGAGACGTTGAAGTCGAAGTTGAAGTCGCCGCCCGACGACGAGGCCCAGGGGAACGTCCAGCCCATGCGCTTGCGGAACGCCAGCAGCTTCGGCAACGGCGCGCGCGACACCGCCGAGAAGGCGACGTCGTGGTTCTCCAGATGGACCACGATGCCGTTGAAGCCGTCGGCGATCGCCGAGCAGGACGGGCAGCCGACGGCGTAATCCGGCCCGAACATGAAGTGATAGACCAGGAGCTGCGAGCGGCCCTTGAAGAGATCGTCGAGCGACGCCGCGCCCTGCTCCGTCTCGAACAGGTATTCCCTGTCGATACGCACCCACGGCAGCGCCTGCCGCTGTGCCGCCAGCGCATCGCCCTGCCGCGTATGCGCCTTCTCCGCCTTGAGCAGCTCCATCCGTGCCGCCAGCCATTCCTCGCGCGTTCCGGTCTTGTGTGTCGTCGTCATCGCTCTCGCTCCATCGAAGGTTGGGGTGAGCGGGAGATTGGAACCGCGCGTGCCCGGGCGGGAGTGACAAGTGTGTCGGGATTAGCCGGCCGGGACGGCGGGCGGCCGACATTGCGCTTGACGCTCAATCCGGGGCGCGACAGTGTCCGTCGCCATGTTCAGGAACCGGCCCCCTTGCGACCGACGCCGATGCCGCTGCCTCCACGCGGCGGCTCCTGGGCTGCGCGTCGATCGGCGTCCGTCCGCGTAGTGGCGGCCTCATCGTAGGTCCCACACGCCGGAGCGGCCTCGGCCCGCAATCCTGAACCTCCGCAGCCTCCGGCTCCGGGGGTTTTGTTTTGCCCAGCCTTCAGAGGACTTCACACCATGAGCATTCGCGTCGGCATTGTCGGAATCAGCGGTTTCGGCGGCGGCGAGGCGATGCGCCTGATCGCAGGCCACCCTTCCTTCGAGCTGGTCTATGCCGCGGGCGAAGGCAGCGCCGGCAGCCGTCTGGTCGACCGCTTCCCCGGCGTGCCGGCGAAGCTGGCCGATCTCGTGATCGAGAAGTGGGATCCGGCGGCCCTGCCCAAGCTCGACCTGCTGTTCGCGTCGCTGCCCACCGGCACCTCGGCCGAGGCGCTGGCGCGTGTCCCCAAGGGCGTGAAGATCGTCGATATCGGCGGCGACCATCGCTATGTCGAGGGCTGGACCTATGGACTGGCCGATGTCTGGCCGGACCGCATCGTGGGGCAGACCCGCATCGCCAATCCCGGCTGCTTTCCCGCCGCGGTGCTGACCGCGCTGGCGCCGGTGCTGGTCAACCCGCTGGTCAGGCCGGGCCGCATCGTGATCGATGCCAAGACCGGCATCTCCGGCGCCGGTCGCGGCGGCGGCGACAGCAAGTTCGGCTTTGCCGAGAGCAACGAGAACCTGGTGCCCTACGGCCTGCTGAAGCACACCCACATGCCCGAGATGGCCACGACCATCGAGCGGCTGAGCGGCGGCAGCGCGGCCGGGCTGGTGTTCACGCCGCATCTCGTGCCGATGACGCGCGGCGTGCTCGCCACCATCTATTGCCGCGGCCGCGCCACGACCGAGCAGTGCCTCGACGCGGCGCGGCGCCTCTACGAGGGGCGGGCGTTCGTGCGCGTGACCGAGCGACCGCCGCAGACCAAATGGGCGACCGGCTCGAACCTGGCCTTTGTCAGCTATGCCGCCGATCCCTCGCGCAACCTGGTGATCGCGATGGGCGTGGTCGACAATCTCGGCAAGGGCGCCGCGGGCCAGGCGGTGCAGAACGCGAACCTGATCTGCGGCCTGCCGGAAACCGCAGGCCTCGACGGCGCGCCGGTCTGGCCATGACGATGTGGTCATGACAGGCCGGCCGTGTGATACCGGACGGCATGCACCTCGACGAGGACGAGCTGAGACAGGTCGCGCTCTACGCCGCGGCCTGCGCGCGACGGGCGTTGCCGGTCTTCGAGGCGGCGCATCCGCACGATCCGCGCCCGCGCGACGCCATCGCCGCGGCGGAAGCCTTCGCCGCCGGCGGCAAACGCACGGCGGCGCTGCGCAAGGCGGCGTGGTCGGCCTATGCCGCCGCGCGCGACGCCGAAGAAGCGCCCGCCGCCAACGCGGCCTACGCCGCCAGCCACGCGGCCGCAGCGGCGTTCCTCCACCCGCGCGCCACGCCGCATCAGGTCAAACATGTTCTGGGCGCGGCGGTCCATCAGGCGCTCGCCCTCGCACCCGACGCGGCAAACGAGAGCGGCGACGGCGGCGACGGCGGCAGCACCACCGGCCGCGCCCCTCTCGACGGCGCGGCAGCTCTCGCCTCGCCAGCCGTGCGCCGCGTGCTGCACCGCTTCCCGTCGCCGCGCCGCGGACGCACCCGCTTCGGCGAACTTCTGAGCGACCTCGACGCGGCGCTGCGCACATGACCGCGCCACCGTTCAGGACCGCGCGGCTGATCGGCGAAAGGCTGCGCGAGGATCACCTTGCCGATCTGGTCGCGCTGCATCTCGATCCCGACGTGTCGCGCCATCTGGGCGGCGTGCGCTCGCCCGCGACGACGAAGGACTATCTCGCGGCCAACATGGCCCACTGGGAAAAGCATGGCTTCGGGCTGTGGGTCCTGCGAACGCCGGCGGGCGAGTTCGCCGGACGGGCGGGCCTGCGGCAGGTCGTCGTGGACGGTCGGGCAGACATCGAGATCGCCTACACGTTCAGGCGCGCGCTTTGGGGCCGCGGCCTGGCGAGCGAGATCGCGCCCGCGCTGACGGCCTACGGGCTGATGCAGCTCGCGCTGCCGTCGCTGGTCGGCCTCGTCGAGGTCGAAAACACCGCCTCGCGCCGCGTGCTGGAGAAGTCGAACTACACGTTCGAGCGCGACACGACATGGCGCGGCCAGAAGATCGTGCTCTACCGCTCGTCGAGCCTGCCCTAGCGACACTGCCCTAGCGACACTGCCGTAGCGATACTGCGAGATGTGCTGTCCCGGCGTATTCCACGGGATTGCAATCCGCTCTACCGTCCCCCGATGAACCTCTGTACGGACGACGATCTCGGCTACGCCTCGCAGCGGACGCCCTTTCCACCCGGCAAGGCCTTCCACCTCGACCCGCAGTATCGCCTCGCGCATCTGCCGCTGGTCGCGCCGTTCCACCGCAAGGTCGTCGCGTCAAAGCCGGGCACGCCCTACGTCATGGGCCGGCACGAGGCCGTGACCTCCATCGCCCTCCCGGTTCCCCCGGCCCTCTATCAGGCGCCCGCCTTTCTCGACCTGTCGGACGAGCTGCGGGCGACGCCCTTCGCGCGCAAGATCGCCTGGGATGTCGTCGACGCCCGGCGCTCCCTGCTCCACGCGACCTTGTGCGGGTCCCTGGCGAGCGGCGAGCCCCTGCAGCCGCCGGATGCCAAGACGCGCGCCGCCCTCTCGCGGCTGGGCAAGCCGTCGATCGAGTTGCGCGGCCTCTTTTCCGGCGCGGTCAATCACGGCCGCCTCTACCTCAAGACCTATCCCGAACGCAGCGGCGAGGACAATGCGCTGGCGCGGATACAGAAGCTCCTGAAGGCGCGCGTGACGGACGTCTACCTCGTCGGCCTGTTCAATCTCGTCGACGATCTCGACGTCGTGGAAACCGCCGCGCTGGCGAGCCTGATCGAGCGCTGGTGGGACCTGCCGATCCTGCACTTCGAGGCCGACTGCCTGTGGCTGCTGTCCTCGCGCGACGACCTCACGCTGGATGCCGAGATCGTCGAAACGATCCCCCTTCAATACTGATCGTTGCGCCGCACCCACGACATCGTGAACTTGAGGGCATCCTCGTCGCGGCCCTTCGGCACGAGATCGAGGAACTGGTAGGCGCCGTTCACCATGTCGATGCCGCGGGTGTAGCAGGAATAGGTGTGGAACACCGTGCCTGTGTCATCCTTCGCGAACACGCTGATGCCCGGCTGGTCGCTGCCGGTGTCCGACTGGATCTCGTAGTTGTAGCAGGCCTTGCCCGCGTCCCTCTCGGCCGGCGTGAACGAGACGTGATAGTCGTAGTTGAAGTCGCTGCCGTTCGACGAGACCCACGGGAAGCTCCAGCCCAGGCGGCGGCGATAGGCATCGAGCTTGGCGAACGGCGCGCGCGAAATGGCAGTGAAGCTCACGTCGCGATGGGCAAGATGGATCGGTATGCCATCGAACGTGTCGGCCCAGAAGGAACAGGACTTGCAGCCCTCGTCCCACTCCGGCGCGAACATGAAGTGATAGACGACGAGCTGCGAGCGGCCCTCGAACAGATCGGCCAGAGAGAGCGGGCCGTTCGGACCCTCGAAGCGATAGTCCTTCTCCACACGCTCCCACGGCATCTGCCGGCGGCGGCGGGTCAGCGCATCGCGCTGGCGGGTGAATTCCTTCTCGGCGGCCAGCAGGTCGAGGCGGGCCTTGAGCCAGTCCTCGTGCGAAACGACTTGATTGCGCATGGCCTACTCCTGTTTGGTGAGGGGACCCGAAGAGTCTAGGCGCAGAGGACAACGGACGAGAGTGACAATCGTGTCGGGCTTCCGGATGCAAATCTCGTGGACTCGCTGATCACGGCCGCCGCGCGGGCGCTGGCGGCGGGCGATCCGCTCGGTGCGCTCAATCGCGTGGCGCTGCGCGAGGATGCGCCGGCGCTGGCGCTGCGCGGCATCGCGATGGCCCAGCTCGGCGACTTTGCCCGCGCCAAGGCGCTGCTGCGCCGCGCCGCCCGCGCCTTCGGCCCGAAGGAAGCGATGGCCCGCGCGCGCTGCGTCGTGGCCGAAGCCGAGGTGGCGCTGGTCTCGCGCGATCTCGGCTGGCCGGAGAAGGCGCTCGATGCCGCGCGCGCGACGCTCGACGCCCATGGCGACCACGCCAACGCCACGCAGGCGCGCTATCTCGAAATCCGGCGCCTGCTGCTGATCGGACGTCTCGACGATGCCGAGCGTCTGCTGGGCGGCATCGACCCCGCGCCCCTGCCGCCTGCCGCCCGCACCATCCACGAGCTGGTGACGGCGGGCATCGCGATGCGCCGCCTTGCCACCAGGCCCGCGCGCGACGCACTCGCCCGCGCCCGCGAAGCCGCTGATGCCGCGCGCATCCCCGCGCTGAGAGCGGAAGTGGAGAGTGCGGCGCACGCGCTCGACGCGCCCGCGGCACGGCTGATCGCTAAAGGCTGCGAACGCCCGCTGCTGCTGGAAGAGGTCGAAGCGCTGCTCGCATCGGATGCGCTGGTGGTCGATGCCTGCCGCCATGTGGTGCGCGCTGACGATACGGTGGTGTCGCTCGCCACGCGGCCGGTGCTGTTCGCCCTGGTCCGTGCGCTCGCGGAAGCCTGGCCCGCCGATGCCTCGCGCGAGGCGCTGCTCGCGAAAGCCTTCCGCGCGAAGGCCGCCGACGAATCGCATCGCGCACGCCTGCGGGTCGAGATCGGCCGGTTGCGCGCCGAGCTGCGGCCGCTCGCCGAGGTGACGGCGACGGAGCGCGGCTTCGTGCTGGAGCCGCGCGATGGAAAAGAGATCGTCGTGCTGGCGCGCCCCGCCGACGAGGCGCATGGCGAGGTGCTGGCCCTGCTGGCCGACGGCGAGTCGTGGTCGAGTTCGGCGCTGGCCGTGGCGCTCGGCGCCAGCCAGCGCACCGTGCAGCGCGCGCTCGATGCGCTGGCGGCGACGGGCAAGGTCCAGTCGTTCGGTCGCGGACGGTCGCTGCGCTGGATGACGCCGCCCGCGCCCGGTTTCACGACGACCTTGTTACTCCCGGCGCCGCTGCCGGGTGGCTAGGTAAGGGTCATCGCAACCCCTACCAACGCAACCCCATCGCGAGGACAGTCCCATGAAACCGCAGGCCGCAGAGATCGTTCAGGAGTATGGCCCCTTCCCCGGCGTCGACCAGGTGGCGGGCGTCACCTACGACGGCAGCAACGTCTGGTTCGCCTCGGGCGAGAAGCTGAACGCCTTCGATCCGGCGAGCGGCAAGGTCGCGCGCTCGATCGATGTCGCCGCGCACGCGGGCACTGCGTTCGACGGCCGACACCTCTTCCAGATCGCCGAGAAGCGCATCCAGAAGATCGACCCCGCGAGCGGCCGCGTGCTGGCCACCATCCCCGCGCCGGGCGATGGCGGCGACTCCGGCATGGCCTGGGCCGAGGGCGCGCTGTGGGTCGGGCAATATCGCGAGCGCAAGATCCACCAGATCGATCCCGAGACCGGGAAGATTTTGCGCACCATCGAGTCCAACCGCTTCGTGACCGGCGTCACCTGGGTCGACGGCGAGCTGTGGCACGCGACATGGGAAGCCGACACCAGCGACATCCGCCGCATCGATCCGAAGACGGGCGAGACGCTGGAACAGCTCGACATGCCCGCGGGCGTCGGCGTCTCGGGCCTCGAATCCGACGGCGCCGACCGCTTCTACTGCGGCGACGGCAACGGCGCGAAGGTCCGCGCCGTGCGTCGGCCGAAGCGGGGGAAGTAATCATCCACCTCCCCATTCACATGGGGAGGTGCCGCATCTGATGCGGCGGAGAGGTCATACCTCCCTCGCCGCTTGACCCCTCCGTCAGCGTAAGACGCTGACACCTCCCCATCTGAATGGGGAGGAAGATGACTCTTCGCCTCCCCCGTCAGCGGGGGAGGTGTCGTCGTCATACGACGACGGAGGGGTCATGCCTGTCGCACCGGCCGCCAGGCGACGAGCGCCTACCGCGCCGCCTGCAGTTCGGCGGCGAGAGCGGCGAGGCCGATCGCCTCGACCTTCTGCCCCAGGGAGAACCGCTCGGTGCCCGGATAGACAACAAACTGCTTTCGCGGATTCAGGTCGGCGGAGGCCGAGTGAAATCCCTTCTCCACCCGGGGCGCGGAGCTTCGCTTGATCTCGATGGCCCATAGCCGGCGCTTGGGAAGCGTCAGAACGAGGTCGATCTCCGCGCCCGCGGCGGTGCGATAGAAATGAGCTTCCGTGCCTTCCGGCGCCGCGCCGATCAGGGTTTCGACGACGAGCGTTTCCCATGTCTGTCCCGCGACGGGATGGCCGAGAACGTCTTCCTTGTCGCGAAGCCCGAGAAGCGCATGCGCGATGCCGGTATCCCGCACATAGACCTTGGGCGACTTCACCAGCCGCTTGCCGTCGTTCTGGTGCCAGGCCGGCAGTCGCCGCACCAGCAGCAGGTCGACCAGGAGGTCGAGATAGTTCGCCACCGTCACGCTGCTCACGCCCAGGCTGCGCGCGATGTTGGACGCGTTCAGCAAGCCGGCCTGGCTGTGCGCCAGCATCGTCCAGAAGCGGCGCAACGTTTCGGCGGGGATGCGGGGACCGAATTGCGGGATGTCGCGTTCGAGATAGGTGCGGATGAAATCCTGACGCCACTTGAAGCTCAGCTCGTCGTCGTCCGCGAGGAAACTGGAGGGAAAGCCGCCCCTCACCCACAACGTATCCAGCTCGTCCGGCGGCACTTCCAGCCCGTCGAGCGGCGCCAGCTCGAGATAGGAGATGCGCCCCGCCAGCGTTTCGCCGGACTGCTTGAGCAGGTCGATGGCGGCCGAGCCGAGCAGCAGGAAGCGGCCGGTCTTCCTGCCGCTTCTGCGGCCGCGATCGATCACGCCACGCAACGTCTGGAAGAGTTCCGGCGTCCGATGCACTTCGTCGAGAATGACCAGCTCGTTCGCGTGGCCGGCGAAGTAGTCGTCCGCGTCGGCGAGCCGGGCCCGGTCGGGAACCGATTCGAGATCGAGATAGACCGAGGGGCGCTCCTTGGCGATTTCCAGCGCCAGAGTCGTCTTCCCCACCTGCCGCGGCCCCAGCAGGCCGACCGCCGGGTAATGGTCGAGCAGATAGCGCAGGCGTCGCTGGAGACGTCGTTTCAGCATCCTTGTAAATTTAAACTACAGATTTAAATTTGCAAGGTCAGGTCTGCGCCGGGCGACGGGCCAAGCAGGGGAAGGAGTAGCGCCCCGACTGTGGCCGACCCTTCGAGACGCAGCGCTTCGCACTGCTCCTCAGGGTGAGGCTTTCCTTGGTATCCTCATCCTGAGGAGGCGCGTAGCGCCGTCTCGAAGGATGGGCCTCAGGACGAGGCCTTTACCGCCGGCCGCCACGCGATGACGCCTTCGGTGCGGGCGCGGACGTCGGGCGGGGCGAGGCAGGTGGCGACGGCTTCGTAGCCCGGTGCGCCGGGATAGGGCGGGACGAGCGTCGGCGGGCTGTGGTTGGCGGGGCAGAAGAGGATCGCTTCGTCGGGACCGACCTCGCCGAGGTCGAGGATCGACGAGGAGCGTGTCATCAGGAACAGCGGGCGGTCTTTCGAAACACGCCGCCGCAGATACGCGATCAGCGCTTCCTGCGTTGGCTGATCCAGCCCGTGCTCCACCATGTCGATCACCAGCGCCGCGGGCGTCTCCGCTTCGAGCGACGCGAGCAGCACCATCAACGCATCCGATGGCGAGGCGCCCTCCTCGGCCAGCCACGCCATCGCGCGCTCGACCCTCGTTCTCAGCGCGGCATCGCCGTCGAGCTGCGCCCGCGCCGCCGCACCGCCATCGGCCACGCGGTCGAGGCCGAGGAAGGAAGCATCCGGCAGAACCTCCGCAAGACGCATCGCCAGCCGCGTCTTGCCGCTGCCCAGCGGACCGACGATCCAGGTGAGCGCGCGGATGTCCAAAAGCTCGAACCGCTCGCCGCCCCACGGCCACGGCAGGTCGAACGCGACCTCTATCGTCTCGGCGGCGGGCCGCAGCAGGCGCGCCAGCTCGCCGGCCTCCGGCGCCTTGCCGCGCGCGAGATCGGCGCGCAGAGCCCGCACCTTCGCCACCGTGCCGGCAAGATCGCGGCCACGCGCTTCGAGCGTTGCCTGATGCCGGGCCAGCGCCGGCTCCAGCGCCTCGGCATCGCCGCTTGCCACGCGCGCGATCTCGGCGAGGCCAAGGCCCAGCCCTCTCAAGGCCGCGACCTCGGCCGCGCGCGCCATCTCCGCCGCCCCGTAGGCCCGCCACCCCGCGGCGGTGCGGACCGGCGCGACCAGGCCGCGCTGCTCCCACAGCCGCAGCGCCTTGGCGGAAACGCCGAGCCGGCGCGCGGCTTCGGACGGATTGAGGAACGGGCCGGAAGAAGAAGAGGAAGACGTCACGGATCACCTCGCGGTTTGCTGACCGCTCTCCTTATCGAGGCGTCCCCGGGGGCCGGGTCAAGAGGGTATAAGAAGGGATCGTTTTTCCGGAGAACCGACCTTCATGAGCCTGGGCGACATCCGCACCCTCGACTACACGGTCCTGCTCTGCACCAGGCTGCCGGAGACCAAGGCGTTCTATCGCGACGTCATGGGCTTCGTGCTGGCGCGCGACGGCGAGCGCTGGGTGGAGTTCCAGGTCGGCGCCGCGGTGCTGGCGCTGAAGCCGCGCGGCCCCGGCCTCGCCTGGGACGACGGCCCGCTGCCTGCCGGCACGGCCGCGCTCCAGCTCGCCTTCCGCGTCGCGCCGCACCGGCTCGACGGCTGCCACGACACGCTGAAGTCGAAGGGCGTCGAGATCCTGAGCCCGCCGCGCGACATCCCCGCCTTCCACCACCGGGCGCTGTTCTTCCGCGACCCCGAAGGCAATGTCATCGAACTCTATGCCGAGGTCTGATGCCGAACGGACCGCAATGCGCGGCCATCCCTCATTTGGGTGATGGCGCGGATTCCAACTTCGACTAGCGTCGGCACAAGGCCCTATCCTGGGAGAGCGATCCACAGAGGGGCGCGCTTCGGACTCCCACCGTCTCGATCAACCGCTCCTACGCTTTCCCGGGATAGCGCCGACCGCTTTCCGCTTTGACCCCTCCGCCCCTGCGGGGCACCTCCCCATTTGAATGGGGAGGAGGATGACTCTTTGCCTCCCCATTCAAATGGGGAGGTGTCGGCGTCTCACGCTGACGGAGGGGTCATGCGTTCTCTCAGACCAACCACCCGCTGCCCGCGGCGCTGGTGAAGTCGAGTTGCACCACGAGATCGTTGAAGTCGTGGTCGCCGCCGCCGCGTGTGTCTTCCCAGCCCCAGGTGTTGAGGCCGTAGTTCCAGAGGTGGCCGACCGACTGGCCGCCCACCTGCTCGTTGGCCTGCGAGAAGGCCCAGAAGGTGGTGCCGCTCGACTGGTTGGTGAGCGTCATGGCCACGTAGTTGCCGGCGTCGACGCCCTGCAACATCGCCTGCGCGTAGTTGCCGTAGCCGGGTCCGGCCAGCGCCGTGGCGCCGCCCGCGAGCTGATAGGCGCGGCCCTGTGCCGCCGCCGCATAGCCCGCTTCGCCCGGCTGCAGGCCGTTGATGGTGCCGGCGAGATCGTCGACCTTGTAGAAGGTGAGCGACAGCGAATCCTCGCCGTTCTGGCGCACCCGCACCACCGCCTGCTGGTTGTCGGCGCCGCCCGCCGTCTCGGCCACCGCCACCGGCCGCGCCACCCTCACCGCGCCCTCG
>Ga0209792_1001416_pt1 | contig 11698 bp, 8 predicted proteins | sample EBPBio142005_DNA_FD_185860 | JGI IMG/M metagenome (GOLD analysis project Ga0209792, IMG submission 185860) | Wastewater treatment Type I Accumulibacter community from EBPR Bioreactor in Madison, WI, USA - Reactor 1_6/14/2005_ DNA (SPAdes)... | ecosystem: Engineered > Bioreactor > EBPR >...
TGGACTACGGGATGGGTAATCTGCGCTCCGTCTCCCAGGCCGTGCAGGCGGCGGCCCAGGGCAGCGGCTGGCATGTCGCGGTCACCGCCAGGCCCGAAGAGGTGCGCGCCGCCCAGCGCGTGGTGCTGCCCGGCCAGGGCGCCATGCCCGACTGCATGCGCGAGCTGCGCGAGGCCGATGGCGGCGGCCTGCTCCAATCCGTGCTGGAGGCCGCGGCCACCAAGCCGCTGTTCGGCGTCTGCGTGGGCATGCAGATGCTGCTCGACCACAGCGCCGAGGGCGACACCCCTGGCCTGGGCCTGATTGCCGGCGAGGTCATCAAGTTCGATCTGGCCAACCAGACCCAGGCCGATGGCAGCCGCTACAAGGTGCCGCAAATGGGCTGGAACCGCGTGCGCCAAATGCGCCACGCAGGCGTCGCCCACCCCATCTGGGCGGGCGTGCCGGACGACAGCTACTTCTACTTCGTGCACAGCTTCTATGCGCGCCCGGCCAATGTTCTGCACTGCGCGGGCGAGGCCGACTACGGCCAGCCGTTTGCCGCCGCCATCGCGCGTGATAATCTTTTTGCCACCCAGTTCCACCCTGAAAAGAGTGCCGGACAGGGGTTGGCGCTGTACCGCAACTTCCTGACCTGGAAACCTTGATCGTTGCGCACCGAGGTGCCATTCCGGCACCCTCGCGCGCGGCGCCTAACGCTAATCTTCTGCCTGACCATGCTGCTCATTCCCGCCATCGACCTCAAGGACGGCCACTGCGTACGCCTCAAGCAAGGTGACATGGACCAATCGACCACCTTCGGAGAAGACCCCGCCGCCATGGCGCGCAAGTGGGTGGATGCCGGCGCGCGCCGCCTGCATCTGGTAGACCTGAACGGCGCCTTTGCCGGCCAGCCCAAGAACAAGGCGGCCATCAAATCCATACTGGCCGAGGTGGGTTCAACCGTCCCGGTGCAGCTCGGCGGCGGCATACGCGACCTGGACACCATAGAGCGCTACATCGACGCGGGCCTTGCGTACGTCATCATCGGCACGGCCGCGGTGAAGAACCCGGGCTTTCTGAAGGATGCCTGCAGCGCCTTCGCCGGCCACATCATCGTCGGCCTGGACGCCAAGGACGGCAAGGTCGCCACCGACGGCTGGAGCAAGCTCACCGGCCACGAGGTGGTCGATCTGGGGCGCAAGTTCCAGGACTGGGGCGTGGAGTCCATCATCTACACCGACATCGGGCGCGACGGTATGCTCTCGGGCATCAACATCGAGGCCACCGTCAAGCTGGCGCAGTCGCTCACCATCCCGGTGATCGCCTCGGGCGGTCTCGCCGGCATTGCCGATATCGAGAAGCTCTGCGAAGTGGAGGGCGAGGGCGTGGAGGGCGTGATCTGCGGGCGCGCCATCTATAGCGGCGACCTGGACTTTGCCGCGGCCCAGGCGCGCGCGGACGAACTGGCCGGCGTGTAGGACTTCAGTTCGCCTGGCCTTTGCTCAGCAGCTGGGCAGGGCGTGGCCGGCGTTGATCGCAGCGACCGATCCCAGCATCTTGTCCCAATAAGTCGGCAGGTCGGCCCAGGGGTCGCCAATGTTGTTGGCGTAGTCGTAGTGCAGGTCGGTCACATACACCCAGCCGGTGTGGCTGCGCTCTTGCGATGCCGTACTCAGGCTGGCCTGCATCGCGGGGCAACCGATCGCGTCGTGCACCAGCATGGCCTGCTTGCCCCTGTCATGGGTATAGACCCATTCGTAGCCGGGCTGAGGGTTGAAGCTGGCGTAGGCGCTGGCCTGACCTTCGAACGTCACCAGCGTGTCTGCCACCTCGGCATAACCCGCCGCGGGCAGCGTGCCGGGGTTGCCGACCACCAGCAGCCCGGCGTCCAGACTCTTGATGTAATCGTAAACCTCACGGTAGAACGCGAGCCGCGCGGTTTTGTCCGACATCTCGTCAATGAAGAATCCGCTGATGTTCTCGCGGCCATAGAAGGCCAGGTAGTTGTCGATATGCGTTCGGATCTTGGCCAGCGAGGGCGTTCCCTTCCCGTAGCGGGTCGATACATAACCTATCACCTTACCGCCGGCCTGGGTGAATGCGGCGATGGCGCGAACGTATTGCGCATCGGCCCTCCTGCCAGGGCCATTGCCGGGGTTCACGATGGCGGTGATGCCTAACGCAGGCATGGCCCTGGCGCTCAGCGCAAGCTGATCCCAGGCCGATCCGGGCAGCGGATAAAAATACGCCGGCACCAACACCTGCATGGGCCGGACTGTGGCAGTCGTGACAGTCGTAAACGATGCCGGAGCAGGCGAAGACGGGTTTGGCGCAGCTGACTGCCGCACATGGCCGGTCTTGTCAATGACTTCGTCAAACGTGTCGTTGCCGCCGCCACCGCAGGCAGCCAGCAGGCAACTCAGTGCCAGCACCATCGCGGGCAGGTGAAGAGATGATCTATGAGTGAACATGCAGCATTTCCAGGCGGGGTGACTATCACCCCATGCCGCATAGTTCGGTCGCTGGCGAGTGTTTCTTTAGAGCATTTCTGGGTTTCGACTCTCTGCGCCAGGCGCTGACCGACGCTGATGAGGGTCGGGGGCGTGGCCTCAGCAGGCTGGCAGGGCAAGCCCATTGTTGATGGCGTCTACCGTACCCAGCATCTGCTCCCAATAGCTGGGCAGCGCGGCCCAGGGATTGCCCGTATTCGTGGGGTAGTCGTAGTGCAGATCCGTTGCATAGACCAGACCGGTATTGCGCAGAGGCGTATTGGCCGATCGCAGCACCTCCTGCATGGCGCTGCAACTCGTCGCGTCATGCACCAGCGCCGCCTGTGCCCCGTTGGATCGTTGATAGACCCAGGTATTGGATGGTTGAGGGGTTCGGCCCTGGTATGCGATGGCCTGGCCTTCAAAGGTGACCAGGGCATCGGCTACGCCAGCGAAGTCCGCAACCGGGTAGCTGCCGGGGTTGCCCACCACGCGCAGCCGGGAATCCATCCTTTTGATGTATTGATAAACCTCGCGGTAAAAGCCCAGTTGCTTGCCGGTCGCATCCATCTCGTCCAGAAAAAAGCCGTCGACATGCGCACCATAGATCCTGCGATAGGCATCGATGTTGCGCTGGACGTCGGCAACCGTGCGCGAGCCCTTGCCGTAGCGGGTGTAGACGTAGCCCAGCACGTTGCCTCCGCTTTGCCGGAAGGCCGAAATGGCCGCGGTCAACAATGGGTCCTCGGTCGAGAAAATGCCGTTGCTGGGGTTCAGGATGGCTGTGACGGGCACCGACGGAAAGCTTTGCAGGCTACGGGCCAGTCGGTTCCAATGCGCGCCCGGGCTGAAGTAGGCGGGAACCAGTACCTCGAGCCGCTGGGGCTGCGGACGGAAATACAGCGTGCGCCTGGCGCCGGGTTGCTGTGGGGCGGTAGCCGGGGCGGCGAACAACTCCAGCGTGCCAGCCTGTGCGGTGCTCAGGGTGGATGTGAGCATGCCGCCCTGGGTCAGTGGCTGTACAGGCACAAGGCTGGCATTGCCCGAACTACCCAAGGTGATGGCCATGCCGTCGGGTGGCGCGGCGCCGGCGACCGTGACACTCAGCCGTAGTGGCACGGGCGTGTTCACGTTGTGTACATTGTCGTCCTCCGTGGGGGCGGTAAAGATCAATGCGGCATGGGGTGCGGCCGGTGCGGAGGCGGTGTCGCTGCCCTGGCTCGATCCACCACCGCAGCCGGCGAGTACGCCCGCCAGAGTCAGAAGAGAGGCGGCAAGGGCGCAGGGCCGATGCGAAAAGTGGTGCATGGTGTAAAAGCGGACAGAGGGTCTGCAGCGGCGTTTTTCTTTACCGCGCCAGAATCCAAAGAGCGCTATTGCAACATGAAAGTCTGGTACTCCAGCCGGTGCAGGCGCTTGGACAGCAACAGTAGACCGGCCGCCAGCGTCAGCAGCGTGGCCAGCGCAAAGCCGTAGCCATATAGCGCCGCGCCAAGCGCCAGGCTCAAGCCCGTGAGCACCATGTTGAGCAGCACGAACATGGCGCACAAGAGCAGCACGGTGCGCCGCTGATCGAGGTAGAAGAACACGTTGAGCACCGCCATCAGGCCCACCTGCAGGCCGGCGCCGACGACCTGCACATGTAACAGCGGCAGATACAGGCGCGATATGCCCAGGACATCGAGCAGCCAAGGGCCAGCCACGAAGGTCACGAGCACGGCCAGGGTCTGGATCTTGGCGATCTCGCCCAGGCCTTGCTGGGTGGCATAGACCATCTCGTCGCGCATGGACTCGATGTATTCGAGCGAGCCGCCGCTGCGCACCGCGTCGTAGAACTTGTCGTAATACTCGACGAAGTCGGTCTCTATGCGCACCAGGAACACTGCCATGCCGGGGATGATGGACAGGTAGGACAGGAACACCGGCAGGTCGTAGATCAGCGACGCGCGCAGCTGGCCGATGATGGGCTGGGAGGTCGGCGGGAAGAACCAGAACATGAACTTGTCGGCCCATATCCCCAGGTTGTAGAGAAAGCCGATGGCGATCAGCGAAGGGTAGAGCTTGTCGCGCTGCAGGAACTCGAAGGAAATGAGCTCGCGCCTGGGCTGGAACTCCTGCGCCACCAGCAGCCACATGCCAGCCAGCAGCACATAGTGGCCCAGGACGAATGCGCCCAGCAAGCCTTCCAGCCCCCACGGCCGCATGAGCAGGGCGCTGATCACGATCAGCCCATAGCCGATGGCGAACAGGCCGACGATGGCCTTGTAGCGTTTCATTCCCGACAGCAGCACGGTGAGCACCCACACGCCGCTCAGCAGCATGAAGCCGGCGAGCATGAGCAGCCGATAGGCCAGCCCCAGGCCTGGCAGCACCACGAACAGTGCAATGGTGGCAAGCACGGCTGCGCCCAGCAGGACGATGACCATCAGCCCGTGCAGGTTGGGCATGACCTGGCGGCGCTTTTTCTCGAACAGGCGATCGGCAATGAAGCGCGTGAAAGCCAGCTGCACCAAGCCGGTGTAGATCAGGCTGCAGGCCACGAGGTAGGTGACCGAGGTCTGGAACTGCGTCACCAGCGCGGCGGGCACCACCACGCTGGCGCTGAAAATACCGACCAGCAAAATGCCCAGGATGGACAGCACCCAGGGCCCGGAGCCGATCACCCCGGCATAGGCGTAAGCCTGCACCAGGCTCAGCAGGGTGTTTTTGCGCAGCATGTGGCGCAGTTCAAATCCAATGCCGGCCATCAGGCAGCTCCAGGAGTGGCGGCCAGGGCGCGATCGTAGACCTGGCGGTAGCGGTCAAACATCAAGGTGTCGGTGTAGTAGCGCTCCACTCGGGCAATGCCGGCGCGGCTCGCCGCCTGCCAGCGCGCACTGTCGCCCAGCAGCTGCAGGGCAGCGTCGGCCAGCAGCTGTGGCTCGGCAATCGGCACCACCATGCCCGAGGCGCCGAGCGCGCGGTCTGCCTCATCGAGGCCTTCGATCAGCTGGCGGCAGGAGCCCACATCGGTGGATACGACCGGCACGCCGGCCGCATAGCCTTCGAGCAGCACCAGCGGCAGGGCTTCACTGATGGAGGACAGCACCACCAGGCCAATTTGTGGCATCAAGTCTTCCACCCGTTGCATGCCCAGGAACTTCACTTGCTCCTGCAATCCCAGGCTGCGCACCAGGTTGCGGCATTCCTCGGCGTAGGCCGGGTCTTCCTCGGCGGGGCCGGCGATCCAGCCCTGGGCGTCGGGGCGCTGGTTGACCACGCGCCGCATGGCGCGGATGAAGGTTTTGATGTCCTTGATGGGTACCACGCGCCCGATCAGGCACAGCACGGGCGGCGGCTGCGCAGGCCGCCCCAGGCGCAGGGATGCGAAGCGCTCAAGCTTGATGCCGTTGGGGATGTTGGCCGTGCGCTCGGGTGCGGCGCCGTCCTGGATCTGGCGCAGGCGATTGGTCTCGTACAGCGCCAGGATGGGGCCGGCATGCGCATAGCAGTAGCGCCCCAGCCACTCGAAGAAGTGAATCCACATCTGGCGAAAGTACGACAGCTCGGTCGGATCGCGCTGGAAGACGTTGCGGTTGTCGCGTATCCATTCGCTCTTGAACAGGTCGATCTTGCGTTCCTTGGTGTAGATGCCGTGCTCCGACAGGATCAGCGGCACCTCGCGTGTCTGCGCCAGCAGGCCGCCCAGAAAGCCTGCATAGCCCGTGGAGGCGCAGTGCACGGCGCGCACGGGGATCAGCTGCTGCGCCACGCGCGCCAGCAGCCACAGCGGCTGCAGCATGATGCGAATGGTCCAGAAGAAGTCGACGAACGAGGGGTCGGCACAATGCGCGCGGTAGACGTCGCAGATCAGGCCCCAGGCGCGTTTGCTGTAGAGAAAGTCGCCCAGCTGCACGCAACCGCCGGGCATCATCTGCCGGGCGACAGCCTCGAACGCTGCCATGGCCTCGCGGCTGCCAACCCCGTGCTCGAACGCATCCAGCAAGCGCTGTACCAGTGCCTCGCCCTGCGCATCGCCTCTGCGCGTGGCCGGCGGGGGGTGCCATGGGCCCGGCTCGTGCAGGTAATGCTCCTCGAAATGCACCACGTTGTCGGGCAGCGGGTATTTGAATTGCCCATAGTCCTCGCGCCGGCTACCCAGGAAGACGATGGCGTAGCGGTATTCGGGGTAGGCGCGAATGATCTGGTTGATCCAGCTCGACACCCCGCCACTCACATAGGGGAAGGTGCCCTCCAGTACCAGGGCAATGTCGGCCGACTGTGCCTTGGGGTGGTTCATGGATGGTTCCAATAGTCGATCACCGGGCGCAGGCGCGGCAGCGCACCCCACTGGTGGAGTTCGCGCATCAGCGCCCGCGCCTGGGCATAGTCGCGCCGCTCAAAGGCCAGTTGCGCCTGGTAGGGCAGTACCCGGGTGGCAGGCAGGCCCAGGGCACGGGCCTGGGCATAGGCTTGTTCGGCCTCCTGTGTGCGTGCCTGCTCATGCAGCAGGCGCCCGTGGCGCAGGTGCAGGGCGGCGTTGCGGTCATTGCGCCGCAGTGCCGTGGTGCAGTAGTGCAGGGATTGGGTGATGGCGTGCTCGCGCACGTCGCCCTGCACCAGGTCGTGGTACACGAGCTCCCAATACAGGTCGGACAGGCGCTGCACGCTTTGCAGCTGCTCGCTGCCCTGCGTACCTGCCTGCAGGGTGTTGAGCTCGTGGTCTATGGCGCGGTTGATGCGCTTTTCCATGTTGTCAAGCATGCCGTGGGCGAGCAGGCGCAGGTCTTCGCTGGGGTCGCTGAGCACGCCGCGCAGCAAGGGCGATGCCGTGCGGCCGGAGGTGTATTGGAGTGCCGCCATGGCACGTATGCGCGCCTGTACCGGAGCCTTGGTGTTGCCCAGGAAAGAGCCCAGCCCGGCGTGGCGGAACTGGCTCTGCCGGCGCTGGTGCTGGTCGAAATCTGGCAGATGCACGGAGTCGAAATCATCCGTGGCCGGCTTGTGGCGGAGGTTGCGCAGGATGGCAAATGCCAGCGCAACGCCCAAAAAGCCCGCCACAGGCACGGCGTAACTACAGGCCGCCATGAGCGACCAAGTGGCCCAGCGTGGTCTGGCCAGCCGCCTGGGCAGCAGCGGCAGCAGCGACAGGGCCAGCAAGGCGCTGGCCGCCGCGTGCAGCAGCAGATAGCTGGCCAGGGCCGCATCGGAGCGTTCGGACAGCAGCCAGGTGCCGCTCCAGGCGCCGAGCTCCAGCCCCAGCGCGGTGAGTCCCCATTTGATGTTAAGCATCGGCAATGCTTTGCAGGCGTTGCAGGGTGCGATCGGGCTGTGCACTGTCCAGCGCCACCACATGCGGAAAGACACCGGCCTGTGCCAGTGACTGCTGGCTTCGTTGCTGCATCCACGCTTCCAGGCGACGGATGTAGTCCTCGGCCGTCGTGTCGTCGCCCAACGGCATGAGCACGGCAAGCACCTGGCGTTGGGGGGCGGTGATGAGCCAGGTCTCGTCAAGCTCGCGCTTGAGGCGCTCGATCTGCGCCGGCAGCTGGCGCTCGATCGCTTCTTGCCGGCATTCGAGTGCCACGACGATGCTGGGCACCCGGGCGCTGCGGTGCATATGGGCCAGGCGCAGGAGCTCGAAGGCAAAGAGAGGAGGGCAGTCGGGGAACTGGGCCACGAGCGGCCGGGCCAGCGCATCCATCGACAGGCTGTCGGTGTAGTAGCCCAGCAGCAACTGCAGGGTTTGCAGGTTTTCCTCCTGCAGGGCGAAAAACGGCATGTCCTGCACCACCACCAGCCCATAGATCTCACCGGCCAGATCCAGCAGCGGTGCGGCGACCAGGTAGCGGGTTTCCTGGCGGCCGTTCTGAATCTGGCTGATGTGGCACAGCTTGCCTGTGCTCAAGGCCTGTACCAGCAGTGGGTCGGTCGCCTGCACAGGGCCGTAGGCGCCAATGGTCACGGGAGGCTGCGCATCGATTTGGCCGTTGGTCACGCTGTGGATGGCGGCGCATTCGAGCTGGCAGTACTGCGCCAGCAGCCGCAGCACTGCCTGCGGATCCTGCCCTGCACCACGGCCTGCTTCGCGCAGGCCGGACAGCGCGTCGCGCATGGACATGGGGCGGCCGATCAGCTCCTGCTCCAGCCGGTCGTGCGACAGGCGCAGCAGGTAATGCTGGCGCACCAGGTGCTCCAGGCGCTGATCAAGGTACAGCTGCAGCGCCTCTGCGCGGCGCGTGCGTGCCTGCCACAGGCTGGAGAACTCGCCCACCAGCATCACCAGGATCAGGCCGCCCAGAAAGTACAGCTGCGGGAAGACGTCCCAGTGGCCGGCGTTGAGTACCAGCCAACCAACGAGCAGCACGCTGGCGCCGAGCAACCCGGCCGTGGGGCCATAGCGCAGCGCCAGCACCACCGGTACCAGCCAGGGCCAGGGAAACATGGCCTGCACTTGCAGGGGGTCTTGCGGTGCCCAGCTCAGGCCCAGGCCAATGGCCAGCAGGGGCAGCAGCAACGCTTCGGCCAGTATGACGCCCGGATGCGTGGCTTTGGTGGCGAGCTTGCCCAGTAGGTGAATGGGCATGCCCATGCGCTGGGGCACCTGTGGCTCTTCGTCGCAACCGCCCATCTGGCGGCGCACGCTGGCGTTGTGGGGTAACGTGGCCATGAGGCGCTCAGCGGCTGCCCGCCAGGCCCGATTGCAGCAGCTTGCGCATCAGCTTGTGCGCCACTGCCGAGAGTGCTTCGCGGCTCCAGCCGCTTTGGCCGCCCGAGCCGCTCCACAGCGTCTCGCCGCTGGCGACGTCCAAGATATGCAGGGTGATGCCGGCGGCGGGCTCGCCGTCCACGCCCACCTTGTAGCGCCACTCCTCCACGCTGCCGGCCAGGGCGTAGCGCAGTTTTTGCTCGCGCGCCCAGGCAAGGGCGGCCTGAATTTGCTGGTTGTCGCCAGCGTTGAACAGCGCCTCCTGCTGCGTGGAGGCCGGGGCACGGCGCACGTTGGTGCCCGCGCCCTGGGTGCTCAGGAGCGCCTGGGCAATGGCTTCGGCGCGCTGGCCGGCCAGCGGAGTTTCGGTGTGGTTGGCAAAGGGCAGGACGACCCAGCTGGCCTGGCGCTCCAGTTGCGGGGGCTTGCCCTGATCCAGCGTGGAGCAGGCTGCCAGCAGGCTCAGGGTGCCCATGGCGGCCAGGAGCCGCAGCCGGCGCGTCAATGAGGGGCGGTGGGAACGCATGCAGGTTTCTCCTCGGGAGGGTTAAAAGTGAAGTCGGTAAGACAGTTCCAGGATGCGGGTCAGTCCCAGGGACTGCACGCCCGATTTGCCCAGGGCAAGGCCCAGGCGCAGGTGATCCGGGCCCAGCACGTTGCCGGCCATCCCTACGCGCAGGTCGTAGCCCATGCCCAGCAGGCTGTGCCGGGTCAGGCTCACGCTGGCATAGGGGCGCAGTGCGCGGGTGTAGTCCTGCTCGTAGCGCATATTGGTGGACAGGCGCACGCCATAGAACTGGAAGTTCTCGGGCAGGAAATAGTCGATGCCCATGGGGCCTGCACCGGCTGGCAGGAAGCGCTGCTGGAAATCCAGCCCCTGTGGGCTGAGGAGCATGGGGTGGCGGCGCTCGAAGCGGTGGCTGGACCAGAAGGCGCCAAACTCCCAGACTGGCGTGTCCTGGCGATAGGTGTGCACATACTCGATAGCCGTATGCCGGCCACGGCCGACCTCGATGCCGGTCTGCAGGTGGTATTGCTCGCTCCACTGCGACAACTGAACGCGATCTTGGCGCGTGGCCTGGTAACGCAGGTGGCCGGCCACGCGCGATTTCATGCCGCCCAGGCGCAGCGCCAGGCTTTCCTCGCTGGGCAGTTGCCAGCCCAGCTCGCCGCGCACGGACAGGCGGTTGTCCAGGCGCTGCTCATGCTCTACGCTCAGGGGCGTGGTGTGTGCGTAGCCGCTGCGGCTGGCGCCGCGCACCATGGTCTCGCCATCCTTATGACGCCAGCGCAGCAGCACGGCGGCGATGTCTTCATCGCTGGCCTCGCGCAGTTGGCCTTGCGCCGTGACGCTGCGGCGGATGCGCGACAGATCCAGCTCCAGCGTCAGGCGCGGACTGATGGCCAGCTGCAGCTGGGCATCGATCTGGGTTTCGTCGATGGCGCCGAGTTGCCGGTGCGCCAGGCGGGTGCCTGCGCGGTCGCTGAAGGACAGCAGGTTGTCGGACAGCTGTAGGTGCAGCGGGTTGTCGTCGGGCTGGCTCTCCTGCGTCTCGAAGGCGGCGCTTTGCGCCAGGCGGATGTCGCCCACGGCGACCGCGGCGTTGATGCGGTCGTAGCGCGGCAGGCGTTCGTCGAACTCCTGCAGCAGCTGGCCGGCGGCGGCCTTGTCGTCCTCGGCCAGGGCCAGGGTGATCTCGGCCCACAGCGGGCGGTTGCTGCGCCGGGCCTGGCTGCGGGCGTATTGGTGGCGTAGGAAGCCGCGCTCGGCCGTGTATTCGCCGGCCTCCTGCAGCCAGCCTATGGCGGTCTCGGCCGCGGCGTTGGAGAAGTTGCCCTGGGCGTCGGTATCCAGGCGCAGCAGCTCGCGCAGCACCTCCTGCGCCGGGTCTCCCGGCATGTGCATGAGGATGAGGCGTGCACGGGCGATGCGCCGGGTGGTGTCCAGCCCCTCTTCGGTCAGCCACCGCTGCCTTGCCTGGGCGCGGCTTGGGCGCGCGCCGCCTTGCTGAACGGCGCGCCATTGCTGCGACAGCAGGTGCCGGCGCAGGCGCCAGGCGCGGTCGGCTTCCTGGTTCTGCTCCAGCGCGTCGGCATAGTTCATGAGCCACAGAAAATCCCCTTCATGCGCGGCCACATGCGGCGTGAGGTAGCGGGTCAGCGCCACCTGTGGCAGGGACAGGGCCTGGTAGGCGCCGGCCAGGGTTTCGTGCAGTTCCTCGTCGGCACTCCAGGCGCTCTCGTGCACCGCCAGCAGCTTGCGGATGGCGCTGGCGTCGTTGCCATCTATGAGCAGCCACAGCAGTGCCTGGCGCATGTCGGCGGACTGGGGATCGGCCTTCAGCCCCTCTTCGTAGTACTGGCGCGCCTGCGCCAGGCGGCCTGCGTTGTGGTGGTAGCCGCCCACCAGGCGCAGGAACTGGGGGTTGCCCCGCATTCTGGCCAGGGAGTTGCGGGCGGCGCCGGGCGCGGGGTCGAGCTGCTCCAGCGCCCGCGCAAATTCACCCCAAGCGTTGTGGCTGGCGTACAGCGTCAGGGC
>Ga0209792_1001417_pt1 | contig 11698 bp, 6 predicted proteins | sample EBPBio142005_DNA_FD_185860 | JGI IMG/M metagenome (GOLD analysis project Ga0209792, IMG submission 185860) | Wastewater treatment Type I Accumulibacter community from EBPR Bioreactor in Madison, WI, USA - Reactor 1_6/14/2005_ DNA (SPAdes)... | ecosystem: Engineered > Bioreactor > EBPR >...
TCGGTGAGCTTGCTGCACAGCTCGCCCGTGCGGTGCGGACGCTCGATGTTCACGGCCAGATCAGCCTCGCGCTGCGAGAGGTTGATGAAGCGCGGCACGATCAGCAGCTCCACCTGTATGCCCGGATGGCGCTCGCAGAAATGGCTCAGCTGCGGCGCCAGGAAGAAGCTGCCGAAACCCTCGGTCGCACCCAGGCGCACATGGCCGGTGAGCATGTGGCTGTCGCCGCCTATGTCCTCGCCCACCAGCACCATGGAGCTTTCCATGCGCTCCACATGCTCCAGCAGGCGCTGGCCCACGGGCGTGAGCAGGTGACCGGCCGGCGTGCGCTCGAACAGCCGTGCGCCCAGCTCCTTCTCCAGCCGGTGCAGGCGGCGCGTGATGGTGGAATGGTCCAGCTCCAGGCGCCGGGCAGCCTCCTGCGCCGACTGGGCACGCACCACGGCGAGGAACAGGCGCAGGTTGTCCCAGTTGATGCGATCCATGGCCATGCTTGCGGGAACTGTAGTGGTGCAAATCTGCATTGAGCATATGCCCAAATGCCCTATCCCTTTGCATAACTGTTGGCTTAGAGTGGGTCGCACCTTGGCCTTGGCCCCGGATCAACCCACCAGGAGACATAGCATGCGACCGATTCGACATTCCCTTGCCCTCGCCGCCCTGGCGCTTTGCGCCGGCGCGCAGGCGCAGATTTCCGACGATGTGGTGAAGATAGGCATCCTCACCGACATGGCCGGCCCCTACTCGGGCATGGGCGGCGCGGGCTCGGTGGTGGCGGCCAGGATGGCCATCGACGACTGCCTCAAGGCCGAGTGCAAGGGCCTGAAGATCGAGGTGGTGAGCGCCGACCACCAGAACAAGGCCGACATCGCCGCCACCAAGGCGCGCGAATGGCTGGATCGCGACAAGGTCGATGCGCTGGCAGACCTGACCAACTCCGCCGGCGCCCTGGCGGTGCAGAAGCTGATCAAGGAAAAGGGCGGCATCGCCATGTACAGCGGGCCGGCCACCACGCGCCTGACCGAGGACGACTGTGCCGAGAATGGCTTTCACTGGATGTTCGACACCTATTCCTCGGCCGCCGGCGCCGCCGTGGCGCTGACCAAGGCCGGCGACAAGAGCTGGTTCTTCGTCACCGTGGACTACGCGTTCGGCCATTCGCTGGAGAAGGATGCGTCCGACATGGTCAAGGCCAACGGCGGCACCGTGGTGGGCAGCGTGCGCCACCCGCTGAACGCCAGCGATTTCTCGTCCTTCATCCTGCAGGCGCAGAACTCCAAGGCCCAGGTCATAGGCCTGGCCAACGGCGCGCAGGACACCGTGAACGCCATCAAGGCCGCGCGCGAGTTCGGCATTACCGGCGCCAAGGGCCAGAAGGTGGCCGCCCTGCTGATGTTCCTGACCGACGTGCATTCGCTCGGCCTGCGCCAGGCCCAGGGGCTGATGTTCTCCGAGGGCTTCTACTGGGACATGGACGACAAGACGCGCGCCTTCTCGGCCCGCTTCGAGAAGCTGCACAAGGGCTTCAAGCCGACCATGGTGCAGGCGGGGGTGTATTCCAGCGTGCTGCATTACCTGAAGTCCGTGGCCGCCGCCAAGACCGACGACTGGAAGGTGGTGGCGCAGAAGATGCGCGAGCTGCCCATCGACGACCCGGTGATGCGCAACGCCAGCATTCGCCCCGACGGCCGCGTGATCCACGACATGTATCTGTTCCAGGTGAAGACCCCGGCCGAGTCCAAGGGCGCCTGGGACTACTACAAGACCGTGAGCACCATTCCCGCCAACGCCGCCTTCAAGCCGCTGGCCGACTCCACCTGCCCCCTCGTGAAGAAATAACCCCCAGGAGAGCGTCATGAGCACACCCACCACCATCCACCATTTCATTGGTGGCAAGCATTACCCGTCCAGCACCAACCAGTGGCGCGACGTGACCAACCCCGCGACGCAGGAGGTCGTGGCGCGCGTGCCCTTTGCCACGCGCGAAGAGGTCGAGCTGGCCGTCGCCAACGCGCACCAGGCCTTCCAGACCTGGCGCAGCAGCTCGCTGGGCGCGCGCATGCGCATCATGCTCAAGCTGCAGCACCTGATACGCGAAAACACCGCCGAGCTGGCCCAGCTGATCACGCGCGAGCATGGCAAGACCCTGCCCGACGCCGAGGGCGAGGTGGCGCGCGGCCTGGAGGTGGTGGAGCATGCCTGCTCCATCACCACGCTGCAGCTGGGCGAAATTGCCGAGAACGCCGCCACCGGTGTGGACGTGTACAACCTGCTGCAGCCGCTGGGCGTGGGCGCGGGCATCACGGCCTTCAACTTCCCCGTCATGCTGCCCTGCTTCATGTTCCCCATGGCGATTGCCTGCGGCAACACCTTCATCCTCAAGCCCTCCGAGCAGGATCCCAGCTCGACCATGCGCCTGGTGGAGCTGGCGCATGAGGCGGGCGTGCCGCCCGGCGTGCTCAACGTGATCCACGGCGGCCCCGAGGTGGCCGACATGCTGTGCGACCACCCGGACATCAAGGCCCTGTCCTTCATCGGCTCGACCCATGTGGGCACACATATCTACCGCCGCGCCAGCGAGGCCGGCAAGCGCGTGCAGTCCATGATGGGCGCCAAGAACCATTGCGTGGTCATGCCCGATGCGCCCAAGGAGCATGCGCTGAACAACCTGCTGGGCTCGGCCTTTGGCGCCGCGGGCCAGCGCTGCATGGCCAACTCGGTGGCCGTGTTCGTGGGCGCCGCGCGCGACTGGCTGCCCGATCTGGTGGCCAAGTCCAAGGCCCTGAAGGTCGGCCCCGGCAGCGACCGCAGCGCCGACCTGGGGCCCCTGGTGAACCCACGCGCCAAGGAGCGCGTGCTCGGCCTGATCGACTCCGGCGTCGCCCAGGGTGCCAAGCTGCTGCTGGACGGCCGCAGTCTGACCGTGCCCGGCTACGAGAAGGGCAACTTCGTCGGCCCCACGGTGTTTGCCGACGTGACCGAGACCATGGACATCTACAGCCAGGAGATCTTCGGCCCCGTGCTCAACGTGGTCTGCGTGGATACGCTGGAAGACGCCATCGCCTTCATCAACCGCAACCCCAACGGCAACGGCACCTCCATCTTCACCAGCAGCGGCTGGGCGGCGCGCAAGTACCAGCACGACATCAACGTGGGCCAGGTGGGCATCAACGTGCCGATCCCGGTGCCGGTGGCCTACTTCAGCTTCACCGGCTCACGCGCCTCCAAGCTCGGCGACCTGGGGCCCAACGGCAAGCAGGCCGTCCTGTTCTGGACCCAGACCAAGACCGTGACGGCCCGCTGGTATGAGGATCACGGCAGCGCCAGCGATGGCGTGAATACCACCATCTCGATGAAGTAGGACCGCGCCAGGCGGCCAGGAAGAAAGCGCCTATAGCTATAATTTAAATAGCTTTAGGCGCTTGTCACATAAGGCCTATTGGCCATTTTTATTCTTAACGCGGTAGGTCGCTGCGCCCCATCAGGAACTCATCGACCGCGCGCGCCGCCTGGCGCCCTTCGCGGATGGCCCAGACCACCAGCGACTGCCCCCGGCGCATGTCGCCGGCGGCAAACACCTTCGGAACACTCGTGGCGTAGCCACCGATGAAATCCACGCTGGCGCGGGCGTTGCCGCGTGCGTCTTTCTCGACGCCAAAGGCATCGAGCACGGCGGCCACGGGGCTGGTGAAGCCCATGGCCAGCAGCACCAGGTCGGCCTTGTATTCTTTTTCGGTGCCGGGCACCTCGGTGAACTGGCCGTTCTTGAACTCAACCTGCACGGTTTTCAGGCCCGTGACCTTGCCTTTCTGCCCGATGAATTCCTTGGTGGAGATGGCGAACTCGCGCACGCAGCCCTCGTCGTGGCTGGAACTGGTGCGCAATTTCAGCGGCCAGTAGGGCCAGACCAGGGGCTTGTTTTCCTGCTCGGGCGGCATGGGCATGACCTCGAACTGCGTCACGCTGGCCGCGCCGTGGCGGTTGCTGGTGCCGACGCAGTCGCTGCCGGTGTCGCCGCCGCCAATCACGATCACATGCTTGCCATCGGCACGGATCTGGCCCTTGAGCTTGTCGCCCGCGTTGACCTTGTTTTGCTGCGGCAAAAACTCCATGGCGAAGTGGATGCCGGCCAGATCACGGCCCGGCGCGGGCAGGTCGCGGCTTTGCTCGGCACCGCCGGTGAGCAGCACGGCGTCAAAGTCCTTGTGCAGCTGCTCGGGGGTGATGGTTTCCTTGGCCCAGTTGGTGACCTTGCTGTCTTTGCCCAGGCCGTCCTTCTCGGCGCCGACAAAGACGCTGGTGCGGATCACCACGCCCTCGGCTTCGAGCTGTTTCACGCGCTGGTCGATATGGCCCTTGTCAAGCTTGAAGTCGGGGATGCCGTAGCGCAGCAGGCCGCCAACGCGGTCGTTCTTCTCGAACAGCGTCACGCTGTGGCCCACGCGGGCGAGCTGCTGGGCGGCCGCCAGGCCGGCCGGGCCGCTGCCGACGATGGCCACCTTCTTGCCGGTCTTGCGCGCTGCCTTCTGCGGCGTGATCCAGCCCTCGGCCCATGCCCGGTCGACGATGGCGTGCTCGATGCTCTTGATGCCGACAGCATCGCTGTTGAAGTTGAGCGTGCAGGCGGCCTCGCAGGGCGCGGGGCAGATGCGGCCGGTGAACTCGGGGAAGTTGTTGGTGCTGTGCAGCACCGTGCTGGCGCTCTTCCAGTCGCCGTGATAGACGAGGTCGTTGAAGTCCGGAATGATGTTGTTCACCGGGCAGCCGTGGTTGCAGAACGGTATGCCGCAGTCCATGCAGCGCGCAGCCTGGGTCTTGGCCTGGGATTGATCCAGGCCGATGACGAACTCCTTGTAGTGCTTGACGCGCTCGGCCGGGGCCGGGTAGCCCTCCTCGATGCGCTCGTATTCCATGAAACCGGTGGTCTTGCCCATGATTGTGGTGTCTTTCGCTGTGTCTGTGGGTGTTCTTGGGGTTGAACTCCCTCCCCTGCGTAGCGGGGGAGGGTGGGGGTGGGGGTGCCCGCTGGGGAAGCCACCCTCACCCCTGCCCTCTCCCGCCAGCGGGAGAGGGAGTTGCGTCCGGTCTACTTAGCCGCTATTACTTCTGTTTTAGGAGCTCCTTGCGCAGGCGTAGCCTGCTCTTCAAGCACTTTTCGCTCATACATCTCAACCAGGGCACGCTTGTACTCGGTGGGGAAGACCTTGACGAAGCGGCTGCGCGCGGCGGCCCAGTTGTCCAGCAGTTCGCGCGCGCGGCGGCTGCCGGTCTGGCGGCTGTGCTCCTCTAACAGCTTCTTCAGCTGCTCCTCGTCGGTCTGGCCCTTGTGCCAGTGGCCGGGGTCCATGCTGGCGACCTGCTCGTCGGCGGGCAGCACGCGCTCCAGGCTCACCATGGCCAGGTTGCAGCGGCCGTCAAAGCGCCCGTCCTCGTCGTAGACATAGGCTACGCCGCCGCTCATGCCGGCGGCGAAGTTGCGCCCGGTCTTGCCCAGCACCACCACGGTGCCGCCGGTCATGTATTCGCAGCCGTGGTCGCCCACGCCCTCGACGACCGCCGTGGCGCCCGACAGGCGCACGCCAAAGCGCTCGCCGGCCACGCCGGCAAAGAAGGCCTGGCCGCTGGTGGCGCCAAACATCACGGTGTTGCCGACGATGGTGTTGCGCGCCGCCTCGCCGCGGAACTCGTGGCTGGGGCGCACGACGATGCGCCCGCCCGACAGGCCCTTGCCGGTGTAGTCGTTGGCCTCGCCCATCAGATTCAGCGTGATGCCCTTGCACAGGAAGGCGCCAAAGCTCTGCCCGCCCGTGCCCTCGAAGTGGATGCGGATGCTGTCATCGGGCAACCCCTCGGGGTGCGCCTTGGTGACCGCGCCCGAGAGCATGGCGCCTACCGAACGGTTCACGTTGCGCGCCACCTCCATCAACCGCACCGGCTCGCCCTTCTGAATGGCGGGCTGGCAGCGCTCGATAAGCTTGACGTCCAGCGCCTTTTCCAGGCAGTGGTCTTGCGTCTCGACATGAAAGCGTGCCACGTCGGCCGGCACCTGCGGCTGGGCGAACAGGCGCGAGAAGTCCAGGCCCTGGGCCTTCCAGTGTTGCAGGCCACGGCGCATGTCGAGCAGCTCGGTATGGCCGATCAAGTCGTCAAACTTGCGCACGCCCAGCTGCGCCATGATCTGGCGCGCCTCTTCGGCAACGAAGAAGAAGTAGTTCACCACATGCTCGGGCTTGCCCGAGAACTTGGCGCGCAGCTGCGGGTCTTGCGTGGCCACGCCCACCGGGCAGGTGTTGAGGTGGCATTTGCGCATCATCACGCAGCCCTCGACGACCAGCGGCGCGGTAGCAAAGCCGAACTCGTCCGCGCCCAGCAGCGCGCCAATCACCACGTCGCGCCCGGTCTTCATCTGGCCGTCGGCCTGCACGCGGATACGGCCGCGCAGGCGGTTCAAGACCAGGGTCTGCTGGGTCTCGGCCAGGCCGATTTCCCAGGGGCTGCCGGCGTGCTTGATGCTGGACCAGGGCGATGCACCCGTGCCGCCGTCGTGGCCGGCGATGACCACATGGTCGCTCTTGCACTTGGCCACGCCCGCGGCAATGGTGCCCACGCCCACTTCAGACACCAGCTTGACCGAGATGTCGGCGTGCGGCGCGACGTTCTTCAGGTCGTGAATCAGCTGCGCCAGGTCTTCGATGGAATAAATGTCGTGGTGCGGCGGCGGGCTGATGAGGCCCACGCCGGGCACGCTGTGGCGCAGCTGCCCGATGTATTCCGACACCTTGCCGCCGGGCAGCTGGCCGCCCTCGCCGGGCTTGGCACCCTGGGCCATCTTGATCTGGATCTGGTCGGACGACGACAAATATTCGGCCGTCACGCCAAAGCGCCCGGACGCCACCTGCTTGATCTTGGAGCGCAGGCTGTCGCCGTCTTGCAGCTCGATGTCGGACTCAACCTTGTCGGCGCCGATGATGGTCGAGAGCTTCTCACCCTTGGTGATGCTGATGCCCTTCAATTCCTTGCGATAGCGCGCCGGGTCTTCGCCGCCCTCGCCGGTGTTGCTCTTGCCGCCGATGCGGTTCATGGCCACGGCCAGCGTGGCATGCGCCTCGGTGGAAATCGAGCCCAGCGACATGGCGCCGGTGGCAAAGCGCTTGACGATTTCCTTGGCGGGTTCGACCTCGTCGAGCGGCACGGCCTGGGCCGGGTCGAACTTGAACTCGAACAGGCCGCGCAGCGTGAGCTGGCGCTTGCTCTGGTCGTTGATGATCTGCGCGTATTCCTTGTAGGTGCTGAAGTTGCCGCCGCGCGTGGCGTGCTGCAGCTTGGCGATGGCGTCGGGCGTCCACATATGCTCTTCGCCACGGGTGCGCCAGGCGTATTCGCCGCCGGTCTCGAGCATGGTGGCCAGCACCGGGTCGTTGCCAAAGGCGGCGATGTGGGTGCGGATGCTTTCCTCGGCAATCTCGAACACGCCTATGCCCTCGACGCGGCTGGCCGTGCCGGTGAAGTACTTGGCCACGGTGTCGCTGTTCAGGCCCACGCACTCGAACAGCTGCGCGCCGCAGTAGCTCATATAGGTGGATACGCCCATCTTGGACATGATCTTGGACAGGCCCTTGCCGATCGCCTTGACGTAGTTGTAGATGGCCTTGTCGGCCGACAGGGCGCCGGGCAGCTCCTGGTGCATCTCCACCAGGGTCTCCAGCGCCAGGTAGGGGTGGACGGCCTCGGCGCCATAGCCGGCGAGCACGGCGAAGTGGTGGACCTCCCGCGCCGTGCCGGTCTCGACCACCAGGCCGGTCGTCGTGCGCAGCCCTTCGCGCACCAGGTGCTGGTGGATGGCAGACAGGGCCAGCAGGGCCGGAATGGCGACTTGGTTGGCCGACAGAAGCCGGTCGCTGATGATGAGGATGTTGGCCCCGCCCTTGATCTCATCAACCGCCTGCGCGCACAGCGACGCCAGCTTGGCTTCCACGCCCTGCTTGCCCCAGGACAGCGGGTAGGTGATGTCGATGGTCGCGCTCTTGAACTTGCCGTGCGTGTGCGCCTCGATGTTGCGCAGCTTGGCCATGCCCTCGAAGTCCAGCACCGGCTGGTGCAGCTCCAAGCGCATGGGGGGGTTGACCTGGTTGATGTCCAGCAGATTGGGCTTGGGGCCGACGAAGGACACCAGGCTCATGACGATGGCCTCGCGGATCGGGTCGATCGGCGGGTTCGTCACCTGGGCAAACATCTGGCGGAAGTAGTTGTAGAGCGGCTTGCTGCGCTCGGACAGCACCGCCAGCGGGCTGTCGTTGCCCATGGAGCCTATGCCCTCCTCGCCGTTGGCGGCCATGGGGGCGAGCAGGAACTTGATGTCCTCCTGCGTGAAGCCAAAGGCCTGCTGGCGCTCGAGCAGCGGCAATTCAGACCCCACGGGCGCGGCGGGCGGCGCCTGCACCTCGTCGAGCTTGACGCGCAGGTTCTCGATCCACTGCTTGTAGGGCTTGGTGTTGACGATGTTGGCCTTGAGCTCGTCGTCTTCGATCAAGCGGCCCTGCTCCAGGTCGATGAGCAGCATCTTGCCCGGCTGCAAACGCCACTTGCGCAGCACCTTGCCGTCAGGCACGGGCAGCACCCCGGCTTCGGAGGCCAGGATGACCAGGTCGTCCTCGGTCACCACGTAGCGGGACGGCCGCAGGCCGTTGCGGTCCAGCGTGGCGCCGATCTGGCGGCCGTCGGTAAAGACGATGGAGGCCGGGCCGTCCCAGGGCTCGATCATGGCGGCGTGGTATTCATAGAAGGCGCGGCGGCGCTCGTCCATGCCCTCGTGCTGCTCCCAGGGCTCGGGAATCATCATCATCACCGCCTGGCTGATCGGGTAGCCGGCCATGGTCAAGAGTTCCAGGCAGTTGTCGAAGGTGGCGGTGTCGCTCTGGCCGGCAAAGCTGATGGGGTAGAGCTTTTTCAGGTCCTCGCCCAGCACCGGCGAGGCCATCACGCCCTCGCGCGCCAGCATCCAGTTGTAGTTGCCGCGCACGGTGTTGATCTCGCCGTTGTGCGCCACGTAGCGGTAGGGGTGGGCCAGAGGCCATTCGGGGAAGGTGTTGGTCGAGAAGCGCTGGTGTACCAGGCCGATGGCCGAGACGCAGCGCTCGTCGCCCAGGTCGTTGTAATACACGCCCACCTGGTCGGCCAGCAGCAGACCCTTGTAGACCACGGTGCGGCTGCTCATGCTGGGCACGTAATACTCTTTGCTGTGCTTGAGCTTGAGGTTCTGGATGGCCGCGCTGGCGGTCTTGCGGATGACGTAGAGCTTGCGCTCGAGCGCGTCCTGCACGATCACGTCGGCGCCCCGGCCAATGAACACCTGGCGCAGGATGGGCTCCTTCTCGCGCACCGTGGGCGACATGGGCATGTCGCGGTTCACCGGCACGTCGCGCCAGCCCAGCAGCTTTTGGCCCTCGGCCTTGATGGCGCGCTCCATCTCCTGTTCGCAGGCCAGGCGGCTGGCGTGCTCCTTGGGCAAGAAGATCATGCCCACGCCGTACTCGCCGGCGGGGGGCAGCTCCACCCCCTGCTTGGCCATCTCTTCGCGGTAGAGCTGGTCCGGAATCTGGATCAGGATGCCGGCGCCGTCGCCCATCAGCTTGTCGGCGCCCACCGCGCCGCGGTGGTCGAGGTTTTCCAAAATCTTCAGCGCGCCGGTGACGATGTCGTGGCGCTTGACGCCCTTGATATGGGCCACAAAACCCAGGCCGCAGGCGTCGTGTTCGTTGTGGGTGGCATACAGGCCATGCTGTTGCAGGTGCTGGATCTCGGCAGCCTTGGTCATCGCGCGCTTTCTCAAAATATCGCAGGGAAGCGGAGATTAAGGCATCAACCCATGCAGCGCAAGCATATTAATTGGGGTCAGATTCCAATTAATTTTAGGACATCATTGTTTCCATTTATTTAGGGACATATTAAATTAATAGCTAATAATGCTTAATTGATAAGCATTGCACCTGTTTTGCTCAGCCGGTTTGAATAGCGGGACGCCCAGCTTTGCCCTTGGCAACACGGCGCTGGGTACGTTGTTGCAACGCAGCAATGAAGTCCGCCTCGCCCAGCGCCCAGCCGGCATGGACGGACTGGCCGATCTGCGCCTGGTCTGCCCCCACGATGCCCGCCCGCACCAGCTCGCCATAGGCCGCCTCGCGTGCAAACGGCGTGTTGCCCAGCGACCAGAACAGCGCATGCGGCGTGACCAGGGGATCGTTGCGCCGCCCCATGCTGTGCGCGTAGCTGGACCAGGGGTAGTCGCCCGGCTGGGCGACCATGCCGGCGCGCACCGGGTTCAGGTCGATGTAGACCATGCAGGCCAGCAGGTAGCGCTCGGACTGCACGATGGTCGAACGGTAGCGCCCCTCCCACAGCGTGCCGCTGCGCTGGTGGCGGCGGTTGAAATAGCGCACATAGCTGCGCCCGACGGACTGCATCATCAGCGGCAGGCCATCCTGCGTCTGCGGCGTGGCCAGCAGGTGGAAATGGTTGCCCATGAGCACATAGGCGTGGATCTCGACCTGGAGCTTCCTGGCCTGCTCGGTCAGCAGGCCCAGCATGAACTCGTGATCCGCAGCATCCCTGAAGATCATCTGCCGGTTGTTGCCACGCTGAATGACATGGTGCGGATAGCCAGGAACGGTGAGCCGGGGCAGGCGGGCCATGGAGTCTCCTTAATTGGGGTCAGACTCCAATTATCGAGATGGCAGGCCGCCTGTCAATTAATTGGAATCTGACCCCAATAAGGTTTGCACGCCGAAACGTGGGCCCAGGGCCTGGGTGAGGCCAAACTCTTCCAGGATGGCCGCCAGCCGCTCGCGGGCGCTGTGCTTCTTGTGACCGGTGTGGCGTGCCAGGATGAGCTCGTTCTTCAGGCTGTGCTCCCAGCCCACCAACTCGGTGACGGTGACCTGGTAGCCGGAGGCCTCCAGGTGCAGGCAGCGCAGCACATTGGTGATCTGGCTGCCGAGCTCGCGCGTGTGGATCGGGTGGCGCCACAGCTCGGCCAGGGGCGTGCGCGCCAGGGACAGGGCCTTGGTTTGGCGCAGGCTGGCCGCCACCTCGGCCTGGCAGCAGGGCACGAGCACCATGGCGCGGGCCTGTTTTTGCAGGCCGAAGGCAATCGCATCGTCGGTGGCGGTGTCGCAGGCGTGCAGCGCGGTGACGATGTCAAAGCGCTCGGGCAGGCCGGACAGTGCCGCGGCGTCGGCCACGGCCATGTCCAGGAACTGCATGCGCTCAAAGCCCAGGCGCTGCGCCAGTGCGCGCGATCGCTCGACCAGCTCGGCGCGCCACTCTATGCCGTAGATCTCGCCGCGCCCCAGGCTCTTGAAGAACAGGTCGTAGAGGATGAAGCCCAGGTAGGACTTGCCCGCGCCATGGTCGGCCAGCAGCGGCGCATGGCCATCTGCCGACAGCTCGGCCAGCAGCGGCTCTATGAACTGGTACAGGTGGTAGACCTGCTTGAGCTTGCGCCGCGAGTCCTGGTTCAGCCGCCCCTCGCGCGTGAGGATGTGCAGCTCTTTCAGCAGCTCCACGGACTGGCCCGGCCGCAACTCGGCCAGCACCGCCGCCTGGGCGGCCTGGGCCGCATCGGCCTTGGACTGGGCGCGGCTCATGCGCCGCCCTTTTCATCATCCTTCTTGCCGCCATGGCCCATGGGGCAGCGCGCGCC
>Ga0209792_1001418_pt1 | contig 11686 bp, 8 predicted proteins | sample EBPBio142005_DNA_FD_185860 | JGI IMG/M metagenome (GOLD analysis project Ga0209792, IMG submission 185860) | Wastewater treatment Type I Accumulibacter community from EBPR Bioreactor in Madison, WI, USA - Reactor 1_6/14/2005_ DNA (SPAdes)... | ecosystem: Engineered > Bioreactor > EBPR >...
CGGCTCGTAGCATTCGAGCATCGCCATCACCGTCGGCTCGCCATGCGCGATCTTCACGATGTGACCGGCCTTTGCGGTCTCGAAAAGGCAAGCGGCACGCGCAGGTTCGACCACGACGAATAGAGGTCGTCTATCGCCAAGGACCAGAGCGAGATGGCCCGCGACGGCGGCGGCGACGCCGCCAACCCCGGCCTGCACGAAGACATGCGTTGGCGGTTCGGCCAGCTGGCGCAGGGCTTCGTGGACGATCGCTGTATATCCTTGCATGACCAGCAAAGGGATGCGCTCGTAGCCCGGCCAGGAGGTATCGGACACGATCGTCCAGCCTTTCTCGTCGGCGACGCGCGCCGCTTCGATCACCGAGTCGTCGTAGGTGCCATCCACGCGAACCATCTCGGCGCCGAAGCGGGCGATTGCCGCGACGCGCTGGTCGCTGACACCGCCATGGACGAAGATCACCGAACGTGCGCCCACGAGCGCGGCGCCTTGCGCGACCGAACGGCCATGGTTGCCGTCGGTGGCGCAGGCAAAGGTCATGGTGGCCGCAATGGCTTTGACGGCTGCGTCATGCAGCTCGCCGACGTCGATCGTGCGTCCCAACCGGCGCGACGATTCTTCGAGGACCAGTCGGATGACGGCATAGGACCCGCCGAGCGCTTTGAAACTACCAAGGCCGAGGCGGTAGCCCTCATCCTTGATGTGGAGTGCGGCGAGGCCAAGTTCCGTCGCGAAGCCGGGCAGCGTTTGCAGTGGGGTTTCGGTGTGATTGTCCCGATAGCCGAGGAAGCGCTCGACTTCGCGGGCGGCCGCGATTCCCAGGGCGTCCGCGTCGACGGAAGCGAGCTGGGTTCGATAATCAGGATGGCGATTTTCGAGGAACATGACACTCCGCATAGGGCTGAACGGCCTAAGTCTATTGCTCGAAGCGCGAAAGAAGCGCTGTATTCCGACCGTCCGATTGCAAGTTTGGTTCGCCAGGAGCGGATATTGACCCGGCCACCCTCCAATGTCGCTTCGCTCGACCGCTTCGATCTCGCCATCATCGCCATTCTGCAGAAGAACAATACGACGTCGCAGCGCGTCATAGGCGAGGCGGTGAATCTGTCGGCGCCGGCCGTGCAGCGGCGCATCAAACGCCTGGAGGAGGCGGGCGTGATCCAGGCCCAGGTCGCGGTGATCGATCCGGCGATGGTTGGCCACCCCATCACCGTCTTTGTCGAGGTCGAGATGGAGAGCGAGCGCGCGGATCTCATTGATGCAGCGAAGCGTGAGTTCACCGCCGCGCCGGAAGTGCAGCAGTGCTACTACGTGACAGGCGAGGCCGACTTCATCCTCATCATGCTGGTGCCGACGATGGCAGCCTACGAGGCCGCCACACGGCGCCTGTTCTTCGGAAACAACAACGTCAAGCGGTTCCGGACCTTCGTTGCCATGGATCGCGTGAAGGTCGGGCTCACCGTTCCAATATCCGGCTGATGTTGGTCTCTATGTCGGCTGGCCCGTCACTCCGTACGGCCCAGCGTTTCGGACGGCCGCTCGCCGAAGCGCTTCTTATAGGCGGCCGCGAAGTTTCCGAAATTGTGGTAACCCCAGAACGTCGCAATCTCCGATACGGTCGTGTTGCCTTTGGCGTGCCGCAGTGCGTTACGCATTCCGATCAATCGACGCTCTCGGATGAACTCGCCGGGGGACATGCCGCGGAACTTGACGAACAAGGAATGGAGGTTGCGCACGCTCAGCCCGGCCTCGAGCGCGACTTCCTTGACCGACGGTGCTCGGACGGCATTCTCGATGACGAAGGCTTCGGCGGTCTTCAGCTTGAGGGGGATGGCCATGTACTGTCGGTCCGTATCGCGCAGCCTCGCCTGAGCCGCCAGCTCGCGACAGAAGATCAGATACAGATACTCATCCAGAAGAGGGCCGGTGACCTTTGCGTCGGCTCCAGACGAGGACAATGCGTGGTCGAGGGCATACGCAAGGTGTGTGCCCCATAGATTCGAAGGGCCGAAGACGACGAGGCCATGCTCAAGATACGGCTTGAGACCGTCTTGGCGGCCAGATTTGCTCCGGAGCGAAAAGCGCTGTGTAGGCGGTATCGGGATAAATACCGATAGGCCGGCGAAGTGACGCGAGAGTGAAAGCTTGAGTAACGGGCTCTTGTTGATCGCGAAGACGTAGTCGCCGGCCCGCGCCCGCGCGATGATCGCGTTGTTTACCGAATAGGTCCGTTCCCCTCGGCTCGTGTAGTGGACGCCCAGATACTCCGAGTCGAGCGTGAACTCGGCAACGCCGCGACCTTCGTAGGCGAAGTGGACAAACTTCACGCCGCCGGCCGTCAAGGCGCAGACCTCGCCTGCAAGGTCTGGAGTTTCATCCAGAGCCGACAGAATGCGAGGTTCACCGGGAACGCCCTCGACGATGGTTTGTCGCCCGTGCTGCGCCGTAGTGATGCGATGGACGAACGGCCCTTTGTCTCCGCCGTTGTTCCTGTCCCTGGTTGCCAGGATGAAGCGGTCGATCACCTGCTGCAGGTAGACCGTCATCGGCCGCAGGTTTCCCGCAGGAATTCGCAACGCTTGGTTACTGCCATCAGCCCACCCGGTAGCCCCTCCTTTACCTTTGCGCGAACATTCTGCACTGGCAACGCGATTGTGTTGAGCCTGCTGGACTACTGTCGGGCTGCTATTCGACGCTCCGCGCCCCCAGCGTCTCCGATGGAAGTTCGCCGAAGCGCTTCCTGTACGTGGCTGCGAAGTTTCCGAAATTCTGATAGTTCCACGCGATCGCGATTTCCGCCACGGTGGCGCCGTTCCTGGCGCTGCGCAGAGCGCTGCGGATCCCCGTCAGTCGCTGCTCGCGAATGAACTCGCTGGGCGAGGCGCCGCGAAACTTGACGAAAAGCGAATGGAGGCTGCGTACGCTCAGCCCGGCCACGGCCGATACATCTCCGACCGATGGGGCCTTTGCTGCATTCGCGATCACGAAGTTCTCGGCGATCTTCAGCTTGAGAGGAATGACCTTGTATTGTTGGTTCACGTCGCGGCTCTGCACTTGTGCCGCCAACTCCCGTGTACAAAGCAGATACAGAAATTCGTTCAGGACCAAATTGGGCGTACAGGCGCTGACGCCGGAGAAGACGTCTTCGAGAGCATGGTGGAGGACATAGGCAAGGTGCGCGCTCCACGAGCTCGACTGGCTGACGGCGATGAAGCCGTTCACCAGATACTGTTTGATGTGCTGGTCGGTCTCTGCTCGGACATCGATCGAGAAGCGCCGCTCGGTCGGTATCGGGACGGAGAGCAGAAGGGCGGAGTAGTTGTCCGATGCCGACAGCCGTATGAGAGGGCTCTCGCTGAACCGAAAAGTGTAATCGCCGGATCCCGCCGTTGCGATGACGGAATCCCCCAATGAGTAGGTGCTCTTGCCGTGGATGACATAGCGCACCGACAGATGATCAGGCTCGGGTTCCGTTTCGACTTCGAAAGGAGTTTCGGCTGCGAAGTAGGTAAGCCGAACACCACCCACCCTCAGGACAAAGGCTTCGCCTCTTGGCTGGATGGACGCTTCGCTGGTCAGGAGGGCCCGGATCAGGCTCGGCGCGTCGCCGACGGCGGTCGGAGCGCTGTTTGAGGCGCCAAGGACAAAATGGCGAAACCGGCCATTTGCGTCGGCGGCGCTCCTATCTCTTGCAGTCGAGACAAAGCGATCGATGGCCCGCAGCAGGATAGGCGTCGTCATCGTCTCCTACGTCGCGCCATTCGCCCGTCCGATCACGGCGGTGCGATCAATTGCTCGTAGCAGGAGGAGTGTCTTCATCGACTTGTTGCTTCCTTCCGGAGGATCGTACCGTTTCGGTTGCTGCCGTCGACTGGGGACAAGTCTATTCAGCAGTTTAAGTGCGATATGTCCGTCTGTGGAGCATTTTTTCTCAGCCGTTTGCTGATTTTGCCCGATCTAGGATTGCCGGGAGAGGACTCCGGGATGTCGCTGGCACATCGCGCACGACAAGAAAGCTGCCGAACGCGGACATTCCGATCCGATCACGGGCAGATGATGAAAAGAGGCAGCGCTACACCGGCCACAGCTGCTCCGTGACTGCGGCAGTCAACTTGGGAAGCGTCGGTCATCCCTGATCGACGCTGGCCCGCATTCAGCGGCGGCTTGTGTGGGGGGTATGTGTCGAGCGGTGTGGCGGGTGCGAGTAGCGGCGCCGTGAAGGCGATCGAGAGGCCGAGGGAACGGAGTGAAGGCGCCGGGTGCAAGGTGGGGCGATGATCCCTCTCTTTCCACCCATATCGAAGCCGACGCTGCATCCTAGTCAGACAGCAAGGGCAAGGCACATCCCGTCGTTGCCACCGGAGAATAGTTTATGAATGAAGCCAAGCCACGCAAACCCGAACAGGGGCAGGCGGTGGCAGCCGACGGTCGCCTGCGGCGAAGCGAGCGCACCAAGCACAAGATCATGTCGGCCTATCTGACTCTCGTCAGGCTCTATTTGCGTGAACCCTCGATGAGGGAAGTTGCTGAGGTTGCCGGCTGTGCTCTGCGGTCGGTTTATGAACGCATGTCCGACACGCACACGCTGCGGCTGGCGGCACTCGACCACGCGATCAACGGGACCCTGCGGAAGTTCGACGTCCAGCTGAGCGACCTCGGCCGTCAGCTCCGCCTGCAGGCGATCGTCAAATTCCAGGTCGAGGAGTACGAACAGTGGGGACCGTTGTGGCATTTTCTGATGCAGCACGGGCATTTGCCGGACGTTAAGGATCGCCTGGACCAGATACGTCACAGGGTCTTGGAGGATCGCATGATAGATCTCTATCAGAACGAGCTCGCCGGCAGCAGCGAAGCTGATCGCGCGAACTGGTTGCAGCTCCTGAGCGCAACGACCAGTTTGGAGGGCTGGCAGTATCTCCGCTACTTCGAGAATCTTCCGGTCGAGAAGGTTTGCGAACAATGGATCTGGTACGTCGATCGGATCCTTGCCGCGGCACTGTCTGGCACCGAGAAGGCTGACGCCACCATGGCCGTGCAGTGACGTGCCGCTTGCTCAGGGCAGGCTAGACGGACGTGCTATGCTTCATCGAATTGGGATGGAGCGCGCATGGGCAAGGAGTTCTGGAAGTCGGCATGTCCGCACGACTGCCCCAGCGGTTGTTCGCTCGAAGTCGAGCGCCTGTCGTCGACCCGGATCGGCCGCATTCGCGGCGCAGTTGCCAACAGCTACACTGACGGCGTCGTTTGCGCCAAGGTCGCGCGCTACGCCGAACGCGCCCATCATCCGGATCGCCTGAAGCAGCCTTTGCAACGGGTCGGAGAGAAAGGAGCGGGTGAGTTCCGTCCGATCTCCTGGGAAGCGGCCCTCGACGAAGTCGCCAACGCTTTCGTGCGCGCAACGCAGACTTACGGCAGCCAGTCGGTCTGGCCCTATCACTCCGGCGGTACGATGGGCGTCGTCCAGCGCTGGGGTATCGATCGCCTGCGCCACGCCTTTGGCTATTCCCGCCAACACAGCACCATCTGCATGACGCCCGCCGAAGCCGGGTGGCGTGCGGGCGTCGGCAAGCTCATGGGCCCCGATCCGCGCGAGATGGCGCAGTCCGACCTGATCGTGGTGTGGGGCGGCAATCCGGTCTCCACGCAGGTCAATGCGATGACGCACATTGCCAAGGCGCGCAAACAACGCGGTGCCAAGCTTGCGGTGATCGATGTCTATCGCACACCCACCGTCGAAGCGGCGGACATTGCCCTGGTGCTGCGCCCCGGCAGCGACGGTGCGCTGGCGCTGGCGATGATGCATGTCCTCCTTAAGGAAGGCTTCGCCGACCGCGATTATCTCGCGCGCTACACCGACTTCGGCGCCGATGTCGAAGCTCACCTTGCCGACAAGACGCCGGAATGGGCGGCCGACCTTACCGGGCTTTCGGTCGAGGAGATCGTCGACTTCGCGCGGCTCTACGGCCGTACCGAACGTTCCTTCCTGCGTCTCGGATTCGGCTTCACGCGCTCACGCAACGGGTCTTCGGCAATGCACGCGGTGAGCTGCCTGCCGGCGATCACCGGCGCCTGGAAGCATCCGGGTGGCGGCGCCTTCTTCATCAATTGGGACATCTGGAACCTCGACCTCAAGCTCGCCTGGGGCCTCGACCTCCTCAATCCCGCGACACGCGTGCTCGACCAGTCGCGCATCGGTCCGATCCTGTGCGGCGACCAGACGGCGCTCGCGGGCGGGCCGCCGGTGATGGCGATGCTGATGCAGAACGCCAACTCGGCGAATGTTGCGCCGGACAGCGCGACCGTGGCGAAGGGGTTGGGCCGCGAAGACCTGTTCCTGTGCGTGCACGAGCAGTTCATGACGGCGACGGCGAAGTACGCCGACATCCTGCTGCCGGCGGCGATGTTTCTCGAATACGACGACCTCTACCTGGCCTATGGCCAGACGCACATCACCGTCGGTCCGCGGGTATTGGATCGGTATGAAGAGTGCCGCACCAACCACGAACTGATCTGCCAACTGGCGAAGCGGCTGGGCGCCAACCATCCGAGCTTCGAGATGAGTGCCGTCGACATGCTCGATGCGACCTTGCGTGTGTCCGGCAGGGGCACCTGGGAAGAAGCGAAGGAACGCGGCTGGATCGACTGTGCCCAGAGCTTCGAGAGGGAGCATTTCCTCGACGGCTTCCCGTCGAACGATGGCCGCTTCCACTTCAAGCCGAACTGGGCGGCGGTCGGTCCCTATCACACGGGCATGACGGCGCTTCCCGTGCATCGCGAGAATGTCGAGCAGGCAACGGAGGAATTCCCGTTTCGGCTGATCGTGCCGCCAGCCCGGACCTTCCTCAACACGACCTTCACCGAGACACCGGGTTCGATCGCGCGCGAAGTCGAGCCGCGCGCCGTGATCCATCCCGACGATGCGGCGCGCCTCGGCGTCGTCGAAGGAACGCTCGTCAGGATCGGCAACGCGCGCGGCGAGGTGAGCCTGCGCGCGCGGCCATTGGAGACGGCCAAGCCCGGTGTCGTCGTGGTCGAAGGCAACTGGCCGAGCGACGCTTATCCGGGTCGCGTCGGCGTCAACGTCCTGATTGGCGCCGATCCCGTGCCGCCAAGCGGCGGCGCGGCATTCCATGATACCGCGATCTGGCTACGCGCCGCCTGAACCGCCGAGGTCGAAGCGGCGGGTGATGCCGATCGCCTGCAGGAAAGCCTCGTCGTGGCTGACGACGAGCAGCGCGCCATCGTAGGCGCGCAAGCCTGCTTCGACCGCTTCGATCGCATCGATGTCGAGATGGTTCGTCGGTTCGTCGAGGATCAGGAGAGGGGGAGGCGTGGCGCCACCCAGAACGCAGGCAAGCCCCGCGCGCAGCAACTGGCCACCACTCAAGCTGGAGACGGTTTGAAGCGCCGCATCGGCGCGGAACATGAAGCGGGCGAGGGCTGCTCGGCAGGTGTTTTCGTCGGCCGGCGGATTGAGGCGCTTGAAGTTGTCGCGAATCGACGCCGACGGATCGAGCAGGCTGACGCGCTGGTCGAGCAGGGCGACGCCGGTCGCGAGGCGTACCGTTCCCTCCCATGGTGTCAGCTGTCCGGTGATCAACGCCAGCAGCGTGGTCTTGCCGGAGCCATTAGGCCCCACGACGGCCACGCGCTCCGGGCCGGTGATTGCGAAGGAGAGGTTGCGGAAGATGGGTGGGCCCGGCTCGAAGCCGACGCTGGCATCGTCGATCCGGAGCACCATCTTGCTCGTCGGCAGGTTCGTCGACGGCAGAACGACGGACAGAGGCTGCAGGATTTCGATGCGCCGGCGAGCGGATGCCGTGTCTTCGAGGGCTTGCGCGCGCTGCCGCTGGGCGAGGCGGGCGGCTCCGCCGCTGGTATTCTCGCTGAGTTCCTTTCGCGCATTCAGGACGAGACGCGGTATGTCGCCTTTCTCCTTCTTGGCGCGGCCAGCGCGATCCCTGCGTGCCTGGCGTTCGACCTTCTCCTGCGTGCGCCGGGCGATCTCCTCGACGCGCTTCTCGGCATCGGCGAGGTCGTGTCGCGCAGCCTCAAGCTCGATTGCCTTGCGCTCGCGATAGTGACTCCAGTTGCCGCCATAGCGCGTGGCGCCCAGCGACGTCAGCTCGACGATGGCATCCAGCGTATCGAGGAGTTCGCGATCGTGACTGACCACGATGGCGCCCGACCGCCAGCTCGCCAGAAGGTCGACGACTACCCGTCGACCCTCCCTGTCGAGATTGTTGGTCGGTTCGTCCAGCAGGATGAAATCGGGTTCCGAGAAGACGAGAGCCGCCAGCCCGGCCCGTGTGCGCTGGCCGCCGGACAATGTCGTCAACGGAGTCTCCGATTGCACGTCCAGGCCGAGACGTCCGAGCGCCGCGGCCAGGCGGGCTTCCAGCGTCCAGTCGGCGGTCGCGAGTTCCTCGACGCCGGCATTTCCTTCCTCTGCGCGGCGCAGCAGGGCAAGGCTGTCGCGCACGCCGAACAGGTCGGCCACGGTTTCGTCTGGAGTTACCTGAACGGCCTGGCGCAGGACGCCCAAGGTGCCGTTCACGGAAACCTTGCCCGACTGAGGTGCGAGATCGCCGGATATCAGCTTGAGAAGCGTGGTCTTGCCCACGCCGTTTCGTCCGACCAATCCGGTACGGTCGGTTACGAAGCTGAGGTCGAGAGACGAGAAGAGCGGTCGGCCGTCAGGCGTGGACCAGGCAAGACCGGATAGGGTGATCGAAGCGGACATGAAGACGGATTTCCCCGAGGACGAAGCGAATGGGTGCTGCGGCTGTCGGGTTGAAATCCATCGGTGTACGCATCCTGTTGAAGTGAGTGGCGGATCGGAAAATAAGCTCGGCCTGCGCGATATTCAAGGCGTTTGCCTCGGGCCTCACTCCGGATAGAGAGGGGCCTTGCCTTGGTCTATTTCGTCGAGGAGTTCGATCAGCTTGGCGCCGCCTTCCATGAGATCGGCCTGGATCGCGCGCTTCACGGCGACGGGGTCGCGGGCAACGAGTCCATCGATCACGTTGAGGTGCTGGTGGCGCTCGCTGTAGGTCGGCACGGCGCGCGGATAGAGGATGTTGAGCAGCGGGCCGTTGCGCAGCCAGATGGTCTCGATCATGCCCAGCAGCTCCGGCAATCCGGCCGCACGGTAGATCGTGTTGTGGAAGTGCCAGTTTGCTTCGACGGCCTTGCGCCATTCGCCATCTCGTTCGGCGTCGGCGAGAGCCTGGTGGTGGAGCCTGAGCTCGGCGATCGCCGCATCGGTGATGCGTGTCGCCGCCTGCTCGGCGGCGAAGCCTTCGAGCAGCAGGCGGATGGCGCGCAGCTCCTGGTATTGCGCCGAAGTGAGCCGCGCCACCGCGATCGATCGCGCCGCCCGCATGTCCAGCACCCGCTCGCGGACGAGCTGCATCAGCGCCTCGCGGATCGGCGTCTCGGAGACGCCCATCGACTGCGCGAGCTGGCGGATCTTGAAGCGATGGCCCGGGCGGAAGCGGCCCTCCATCAGGGCCTGGCGCAGCTCCTGATAGACGCGGGCAGTAAGGTTGTCGCGGGCGACCGAGGCCATGTCGGCTTCCGGCTGGTGATAGTCGGTCGGGCGAGAGATCAGCGGCGTTTCCATCGGGCTTTCACGCGGTCCATGCGCACGACTTAGCGACTTTTGTACCGGGGTGCGAACTTCGCCGGTTGGGGAAGAATTGACGATTTGATATATCATATATTATATCGGAAAAGAAAATTTCATTTGGCAGGTCGGATGTCGTCCTCTCAGAACACGCTTCTTCCGAATTCGCGGGACAAATTGCTACGGGATCGCGCGGCCCGGGTGATCCCGGGCGGCATGTGGGGGCACATGAACGTCGCCCGCCTGCCCGACGGCTATCCCCAGTATTTCGAGAAGGCACAGGGCTGCAGGCTCTGGGACGTCGACGGCAACGAATACATCGACCTGATGTGCGGCTACGGCCCGATCGTGCTGGGCTACGGCGATCCCGACGTCGAAAAGGCGGTCGAGCGCCAGCGCGGCAAGGGCGAGCTGATGACCGGCCCGGCCGAGATCCAGGTCGAGCTGGCCGAGCTGCTGGTCGAGACGGTGGCCCATGCCGACTGGGCGGTGTTGGCCAAGAACGGCACCGATGCCATGACCGCCTGCGTCACCATCGCCCGCGCCGAGACGCGCAAGCGCAAGGTGCTGGTCGCCAAGGGCGCCTATCACGGCGCCGCGCCCTGGTGCACGCCGTCGGTTGCCGGCGTCACCACCGAGGACCGCGCCCACATCGCGCACTTTGAATACAACGACGTCGCCAGCCTCGAAGAGGCGGTCCACGCGGTGCGCGACGACCTTGCCGCCATCCTGGTCTCGGCCTTCCGCCACGACGTCCGCCGTGCCCAGGAGCTGCCGACGCCGGCCTTCGCCGCCGCCGTCCGCCGCCTCTGCGATCAGACCGGCGCCGCATTGATCCTCGACGACGTGCGCGCCGGCTTCCGCATCGACATGGGCGGTAGCTGGGAGCCGCTCGGCGTCAAGCCGGACCTCGCGGGCTGGAGCAAGGCAATCGCCAACGGCCATCCGCTGGCCGCCGTCACCGGCACCGACCGCTTCCGCGACGCTGCGCAGCAGGTCTATGTCACGGGCTCGTTCTGGTGCGGTGCCACCCCGATGGCCGCCGCCGTCGCCACGATCCGCAAGATGCGTGAGATCGACGCCATCGCCAAGATGCGCACCGTCGGCACGCGCCTGCGCGAGGGTCTCGATGCGCAGGCCAAGCAGTACGGCCTGCAGATCAGCCAGACCGGCCCGGTGCAGATGCCGCAGATCCTGTTCGCCAACGACCCCGACTTCGCGATGGGCAACCGCTTCGTGCTCGCCGCCCTGCAGCGCGGCGTCTACATGCACCCCTGGCACAACATGTTCCTGTCGGCCGCCCACACCGAGGCCGACATCGACCGCGTCCTGCAGGCCACCGACGGCGCGCTGAAGGCCGTGGCGGAGCAGACTTCGTGACGAATCAGCCGGCGCCGCGCCTCACCGATGTGACGGAGCTGAAGCGCATTGCGCAGGAGCTGCGCCGCCAGGTCGTTCGCCTCGTCGCACCGACGGGCCAGGGCTATGTGCAGCAGGGCCTGGGCGCGGCCGATCTGTTCACGGCGATGTTCTTCTCCGAGCTGCGGCTCGATCCCGCCGATCCGGCCTGGCCGGACCGCGACCGCTTCCTGCTTTCGACGGCCCATAACACGGCGATTTTCTACGCGACCTTGGCCGCGCGCGGTTGCCTGCCCGAGGCGATGCTCGCCGACTACTGCAAGGACGGCTCGCCGCTGGAGATCAACGCTTCCGAGCGCATCGGGCCGCTGATCGAGGCGACCTGTGGTTCGCTGGGGCAGGGCCTGTCGGTCGCCGTCGGCATGGCGATGGCGCTGCGCCACCAGAAGCGCGACGCCCGCGTCCACGTCATCCTGGGCGATGGCGAGATGCAGGAAGGGCAGGTATGGGAAGCCGCCCTCATGGCCGGCGCCCGAAAGCTCTCCAACCTCTGCCTGATCCTCGACTATAACCGCATGCAGGTCGGCGGCCATGTCGACAACGTGGTCGGCCTGGAGCCGGTCGCGGGCAAGTTCGAGAGCTTCGGCTTTCGCGTCGAGACCATCGACGGCAACGACATGGACGCCGTGGTCGGCGCCTTCG
>Ga0209792_1001420_pt1 | contig 11674 bp, 9 predicted proteins | sample EBPBio142005_DNA_FD_185860 | JGI IMG/M metagenome (GOLD analysis project Ga0209792, IMG submission 185860) | Wastewater treatment Type I Accumulibacter community from EBPR Bioreactor in Madison, WI, USA - Reactor 1_6/14/2005_ DNA (SPAdes)... | ecosystem: Engineered > Bioreactor > EBPR >...
CGCCTCGGCGCGCGACAGGTGACCACAGCGCCCCGAGCCGCCGTCGTCGCGGCGCGCGACGCCTAGTTCTCGCCGGCGATCAGCCCGCGCAGCCAGTCCCGCGCGTCGACGAAGGCGTCGTTGTCGTAGCGCTCGATGACGGTGATGGGCTGCTTGTCCGCGCGCGGGTAGCTGCCGAGGAAGACGACGCTGGGGCTGAAGCGCTTGAGACCGAGCAGGGCGTCGGCGACCCGCTCATCGAGGATGTGTCCGTCGAGATCGATGACGAAGCGGTAGCGTCCCAGGGCATCACCGATCGGGCGCGACTCGAGCAGGCTCATGTTGACGCCGCGGGTGGCGAACTGCTCGAGCATCTCGAGCAGGCGGCCGGCCGTGTCATCCGGCAGCTCGGCGATGATGGACGTCTTGTCGCTGCCCGTGGGCTGCGGCAGCTGCGCGGTGCGCGACACCAGCACGAACCGGGTGACGGCGTTCGGGTTGTCGCCGATGCCCTCGGCGAGCACGGTGAGGTCGTGGTGCGCGGTGATTCCCGGGGGTGCGACCGCGGCATCCGCGAGGTCGTTCTCCAGAAGGGATGCCGCGGCCGCGACGTTCGATGTGGCCGGAAGGTGCCCGTGGTCGGGCAGGTGCTCGTCGAGCCAGCGATGGGTCTGACCGTAAGCGACCGGATGCGCGTTGATGACCTTCACGTCGGCGAGGGTCATGCCCGGCCGGGCGACCAGCACGAAGTTGACGGGGACCAGGTACTCACCGATGATGCGCAGCCCGGGGAGGGTCGCGAGCGCGTCCTGCGCGACGCTGACGCCACCCTCGATCGAGTTCTCGATGGCGATCATCGCCGCGGTGCTGCGGCCCGAGATCACGTCGTCGAGCGCCTCGCCCACGTTGTTGACCGAGCGCCAGGACTTGCCCTGCGCCTCCGGCACCTGCTTGAGCGCGGCCTCCGTGAAAGTTCCGGCCGGCCCGAGGTAGGAGTAGGTCTCGTCAGGCATGGTCACCACTGTATCGCCGTGCCACTATCGACCCATGAACACTCGCGCGGGACAGCCAGCCCAGCCCACCGACCTCATCGATGTGCACGAACTCATCGCGGCTTACTTCGAGAAGGTCCCGGATGTCGCGATCCCCACGCAGCGCGTCGTCTTCGGCACCAGCGGCCACCGTGGCTCATCTCTCGACACGGCGTTCAACGACACCCACATCGCCGCCATCACGCAGGCGATCGTCGAGTACCGCACCGCGCAGGGCACCACCGGCCCGCTGTTCATCGGCAAGGACACTCACGGCCTCTCCCGCCCGGCGGAGACGACCGCGCTGGAGGTGCTCGTGGCCAACGGCGTGCGCGTGCTCGTCGACGAGTTCGACGACTGGGTGCCGACGCCGGCGCTGAGTCACGCGATCATCGCCCACAACGCCGCCGGGCACGACGGGCAGGCCGACGGCATCGTGATCACCCCCAGCCACAACCCGCCCCGCGATGGTGGTTTCAAGTACAACCCTCCCCACGGCGGGCCCGCCGACAGCGACGCGACGAGCTGGATCGCGAACCGTGCCAACGAGCTGATCGCGGGGGGCAACCGCGAGGTCAAGCGGGGCGAGGCATCCGGGGTCGAGACCTACGACTACCGCACCGCGTACGTCGCCGATCTCAAGAACATCATCGACATGGAGGCGATCGCCAAGGCCGGGCTGCACATCGGCGCCGATCCGCTGGGCGGCGCGAGCGTCAACTACTGGAAGGCGATCGCCGAGACCTACGGCCTCGACCTGACCGTCGTGAACCCCGAGGTCGACCCGCGCTGGGGCTTCATGACCCTGGACTGGGACGGCAAGATCCGCATGGACCCGTCATCCCCGTCGGCGATGGCCTCGGTGCTCGCCCACCGCCACGACTTCGACATCCTCACGGGCAACGACGCCGACGCCGACCGCCACGGGATCGTGACACCCGACGCCGGGCTCATGAACCCCAACCACTACCTGGCCGTGGCCATCCAGTACCTCTACACGCATCGGCCGCTGTGGCGATCGGATGCCGCGATCGGCAAGACCCTCGTCTCCAGCTCCATGATCGACCGGGTCGCGGCCCACCTCGGGCGGCGGCTCTGGGAGGTTCCCGTCGGTTTCAAGTGGTTCGTGCCCGGGCTCGTCGACGGCAGCGTCGGCTTCGGCGGCGAGGAGAGCGCGGGGGCGAGCTTCCTGCGCCTCGACGGCACGGCGTGGACCACCGACAAGGACGGCATCCTGCTCGCGCTGCTCGCCAGCGAGATCCTCGCCGTGACGGGCAGGACCCCGTCTCAGCTCTACGCCGGGCTGGTCGCGGAGTTCGGAGATCCGGCCTACGAGCGGGTGGATGCCGCGGCATCCCCCGAGCAGAAGGCTCGCCTCGGCAAGCTCAGCGGCGACGCCATCACGGCCACAGAACTGGCGGGCGACCCGATCACGGCGAAGCTCTCGGAGGCCCCGGGAAACGGCGCGGCCGTGGGCGGCGTCAAGGTCACGACCGAGTTCGCCTGGTTCGCGGCGCGGCCGAGCGGCACCGAGGACGTGTACAAGATCTATGCCGAATCGTTCCGCGGTCCCGAGCACCTGAAGCTGGTGCAAGCCGAAGCCAAGGCCATCGTGGATGCCGCGCTCGCGAGCTGACTACCCCGCGTAGTCGGGCGCCGGAGGCAGCCCGAAGAACTCCTCGAGCGTGGTGATGCCCGTGTTGTGCATCTCGGTCGCGAGCTCCACGCCGACATAACGCATGTGGTACGGCTCGTACTCGTAGCCGGTGATGTCGGTCTTGCCGTCCGGATACCGCACGATGAAACCGAAGCGGTAGGCGTTCGCGGCGAGCCATTGGGCGTGCGGGGTGTCACCCCAGCACGGCTCGAGCGCGCAGCCCTGGTCGGGCAGGGCGTTGATGTCGATGGCCAGACCGGTCTGGTGCTCACTGTGGCCCGGGCGTGCGCTGGTCAGGTCGGCACCCTCCTGACCGAGGCTGTCGACCCAGCCGGCGTACACGCTCTCCTGGGTGGAATAGCTGCGGTAGGCGCTCTGCGACTGCATCTCGAGGCCGGTCTCCGCGGTGAAGGCCGCGAACATCGCGACGACCGCGTCAGACACCTCCGGACGCAGGTACGGCTCGTACACGTAGGGCACCGGTACGAGCACGGTGTCGGGCGAGTAGTCGACCGGGTTGAGCGGACGAAGCTTGTTCACGACGACCCAGATGCTGGATGCATCGTCGATGGAGTACTGGCTCATGTCGAACGTGGGGGTCGGCGTCGGTGTGGGGGTCGGCGTCGGGGTCGGGCTGCTCTTGGTCGGCGTGGGGGTGGGCGTCGGGACATCCGCCCGAGGGGTCAGCACTATGACCGCTGCCACGATGGCGATGATGACGACGGCCGCAACGATGCTGGCCACGAGGATGGTTCGCCGACGTCGCACCGCCTTCGACGGGCGATTGCGCGGACGGAGTTCGGACACGACCTCGATCCTAATTCAGGGGGCCGGTGAAGACGTTTGCGCCAGCTCTGCGGAGGGTGTAACTTTGCACTCTCCGCAAAAATCTCCCACTGCATGAACCACCGTGAAGGAACCATGTCCAGCTCACTCTCCAAGGGCAAGCAGCAGGCTCAGGCGATCGCCGACGCCGGCGGGGTGATGACTCACCGCCAGATCCTCTTCGTCATTTTCGGTCTGATGGCGGGGATGTTCCTGTCGTCCCTCGACCAGACCATCGTCGGCACCTCGATGCGCACCATCGCCGACGACCTGGATGGGCTCAGTCTCCAGGCCTGGGTCACGACCGCCTACCTCATCACCTCCACCATCGCGACGCCGATCTACGGCAAGCTCAGCGACATCTTCGGCCGGCGCCCGCTGTTCATCATCGCCATCGTGATCTTCCTCGTCGGATCGCTGGCCGCGGGCTTCTCGACGTCCATGTACGAACTCGCGGTGTTCCGTGCGCTCCAGGGCCTCGGTGCCGGTGGCCTCATGGCGCTGCCGCTCGCGATCATGGGCGACATCCTCGCGCCGCGCGAACGAGCCAAGTACCAGGGCTACTTCCTCGCCGTCTTCGGCGTCTCGAGCCTCATCGGCCCGCTCGTCGGCGGCCTGTTCGCCGGCGCCGATCAGATCCTGTTCATCACGGGGTGGCGCTGGGTGTTCCTCGTCAATCTCCCGGTCGGCGTCGTCGCACTGGCGATGGTGCTGCGGTTCCTCCATATCCCGCACACCCGTCGCAAGGTGCGCATCGACTGGTGGGGTGCAGCCACCGTCGTGATCGCCCTCGTTCCGCTGCTCCTCGTGGCAGAGAAGGGTCGCGACTGGGGCTGGGACTCCTTCTACGCCATCACGTGCTACATCGTCGGTGCCTTGGGTATCGCCGCGTTCATCCTCAGCGAGAAGCTCATGGGTGACGACGCTCTCATCCCACTGAAGCTGTTCAAGCACCCGACGTTCTCGATGTCCACCGTGCTCGGTGTGCTCGTGGGCTTCGGCATGTTCGGCGCGATGATGACGATCCCGCTGTACCTCCAGCTCGTCAACGGTGCGACACCCACCGAGAGCGGGCTGCTCTCCCTGCCGATGATCCTCGGCCTGATGATCTCGTCGATCGCGAGCGGACAGATCATCGCCCGTACGGGTCGCTACCGCGTGTTCCCCACGCTGGGAACGGCGTTCATGGCGACGGGCTTCTTCTGGCTGACGTTCCTCACGGCCGACAAGCCGCTGATCTGGATCATGGTCGGGATGCTGCTGATCGGTCTCGGCCTCGGCCAGCTGATGCAGACCCTCACCATCGCCGCACAGAACTCCGTCGGCCCGCGGGACATCGGCGTCGCCACCAGCTCGTCGACGTTCTTCCGCCAGATCGGTGGAACGCTGGGAACGGCGATCCTGTTCTCGGTGCTCTTCACGCGCATCCCGCAGACCATCGCGGATGCCTTCGCCTCGACGAGCGTGAAGAACGGCATCGCGGAGGCCGTGGCCGACCCGAAGGTGCTCGCGGACCCCGCCAACAAGCAGATCCTCGAACTGTTCCAGCAGGCGCAGAACGGCGGCTCTGTGGGCAACGCCCTCGACGGTGACACCTCGTTCCTCAACGGGTCGGACCCGCGGCTCGCGGCGCCGTTCCTCGAGGGCTTCAACGATGCCGCTGTGACGGTCTACTGGGTGGCCCTCGGGGTCGTGCTCATCGCATTCGTGCTGAGCTTCTTCCTCAAGGCGGCCCCGCTGCGTGCCAAGTCGGCACTCCAGGAGAACGCCGACGCCGATGCCGCAGTCATCGCCCAGGAGGCGGCGGACCTCGCGGGCGCGATGGTCGCGCCCGACCTCGACACCACGCACGAGGCTCCCGACGAACCGGCCACCAAGGCTTCGAAGCGTCCGAAAGCCACCAGCTAGTCAACTTTTTTCGCGCACGTCCTCACGGCGTCCGACCCCCGGTTTTCCGCGGGAGTCGGGCGCCGTAAGCGTTTGCACGCCCGGTCATTCCGTGGGAGCGCTCTCAGCCAGTACTTGACAGGGCTCCGCACCCCTACCTAGTGTTGGCCGCGGTTCCGTGGGAGCGCTCCCAACCACCACGTGAGAGCGCTCCCAACCCGCCGGAACCGTGTTGAAACACCTCAACCACGCACACAAAGGAGTGACCGTGAGAACATCACGACGCACAATCGCCGCGACTATCGCCGGCGCAGCAACCCTGGCCCTCGTCGTTACCGGATGTTCGGCGGGAGGTGACACCAGCAACGAGAAGGTCACCCTGACCCTCGCCACGTTCAACGACTTCGGTTACACCGACGAGCTGCTCGCCGAGTTCACGGCCGAGACCGGCATCGAGGTCATCCACAACAAGGCGGCGACGTCGAACGACGCTCGCGCCAACTACTTCCAGAAGCTGGGCAACAGCGGCCTGGCCGACGTCGAAGCCGTCGAGATCGACTGGTTCACCGAGGCGATGCAGTACTCCGACCTCCTCGAGCCCGTCGCCGCGGACATCAAGGGCCGCTGGCTCGACTGGAAGGAAGCCGCCGCGACCGACGCCGCTGGCAACCTGATCGCCTACGGCACCGACATCGGCCCGCAGGGCATCTGCTACCGCTCCGACCTGTTCGCTGCGGCCGGTCTGCCCACCGACCGTGCCGAGGTCGCCACGCTGTTCGACGGTGACTGGGACAACTTCTTCACCATCGGCGCCCAGTACACGGCCGCCACCGGCAAGCCGTTCATCGACTCGGCCAACTCCGTGCTCCAGGGCATCGTGAACCAGTACGAGCTCGCATACGAGAACCCGGACGGCAGCATCATCGCCACCACCAACCCCGACATCGAGGCCGCGTACAAGGCCGTCGTCGAGAAGGCCATCCCGATCTCGGCCTACTCGGGTCAGTGGAGCGAGGACTGGTTCGCGTCCATGGCCAGCGGCGAGTTCGCTGCCATGCTGTGCCCGGGCTGGATGCTCGGTGTCATCTCGGGCAACGCGCCCGACATCAAGGGCTGGGACATCGCTGACGCGTTCCCGGGTGGCGGCGGCAACTGGGGCGGTTCGTACCTGACCGTTCCCAAGAACGGCGCCCATGTCAAGGAGGCCTCGGAGCTCGCTGCGTGGCTGACCTCCCCCGAGACCCAGCTCAAGGCGTTCGCCAACGCGGGCACCTTCCCGAGCCAGGTCGAGGCGCTGGCGAGCGATGAGCTCGCGGGTGCGACCAACGAGTACTTCAACAACGCCCCCACCGGTGAGATCCTCACGGACCGCGCCAACGCCATCACCGTGGCGACCTTCAAGGGCCCGAAGTACTTCCAGTTCCACGACGCACTGCAGAACGCAGTGACGCGCGTCTTCGATGGTCTCGAGGACGAGCAGACGAGCTGGAACAACTGGGTTACCGAGGTTTCGGCCTTCTAGTTCCCGCAGGGGGTGCGGGTCGCCAATGCGGCCCGCACCCCTCTTCGTTCCCAGTCCCTCGACGTGATCCGAAAGCACCCCATGAGCACCGCCTCCCTCAAGAGCCCGAAGTCGGTTCGGGTCATCTCGTTCTCGCACCGGATGAGCCGGTGGGACCTCAAGCTCTCGCCCTACCTGTACATCTCGCCGTTCTTCCTGATGTTCCTGGTCGTGGGGCTCTTCCCGATCATCTTCACCGCCGTGATCTCCTTCCAGGACTGGGATCTCGTGCGCGGCTCCGGCAAGTTCGTGGGCTTCGACCAGTACATCTGGATCCTCCAGCAGCCGCACTTCTGGACCGCCCTGCGCAACACCTTCAGCATCTTCCTGCTGTCGACGATCCCCCAGCTGGCGCTCGCGATCTTCATCGCCGCCATGCTCGACCGCAACATCCGCGCCAAGACCTTCTGGCGCATGGGCGTGCTCCTGCCATTCGTCGTCGCCCCGGTCGCCGTCGGCCTCATCTTCAACGTCGTCTTCGCCGACAACTTCGGCCTGATCAACGGCTTCCTCACCGACATCGGGCTGCCGGCCATCCAGTGGCATAAGGAACCCTTCTGGAGCCATGTCGCCATCGCCACGATGGTCAACTACCGCTGGACCGGCTACAACACCCTGATCCTGCTCGCCTCCATGCAGGCCGTGAATCGCGAGTACTACGAGGCGGCGACCGTCGATGGCGCCGGTCCGTTCCGCCAGTTCCTCTACATCACCCTGCCGTCGCTGCGCCCGACCCTGATCTTCGTGGTCATCACGGCGACCATCGGTGGCCTCCAGATCTTCGACGAGCCGCGGGTCTTCGACCAGTTCGGTCGAGGTGGGGCGGGTCAGCAGTGGCTCACGATCACCCTCTACCTCTACGACATCGGCTGGGGCCAGTGGAACTTCGGCCGGGCCGCCGCGATGGCCTGGATCCTGTTCGTGATCATCCTGCTCATCGGTCTGCTCAACCTCCTGATCACGCGCACCCTCGTGCGCGATGAGGGAAGCCGGATCGCCAAACCCAGCCGCCGCGCCCGGAAGGAGCTCTCACGATGAGCACGACCCCGCCCATCGCGATCGTCGAGGAGATCCCCAACGACCGTCAGCGCCGCCGCGGCGAGCGCACCACTCACATCAGGGGCAGCCGACCGGGCTTCATCGTCTATGCCGTGCTCACCGTGGTCTTCATCAGCGCGGCCTTCCCGCTCTGGTGGTCGTTCATCATCGGATCCGGGGATGCCTCGTCGCTGCGCGAGCGCCCCTGGTGGCCCGGAGGCAACTTCCTCGACAACGCGCTCGCGGTCGTCTCCAACCCGGCAGTCAACTTCTGGGCTGCGCTGTGGAACTCGATCTACTCGTCCTTCCTGATCGCGGCATCCGTCGTCATCACCTCCACCCTCGCGGGCTGGGCATTCGCGAAGCTGCGGTTCCTCGGCGGGCCGGCGCTGCTGGCGTTCGTCGTGGCAACCATGGCCGTGCCTCAGCAGCTCGGCGTCGTGCCGCTGTACATCCTGTTCTCCGACCTCGGCTGGACCGGCACGATCGGCGCGATCATCGTGCCCGCGCTCACGAGCGCCTTCGGTGTGTTCTGGATGACGCAGTACCTGCGCCAGGCCGTTCCCAATGAGCTCATCGAGGCGGCTCGGGTCGACGGAGCAAGCATGATCCGCACGTTCTGGACCGTCGGCGTGCCCGCAGCACGACCCGCCGCCGCGATGCTGTTCCTGTTCATCTTCGTGGGTGCCTGGAACAACTTCTTCTGGCCGTTCATCGTGCTCGACCGACAGAACCCGACCCTGCCCGTCGCGCTCTCACTGCTCCAGTCGAACTACTTCGTCGACTACTCGATCGTGCTCGCCGGCGTGGTGCTCGCCACGATTCCGCTGCTGCTGCTGTTCATCTTCGCGGGACGCCAGTTGGTCAGCGGTATCATGGCTGGCGCAGTCAAGGGGTAGCAGCCGTGACCTTACATCTCAGAGAGGACTCTGTCGGCATGCCCGCAGACGCTCATCGACCGTTCCCGCCGGCGTTCCTGTTCGGAGCCGCCACGGCGGCCTACCAGATCGAAGGGGCCGCCCACGAGGACGGCCGCACCGACTCGATCTGGGATGCCTTCTGCCGCGTGCCCGGCGCCGTGGTGGGCGGCGACAACGGCGATGTCGCGTGCGACCACTACCACCGGTATCGCGAGGACGTCGCCCTGATGGCCGACCTCGGGCTGCAGACCTACCGCTTCTCCACCGCGTGGGCACGGGTGCGGCCGGACGGCGGTGCCGTGAACGCCAAGGGACTGGACTTCTACTCGCGACTCGTCGACGAACTGCTCGCCAACGACATCAAGCCCTGGCTGACCCTGTATCACTGGGATCTTCCGCAGGCGCTCGAGGAGAAGGGGGGCTGGACCAACCGCGACACCGCCTACCTCTTCGCCGAGTACGCGGCGTCGGTGCACGATGTGCTCGGTGACCGTGTCACGGCCTGGACCACGCTCAACGAGCCCTGGTGCGCGTCGTTCCTGAGCTACATCGGGGGCGAGCACGCTCCTGGTCGGCAGGACCCCGCGGCCGGGCTCGCGGCATCCCACCACCTGCTCCTGGGCCACGGCCTCGCCGTGCGCGAGCTGCGCTCCCGCGATGCCGACCTCCAGCTGGGCATCACTCTCAACCTCAGCGTCGTCGACCCCGTGGATCCGGCCGACGAGGGCGATCTCGATGCCGCCCGCCGCATCGACGGCCAGTTCAATCGCTGGTTCCTCGACCCGATCTTCCGGGGGTCCTACCCCGCCGATGTGCTTCAGGATGTCGCCGGCCTCGGCTTCGAGTCGGTCGTCGAGCCCGGCGACCTCGAGATCATCTCCACGCCCATCGACGCCCTCGGTGTGAACTATTACCACGGTGAGGCCGTCAGCGGTCGGCCGGTGGCTCGCGAGGTCACGACTCAGGCTCCGTCGCCCCGCCCGAAGCGCTCACCGTTCCCGGCGGCCGAGGGCGTGCACTGGCACCCGCGCGACCTCCCGGTCACCGCGATGGACTGGGAGGTGCAGCCCGAGGGCCTCACCCGCCTGCTCATCCGGGTGCACGAGGAGTACACCGCGGCGGCCGGCGTGGCGCTGTCGGTCACGGAGAACGGCGCCGCCTACAACGACATCGTCGCGGCCGACGGCGCGATTCACGACGCGGATCGGGTCGCCTTCCTCGAGGCCCACCTCGCGGCCATCCTCGATGCGATCGACGCTGGGGTTCCCGTTCACGGGTACTTCTACTGGTCCCTGATGGACAACTTCGAGTGGGCCTGGGGGTACGACAAGCGGTTCGGAATCGTGCGGGTGGACTACGACACCCAGGCACGGACTCCGAAGGACAGCGCAATCGCTTACACCCGCATAATCACTGGGCGCGCGCTGCCCGATTCTGCTGGCTAGACTGCCCCCATGACGCTGCATTCACCCGGCCGCCGGGTGGCCCCCACCCTTGAGGCAGTGGCCGCGGAAGCGGGCGTGTCGAGGTCGACGGTGTCCCGGGTGGTCAACGGTTCGGACCACGTGCGCCCGGACGTCGTAACGGCCGTGACGGCGGCGATCGAGCGTCTGAACTACGTGCCGAACCGCGCCGCCCGGAGCCTCGCCAACCGGCAGACGATGGCCATCGCCCTCGTCGTTCCCGAAGACACCTCCCGCTTCTTCGGAGACCCGTTCTTCGCGGAGATCGTGCAGGGCATCACGCAGGGTCTAGAGAACAGCGACTACGTGCTCAATCTCCAGCTCGCGAGCCCGTCATCCCCCTCGGAGAAGACGATCCGCTACCTGCTCGGCGGTAACGTCGACGGCGCGATCGTGGTCTCGCACCACTCGGGCGACGACTTCTTCACGACACTGGATGCCACGCTGCCCGTGGTCTTCGGCGGTCGACCGTTTCACCCCGAGCAGCACCAGAACGCGTTCGTCGACGTGGACAACCGCGCCGGCGGCGCCCTCGGCACCCAGTACCTCATCGACCTCGGGCGGCGACGCATCGCGACCATTGCGGGTCCGGAGAACATGCAGGCACCGATCGATCGTCATCAGGGGTGGATCGACGCGGTCACCGACGCGGGCCTCGCCACCGATCTCGTCGTGCACGGCGACTTCACGCTGGCGAGTGGCGCCGCATCGATGCGGGAACTGCTCGACCGCTCCGGCGAGATCGACGGACTCTTCGTGGCGAGCGACCTGATGGCGACCGGCGCCATCTCGGTGCTGCGGGAGCGGGGCATCCGGGTTCCCGAGGACATCGCGGTGGTCGGCTTCGATGACAGCTCGGCGGCCACCAGCGGCGAGATCGGCATCACCACCGTGCACCAGCCGTCGCGCGAGATGGGGGTGGAGATGGCTCGCATGATGCTGGCGATGCTCCGGGGCGAGAACCCCGAGCGCGAGCGCGTCATGCCCACCCGCCTCGTCGTGCGCGACAGCGCCTGAGCCTCCCGGCTGGGTAGGCTGGTGAGCATGACCAGTGAGGTGATCCAGGACGTCTCGATGAACCGCTTCGAGCTGCTCCTCGACGGCGAACAGGTCGGGCTCTCCGACTACCGCATCCGCAACGACTCCATCGTGATCCTCCACACCGAGATCGATCCCGCCCACCGCGGGGAGGGCCTCGGCGACCTCCTCGCGCGCGGCACGCTCAACCTGATCCGCGCCGACACCGACTACCGGGTGGTGCCGCTGTGCCCGTTCACGAAGAAGTGGATCGATGAGCACGAGGACTACCAGGA
>Ga0209792_1001421_pt1 | contig 11669 bp, 23 predicted proteins | sample EBPBio142005_DNA_FD_185860 | JGI IMG/M metagenome (GOLD analysis project Ga0209792, IMG submission 185860) | Wastewater treatment Type I Accumulibacter community from EBPR Bioreactor in Madison, WI, USA - Reactor 1_6/14/2005_ DNA (SPAdes)... | ecosystem: Engineered > Bioreactor > EBPR >...
GGTTCTCCGAGCCCGACAAGAAAGCGCGCACGCGACGTCGATCGACGCGGAAGCCTGCGGCCAGCTCGGCCCCTGCGGCGGCTGACGATGCGCAGTCGGACCCGTCTACGGAGGGTTGATCGCGCGCACGGTTCCGGCCCCACGTTCCGCTCTGCGGCGTGGGGCTTTCGTGTGTCCCCGCGCTGCGGGGTTGCACTCCGCTCCCGATCCCGTCAAGGGCGCTTCGCGTCCCTTCGGGAGAGCCCTGCGGGCTCCCCTTGACCGGCTCTCCGCTGCGTGCAAGGCGGCAAGTGTTCCGAGAAAGCCGGCACCTCGGCGTACCGCCGAACTGCCTACTTTCATCGGACACACAACAAGGGAATGGGATCGAACGATGAGTGGACCCGTGAGTTTCGCAACGCTGACGACGACGCTGCCGACGTCGGACGAGGAGCGCGGCCGGCTGATGCGGAACGTGAGCGAGCGTGACCAGCAGCTCTACGATTACGGCCGCTCCGGCTACCGACTGGCGGCGTCCGTGATGGTGCCGGGGAGTGACGTCGTGACGGTGATCGACACGCTCACTCGTGAGGGTGAGTTGGGGGGCGATGGCCGATGACGCGATCCATTGCTGTGCAGGTCGCCCAGCGCATCCGGCGCGTGCTCGACACTCGGGGTCTGACCGTCGAGTGGCTGGCCGAAGCGACCGGGATCAAGCTGCGCACGCTCACCCGGCGACTGCACCTGACCAGGCCGTGCGGCCTCACCGTCGACGAGCTGAACGCGATAGCCGGCGCGCTCGATGTGGCTCCGGGCGTCCTACTCCACGATGACCAGGGCGGCGCTACCGCTGCGTCTGGGTGAGTTCCTGATCGGCCTTGCTCAGGGCGCGGGCCACGGTCGATTTGCCGACGCTGAGTACTCCGGCGATGTGGTCGAGGCTGCGGTTCTCGGCGCGCATCCGCTGCGCCTGTGCGATCTTCTCCGGCGTCATCTTCGACGGCCGGCCACCGACCCGACCCTGCGCCTTGGCGTGCGCGAGGCCGCGCAGTGTGTTGTCTCGAATTGTGTCGACGCGGAGCTGCGCGAACACGGCCACCATGCCGAACAGGGCGCGGCCCATCGGGGTTGTGGTGTCGATCATCGGCTCCGTGAGGCTCTTGATGTTCACGCCCCGGCGGTCGAGGTCGTGCAGCGTCTCGATGATGATCCGCTCCGACCCTCCGAGCCGGTCGAGGCGGCGCACCAGGAGGGTGTCGCCCTCGCGGAGGTAGTCGAGGCAGGCGAGCCACTGGGGACGGTCTGCAATGCGGCTCGACTCGCCGTGGTCAACGAATACTCGAGAAGCGCCGGCCGCGCGCAGCTCGGCCTCCTGAGCGGCGGGGTTCTGCTCCCGCTTCGACACTCGGGCGTAACCGACGACGTTCGTCACTTCTGAACCTGCTCCACGTCCTCGGCCGGTGCGCTGCGCGGCGCGCGAGCGATGCGGCGCATGCGCGGGATGACGAACGCGAGCCCGGCGAGCACGGCGACAGTGGCGATGATCCGGCCGGGGAGCCATGCGGTCCCGTCGATCCAGAGTGCGGCGATCCAGAGCACGACGGCGACCTCGCACAGGGCGAACGCCCAGAGGAGCCGGCGTGCGCCGCTGCTGGTTCGTGCGAAGCGATCGCGCGCGGTGAGCAAGGCGATCGCGCCGACGACGAACAGCACGACGCCGGCCCCGCCGACGAGGTTTGGGATGAGTAAGTCGAACATGGGATCTTCCTATCGGTCACGACTGACGTCGGGTCCGCGGTTGGCGCGGTAGCCGGCACTCGGCGGGCGGGCCTGTGTGCCCCGCTGCGGCGTCTGCTTGGTCGCCTCGGCCGCGGGCCGCGGGTAGGAGGCGCTGAGCGCTGAACGCACCTGAGCGGCCCGGTCAGGGCCGGCCTGGGGTGCCGTGCGCTCGACGGTCACCGCGGCGAACACCGGGACGAGGGATGCGGGCTCGGGAGCGTAGGCGAACATGTCGGGGCGGCTCATTGCCGATCCCCCGTTCCACTGCTCCGGGCTCACGCGGGCGAAGTCGAACCGGTACGGCGACTGCTCGGCCACGTGGACCATGAACACCTTCGACGTGCGGCCGTTGCCCTCGCGGAAGGGGTGCGCCTGGTTGACGTAGGCGAACACAGTCGAGGCCGTGGCGATGAAGTCGTTACGGCCGATCTTGGCCCAGTCGGTCGACGTCACGAGCTGGCGCGCGTCGGACAGATACCGATCGACCTCGCCCGTCTTGACCTCACCGAATCCGCGACCTGGCCCCTTCGACATTTCGACGGCGCGGTACTCCCCCGCCCACTCGTAGACGTCCTGGAACAGGTGCCCGTGGATCGCGCGTAGGTGAGCCCCGTCGAACGTGCGAGGTATCTCGACCTCGCCGTTACCGAGCTGCACGGCGCGCACGGTGGTGTCGGTGTACTCCATCCGAGACAGCACCCGCGCGTCGCGCTCGTCGTAGAGGTTGCGCAGCGTCCCGATCCCGGTCAGCGGGTCGATGGTGTCGGGGTAGAAGTACGACTCCCAGCTATCGAACTGGGATGCCACGTCAGCGGCCGGCGCCGACGACGCCGGCAGCGCGGCGAGCGGCAGCGTGGCCGCGTCGACGGTACTCCGCGAGGTCGATCGCTCCGCGGGTGTAGTCGGTCACGTTCTCGACGTCCTCGCGGGTCGGGGTGAACCCCTCGTGCCATCCGGCGGCGAGGGCCTGACGCACGCTGTCGCGCTGCGCTGCGTCGAGCTGCGCGAACAGCTCCGGCCACTCCTGCTCGACCGTGAATGCCTCAGCCACGATGGGCTCCCTTCGTCGTCCTACCAGTCTATCGGTTTTCCCGAAAACGGTCTATAAGAAGTTTCGGCACAAGAGGGTTTCGGGACGGAGTTTCGGGACGGCGTGTCGACGTCGCCGCGGTGCAGCTCGCGGCCGTGCCGGAATCGATCGTTTTCGGTCCCGTCACTCACTGCCGCGACGCTCGGCGCGCAGCTCGTCGACGAGGGCCTGGTGCATGGGGTGCAAGAAAAGCACGACAGAGCCTTGGTAGTAGCTATCTGCCCTAATCGCCTCGGTGAACCGGATCTCGAGCTCCGGCTGCTCGCGCAGCATCCGCCGCACCCGTTCTGCCACTCGCTCAGCCATAGACACTCCCCCCAGAGCCTCCCGGATCGTAGCTGGTTCGAGGCCCAGGCGGGGAGATTGGAGGCATCGCTATTGCCGCGAGCCTGCGATCGCGCGCGACGATGGAGCTAGGCGCCGGCGATCTGTTGGATGATCTGGATGGCCACGGCTACGACGAGGGCGTTGTAGAAGAAGCTCACAACGCTGTGCAGAAGAACCAGCCACCGCATGCCCACCGTGGTCACGGACGTATCCGAGGTCGCGAACGACGTTCCCACGGTGAACGCGAAGTAGAGGTAGTCGGCCAGGCCCGGCGTAGTGGTGCGCGGGAATTCGAGGCCCGGCTGCTGGGGGTCGCGGTGTTGCATGCTTTCGTAGATCTGCGCGAATCCGGTGTGCAGAAGGTGCCACGACAAGATGATGCCGACCGCCGCCACCACACCGGTGAAGGTGTAGCCGGCCCGGGTTCCGTCGATCGGCGCGCGGACGGTGATGGCCAGGAGCGCAGCGTTCACTCCGACGAGGCTTGCCACGAGCGGGAAGATCCACGACAGCGCGTCCAGCACTCCCGTCCGTGGGGGCACCTGTTGGCCGCGCACGCTGCGATACCAGGTCAGAGCGAGCCCTCCGAGGAGGTATCCGGCGGCGATCGCCTCCCAAACGATCAGCATCATGACATCCCCGGACGCCACGTATGCCAGCGCAGCCAGGGCGGTGAGGGCTTCTAGGGCTGTGACCAGGTAGTCGACGCCACGATTCCTGTCACGCGGCCGCTCTGCGTTCACGACGCCTCCCTCTCCCGATCACAGCATATTCCCAGTGCGATTACCTTCCGGATGGTAACTTGTCTGTATGCGCACTGATCCTCGTCCCGCGATCCTGGCGGCCGCCTTCACCCAGCTCGATGCAGGGCGGGCGGTGTCCCTGGATTCGGTGGCCCGGAATGTGGGGCTGACCAAGCCGGGGGTGATGTATCACTTCCCCACGAAGGAAGCGCTCATGCTCGCCCTGGTCGACTCCGTTCTAGACCGGTGGGAGGAGGCGCTCATCGCACGTCTGGGCATGCCTCCGGCTGAGGCGGGCGCGTCAGCGCGCATCGGCGCGTACCTCGACTGGTCGCTGTCCGGGGGGTTCGATGAGACCGACCTGGTGGCGATGAGCGATCCGAAGTTGCGGCGCTCGCTCACCCGACGCTGGGCCGAACGTCTCGCACCGTGGCTCATCGTGCCTGATGACGTGGACCCCGCCGAACGCACCCGACTGCTCGCAGCCCGCCTCCTCGCGGACGGTGGATGGCTTGCCGAGGCCGCCAGCTTCTACCCCCCAACCCCTGACGAGCGAGCCCAGCTCCGCGTCTTTGCCCACACCCTCTTGAAGGACTGACTATGAAGAAATGGCTTCTCCTTGCCGGCGCGATTATCAGCGAAGTCGCCGGCTCTCTCTCCCTCCAAGCCGCGCAGGACCACCCGGCTTGGTTCATCCTCGTCGGCGTCGGCTACGTCGGCGCGTTCACCCTTCTCGCGCTCGTCCTGCGCGAAGGGATGGCCCTCGGGGTCGCCTACGGAATCTGGGGCGCGATGGGCGTGGCGTTGACCGCGCTGCTGGCCGCACTCCTGTTCGGACAGCCCCTCACTGGGGTCATGCTCCTCGGCCTGGCGCTGATCATCGGCGGTGTCCTCACCGTCGAGCTCGGATCACAAGCGGCACAGCGCAAGAAGGAGGCGAGCATCTGATGGTCTGGCTCTTCCTCATCCTCGCCATCGTCCTCGAAGTCGGCGCCGCGCTCTCCCTGCGCCTCGCGACCGGCGGGCGCAAGCTGTTCTACATCGCCGTCGTCGTGGGCTACCTCGGAGCGTTCTTCTTCCTCACCCAAGTCCTCGCCCTTGGCCTCGGTATCGGTGTCGCCTACGGCATCTGGGCCGCCTCCGGCGTTGCTCTCACCGCGGTGGCCAGCAAGTTCTTGTTCAAAGAACCCTTCACCTGGGTCATGGCGCTCGGCATCGCACTGATCATCGGGGGCGTCCTCCTCGTCGAACTCGGCGCCGCCCACTAACCCACCGGGCCGCGGCTATGAATACCGAGCGAACCATCGCGACGATTCGCCGCGTCCTTATCGACAACCCCGCCGCCGACGTGAAATTCGTGGACGCGATCGCCGCCGACAGTCACTTTGTGAGCACAAACGGCCGCGTCCTGGTCCTGTTCGTCAACCCCGAGCATCGGGAACGGATCGACGAGCTGCGCCAGGCTTCACGCTCTCCTGAGTCGGCGGCGGGGCCAGGGAGCACCGCCGGTGTGTCGGAGCATCCGAAGGAGCCCCTATGAACACCCCCCGACTTCGGTCACGACACCCCGCAGACAACAACCGGCGACGTCAGCCGGAAAGATCTCCCGCGTGGGGACTTCCCCCGCACCCGTTCCGGTATGCCCTCGTCGCGACCCTCGGAGTGGGTGTGGGGACAGCGATCCTCGGCGGCATCGGTGCGCTTGGCACGGTGCTGGTCTACCTCGGGATCGCGTTCTTCCTCGCCATCGCCGTCGAACCGCTCCTGCAAACCGCGCTTCGGCGCGGGGTGCCACGGTGGATCGCCGTCGTCGCTCTCGCGCTGATCCTGCTCCTGTCCGCCGCGTTCGTCGGAACCGTGATCGTTCCCGCCGTGTCCGCCCAGCTGGCAACCCTGGCCGAAGACGCGATCGCGTTCGTCACCGCCATCCCCAACCAGGACTGGTTCACCTGGCTAGCCGGCGTCCTCGGCGGATCACTCGACCTGGAAAACCTCACCCACAGCGCCCTGGCGTTCCTCTCCGACCCCACCCAGCTACTGAACGTGACCGGCGGCCTGTTGCAGATCGGCACCGGCATCATCGACGCCGTCACCGGCGTGATCATCGTCACCGTGCTCACGGTGTACTTCGCGATCACCATGCCCGCCATCAAGGCCAAGGCCTACCAGCTCATCGCCTACCGGCAACGCGCCCGCGTCCAAGACCTCGCCGAAGACATCCTCGGCTCAGTCGGCCGATTCGTCGGCGGTCAGATCATCCTCGCCATCCTGAACGCGATCGTCACCTTCATCGTCACCACGGCCGCCGGAAGCCCCGCCCCGGCCCTCCTCGCCCTCATCGCGTTCGTCGGCGCCCTGATACCCGTCGTCGGTCCCGTCATCGGCGCCTCCATCGCCGCCCTGATCACCCTCGACACCGGACTCATCCCCGCCATCATCGTCGCCGCGATCCTGTTCGCCTACCTCCAAGTAGAGGCCTACATCCTCACCCCCCGAGTCATGGCACGAGCGGTAGCCATGCCCGGAGCACTCGTCATCGTCGCCGCGCTCGGCGGTGCCGCCCTCGGAGGCATCCTCGGTGCCCTCGTCGCCGTCCCCATCGCCGCGGCCGGAGTCACGATCATCAACCGAGTCGTCATCCCCCACCAACAGCAACAACGATGAGGACCGACTCGTCACGATCGTTCTGAACCCGCGCTTCGGCGTTCTGAGTCGAACACATGTTCGAATCGCGGTAGTCTCATCCTGGCCGGGGAGGAGTCGGCCATCGGGAGCAACAAGCGCTATGCGGACCACTACGACCGTCTGATGGGTGAACGCATCTTGGAACAGACGGTGGTGAGCGCTGGCCCGTTGCAGTCGCTCACGCCGGAGGAGCTGCGCCTGGATTCAGAGCCGGTGACGATCGACCCTCGACCTAAGCCGGTGCGAGTCTGGGTGCGGTTCGGGTTGAAACCTGCGCTCGTCGACGCGGTAGCGGTGCGCTGGACGGCGAATGCTGTCGGGGTGGTGTTCTCGATCCGCGAGACGGAGTACCGCGCCTGGGTCTGGGCGTCAGCGGTGACCCCTGTGCAGCGCCCGTCATAAGCGTCACGCTGCCGCTACTCACACGGGCGGCAGGGCGGCGTTAAGAACCTCACCGATCCGGTTCCGTTCGGGAGCGTCGACCGTGGGGCCGTACACGTCGAACTTGACGTGATCGTAGACCTCGTGCACCAGGTCGTAGACGAGTTGCGCCCGCTGTTCCTCTGTGAGGTTCGCGCGCTGTAGCGCGGGGCGAATCGAGCGAACGATTCCCTTGATTTCGGCGTCGGTCATGGCCTTCTCCTATCTGGTTGCACGGACTTCGCAATCGGATTCGTCGGTGCCGATAAACACGTCCTCGATCGACACGTCCCAGCTCTGGTAACGGCCTGAGTCGCGCAGCTCGTCCTCCAAGTTCTCGAGGAACATTGTCGTGGCGGAACCAACGTGCGGCAGGAACGGGCCGTAGTAGCGCGTCAGCTCGACGCCTTCGGTGTCGACGGTCGACGCCGTGACGATCACGGCCGTTGCGGTGCGAGAAACCATGTCACTCCCCCATCGGTCGGCCGACGGTGAGCACGCCCGGGCCGACCGGCTCGAACGGCTCCCCGCCGTTGTACTGGGCTTCCAGGCGCTCGACCTTCTCCATGATCGCCTCGTTGGCGAACTTCGACAGGTTCGTCATGCCGACGTTGCGCATGTAGGCGACGATCGCGCCGCGCATGCGGGCGGAGTCGTCGGGGTGCTGGTAGATCGTGATCTTGGGGGGCTTGCCGGGCTTCTCCCCCTTCTCAGCGGCGCTCAGCGGCTCTGTGGCGGCCTTGGCCGCCGGGGCGGTCGCAGTGGAGGCGGGAGCCGCTGCGGGAGCCTCCTGGGCGGCCTCCGGGGCCGTGGGGTGATCGAACGGGCTCGCGCTCGACAGGCTCGACTTACGGGGGGCGGGACGGTTCATGAGGGATCTCCTTCGATAGCTGCCAGGTGCTCGGCGTAGATCGCTCCGAGCGCGGTTGCCTCGGCACTCCCCCACTCGTCGAGGCCACGCGCGGCCTCGGTGGCGTCTGCGATCACAACGCGCTTGGGGATGGGACGACCGATCAGGCGCAGCCCGCGGCCCTCGGCGGCCGCGCGGAGCTCGTCGAGCCAGGCGGCCCCGCCGACGGTGCGCTCCTCGTGCTGATTCACGATGATTCCGGCGACACTCAGTCCGGGGTTGTAGTACCGCTGGACGTTGCCGATCGTGTCGAGGAGCTGCCCGAGTCCGTCAAGGCTCCACTTCTTCGTGTGGGTGACGATCACAGCTCCGTCGGCGGCCGTGAGGGCGTTGATCGTGAGCTGGTCGAGGGACGGTGCGGAGTCGATCAGGATCAGGTCGTAGTCCTCGATCACCTGGGCCAGCGCCTCGCGCAGCCGAACCTCTCGGCCGGCGCCGGCTATGACGAGTTCATCGCGGACGTTCCCGAGCGTGGCCCCGGACGTCGGCACGACGTCGAGGCCGGGCCAGAGTCCGGGCACGATGACGTCGCGCATGGTGTCGTCAGCGCGGGTGCTCAGGACGTCGGCTAGGCCCGCCTGCTCGGCGTCGACCTCCTCGGCGGTGATGTTGCTCGTGAGGTTGCCCTGCGGGTCGTTGTCGACGGCCAGCACGCGGCGACCGGCGAGCACCGCGGCGCGGGCGAGCTGGAACGTCGTCGTGCTCTTGCCGACGCCGCCCTTCTGGTTGCAGAGGGCGAGGATTCGAGCGGTCATAAGAAAATACCTCCGTTGACGGGAACAACTCTAATACAGCTAATGCCGGTGATGCGGGATGCTCAAAAGGGCGGCCAGAAGTCGCCGGGGAAGCTGATGGGCTGTAGGAGCCACAGGATCGCGCAGCCGACGCCCAAGATTGCGGCGATTCCCCACATGCAGAACTCGTTCTTGCTCATGCTCGTGCCTCTCCTTCGATGACAGGGGACGGGAGGGGCAGCCTCGGCCGCCCCTCCCCTAGTCCGGTCAGAACGGGGTGTCGTCGCCCTGGTCGGATGCGGGCTTGCCGACGACGCGCACGCTCTGCCCGCGCAGGCTCACCGCGACCTCATCGGCTCGGACCTCGTGCTGCAAGCGGGTGCCCTGCTCGCCCTTGTACTCGGTGACGCGGTAGCGGCCCGAGAACGTCACGCGGACGTTGCCCGACTGCTCCGCGACCTCGACGAGGTTCACGGCCTGGTTGCCACTCACAGCGACGTCGTAGGCCACGGTGGGGCCGTCGGTGTAGCTGTTGTCCTCCTGGCGGATGCGGTCGCTGACGAGGACGCGGGCGTAGGTGTACGGGCCGCTATCCCCCTCGCGGAGGGTGGGCGTCGCGGCCAAGTTGCCGGTGCGGGTGATGTAGCTCATGGGTTCTTCTCCTTCGGTCGGTATTACAGGTGTTGCCGCTAATAGTGTTATTCTGCCGGATCGAATGTCTCGCGCTCAACCTCCAATCTGCGGCCGTCCATCTGCGACGGGTACAGCACCAGCTCGATAGGGCTCGTGGGGTCGGGGTTCTGCAAGCGGACGCCCTCCACGGGCGAACCGGCGGTGATCGTCCCCAGCTCGGAGACGACCCGGCGGGGCGGGTTGTAGGGGCGGCCGTCCCAGCTCTTGATCCGGTCACCGAATCGCAGATCGGCAAGCCGGGTAACGGTGATGGTCTGAGTGGTCATGCTGTCCTCCTCGGTAATAACTCTATTGTAGTAAACGACTCTATTAGCGTCAGCCTTCTCGGCTTCTCCGCGCAGCAGCTCAGCCACCTTCTGGGCCAGCAGCCAACGGCGATCGGCGGCCGCGCGATCCTCGGCGGTGTAGTCGCCATAGCTCGCCTGGTGCTCGAAGTCCTCGCGGCCTCGGCGGGCCATGTCCAGCAGCTCGTCGATCCCGGCGCACAGCTCGGCGTCGACCGGGACGACGCGCCCGCCGCCGTCGACGACCAGGCTCAGGGGCTCGGCCATGCCTGCGACGTGCATCGCGTAGCCGTCGCCCTCGCGCTCGACGTAGGCCGTCAGCACGGTTGCCGATTCGTCGTTGTCGAAGTCGACCCGGCCGTAGCTGTCGGGGTCATCCCCGAGCGGCCAGAGCTGCGGCTCTAGGCGGGTGCTTCGGTCATACGGGGTCAGCTTGCGAGCGTTCATGGTTCCTCCTTGGGTAGGTATTACCAGTATAAGCGGTAATAGAGTTATTTACTACGGGTGTCAGGCAGCAAAGTGAGCGGCTACCCGCTCGATGTGGTCGGGTCGGAGGTCGCACCAGTGATCGTCATCGTCGACGACGACGACGGGGGCCACGGTGTAGCCCAGCTCCTCGGTGACGTACTCGCGCGCGTCGGGGTTCTCGGTGATGTTCACCTCGACGTAGGGGACGCCCTTGCTGTCGAGCATCATCTTCGTCATGCGGCACTTCCCACACTGCGGGCCGGTCGTGTAGACGGTTAGCGCTTCCATTTGGTAATCCTCCCACCCCTCGTTTTTTTGCCGTGAAGGCGAATTCATTCGCCGCTAGGGAGGGCGGCCGGAGTGCTAGTGACCGTGGAATACCGGACTGAGCGCAGCGAGGGAGGATATGCCGCGAAAGCACTAGCGCGCAGGTTGGCCGACCGTACGCTGCCGAAGGCTTCACGGCAAAAGAACGGGCCGACAGGCCCCTGCAGTCGGCCGGCTCCGTCCGGCCGTCCGTTAGCCGGCGGCGGCTCCGTCCGCTGCCGGCCGCTCTGGCCGCTCCTCGCGCCGCGGGCTCGCCACGCTCCAACAGGGGCGGCGGGGGAGTGGGAGCGTTGCCCCGTACTCCGATTTCTGTTGGAGCGTGCGAGCGCGTCGGACCGGTATTGGAGTTATTGCCGGTGTTCGGGGTAGAGCTGGGTGATTCGCGCGGCGACGTTGCACACGTCGTCGGGGGTTACTTCGTCGAGGAGGATCGTTCGGGTTCCGCCGTCGAGGTCGATCCACCACACCGGGCGCACGGTGTCGGTGTCGATCCCGGCACGGTGGGCGGCGAGGTCTGATGACGGGTCGACGGGGCCGAAGTAGAGCTGAGGGGCCCAGCTATCCGCGCCCATGTCGGTGTAGAGCGACGTCGGGAACGGGAGGAGCTGCGCCAGCTCGTCGAGGAGCTGCGCGACGTCGGTTTCTGTGAGGGTGTGCATGCGGGTTCTCCTGTCTGGTGGGGTGGTCAGTCGGCGGCGAGGTCGTAGCCGCCGAAGGGGGATCGGGCTTCGACGTGTCGGCCGCCGTGTGGGCCTCGGATGGTGCGGACGGGGGAGCCGGAGCGCTGCCACTCGGCGGGGTAGTTGGCCGCGCACCACTTGGCGGCGGCGGCTCGCGCCTTCTTCTCGTCGGTGGCCGCTGCGGCGGGACGGGGCATGATCGGCAGTGATCGCCAGCCGGGCAGGGCGTGGTCGTGCCACGCCTCTACGGCGTCGTTCTCGCGCTCGGTGATGACGTGCCAGGCGCAGCCGGGGCACACGGCCTGATAGCGGCCGCCGCCGGGGAGCGGGTCGGCGCTGTGGTCGTGGTCGGCCTCTTTGCACCAGGCGTCGGCGTAGAACATGTGCAGCTCGTGGCCGTCGTCGGTCGCGGCGCGCTCGCCCTGGTTGTAGCTGTTGCGGTGCCACATGTGGGAGCGGGGGATGCATCCGAAGCCGCCGAACTCGGCGCGGTAGCGGTCGAATGCTGCATCCAGCTCGGCGGGGCTGTAGTAGCTGGTCGTGTAGGCCA
>Ga0209792_1001422_pt1 | contig 11665 bp, 9 predicted proteins | sample EBPBio142005_DNA_FD_185860 | JGI IMG/M metagenome (GOLD analysis project Ga0209792, IMG submission 185860) | Wastewater treatment Type I Accumulibacter community from EBPR Bioreactor in Madison, WI, USA - Reactor 1_6/14/2005_ DNA (SPAdes)... | ecosystem: Engineered > Bioreactor > EBPR >...
GAGTGGGTGTCGGTGTGGGGTCACTCGACGCCGGTGCTGCTCGGCGACTGGGTGCAGGTGTCGACGACGGGAACTGTCACGGTTCCGATCTCGTCCAGCATGCCGACCGGAGCTCACCAGCTGGTCGCTCAGGATGCGGAGGGCGAGGTCATCGGATGGACGCCCATCCAGATCGCTGCAGGACCGCAGAGCGGACTGGCGAGCACGGGTTCACCGATCGCCAGCCTGATCGCACCGTTCGCGGTGACGCTGCTGCTGATGGCAGCGGGTGTCGTGCTGGTGACGCGTCGGCGTAAGGCGTAGGCAGTCGCAGCGGCGAAGGCCAGAAATGGCCTTCGCTGCCTAGCGCGCGGCGACCCGAGACGGGTCGCCGAATAGGCCGGAGGAAGCCGAGAAATCGCCTTCCTCTCTGCGGCCTATTCCCACTCGATAGTCCCCGGCGGCTTCGACGTGACGTCGAGCACGACACGGTTGACGCCCGGCACCTCATTGGTGATGCGGTTGGAGATCTTCGCGAGCACCTCGTAGGGCACGCGGGTCCAGTCGGCGGTCATCGCGTCCTCGGATGAGACGGGCCGCAGCACGATGGGGTGGCCGTAGGTGCGTCCGTCACCCTGAACGCCCACGGAGCGCACGTCGGCCAGGAGCACGACGGGGCACTGCCAGATCGCGGCATCCTGCCCTGCGGCCGTCAGCTCGGCGCGAACGATCGCGTCCGCAGCACGCAGCAGCTCGAGGCGGTCCCGGGTGACCTCGCCGACGATGCGGATGCCCAGGCCCGGGCCGGGGAACGGCTGCCGCGCAACGATCGCCTCCGGCAGGCCCAACTCACGCCCGATGGCTCGCACCTCGTCCTTGAACAGCGTGCGCAGCGGCTCCACGAGCTCGAACTGCAGGTCCTCGGGCAGACCGCCCACATTGTGGTGGCTCTTGATGTTCGCGGTTCCCGTGCCCCCGCCAGACTCGACGACGTCGGGGTAGAGCGTGCCCTGCACGAGGAACTTGATCGGCTCGCCGTCCGACTCGGCCTCGGCGACCAGGGCCGCGGCGGCTGCCTCGAACGAACGGATGAACTCGCGCCCGATGATCTTGCGCTTGGTCTCCGGATCGGTGACGCCGGCGAGCTCCGTGAGGAACTGGTCGACGGCATCCACCGTGACAAGACGCACGCCCGTGGATGCGACGTAGTCCTCCTCGACCTGACGGCGCTCGTCCTGGCGCAGCAGGCCGTGGTCGACGAAGATGCACGTGAGCTGGTCACCGACCGCCTTGTGCACGATCGCCGCAGCGACTGCCGAGTCGACGCCACCCGACAGCCCGCAGATGACCTTGGCGGTGCCGACCTGTGCGCGGATGCGCGCCACCTGCTCGGCGATGACATTGCCGCTGTTCCAGTCGGCGGGGATGCCTGCTGCGGTGTGCAGGAAGTTCTCGAGCACCCGCTGCCCGAACTCGGAGTGCTTGACCTCGGGATGCCACTGCACGCCGTACAGGCGGCGCTCATCCGATGCGAACGCCGCAACGGGCGTCGACTCGCTCGACGCGAGCACCTCGAAGCCCTCGGGCGCACGGGACACCGAGTCGCCGTGACTCATCCAGACGGTCTGTGCGTCAGGCTGGCCGGCCAGCAGCGCTCCGCCGCCACCCGTCACCGTCATGTCCGTGGCACCGTACTCGCGCAGGCCGGTGTTGGCGACCTCGCCACCGAGCTGACGGGCCATCACCTGGAAGCCGTAGCAGATGCCGAGCACCGGAACGCCGAGCTCGAGGATGCCCGGGTCGAGGTCGGGCGACCCCGGCTCGTACACGCTCGACGGGCCGCCGCTGAGCACGATGCCGGACGGATTCCTGGCGGCGACCTCGGCCGCCGAGATGGTGTGCGGAACGATCTCACTGTAGACGTGCGCCTCCCGCACCCGGCGGGCGATCAGCTGCGCGTACTGCGCGCCGAAGTCGACGACGAGTACGGGGCGCGCCTCCGTGTCGGTCATGCGGCCGCCTTGCTGATCGACGCGATCGCGGCCTCCGCCTGCCGCGGAACCTGCCGCTCGAGGAAGAACGAGAGCAGCGGGATGATGCCGCCGAGCGCGATGAACAGGAACCGCGCGAACGACCAGCGGATGTAGCGCCACAGCAGGAAGTCGCAGGCCAGATAGAGCACGTACAGCCAGCCGTGCACGATGAGGATGACCGTGGAGAGGTTGATTCCCGCGATCAACTCCTTGGGGGTGAGGGCGAGGAATCCGTACGGGCCGAGCAACTCGATATCGACACCGAAGCCGTAGCGCAGCACCATCATGAGCACGAGGAGCAGCAGGAAGGATCCGGTGATGATCGAGGAGACCTTGTAGACGGAGACCGTGCGCCGGATGCGGGGGATGTCATCTGGCCGGGGTCCGAGGGGCATGCCCCCATTCTACCGGGGGCCGTACCGGGTGCTGGCGGCTCGGGTGTACCGCCAAGCACCCGGTCGGGGATCAGCAGCGCTCCAGGCGCTCCACGGCCGCGCTGAGCACCGAGGTGCCGCCGAGGATCAGCACGTGCGCCGCGCCGCGATTCTCGATGGACTGGAGCACGCTCGCGGGAATGCACTCGGCGGTGGACACATACAGCGGCGCTCCCGCGACACCCGCGAGTGCGGCACCGGTGAGCGCATCGGCGAAGCCGAGGCCGGTCGCGATGAACACCGAGTCGGTCGTGCCGAACTCGTCTTCGTTGATCGCAACCGCCGTGTCATAGCGGTTGGCACCGGCGTTGCGAGTGACGGCGAAGAGACCGCCGAGCTGATCCTCGATGCCATCACTGACGACACCGAGGCCACCGGCGATCTTCACGTCGGTGGTACCGAGGGCGTCGAGGAGGTCGAGGGTCGCGTCATCCACGGTTGCATCAGTACCGGGCACGAGCACGACGGGACCATCGAAGTGCGCAGCCGCCGGTCCGGCGGAGAGCGCGTCCGGGAAGTCGGAGCCCGCCGCCACGTAGGCGGTCGACGCGGACGTCCAGGTGGCCTCCGCGATCGCGCGTGACGTGGCGTAACGATCATCCCCGGCCACCCGGGTCACGGTCGGGTGGAAGGAGAGCGCCTGCAGCTGGGTCACCACCGAGGGCGTGACCACGCCCTCGCCGCCGACCACGATGATCTCGCCGGGTGCGAGACGCTCCAGCTCGGTCACCACGTTGCCGGGCACCACGTCCGGAGAGGTCAGCAGCAGCGGCGCGCTGTCGTGAGCCGCAGCGGGTGCCGCACTCAGCGCATCGGCGAAGCCGAGACCGGTAGCCACGTACACGGTGTCGGGCTCACCGTCGGCGAATCCGAACTGCGAGATCTCGATGGCCGTCTCGTATCGGTCGCCGCCCGCCAGACGCTGCACGTCCGAGGGCGACTCGGTCTCGAGTTCGGCCCCGACGAGAGCGGTCTCAGCAGAGGTGGTGGACTGGGTCGCGAAGTCGGCCTTCGTGCCGGTCACCGTCACAGAGATCTTCTTGTTGAACTCGGCCGACGTGAGCACGTAGGTGCTGAGGGTCGCGCCACCGATCGGCGTTCCGCCTGCCAGCCACTGGTAGGTGAGGGCCACCGGCGACGGGCCCCACGTTCCGGCGTCCGCGGTGAGCGTCTCCGCCACGTTGAGCGTTCCCGTGATGGTCGGGGTCGCGGTGGTGAGAGTGCCCAGCACGTAGTCGAACGACGTCGTGCTGCAGCCGACGGAGATCGACTCGATGGTGGCATCCCCGTTCACTCCAGAGCCGAGGCTGTAGCCGTAGCTCAGGATGCGCGCGGTCGGGTTGGCCAGGAGGTACTGATTCAGCGTCCCCATGCTTCCGTAACCGCCGCCCGCACCGACACCGAAGTCGGCGAACGCCCAGAACTTGGCGTCGTTCCAGTCACCGTTCACGGTGGGCGTCCACGCCCCGCCGCCATAGAACCACGGCTCACCGACGAGGTAGCCGTCCTGGGTGCCGTTGCCGTCGGCGTCGAATCCGAGCTGGAGACTCGGTCGCACCCCGGTGTAACCATCGGCGATGACGATCGACGGTGTGCCCACCTCGGAGAGAGGGATGTCGATGGCGTGATAGCCCGCTGCCTTGCGCTGGTCGGGGCTCGGCGTCGGGTCACCGAAGGTGGTCACGTGAAGGCCGTTCGCGGTGAACACGTTGGACCCCTGCGAACGGGTCTGGGAGAAGTCCCAACCGGTCGAGTCGAGGTTCGTCGCCGAGTCGCCTGCCGATGGTGTGCAAGGGGTGATCTCGGGCTGGAAGAACGTGAAGTGCGTTCCACGGAAGGTCAGGTCGCTGACCACGGCAGGAGCCACCGCGTCGGCCTGTACACCCACGCCGGCGAGCCAGACGGTGCCGTAGCCGTAGACGGCATCGAGCAGCTCGCCCAGAGGCGCCTCCTCCTGTGCCGCATACGGGCCGAATGCCCGGGTGGTCGCCCAGATGTCCGACAGCGAGAAGGTGTGCGTCCCCGGCGTCAGGCTCGTCGATCGGAGAGTCGTGAAGTGGTCGGTGATGGCGGAGCCGAAGTGCACCGGCACCTGGAAGGTCGTCTTGCCGCTGAGCACGGTGACGCTCGCGCCACCGATGATCGCCGCACGCAGGTCGGCCTTCGAGATCGTGGCGTTCGGGACATCCGTGCCCTTGATGATCGTGGATGCCGCCCCGTCGCCGAGGTGAAGACCGTCGGTCTTCACGGAGTAGGCGGGCGTCGCGTTGTTCTTCCCCTCGTGCCACGAGGTGTACGTGGCGGTGGTCTCACTGGACTTCACATCGCGCTGATACACGGTGACGTCAGTGGCCGTCGGGTCGAGGTCGGGATCGGTGGAGATCTCAAGTACGAGCCCGTTGTACGGGGTCCAGCCGCCGTCCAGGATGAACTCGTCGTTGTATCCCGGGTAGGTGGTCTTCCAGAACATCTGGTCGGCGGACGGGTCGGTTCCCACGGTCGGTGCGTCGTCTGCGAGGCTGACGTTGAGCGAGTTGTAGGGACCGGTCACGCCGGTCGGCGCCGCGCCGTAGTGCTGGGTGTTGTATGCGACCGAGACGATCACGTCGTCATCGAGCACGACGCCCTGATCGGTGAAGTCGAAGTCGAGGGTGAACGCGAAACCGTTGTTGCAGCTTCCGTCCGTGGCACGCCAGCGGCCGCCGTCGCAATACGGCGAAGCGGAGGGACGGAACGGGATCGCCTTGGTCTCCGTGAGCGTCGCGATCAGATCGCCCGCTGCGGGAGAAGCCCCCGAGTGGTCGACGTCGTAGACGTTGACGGTTATGGGGTGGTCGAAGGTCGACCCGGGCGCGGAGAAGCACGGGTTGCTGGTGGCCCAGTTCTCACAGGCCCAGTCGGTGAGCCCGACCGAGAGAGTGGTGAGCACCCGGGCGGCGCCATCGAGCTGCACGTAGTCGCCGAACTCGTCGGTCGACGTCGCCTCGTAACCGAGGCTCGCGTAGGAGGGTGGAGATGTCTCCGGGATCGAGTCGTAGACGAGCGTCGACGCACCCGCGGCGGGCGCGGAGACGGCAACCACGGCGCTCAGGGCGAGCGCAACGCTCGCGACGGATGCCAGCACGGATCGGACGGTTCGGGTACGTCGAGTCACGGGATAACTCCAGAGGGGGCCCTCGCGCGCCGCTCGACCGGGTCGTCGCCACCGTGGGTGCGGTGGCTGCCGGTCGGTGATGCGATCGGGAATTCGGGTAGGGGTAAGCGCCACGAGAAAGCGGGACCTTCACGAGGTTCCCTCAGGCTAGCGAGAAACCGAACATGAGCAACGCGCGATTAGTTCGACAACTGAATCATGTTCGGCGGAGCGTGAGAGGGTTTCGCGGAAATCCGGGAGGCGACGTGCCCCTATGACCCCCGAATTGGGGGTACGTCGTTCCCGCCTGTCACGGTTCGGACGTGTCTGGGGCGGCGTTCTCCTCCTCCCAGGCATCCTTGACGAGCCGATACCAGAGGAAGATCGCGAAGCCAGCGAAGATCACCCACTCCACGGCGTAGAAGACGTTGAGCAGGTTGAGCGAGACCTCGTTGTTGGGCGGGGGCGCGTCAATCGCCTCCAGGCCCTCGGGGGCTGCGTCGGAGATCACGTAGCCCGAGTACACGCCGTCCGGCGCCCGAGTCCACAGGTTCACCAGCTCGGGAACGGCGAGGGCGCTGCGCGCTCCCGCCTCGAAGTCGCTCTGCTGGGGTGACTCGGTCGGCAGGTAACGACCGGAGAGCGACGCGGCGGGCGGGGTGTCATCGAGACTGCGGGCGACGGATGCCGCGGCATCCGCACTGGCGACCCACCCCAGAGCCACGGCCAGACTCGCGCCGCTGCCGGTGACTGCGTGGCCCACCACCCAGTAGCCCGACTCCGCGTGATTGCTGCGACCGGACAGCACCACGTAGTCGCCGGCCACCCACTCGACCTCACCGACGGTGACCAGCTGTCCGATCGTGTCGCTCGGCATCGGCTTCTGCGGAGCAGCGATCGAGTCCAGGGGCACGCTGGTCTCGGTCTGCTCCTCCGTGACCTGGCCGCCCTCCACGCTGCGGGACAGTTGCCATTGCCCAAGCGCCGCGAAACCGGATGCGACCGCCAGCGCCAGCAGCAGGGCCGCGATCCATCGTGGTCGCCTCGCGACCTGCCACACCGTCGTGTTCAATACTCGGGATCCTTCTTGCGCTGGGAGATCTCATCGGACTGCAGGGCGGCCTGCTCGGCGATCGGGTCGCGCGGTTCGGCGGCCGCGATCTCCGGAAGGTGGACGGCGATCGCCTCGTCGACATCACCGGACTGAGACGACTCGAGGCCCGCCGTCGCGGCCTCGACGAGGGCGATGCCCTCCTCGCGGATGCGGTCCCGCTCCGGAGTCGCGGTGGCCTTCTTGCGCCCGGTGCCGAGGATCACTGCGCCGATGCGCTCCGAGTTGACGGCGAGGATCGGCCCGATGATCGACATGGTGAGCACGTAGAGGCCCGCGAACGGGACGATCCGCTCGTCGAGCCCGGCCGACAGCGACAGGGTCGCAAGGATCAGAGCGAACTCGCCGCGGTTCTGCAGGATGACCGTGGCGTTGATGCCCGCCTGTGGTCCGAGCTTGTTGAGCCACGCGACGAACTGGCCGGCCGCGACATTCAACACGATCGTGAGCACGACCGCTCCCGCGACCGGGGCGAGCACCTCGCCGAAGGTGCTCACGTCGAGCACAAGTCCGAAGTTGAGGAAGAAGAAGGCCCCGAAGACGTCTCTGAGGGGCAGCGAGAACTGCTCGATGCGCGCTCGGTACTTGGTCGCGCCGAGCACGAGGCCGATGAGGAATGCGCCGATCGCGTCGGTGACACCGAGCAGCTCGCCGATGCCGCCGAAGGCGACCGCCAGTCCGAAGAACAGGATGGTGAACAGCTCGTCGTCTTTGGTGCGGAACAGCTTCGACACCCAGCGACCGCCCCACCGCGCGATCGTGAACATGGCGACGAGGAACAGGAAAGCGATGCCCAACTTGAGCACCACCGGCCAGACCTCGGTCTCACCGCTGAGCACGACGCCGACGATCGCGAGGTAGATGGCGATGAAGATGTCCTCGACGACGGTGACGCCGAGGATCATGGGCGTCTCCTTGTTCGCCAGCCGGTTGAGTTCGATGAGCAGCTTGGTGACGATCGCGCTCGAGGAGGTGGCCGTCATCCCCGCGATGATGAGCGCCTCGCGGGTGCCCCAGCCCACCATGAAGCCGAACGCGAAGCCGACGCCCATGTTCACGAGAATGTAGCTGCCGCCGGAGATCAGCAGGCGACCCGCATTGCCGAAGAACTCGTCCTGGTCGAACTCGAGACCGAGATTGAACAGCAGCAGGATGAGACCGAAGATGGCGATGAGCTCGACATTGCCCGACTCGAAGTTAAGAGGGAACCAGCCGGTGTGCGGACTGGCCATGAGCCCCACGAGCATGTACACGGGGATCGCAGGCAGGCCGATGAGCTTGCCCAGTCGTCCGAGCACATAGGCGATGACAAGCAGGACGCCGAGAACCAGGAGTTCCTCGCCGAGATGCCCTTCCACGGCCTAGCCCCCGGGCGGAGAGTCGGCGGACACCTTGGGCTTCATCTCGCCCGTGCGGTAGAACGCGAAAGCCTTGGCGACCTTCTCGGGCGTTCCAGCGACGACCAGGGTGTCCCCCGGGAAGACAGTGAAATCGTCGGCGGGAGCGGGGTTGGCCGAGTCTCCCCGCACGACCGCGACCACGGTGAGTCCGACAACGCCGCGGCTCGCGAGACCGCCGAGCTTCTTGCCGGCAATGTGATCCTCGTAGTCGACGGTGAACCAGTCGATCGAGAGGCCCGGAATCGCGTCGAGGCTCGCGAGGGACTCGGTGATGCGTGTGCCACCGAGGAGCTCGGCGAGCGTATGCGCCTCGTCCTCGTCGAGTCGCAGAGACACCTTGCTCACATCGGAGCCATCCTCGGCGTCGGAGAACGTGATGAGATCGCTGTGCCCGGAGCGGTGGGTGATCACGCCGACCTTGCCGCCGTCGTCGGTCACGAACGTGTGCAGAACTCCGACCCCGGGAAGCTTGACCCGTCGAACGTCAACCATGAGATACGTCCCTTTCGTCGTTCTGGGCGAGCACCCAGTCTACCCGGGGCGCCTGAGTCACTCCCGGGTCGGCGGCTGCGGCTCGCGAACGACGTAGCCCGGCCTGCCCATCGCGGCGCTGACCGTGACCCCGATGTACTCGGCGATGACCCCGAGGGCGAAGAGGATGGTGCCACTGCTGATGAGGAGGGCGACAATTGTTGACGCCCATCCCTCGGTGTCGAAGCCGAGCGTGAGCTTCACGACGACGATCGCCACCGCCGCGAGCACGCCGACCACCGCGAAGACGGTGCCCAGGAGGCTGACCAGTCGAAGCCCGCGCGTACCGCTGGCGAGCATCAGGCGTCGGAAGTGACCGATGAGCCGACGGGTGGAGTACCCCGACGTGCGAGTCTCGGGGCCGAGCTCCACCGGCTCCAGGGAGTACCTCGCCGCGACCCAGGACAGCGCGATGTCGAGGTAGGCGTCCGGACCGGTTGCCCGCGCCGCTGCCCGGGCCACCGCGCCGTCGATCAGCCTGAAGCTGTGGAAGTCCCGAGCGCCAGCACCGATCGCCACGCGCGACGCGATCGATCGAGCGAGGGCGGATGCCACATTCCGCACCCCGCCGTGCGGGCGGCGGTTGGTCGGTCGCGCGTACACGACCTGCGCACGTTCCGCGATGGCGCGGGCGAGCATCCCGCCGAGCGCCTCCGGCGGGTGCTGCCCGTCCTCGTCGATGGTGGCGACCCACTGCCCCGTGGAGTTCGCAATGCCCGCGAACGTCGCCGCGTGCTGGCCGAAGTTGCGCGTGAGCCAGATCACGCGCACGAGACCGCGATGACCATCCAGCTCCTCGAGGATCTCGGCCGCGGCATCCGTGCCTCCGTCGAAGACGAGCAGCACCTCCTCCACCTGAAACTCGCCGGGGCCACCCGCATCGATGACACGGTCGACGAGATCGGCGAGCGATCGATCGGCGCCGTAAACGGGGATCACCACCGAGACGGTGGGTAGCGACGCGGGTGCCGGGCTCATGGTCATTGAGGGTAGCAGCGGCTCAGGGGATGCGATCGGGCACGGGGCGGAAGTCACCGATCGTCGCCCAGCAATCCTGCACCCACTCCGTCTCGAGATCGAGCGCGCTCGACGGAGCCGCTCCGACCGACCACTGGGCAAGCCGCTGCTCGATGTGGCTCTGCATCACGAGCAGAGAACCGAGCACTGTAACCGCAACCACCGCGCCGGCCGCCAGGACGGCGATCTGCGCGAGCCGCCCGGCGCCGTCCGGGTGCCGTCCCAGCCTGACGCCTGCGGCCGCACCGAGTGCCAGCATCCCGAGGAACATCACCGAGCGCGGCACCACCTCGTGCCAGAACCCCTCGTAGGAGAAGCCATCGGCAGCACGCGAGGCGACCGCGATGATCAGGGAGAACGCGACGAGGCTCAGGCCGACCGACGCCGTGGAGGACGCACTGCCGACGGTGCGCAATCTCGTGCCCGCGAGGGCGAGACTCAGCCCGACGAGAACGGCGACAACCGTGCCCGCCCCGAAGAGCATCCCCACCCAGTCGAGCACGCCCTGGGGGAACACCCACCGCAACAGTTCGCCCGGCGTCACGTCGACACCGAACGGCCGTATCGGGAGCAGGTTCGCGTTGCGCACCAGCGAGCCGGGCGCGAAGTACGCGATCGTGATTCCCACCACGCAGAACACCGCGAAGGCCGCGGTCTCGATGAGACGTGCGGTCGAAACCGCTCGAGCGTGGATGACCCTGCCCAGGAACAGCGCAGGAACAAAGACCAGCGACGCCACACCGAAGACCAGCCCACCGAGTCCGCTGGCGAGGCCGAGCAGGCCGAACAGCACCGCGGTGATCCAGCGGCGACGAGGGCGACGGAACTCGATGATGAGCCCGGCACCGATCAGCAGCGCGGGCACGAGTGCGTACTGCACCGCCACGGTCTGCCAGTCGGTGATCCCCGCTGCCAGAAGCCATGGACGGTCCGACTCAGAGGGCTCGATGGCGGCCGGGATCCACCAGTACCCGAGCCAGGTGATGATCAAGGTCGGCACGGCAAGTGTCGCGAACAGGATGCGGTCACCGCGCGCGCCCACCGGAGCACCGGCAATCGCGACGAACGCGGCAAGCGCGACAACTCCGAGTGTGGCCAGGAAGGGAACCGCAGACGCCAACGCGAACGGCAGGTGCGCGAGGGGCTGGCCGACAAGCAGGGCCGTGATCGCCAGTTGGAAGAGATCACCGATCCAGGTCTGGAACCACACAGCGACCGACCCGACGTACCCCAGGGTGGCTCTCGCGCCGTGGCAGTAGTCGTCCGCCAGCGGTCTCAGGTCGGTCGATACGATCGCGATTCCGATGACGACGACCCACGCGACGACTGCCGCCGACAGGGCTGCGATGCGGGCCGGCGTGAGCCACGCGGCGAGACGCTCACGACGCTTGGGTGAGTTTGACTCCACTTCCGGCACAGGGCCACGATAGCGGACCCCCGACCGGGCGGTGTGTCAGGCTGGAGCGATGCGGTGGCTGAAACGACTTCGAGATGACGAGCGCGCGCGCTTCCTGGTCGTCGGCGGCATTAACACCATTACGGGATACGTTCTGTTTCTCGCGTTCGAGCAGTTGTTCTCGGGCAACTACATCGCGAGCATCGCCGCCTCGTATGCGATCGCCACCCTGATCGCCTTCGTGCTGCACCGACGATTCACCTTCGGAGTGACCCAGCGCCAGGGGATAGTCATCGACTTCCTGAGATTCGAGAGCGTTTACGTGGTGATGCTCGCCGTCAACGCCGGTCTCCTCATCGTGCTGGTCGGCTGGTGGGCGTGGCCCTCATGGATCGCACAGGCAGTCATAGTCGTGCTCACCACTGTCGGCAGCTACGTGGGGCACAAGCTGTTCTCATTCCGAGGGCGAGAGCGGTCCGCGCGCTGATCTACGTGAATACGCCGGGCGTCGGTGGCAGGGTGGCCCAGGTTGCCGCGATACCGTCCTCCAACGAGGTGAGCGCCGGCTCGCCAAACTCCGCACGGTACCGATCGATGTTGAGTACGACATGTTCGACGAACGTGCGCGGTG
>Ga0209792_1001423_pt1 | contig 11658 bp, 13 predicted proteins | sample EBPBio142005_DNA_FD_185860 | JGI IMG/M metagenome (GOLD analysis project Ga0209792, IMG submission 185860) | Wastewater treatment Type I Accumulibacter community from EBPR Bioreactor in Madison, WI, USA - Reactor 1_6/14/2005_ DNA (SPAdes)... | ecosystem: Engineered > Bioreactor > EBPR >...
AGGCCATTTTTTCGTATCGATATTCGCCGCTTCCATCAATTGCTTGATCAGGCGCACCTGGTCATCCTGATCCAGAATGGTAAAGGATGAGGACAGACCCACAAGATCGGCATGACGGCGCAGCATACGCGCGGCGAGCGCGTGGAATGTTCCAAGCCACCAACCCTCGACTGGTTGTCCGCCCATCAGGCCGGACACGCGGTGTTTCATCTCCTGCGCCGCTTTGTTGGTAAAGGTCACGGACAATATCTGCCCCGGATAGGCCTTGCCCGTGCGCAGCAAATGCGCAAGACGCGTAGTCAAAACGCGTGTTTTGCCTGTTCCCGCACCTGCAAGCACAAGAACGGCACCCTCGGTCGTGTTGACCGCCTGCGCCTGCGCAGGGTTCAGGGAATCGAGATAGGATGACGGGGAAAGCGGCGCGTTTTGCATGGGAAAGAAGTAGACCGTAGGTGCCGATGCGGCAAGGCTTTTCTATTCTTCGAAAACCACGGAAATGCGGCGGTTTTGCTTACCCTTGTTTTCAATCTTAACGATGGAAACAAGGCCGATTTCTCCGGTCGATTTCACATGCGTTCCGCCGCAGGGCTGAAGATCTACCGTGTTTTCATGGGTTCCGATCCGCACAAGTCGCACACGCCCGCCGCCCGATGGCGGTTTGACGGACATGGTGCGGATAAGCGTGGGGTTGGCGTCCAGTTCCGCATCCGTAATCCACTCGGTGGAAACAGGATGATCCGCCGCGATCAAAGCGTTGAGCTTTGTATTCAACTCATCCTTGTCGAGCGCGCCCGCAGGAAGGTCGAAATCCAGCCGCCCTTTGTCCGCGCCGATCGAACCGCCTGTGACATTCCCGACGATCAGGGAGCAGAGAAGGTGAAGACAGGTGTGCATCCGCATATGCTTGTGCCGCGTGGCCCAGTCAATTTTGCCGCTCACCTTGTCGCCGATATTAAGCGAGGTTCCTTCGGGAAGCACATGCCAGATATCCTCCAGCCCATCGCCTTTTTTCGTGGTCACAACCGGAATATTCTGGTTGGAAACCACAAGCACGCCGGTATCGCCCGGCTGCCCGCCCGATGTCGCATAAAAAATCGTCTTGTCGAACTGCACGCCATTCTCGCCCACGGCGGTCACGGTTGCTTCGAACGACGTCTGGTAGGGATTTTCTAGGAAGAGCTTCGCGGTCATGACGGATATCCTTTGGCTAAAGGATATCTATAGCGAATTTATTTTACCTGCGAAAGATGGCGTTCATGCGGGGTTGGCGCCGCCGCTACCTGGTTCCGGCCATTGTGCTTTGCGGTGTAGAGCGCGGCGTCGGCACGTTCGATCAATTGTTCGACATTCTCATTCACATAGAATTGCGCGACGCCGACAGACATTGTGATACGGCCCAGCAATTCACCGGTGGAACGGTTGATGACTTCCTTGTTCGCCAGCGCCTTGCGCAGCGATTCTGCCACGGCGATCCCATGGTCAAGATTGGTTTCGGGGAGGAGAATGACAAATTCTTCGCCGCCATAGCGCGCGGCCAGGTCTTTCCCTTTGATGCCATCGGTCAGTGTGCGCGCGACAAGGCGCAGAACCTGATCGCCGACCTGATGTCCGAAATTGTTGTTGAAGTTGCGGAAGTGATCGATATCGATCATCAGCATTGTGAAAATCTTGCCGGATTCATTGCAATCCTTGGAAAGGCGCACAATCTGCTCGTCAAAGGATTTGCGGTTGGCAAGGCTCGTCAGGCCGTCCGTCATCGCCTCGCGGCGAACGCGCTCTAGGTCGCGCTTCAATTCTTCCATGGCAATGGCGGAACGGTCCAGCTGCGCTTCCAGCTTCTTGTTATGTTCGACCATCTTGTTGGTATCGGCCATCACGCTTTTCAGGACGACTTCCATCTCCTGCGGCGTTTTGACCGTCGAAATCTTTTTGGTAACACCTGTCAGCGTCTCGCCATATTCCGTCGTCGCTTCCTTGACGTTCGACATCAGGCCGGAAACATCTTGCAACGTTGCATGGATCTGGTCGGAGGCGCGGGTATAGGCTTCCTGCTGTTTTTTCTCGCTGAGGAATTGTTCGTAATATTCGCGGCAATCCATGCCGGTCAGCTTGCCCTTGGTTTTTACATGGGCGTCGATCGCCTTTTTCAGCTCGGCGTGAGAATTGGAATAATAGGCGTACCAGACCTCGAAATTCGTCGGGTCGGGGGCGATCCCGTCCTTTTGCATCCGGGCAATTGCTTCGCTGGCCACGTTTTTGGCGAGATCTAGATCGTGGTCGTAATGCATTGGGGGGCCTAATGATTTGTTTAATAAGGGGGTTCTAATAGATACGTTCACCTTAAATCCTAACACCCATCCCCTTAAATCACGGTTAACATCTTATGAAAATTTAGATATTAGATCCATTTCGTGGAGGGGTCGAACCGCTCGTGCGGGGCGCGGTTCAGGGCATCCGGCACTTCCGCGACCGTATCGACGACCTGAAACATCTTCAGATCCTCTTCGCGCATGAATTTCTGGTCGGCGATATATTTGATGGCCTCGATCATTTTGGTCCAGTAGCCGTTGATATTGACCATCACAACCGGCTTGTCATGCAGGCCAAGCTGCTTCCATGTCAGAATTTCGAAGAATTCGTCCAGTGTGCCGAGGCCGCCCGCAAGAATGACGAAGGCATCGCCGCGGTCGACCATCATCTGCTTGCGGATATGCATGGAATCGACGATATGCAGCTCTGTCAGGTCCGTATGCTCGATCTCGCGCGCCTGGATATGCTGCGGAATAATACCGACAACGCGCGAGCCGGCGGCAAGCGCGGAATCCGCGACAAGACCCATCAGCCCGACGCGACCACCGCCATACACCAGATCCCATTTATTGGCGGCAAGCGCCTTGCCCAGCTCGACAGCGGCGTCCTTGTAAACCTGATCCACGCGGGCGGAAGATCCGCAATAAACACATACTGATTTGATTTTTGTCATTCTGAATTTCTTTATCGTCTATATTTTCAATTTCACTGTACCATCAAGGACATAGCCTTTGCCAGCCGTTTTGAGGGCTTTCCCTTGTACGCTCCGGACTTAGGTCTTTGCAAGGGGGCGTAAAAAGTATAATTTTTACGCCTATTTCACTTTACGAAGGAAGACACAGGATATGAGCGGCACCACCCTTTTCGATACCATAAAAAAGACGGTTTTTGTCCCGCCGCATCCCGCCGGAATTCCCTTTATCGGCGGCGGCGCCATTGCCGCTCTTGTTCTTTTTATGGCGTCCGAAACGCTGGGCGTTCTGGCGCTCGTCTTCACTGTCTTTTGCCTGTTTTTCTTCCGCGATCCGGACCGCGTCGTGCCGCAAAAATCCTCCCTCGTTCTGGCACCCGCCGACGGGGTGATCAGCTCCATCGTCTATGACTCCTCACTCCCCTCCGAACTGGCGGGCGGCGACGACACGCGCTATACGCGGATCAGCACATTCCTCTCCGTGCTCGATGTGCATGTTCAGCGCTCCCCCGTTTCCGGCAAAATCATCCGCAAGGTTTATTCACCCGGCAAATTTCTGAATGCCGATCTCGACAAGGCCAGTGAAGACAATGAACGCTGCTCTCTGGTCATTGAGACACCGGCCGCGCAAAAAATCTGCGTTGTCCAGATCGCAGGCCTAATTGCCCGCCGTATCATCAACGATGTCCGCGAAGATCAGGACATCCGCGCCGGAAACCGCTACGGCATCATCCGCTTCGGCTCGCGCCTCGATGTTTACATTCCGGAAGGAATTTCGCCGCTGGTCTGCGTCGGTCAACGCGCCATCGGCGGTGAAACCGTATTTGCCGATTTTGATGGCGATGAACAACCGCGCGAAGGGACAACTTTGTAATGACTGTCAGCGAGATCAAGCAGAAGCAGCCGGATCAAAAACCGGACGGACAACAGGCAACGAACTGGCTGCCCCGCATGATCCCCAACATGATGACTCTCGCCGCGCTCGCGGCGGGACTGACCTCTATCCAGTATGCATGGGACAACAACTGGGAAAAGGCGGTCTACGCCATCCTGATCGCCGTTGTATTGGACGCTATGGACGGCGCGACAGCGCGTCTTCTAAAGGCGACCAGCGAATTCGGCGCACAGCTCGATTCTCTATCTGACTTTCTGGCCTTCGGCGTTGCGCCGTCCATCATCCTCTACACATGGATTTTGGAAGAATCCGGAAAAATCGGCTGGATGGCCATGCTGATCTTTGCCGCCGCCGCCGCGCTTCGTCTCGCTCGCTTCAACGTGACGCAAAAAGAACTTCCCGCATGGAAGAAGGGGTTCTTTTCCGGTGTGCCCGCACCGGCGGGCGCTGGTCTCGCCCTTCTGCCACTGATCGTCTGGATTCAATTCGAACCGCGCTTTTTTGCCGAATATAATTATGCCTCGCCGCTCGTCGGGCTCTGGACGATCTTTATCGCCGCGATGATGGTCAGCCGCATTCCGACCTTCTCGACAAAGATGATAAAACTTCCGGCCAAATTCGCGATGCCCGCCCTCGCCTTTGTGGCTTTGATGATTGCCGCGCTCGTGCATGCACCATGGCAGACTCTGACGATCCTCGGCATCGCTTATATGGCCAGCATCCCCTTTGCCATCGACCATTTCCGCAAACTGCAAAAAGAACATGCAGACAATGAAGACCTCACCGATCTGGCGATCGGCGCAGGGTTTGTGGAAGAAATTACGGTTCGGGAGGACTAACCGATGATCGACAGGCTGGCGCGGCCACATCTGGTTCCCGTTCTGGATTCACTGGCGCTGAAAACGGCGCAAGCCGGTTTGTCGGCAAACAAACTGACTGTCATCGCGTTTGCTTTCGGCCTCGCGGGCTGCTTTACCGTTGGCATGCAGCTATACGCTTTCGGATTTGTGCTTTTGCTGCTCAACCGTTTTCTGGATGGCTTGGCTGGCGCGGTCGCCCGTCATCAAGGTGTAACGGAAGCAGGCACTGTTCTGGACATCGTCTGCGACTATCTTGTCTTTGCCGGTTTCGCTTTTTTCTTTTCTCTCTCGGCGATGGAAACGATGCTGGCCAGCACGCTGCTGGTTTTCTCTTTTCTGGCAATGGGGCTGTCCTACATGGCGCACGCCTGGGTCATGGCAAAGAAAAATATGGCGGGTCTTCCGTCCGGCGGGCTTGTTGAAAATGGCGAGATGATTGTTTTTATCGCCCTTTGCTGCATCCTGCCATCTTATTATGCCGCCTTTGCTACGGTCTTCGCGCTGTTATGCTGGACGACAGCGGCGCTGCGTTTTACCGCCGCGGTAAAATCAGCAAAATTATAGGAATTTTTAAAGACCGAAGGTCGAGAAACGCTGCTGGGGCGGTGCGACGGCCAACTGCATATTCGGGTCCGACACCTGCGGCGTTTCCGGTTTGCTGCCGAACAGGTTGAAGAGGCTCTGGCCCAGCTCGCCCATATCCTTGCCGATTTCGGTGCCGATTTCCTTCACGCCGGAAATAACGCCGCCGCTTTTCGGCGCAACGCCGCTGACGCTGCGCAGGCTGTTACCGGCAAGCGCGACATCTTCGGTGATGGCGGGATTGACGGCTGGCTTCTCAGGCACTTGTGCAACTGGCGCCACGGCTATTTTGGAATTGAAATCAACAACTGCTTCCTGACGGAAAACCGTCGACAGTTCCATCTTTTCATTGCTGGGACCAATCGCCGTTATGCCCATCGTGGCTTCGTTGTCTCTGAATGCTTCGCTGATATTGCCGTACGCCATATGTTACCCTATTGAACCTGTATCACGCGCTTCGGAAACAAGCCCCTGAATATCTTTCGGCGCCATTTTCATCATGGCCGCAGGAGCCATACCGCTTCCCATCCCCATACCCATAGCCGCGCCATGGTTTTTCTCGAAGGAGAATGTGGATTCGAGAGCCTTCTTGCTGGCAAGCTCTTGTTCGAAGACCAGCTGTTGCGCGAATTTGGCGCTGCCCAATGTCTTCTCTGTAATTTCTGTTTTCATGCCGGAAACATTTCCGGCAGAGTCGGCTTGGACAAGTCCGGCCGTATCTTTTGTCGGCGGTCTGAGGCTCGCCTTGGTCAGCTGCACTTGTTCCATAACATTGCCACCCAAATCGGTCGCTTCTTTCGGGTTGCCACCATAAATGCTGGGCGTGCGGGCGCTGTAAACGCCCGGCGCTCTCTCGGCAAGGCCCACATCCTGATCGATCGTACGCAAGGGTGAGCTTTCCGTGGTTGCTCCTGAATTTCTAGGCGCTTCTTCGGCGCGGGCAAGCACACCCTCGACAACGGTCATGCCGAGTTTTGCGCCCGGCGCAACGATCTCGGATATAATTCCGCCATAAACTCCGGCAGCGCCGCTATCAGCCTGCTTTGCCGTTTCCGTTGTTTGTGTGATTTCGATTTTTGCTTTGTTGACGACGTCGAGCGCGCTCTCGCGGATTTTCATGGCGACGCCGTAATCCGTATGATCGGTAGCCTGCTGGATATTTACATTTTCCGTCATCTGCTTGTCCTCTCGGCACCTTACTTTCCGCCACCACTATGGCAGGAACCCCTTAAGGTACCCCTAACATCAGGATACCCGAACGCGCTGCACAATTACAAATTTACATCTACAAACGATTTCAGGGCGTTAACCCCCGCTTAACCAACCCGCAAACGGCGGTAGGATAGGGCTTCGGCCACATGGGCCTGGGTTATTTCGGGCGCACCCGCCAGATCGGCGATGGTCAGGGCGACCTTGAGCAGCCTGTGATAGGCGCGGGCCGACAATTTCGCCCGCTCCGCCGCCTGCAGGAACATGGTTCTGGCCGGCCCTGCCAGCGGCGCGACCTGTTCGATCAATTCGGAATCCGCATGGGCGTTGATAAAAATCCCGCCCGCATCCGCGCCAAGCTGCGCATAGCGTTCAATCTGCCGCTGCCTCGCCCTCTCCACCCTAGAGCGAACGGCGGACGATGGCTCGCCTTCGCCTTTTTCGGCCAGATCGGTGATGCTCACTGCGCCGACCTCGACCTGAATATCGATCCGGTCGAGCAGAGGCCCCGACAATTTCGCCTGATAATCCCCCGCGCATCGCGGCGCCTTGGTGCATTCGAGCTCCGGATCGCCCAGATAGCCGCAGCGGCACGGGTTCATCGCGGCGACCAGCTGGAACCGCGCCGGAAATGTCACATGCGCGTTCGCGCGGGCAACCAGCGCCGTTCCTGTCTCCAGTGGCTGCCGCAAAGCCTCCAGCGCGCCGCGCGCGAATTCAGGAAGCTCGTCGAGGAAAAGTACGCCGCGATGCGCAAGGCTGATCTCCCCCGGCTTCACCTTGTGCCCGCCGCCGACCAGCGCAGGCAGCGATGCCGAATGATGCGGATCGCGGAACGGCCGCGTCTTCACAAGCCCGCCTTCGGCCAGCGCCCCCGCGAGAGAATGGATCATCGAAACTTCCAGCGCCTCGCGTGCCGCCAGCGGCGGCAAAATTCCGGGCAGGCACGACGCCAGCAAGGATTTTCCCGCGCCCGGCGGTCCAATAAACAAAAGATTGTGCCCGCCAGCGGCGGCAACTTCGAGCGCACGCTTCGCGCTCTCTTGTCCTTTGACTTGAGAGATATCAGGCACACGCCGCGCATCAGCGCTCTCGAGTATTTTTGCATCGGGACGGGATAGAACCTGCGTGCCCTTGATATGGTTGATCAGCTGCAGCAAATTCGATGGCGCCAGAACCTCGACATCCCCCGCCCACACGGCCTCGCCGCCACACGCCTCGGGACAGATCAGCGAATTGTCATTCGCCCCCGCATGAATGGCGGCGGGCAGAACACCCGCAACGGAACGAATTCCTGCATCCAGCGACAATTCGCCCAGCACCACGTATTTTTCCATCTCTTCCTTGGGAAGAATGTCCATGGCGGTAAGAAGCCCCAACGCAATCGGCAGATCGTAGTGTGATCCTTCCTTGATCACATCGGCCGGTGCAAGATTGACGGTCAGACGCTTGGCCGGAAGCGCAATCCCCAGCGCATGCAACGCCGCCCGCACCCGCTCTTTGCTTTCCGCAACCGCCTTATCGGGCAACCCCACAATCGTAAAACAAGGTAACCCGTTTGAAATCTGGACTTGCACGTCAATGGATTGAACGTCCACACCCTGGAAAGCGATTGTGTTAATACGAGCTACCATTATTTGCTATCAAGCTCTTCAACTAATTTATTTGCTGCTTGTAATTGATCTTTCGTCATTTCTTTTTTCATAGAGTTTTGGATTCTAATAGCATCCTTTATTGAGGCTGTATCGCTGTCATCAATAGGGTGGTTTTCAAACATTTTCGCATACGCATAACTCTTGATAGCATCTCGCTTTGATGTTGTGTCGTTTGAATAAATTTCTGCTAAATATAAATACGCTAAAGAATCCTTTTGTTCTGCTGCTTTAGAAAGCCATTCAAAAGCTTTATCTTCATTTTTTTCTACACCCTCTCCTCGCATGAGGGCCCAAGCATAATTTGTCTGATGATTCGCATGGCCGAATTCCGCACCTTTTTTATACCACTCAGCAGCTGCGGCTTTATTTATGGGAGTTCCTAAGCCACGTTCATGTAAACGCGCAGCTTGGCTTATTGCCCAAGCCTCTCCTTTATTGCCTGCTAAGGAATACCAATTCATGGCTTCTTGATAATTTGCCTTATGTTGGAACATCATTCCCATCCACATCTGGGCTTTTGTGTTTCCAGCATCAGCGAATGTCCTCATTTTCTCTAAGTCGCCGCTTTGGTAGATTTGGCTTAACTCTTTATCCGTAACAAGGTCCTGAGCTTGCGCGGGATATGAAATACAAAGAGTAAAAAGTAAAAGAATGTGCCCAACAATCGTAAAGGCAGGGAGGCCATTGCTGATCTGCACCTGAACATCGATGCTTTGAACATCAACTCCCTGAAAGGCTATCGTGCTGATCCGCGCTACCATATACCATCTATTACACATCGACCAACCGTTGGAAAGAGCCGTTAACGCTCTGTTTATCTTTCCTTAAACGTCTCTTTACCTGATCGGCGTAGAACAGAAGATAGAGACTTATCTTTTCAAAAGGCCCATAGGGGAAAAGCCGATCATGTCAGCCGTTACAAAAGAAGATGTCGCAAGACTTCACGCCTATCTTGTTGTGCCCGTCGCCGTTAGCGAAGCATTGTGCAGCGGCGCGCCGCTCGAAGGAGAGGCTCAATACGGCCTTCATGTCGCCCTCTCGGAAATCGATCCGGATTCCGCGCTGCTCGCCATCGCGCTTTCCGCCTATCGCATAGCGCAGGATTTTACGGGACAAATCCCCGTTGCCTCCGCCCTGAAAATGGAAGCGGACAAGATTATTCAGGATTACGCGCCGGACTGGCTCGCCCACTATCACGACCATCCGGTGATGGGGGACGATCTCTATGACCTTCTCTGCCACGTGCCCGAAGATCTTGAATCCCTCGCCGATCTTCTGGAATCGCTGCAGGCCTCGATCCGCGACACGCTTGATCCGGCCCACACGCTCTGCGCCGTTCTCGCCATTCAGGCGCGGGCGCACATGGAAATCGCCGATTACGTGATCAACGAACTGGAGAACGACAATCTTGGCCTCGACGAGGACCGCGATACGTTTAACGCACCCACCCTCTTCGCGCAGGAAGAACCGGGCAGCAACATCATCCTCTTCCCTGTCCACCGCCGCCGTTAATATAAGCCGTTTTTGATTTACAGCTCCGGAAAGCTGTGGTTACGATATTTCTTTAATAGAGTATCGTGGGGACGCTGCTTATGGGTATGCTTGGCACTACTTTCTCCGAACATGGCATGGATACGTCGATCATCGCCCATGTCGCAAAGAACACAAAGCCGCCGGAATTGCTCGCGCGCGTTATTCTGACAGGCCATCTACTCCGCGCCCTCGCCCGCGAGGAATTATCCAAGGGCTATATCGATCCGGACTCCGAATTTTCCGTGAAGACGATGGGGCAGAAAATAAACTATTTCCGCCCTATGCCGCGCTATACCGCCACGCGCCAACAATGGGAACGGGATGGCGAGGAATTCATGGAGCGCGCCTGCCAGATGTTCATCGATTGCTCGCGTCTGGCGGAGCTGGACAAAAAGCCCAACGTCATCGCCGATATCGGTCTTCGTTTCATGCTGCAACTCATCATCATGGATACAAAAAGCAGGGATAATTTTGTCTATCCCCTCTATGCGACAGATGCCTTCCTGACACTCGGCGTGGCGCGGGAGATTGTCAAGGACATCAATCTTGAAACACGCAACCTCGCCAACACCAACATCACCGAAAACATCGAATTCGAACCGCTCAGCAATATCGATTGTTTCTACAACGATATGCGCCGCCGGATTCCGCATGATCTGAGAATGCGCGAGGCCGATCCGGATACAATCCACGAAGCCGTCATTCATCTGGCGGACCTTGCCGACAAACTGCAAAGATTTTCGCAGCGTGTGTATCAGGGGCGCAGCGAAATGCCGCATCTGGGTTTTCGGGAACGCGAAGGTGTCTCGCTTCTTTTCCTGCGCGACCTGCTTCTTCCCTATAAGGAAGGGCGCGATGCGGCGATCAAGGCAAGCAAGCTTCAATCCTCGGAGGACACGCAAATTCTTCCTTTTGCCCCGCCCAGAAAACGCGGGGACGGCATTATCTGGAACAACACCCCGCCGGCGCCGTCCAACGCCTAGTCGGCGACCATCGGCCCGATTTTTTTACCGCCCAGCAGATGCACATGGAAATGCGGCACTTCCTGCCCGCCGTTCGATCCTGTGTTGGCGATGGAACGAAACCCCTCCTCGACCAGCCCCAGATCGTTCGCCACCTTGGACAGGGCACGGTAGAACCCCGTAATCTCCGCCGCGCTGGCCCGCGATCCGAATTCGGCAATGGACACATACTTTCCCTTCGGGATGACCAGAACATGGACGGGGGCCTTAGCACCTATGTCATGAAAGGCTATGGCCCATTCGTCTTCATAGACCTTTTTCGCCGGAATTTCGCCGCGCAGGATTTTCGCAAACACGTTGTTGTCGTCATAGGCCATGGCGTATCTCCTTCTTTACATTCGGGTCATCCATCTATACTAGAAATGAACATGATCATCTACCCCGCAATCGATTTGAAAGACGGCAAATGCGTCCGCCTCCACAAAGGCGCGATGGAAGCGGCGACCGTTTATAACGACGACCCTGCCGCGCAGGCGGGTGAGTGGGCGCGCGCCGGTTTTTCCTGGCTCCATGTTGTCGACCTCAACGGAGCGATCGACGGCAAACCGGTGAATATCGACGCGGTGCGTGCAATTCTTGGCGCAAGCGATCTGCCGGTCCAGCTCGGTGGCGGCATCCGCTCCCTCGCGCAAATCGAAACATGGCTGAACGAAGGTGTCAGCCGCGTGATCCTCGGCACCGTCGCCGTTAAAAATCCCGCGCTCGTCAAACAGGCCTGCGAATTGTTCCCGGAGCAGATCGTTGTCGGTATCGATGCCCGCGGCACGCGCGTCGCCGTCGAAGGCTGGGTCGAAGAATCCGATATGGAGGTAAACGACCTCGCCGCGAAATTCGAGGACGCGGGTGTTGCCGCCATCATCTACACCGACATCAACCGTGACGGTACGGGACAGGGCCTTAA
>Ga0209792_1001426_pt1 | contig 11633 bp, 16 predicted proteins | sample EBPBio142005_DNA_FD_185860 | JGI IMG/M metagenome (GOLD analysis project Ga0209792, IMG submission 185860) | Wastewater treatment Type I Accumulibacter community from EBPR Bioreactor in Madison, WI, USA - Reactor 1_6/14/2005_ DNA (SPAdes)... | ecosystem: Engineered > Bioreactor > EBPR >...
AAAAGCGGCAAAAAGCCCTGTTTCAAGGGCAAAAGGCAGGGGAAACTGCCGAAATCAACTCAAGTTTGCACCATCTGAAAAATAGCCCAGGCGTAGCACGCCTGGGAATGAGTTGTTCAGGGCATCCCTAAGCGCCATAGTCAGCGCGACGGTCATCTTGTCGGCGTTGCCAGGGCCGTGGAACAAGGTTGAAACAAAGGCTGCTGTCTGAAGCATGCGTTTTCTCCTTCGCTCAAGCTTGGGCCGGTGCGGAAAATTCATTGAATGCGGCCACTGCATTGGCCGCGTACATGGCCACTGGGCCACCACCCATGTAGATGGCAACGCCCAGGGCCTCGTGGACTTCCTCGGTGCTGGCACCCAGGCGCGCCAGCGCCTTGGTGTGAAACCCGATGCAGCCATCGCAGCGCGCAGCCACCCCCACGGCCAAGGCGATCAGCTCCTTGGTTTTGGGGTCGATGACACCTCCCGCCATGGCGGCCTTGCCCATGTCGCCAAAGCCTTTCATCACGCTCGCCTGGGTCTTGTGCAGTTGGGCCAGGTTGGTCGAGATGGTCTGAGTGAGTGATTTGTAGTGCGGGACGGTCATGGGATAGCTCCTGGTTTCGGGTTGATGAAGTGGATGGGCGCCCCCTGTCCTGCCGCGCGGACAGGGGCTTTCCTGAAAGATATAATTTAGTGCTAGCTAAATTAGACAATGCTAAACTATATGCGTCAACTTCCCCTGAAGACATGACCCAGCGCAAATCCGACATTGAGCTGTTGCAGGACAGCGCCGAGCAGGCAGCGGCATTGCTACAGGCGGTGGGAAACCCCAGCCGGTTGGTGATGTTGTGTCTGCTGATCGTCCACGGTGAGATGACCGTGGGAGCCCTCAACGAGCAGGTGCCTCTGAGTCCATCGGCGCTCTCGCAGCATCTGGCCCGGATGCGCGAGGAAGGTCTGGTGACTTACCGGCGTGAGGCGCAGACGCTGTACTACCGCATCGAAGACCCGAACGTGGCCAAGCTCATCGCCACGCTGAAGGACATCTTCTGTCCTTGATTCCTTTCATTCTGGAACCCACACGATGACCTTGAAGACGCTTTCTCCCGACGCTGCTGGCGCGCTCCTCGCGCAGGGTGCTGTCCTGGTGGACATTCGCTCCGCCAACGAACATGCGCGTGTGCGCATTGCGCAGGCTCGCCACATCCCTTTGGCGAAATTGGCGCAAGGCGCCATGCGCTTCGAGGGGGCGAGCGCCGTCATCTTCCATTGCCGCTCGGGTGCTCGCACGCTGATGAATGCGCAGTTGCTGGACGGCTGTGCGGCCTGCGATACCTACCTGCTCGAAGGCGGGCTCGATGCGTGGAATCGCGCCGACCTGCCCATCGTCACCGACGCTCGCCAGCCGCTGGAGTTGCAGCGGCAGGTGCAGATCGCCGCTGGCGCAGCGGTGTTCGCGGGGACGGCACTGGGCGCCACGCTGTCGCCGTGGTTTTACGCACTGTCCGGTTTCATCGGTGCCGGCCTGGTATTCGCGGGCGTGAGCGGATTCTGTGGCCTGGCGCGCTTGCTGATGAAGGCGCCTTGGAATCGGAGGGCGTTGTCCAGTTGATTCGTTTCCCTTTTATCTTTCATAGGAGAACTCATGAAATCGAATGTTGGCGGAATTGACCGCGTACTGCGCATTGTGGTGGGCGTCGTGCTTATTGCCTTGGCTGCAACCAATACCGTGGGCTGGTGGGGTTGGCTTGGGGTGGTGCCACTGCTGACCGGGTTGATGGGCGCTTGCCCGGCCTATCGGCTGTTGGGCTTGAACACCTGCCCATTGAAGAAAAGCAAGTAAGCCGACCAGTGCCTCAATACAAAGGCCGCCCTCCGGGCGGCCTTTGCCGCTTTTATCGGCATCAATTACGCCGAGATGTTCCTGGGCTTCATCGACATTGCATCGGTGTATCCGTGCGAACTGGTCAAGAAGGTGCTGGGTCAGTGCCCGACGGCTTGGCGTGATGCCTTCGCGCCCCTGAATGCGGCGACCCGGCCTGTGCCGAATCGCCTCGGTCAACGGTGGCTCTCGGTCGGATGGGCTTCCAGCGTTTCGGGCTGTGAAGTTGCCAGCCATTCCATGAGGGTGTCGATGTCACCGTCCAGTTGATTGCGCGAGGTTTCGGCCATCAAGTACCAGGTCGCGCATCCGTCCGATCCGGCGGCCTTGTTCACCACGGCGTTGAGCTGCGCGCGCCACCTCAGCAATCGCTGCATTTCATCGCCGACTTGCTGGCGGTCGGTCGTCCAGGTCATCGTGGGCAGGAAGATGCCTCGCGGTGGCGGCATGGGCGTTACGGCTTCGGTGTGCGTGTGATCTGACATGCTGTTTCTCCAGAAGTTAGAGATCCCACGGTAGGCATCTGGCTGCAATCGAGCCATCCGAAATGTGCGCTATCTATCTGGTGGAGCTTTCGGCATTGGCGCGTTCGGCTGCCATGTCTGTCGATGCAAGCCCCATGAGCTGCCATTGGGCGTCCCCGGCCCCTGGGAGATGGCCGGTCGCGCTGTCGTGCGCGTGGCGCATCGAGCCGCCTGCGGCGTCTCGCCCCCGTCGGGCTTCCATCGTCCCCTCCCTCCGGTCGGCTGACGCCTCCGGCCCGGATTTCCAGATCCGGGCCTGCGCGCTTGCGCTTGCCGTGCGGTCGGCACACAGGGAAGGCCGTTGCCATGTCCAGCCGTCTTCCCTGACTCCATCACCTTGTCCGCGACTGTAGCCCGCGGCCGTGTGCCGTCAAGGCGCGCAGGGCCGTGTCCTCGCTGCGCTGCGGGCCGCACCAACCCTGCGCTTGTCTCCTTGACGGCCCCCGTCCACGGGCTCCCTTTCGTCGCGGGCGATGAACTCAGGAAAGACGGTGGCAACAGGGCCAACCGGGTTCCTCGTGCCGACCGCACCGAACAGCCGAAAGGCTGGGCTCCGAATCTTGGAATCCGGTGTGCGGTGTGAACAGCAAACCTCTTTTATCAGGAGAAAGACCATGCAACTCGCATCCCGCTTCGCTTCCCGTTCCCCTTCGCTGCGCAGCGACTACCCGCTGTCCGATGACCAGATTCGCAGCGTGGCCCCGTCCATCTTCGCGGACGCCCCGCACGAGAGCCGTTCCGAACGGTACAGCTACATCCCCACCGCCGCCGTCCTGACCGAGCTTCGCAAAGAAGGCTTCCAGCCTTTCATGGTGACGCAAACCCGCGTGCGCGATGAAGGCAAGCGCGAGCACACCAAACACATGCTACGCCTGCGCCATGCCAGCCAGATCAACGGCGCGGAGGCCAACGAAATCGTGCTACTGAACTCGCACGACGGCACGAGCAGCTATCAGATGCTGGCCGGAATGTTCCGCTTCGTTTGCAGCAATGGCCTTGTGTGTGGTGACACCGTGGCCGATGTGCGCGTGCCCCACAAAGGCGACGTGGCCGGTTCCGTCATCGAAGGCGCTTTCGAGGTGTTGAGCGGCTTTGAGCGGGTGAAGGAATCGCGCGACCTGATGCGTGGCATCACCTTGGACGATGGCGAATCCGAAGTGTTCGCCCGTGCTGCGCTGGCGTTGAAGTACGACGACCCCGACAAGCCCGCGCCCATCACTGAATCGCAAATCCTGATGCCGCGCCGGTTCGATGACCGCCGCCCCGACCTGTGGAGCGTGTTCAACCGCACGCAGGAGAACTTGACCAAAGGCGGATTGCATGGCCGCAGCGTCAACGGACGCCGCCAGCAAACCCGACCCGTGCAGGGCATTGATTCCGATGTGCGCCTCAATCGCGCCCTCTGGATTCTGGCCGATGGCCTGCGCCTGTTGAAAGCCTGAATCCCCATGCGGCAGAGGCAGGCAGCAGCCTTTGCCGCGTTCTTCGCTGCTGCATTTCCTAACCGCAAGGAGCTATCACCATGAACGCCATCACCCAAACCGCAGCCCGCGCCATCCAAGCCCCCGCGCTGGAAGCTGCCGACCCGACCAAGAACCTGATTCTGGTTCCGCTGTCGCGGCTGGTGCTGCGCCCCACGGGCCGCAACGTGCGCAAGATCCCGCGCATGTCCATCCCTGAACTGGCCGCGAGCATCCAGCGCGTGGGCCTGCTGCAAAACCTCATCGTGATTGCATCCGCCGATGGCGAGCATTACGAAGTCGTGGCCGGTGGCCGTCGCCTCGCGGCCCTCAAGCTGCTGGCGAAAAAGCACCGCATCGGCAAGGAATGGGAGGTGCCTTGCCTGCTGGTAGCCGATGGCACGGCCCGCACCGCCAGCCTCACCGAGAACGTGCAGCGCGAAGCCATGCACCCGGCAGACCAGTTTGAAGCCTTCGCGGCGCTGGTGGCCGAAGGCCGACCCATCGAGGACATTGCGGCGGATTTCAGCGTTACGCCGCTGGTGGTGCAGCGTCGCTTGAAGCTGGCGAATGTCTCGCCGCGCCTGATGGCGGACTATCGGGCCGATGCCGTCACGCTCGATCAGTTGATGGCCTTGTCCATTACCGACGACCACGCCGCGCAGGAAACCGCGTTCTACGATGCCCCGCAGTGGCAGCGCCAACCGTCCGCGCTGCGCGAACGCCTCACCGAGCGCGAAATCGACGCTTACCGGCATCCGCTGGTGCGCTTCGTCGGGCTGGACGGCTACGAAGCCGCAGGCGGCGGCATCCGCCGCGACCTGTTCGCGGAAGGCGATGCGGGCGTGTACCTCAACGACGCCGCGCTGCTGGAACGGCTGGCGCAAGACAAGCTGGCACGCATCGCCGCCGCTGTCCGCGCCGAGGGTTGGGCGTGGGTGGATGCCACGCCGGGCGTGACCCATGCCGATCTGCACGCCTTCCAGCGTGCTCCGAGGGAACGGCGCGAGCCGAATAAGCGGCAAGCCGCACGCATCGAGAAGCTGCAAGCCAAGATGCAGGAGGTTGCCGAAGCGGTGGATGCTGCGATGGACGCCGACGATGAGGACAAGGCCGACGTTTTGCAGGAGGAAGGCGAAGCCCTGGGCGAGCAGCTGCAGGCACTGGAAGATGGCTTGCAGGACTACGGCGCGAACGTGAAGGCCGCAGCCGGTGCCATCGTCACCATCGACCGCAACGGCGAGGCCGTTATTTATCGCGGCCTGATGCGCGAGGCCGAGGCCAAGGCGCTGCGCACGCTGGAACGGCTGCGCCAAGGGTTCAGCGGCGAGAGCGCCGAGAACGACGACGAAGGCGACACGGAGGATGAGACGCAAGCCCCAGCCATGTCCGACCGGCTGGCACAACGCTTGAGCGCCCACCGTACCGCCGCGCTGCAAATCGAAGTCGCACGACATCCGCAAGCTGCGCTGGCTGCCGTGGTGCATGGCATGGTGCAGGCCGTCTTGCAGGAAAGCCGCTATGGCTTCAAGCGTAGTTCCTTGCCGCTGGGCGTGAGCCTGAAACCGCAAGACCGGCTGGAAGGCATGGCCCCGGATTGGCCTCACTCCGCCGCCGCCGTGGCGCTGCGCGAACTGCAACAGGTGGCGGGCGAAGCCTTGCCGGAGGACAGCGCCGAACTGTTCGCCGCGCTGCTGGCGATGGAGCAAGGCGAACTGGTCAAGCTGCTGGCCGTGTGCGTGGCTTCCACGGTGGACGTGGTGACGCCCCGCGCCACGCCGCACCAGCCCGGCGAGGAACTGGCGCAGGCCGTTAGCCTCGACATGGCCGCATGGTGGCAGCCGACCGCCGAGGGGTATTTCAAGCACGTCCCGAAGGCGGCAGTTCTGCAAGCCGTGGGCGAGTACGCTCCCGATCAGGTTTCCCGGCTGGCGAAGCTGAAGAAGACCGACATTGCCAGCGAAGCCGAGCGGCTGGCCGATGGCACGGGCTGGATGCCTGCCATCTTCAAGGCCCAAGGCCCGCAGGATGCCGCGCAGGAGGTTGGCCCGGAGCAGGACGCCCCGGAGGATGCCGAAGCAATGGCGGATGAACCCGCCGAGGCGCTGGCCGCTTGACCCGCACCGATGGCAAGCGCCCCCAGCCTCGACGGGGGCGCTTCGCTGGAAGGAGAAGCCCACATGAACCGCACCACCACCAGCCGCTCGCGCATGGCGGCGATCTACGCCTCCGGCACGGTACGCGCCCGCCGCTGGCACTGCGATGGTGACGTGCGCGGCTACCGCCCGCCCTCGGGCTGGTCGGCCCGCGCTGACCTCACCGACATTCATCCCATCACGGGCCGCGCCTTGCCGCGTGCCGTGTGGTGGCTCATCGAGACGAAAGAATAACCGCGATCAGCACCGCGCCCAGGCCCTTCCGACCTGGGCGCGGTGAAATGCAAATCCGGGCGCGGCAGTGGCCGCGCCCGGTGTTGAAGCCGAACATCACGCCGCCGCCTTCGCTGGCACTCAGGCGGCGGCGTTGAAGGCACCGCTGTAGTGCGCGATGCCCTCGGGCACAGGCCCATCGAAGGCCAGTGCCATGAAGTAGCCGGGCGGCACGCCCGGCAGTTGCAGGCCCGCATGGGCCTGAAAACCAAAACGCGCGTAGTACGCGGGTTCGCCCAACAGCACGCAGCCTGCGGCCTGCATGGCCCGCAGTTCGGCCAGCGCCTGTTCCATCAGGCGCGAGCCGATGCCTTGCCCCTGTCGTTGCGGCAGGACGGAGATCGGCCCCAAGCCGTACCAGCCTGCGGCCCTGTGGCCGTGGCCATCGGTGATGCTCACCGGCGACAGGGCCACATGGCCGACAACCTGGCCCTGTTCTTCGGCCACGATGGAAAGCGTCAGTTCGTTTGCGTCGCGCAATGTGCGCACGATGAATTGCTCCGCGTGGCTGGTGTGCGGTGCATTGGCGAAAGCGACAATGGTCAGAGCCTCGATGGCCGCGATGTCGTCCGGGGTTTCGTGTCGGAGCTGGATGGTCATGGTGTTCTGCGTTCCCTTCTCAAAATATAGAACGGCCGGGGCGTGTCGGCGCACAGCGCCGCCGGGCTTTGCGGGCTGCGCCCCGTGCCGTCTTCGCCGTCACGGTCATTCGGCTTCAATCCCTCACGCCTTCGCGCCTGCGGCGCTGCGCGCTTTGCTTGCCTCCGGGGGATCGGCACACGGCCCATCCCCGCCGCGCAGGCTTGGCGCCCCTCAATGCCGCCGAACCGGCGATGCCGGATCGGCCCGGCAAGCACCCCGCCGCAATGGACGGGGTGCTGGCGAATACGCTGACGCTTGCTGCGGCAGGTTGCACGGATGCGTGCCGCCTTCCACGCTGGCGGTTCCTGCCCGTCACGTCACGAAGGACGGTTCACGGACAACCTGCCCGGCATCGCCATGAAGTTTCCACGCCACGCCTCAAGACCGGCGCCGCAAGGTGCGGCAGGGGCGTTCTCGCTTGTCGTCGGACGGTTGACCTTGTCCGCGTCAGGAAGCGCACCGGCGAAGCCTTCGGGCGGGGATGCCGAGTCGGCCCTATCTCCTTTCGGAGCGGTTCGGCCCAAGGCGTCCTTGTGTTGTTGTGAATCCTGGCGGTGGCGCGGCTGCGCCTCGGGCTTCATGGCTGCAACCGTCCGGCGAAAACAATTTCCCCGCCGCTGCGCGGCTTCCTCGCGCAGCAAATTCTTTTCGCCTCCCGACTCTCCACTGCGTTGCGACCGCAAGCGGTGCAGCCAGCCCGTCCCCCGCCGGCCGGATCACAACAAGGACGCGATGGGCGCGAACCTTGTTCAACCGAACGGAGAAAACATCATGGCCAACATCGGCACCTTCACCGCAGACAAAGACGGCTTCACCGGCACGCTTCGCACCCTGACGCTCAACGTCAAGGTCAAGCTGGTTCCCAACGACAAGGGCGACAACGAGAAAGCCCCTGACTTCCGCGTCCAGGCCGCCAGCCACGACATCGGCGCAGCGTGGAAGAAGACCAGCGAGGCCGGGCGGGAATACCTGTCCGTGGCCCTCGACGACCCTTCGTTCGCGGCAACGGTCTATGCCCGCCTGATCGAAGGAGAGAACGGCACGCACGACCTGATCTGGTCGCGCAGCAAGCCCCAGGCGGCGTAACCGCCGCAGCGCCCCGCCCGTTGTGGCGGAGCGCGAGGCCCCGCCCTACGTCCTCGTAGCCGCGAGCTGGCCTTCCGTCGCGGCCATCAGCACCGCGGTACTGCATTCAAGCGCGCCGGCGATCTTGAAGATGATCGCCAGCGTGGGCATGTGTTCGCCGCGCTCGACCTTGCCCATGTGGGAGCGCTCGATGCCGGCGAGGTGCGCCAGCGATTCCTGCGCGATGCCGCGCTCCGTCCGCAGCGCGCGCACCGCCGCGCCGAAGGCTTGCGCCAGCTCGGCATCGTAGGTGGTGGCGCCCGCTGGTCGGCCGCGCTGGATGGATCGCCTCTGCATAGACAGAAGCGTCAATTCGCAGCACAATTAAAACCACGTTATCTTTAACTCATTCATGCTTTTGGCCCTTATTCGTGCTTTTACGGAAATCCGCTTCTGCGGATTCCGGCAGAACCGGAAAACCGCCAACGTTCCTTTGCAGATTTCTACAATTGAGCCTTTGCGCTTTCGTGTTTCCACGCTTTGGCGTGGATGTGCAAAACCGACTTTCCGCGTTGGAACAGGAGCACCACGATGAATGCTCCCCTCGACACCGATGCGCAGCGTGCCGCGCTGCTGGAGAACGGGCGGCGGGCCGCCGCCGGTGAACCGTACGACCCGTTGCCGGTTGTGCGGCTGTTCACTCCCGACGCGCACGCCACCTGGCTGCTGACCTCGCTCGATCCCGTCGATGGTGACACGGCCTACGGCCTGATCGACCTGGGAATCAGCATGCCCGAGCTGGGGACGGTGAAACTTTCCGACCTGGCTTCCATCGTCGGGCCGAACAAGCTGCCCGTGACGCGAGATTTGTATTTCCAGGCGATGCGCCCGCTGTCGGAATATCTGCGCCTGGCGCAGGAAAACGGTTCCGTCGTCGATTGAACCGCTCGCGCTACGACCAAGCCGGGCGCATTCAGACTATTTCGGTCTTGCTCCAGACCTTTCCAGTCTGAATCAGCACTCTTGCACCAAACCTGTGCGTGCGTGGCGGAATCAGCCACGATCTCTCATGCGGCTTGCGGCACGGTGTCAGTACCGCATGACGTTTTTGGTGCCATGCGGCCGTCGCATTCGGACTGATTACGCAATATGCCGGAGCCAACCAGTCTTGACACCAACCGTTACAGCCTAACCGGATTTTCACCTTGATTTAATGCTCCCGCATGTTTGACGCCGTGGCGACGTTCCTGCTGTTCGACGGGAGCTTTGGTCATGGTCAATCCTCATCATGTCGCGCACTGGTATCCCACTGCGGCTTACCTCTATGTCCTCTGGCTGGATGCGCTTGCGCTGGCTTGGGAGTACCTGCGCAGGCACCCCGAATACCGGCTCGACTGGCTGCGCCGTGCACGCCGCCCCGATGCGGCGCATCGCTGGGGCTTGCGCGTGCTGGAAGACCCGGCGCTGGATGCGCGCGACGCGCATCCGGCATGGCAGCCCCGCCAAGCTGATGTGGTGCAGCTCTACCCCGATGCCGATCCGCCTGTGGATGCCGAGCCCTTCACGTTCTGGCGTATCCCCGGCCACAAGCAACTTCTCCACGATGGCAAGGGACTGGCGCTGATCGCGTGCAGCCCCGGCCAGTGCCTGCGCTTCGCGCTCGCGGCTGGCCTCGAAGATGGCATGGCCGTGGCCTATGCCCAGCGGAGCGGCACTGCCGTGCCTGTGCGCGCTCATGCACGCGGCGCGACCTTCGCCGCTACCACACCCAGACCAGCACCTTCCGCGCTGCTGGAGCTGCACACCTTGCAGGCGCTCGACGCGACCCTGGCGGGCGCATCCTTGCGCGACGTGGCCGAAGGCTTGTTCGGCGTGGACGCCGCAGCCGGTTGGTACAGCGATGGCGGCTTGCGCTCCAAGGTGCGCCGCCTGGCGCGGCGCGGCGATGCGCTGATGCGCGGCGGCTATCACCGCTTAGCACAGCTTGCGCCGCTTGAGAAGGGTCGTTTTGATGAGGATGCAAAACGACCCTGAGCAGAAGGGCCTCGTTTTCTGAGACTGCCTCCATCCGGTTGCGCTGTGTGGCCGGAGCTTTGAAAGCTATGGAGGTACACACCATGCGTCCCGCTCCCTTGCGGCCTGCCGCCGCTTCCGCCACTGCCTCGACCACCGCTGCGCAGCCGCAGCGTTACCTCACCAACGACGAAGCCGCCGACTACCTCCGCCTGTCGCCGCGAACGCTGGAGAAACAGCGCGTGCTGGGTGGTGGCCCCAAGTTCCGCAAATTCGGCCGCCGCGTCATGTACGCCGTGGCCGACCTCGATGCCTGGGCTTCAGAGCGCAGTTTCGAGAGCACATCCGATCCCGAATACGCCGAGCAGCATTCGGCGGACAGCCGTGCGCGCTGATCGCTTGCGCGCGGATGGCCTTCGCCATGTCCAGCCCTGCGCTGCCGTCCCGGCAGCGGCCCGTGCCAGAGCGCGAACAGCTCGACCTGTTCCGCGCCTTGCCGGGCGACATGGCGCCGCGCGACAGCCAGGACTTGATGGCCTTTCCGTTCTTCTCGCTAGCGAAGTCGCGGCGCGTGGCGCCGATCGACTTCCGCGCCAGCGGCATCACGATCCGCGTGGAGGGCACGCAGGAGCACGGCATCGCCACCATTTGGGATGCGGACGTGCTCATTTGGGCAGCTTCGCAGATCGTGGAAGCACGCGACGCGGGCTTGCGCCCGTCGCGGCTGATGCAGGCCACGCCCTACGAGATCCTGCGCTTCATCGGGCGCGGTACGTCGCTGCGCGACTACCAACGCCTCAAGGCGGCCTTGGATCGCCTCCAATCCACCACGGTGGCCACGTCCATCCGGGAGACCACGGGAAGACGGCTGCACCGCTTCTCGTGGATCAACGAGTGGAAGGAACTAGCCGATGCCAAGGGCACGCCCTTGGGGCTGGAGCTGATCCTGCCGGACTGGTTTTACGCGGGCGTCATGGATGCCGCACTGGTGCTGTCCATCGACCCAGCGTATTTCCGGCTCACGGGCGGGATCGAGCGCTGGCTGTACCGGCTGGTGCGCAAACACGGCGGGCGCCAGCCGGGCGGCTGGCAATTCGATTTCCGGCACCTGTATCGGAAATCGGGCAGCGCCACGCGCTTCTCGGATTTCGCCTACGACCTGCGCGCGCTGGTCGCGCGGCAGTCGATGCCCGGCTACGTCCTGGGCATCGAGCGAATGCCGGACAACGGCGCCGAGCTGCTGACCTTTCGGCCCGTGCCGTTCATGGCACGGGGATAAACGGTGCGTTGCCTGTGGACAGACTCGTGCTATCAGGAGTACGGGGTATCGTGCTATCGGGAGTACGACTCTCGTGCTATCAGGAGTACGAATCGCCCGCAAACCCAATAACGGCGCGGGTTTGCGGCCCTTCTAACTTCCCTAACTTAAAACCTCTAACTGGTAGTAGAAGCGCCGCGCGCCGGTGGAAAACCGCTGAGCGGCACCACGCACAGCAGCAACAGCCGGGCTTTCCAACACGGAGGGCCAGGCCATGATCGTCGCTTTGCTCAACCAGAAAGGCGGCGTGGGCAAGACCACGCTCGCCACCCACATCGCCGGCGAACTGGCGATGCGCGGCCAGCACGTCGTGCT
>Ga0209792_1001430_pt1 | contig 11616 bp, 6 predicted proteins | sample EBPBio142005_DNA_FD_185860 | JGI IMG/M metagenome (GOLD analysis project Ga0209792, IMG submission 185860) | Wastewater treatment Type I Accumulibacter community from EBPR Bioreactor in Madison, WI, USA - Reactor 1_6/14/2005_ DNA (SPAdes)... | ecosystem: Engineered > Bioreactor > EBPR >...
TTCTCCGCGAACGCCCTCAAGGCGGCGGGTTCGCGCATCGTCACCGTCGGCATCGGCAACACGATGCTCGATGCACAGAACCTCAAGGCCATCTCCGGCACCGTCGAGGGCTCCGACTACTTCGCCGGGGACTGGAGCGACCTCGCCGACACGCTCGGATCGATCGCCGCCGAGAACTGCGCCGGCTCGGTGACCATCGTCAAGAAGGTCATCCCCTGGAACGGCACGATCGCGGACGCGACGGCGGCCGGCGGCTGGGTCTTCGACGCGAGTGCCGGGCCGGAGGGTGTCGTGCTCGATCACGCCCAGGGCACCACCGATGCTGTCAACGGTGCGGTCAACTTCCAACTCAGCGACGTGCCCGTCGCCGGGGCGACCTTCACGGCCGCCGAGCAGTTGCAGGGCGGCTACACGCTGACGCAGCAGAGCGGCAAGAACGCGGTCTGCACCAAGAGCAACGGCAGCTCCGTGACGGTGACCAACGGCTCCGGCACGTCCTTCAGCGTGCCGGTCGGCGCGACCGACATCGTCAGCTGCACCGTCTACAACACGCAGCCGCAGCCCGGTGCGACACTCACCGTGAACAAGCAGTGGATCATCAACTCGGTGGCCCAGCCGCTCAACACCTTCCCCGACGGCTTCGAGGCCCAGCTCACCGGATCCGCCACGACCTGGGGCACGACCACCCAGGTGACTGCGGGCGCCGCGAGCATCGGTGAGTCCGGCGTCGTCGTGCCGAGCCAGTACTGCACGGTTGCGTCGCAGAAGATCACCTCCTTCAACGGGCAGACGGTCGACGTGAACATCGCGTCGGAGCCCTACACGCCGACCCTCGCGGCCGGCACCGACAACACGGCGACCATCACCAACAGCGTGAGCTGCGTGGGCCTGCTCAAGCTCGAGAAGGTCGTGGTCAACGACAACGGGGGCACCGCGACATCCGCCGATTGGACCCTGAAGTACGGTGCCACCGGTGTCGCGAGCGGCACCACGAGTTCCGTGACGCCGGGTGTGGGATACGCGCTCACCGAGGTGGGCCCGGCAGGCTACGCGCCGAGCGCCACCGACCCGCTGGTCTGCACCTCGGGCCTCAGCGGCACGACCGTCACGGTCGCCGCGATGACCACGGTCACCTGCACCTTCACCAACGACGACATCGCCCCGACCCTCACCCTCGTGAAGAAGGTGGTCGGCGCCCCGACGATCGGTGCCGACAACTGGACGCTCACCGCGAAGGATGGCTCACAGGTCGTCGTCTCGGGTGCGGGCTCCACCGCGGCCACCGCCGTGGATGCCGGGGTCAACTACACCCTCGGGGAGACCGCGGGACCGAACGTGAACGGCGATGACTTCACCGCGAGCGAGTGGTCCTGCCTCGCCGGGGACACCCCGGTGACCGTCACGGCCGGCGTTCTCGACACGCTCACCCTCGGCCAGAACGTGGTCTGCACGATCACGAACACCGCACAGAGCGTCGACCCGCAGATCACCAAGACGGCCGCCCCTGCGGTGCAGAACCCGGATGGCACGTGGACGATCGCCTACACCGTCACGGTGACCAACCCGAGCCTCTACTCGGGTATCACCTACGGCCTCAGCGACACCCTCGACTTCGGTGGCTCGATCTCCGTCGTCTCCTCCGAGGCGACCCTCGGCGGCAACCCCGTCCCGGGCTGGAACGGCACCACGACCACGGTGCTCGCCGCGGGCGCAACGCTCGCCGCCGACTCGAGTGACGTGTACACGGTGACCGTCGTGGCATCCGTGCCCGACGGCGAGACGGCCACACAGTGCCCCGCTACCTCGGGCGAGGGCGGGTTCCTCAATCACGCCCTGCTGACCGTGGATGACGACACCTTCCCGGCCGACGCGTGCGTCGCGCCGTCGAAGCCGAGCCTGCAGAAGACCGCGGGCACGGTGACGTCGAACGCCGACGGCACCTTCACCGTCACCTACGACCTGACGGTGACCAGCACGTCGGCGGCCACGCTCTACTACGACCTGAGCGATGACCCGCAGGCGACGTTCCCCTCGGGCGTCGAGGTGCTCAGCGGCACGGTCACCCCGGCCGCGGACTACCCGGGCTTCACGAGTTCGTGGAACCCGGTGGCATCCCAGAACCCGCAGATCGTCGACGACCTCGCGCTGCCCGGCGGCAGTGTGGATGCCCCGAGCGTGCACAGCTTCACGGTGTCGCTCGTGGTCGGCGTGGGCACGGGAGTGGAGGCATCCGCCCTCGACTGCACGGCCGACGACGGTGGCCTGACCAACCTGGCCACCCTCGTCTCGGGCAACCAGACGGTGACGGATGACGCCTGCGCAACCCTCACGCGCCCGACCGTGTCGCACACCAAGACCCTCGTCTCCGCCGACCAGAACCCCGACGGCACCTGGACGATCGTCTACGACGTGGACGTGACCGCGACCGGCGACGGCACCACCACCTACGACCTGGGCGACCTGCCGCAGTTCGGCGACGACATCACGCTCGTCTCGGGCAGTGCGACCGGTCCGGCGCAGGCGGCGGCGTGGGATGGCGACACCACCACCGATCTCGCGACGGCGGAGCCGATCGCGGGCGGCGAGACCGACGGCTACACGATCACCATCGTGGCCAGCGTCGACGCCGACTCGATTGGAGCCGACGCCGGCGACTGCACGCTCGACCAGGGCGAGAGTGGAACCGGTTTCCTCAACGTCGCGACCCTCACCGCCAACGGTGAGACCACGACCGATGACGCCTGCGGCACCCCCGCCGAGCCGAGCGTCGGCAAGTCGTGGATCTCCACCGAGCAGAACGGCGACGCGAGCTGGAACGTCACCTTCCAGGTCACGGTCGACAACGACGGCAGCGCCTCCGACCTGTACTACGACCTGAGCGACGTGCCCGGCTTCCTGCCGGATGCCACGATCACCGCCGGCACGGTTGCCCTCAACGGTGCCAGCGCAGAGCCGTGGGATGTGACCAGCGCGCTGGCCACCGGCCGCCTGCTCCCGGGCGACACCCCCGACACGGACTCGAAGGACACCTACGTGATCGTGCTCACGGTCACCGTTCCGCTCGACGCCGACGAGGCGACGCTGGAGTGCTCCGAGCTGGGCGCCGGCCATGGCTTCTTCAACGCGGCCAACCTCACCTCGGGCGGGCACACCGTGACCGTGGCCGACTGCGGCACCGTGAAGGAGGGCGTGCTGCCGGCGATCACCAAGCAGGTGAAGGCCGGCTACCCGAAGCAGGTCGCGGGCGGCAACTGGGAGATCGCCTACGAGATCACCGTCTCCACGCCGGTCGACACCACGCTCAACGCGTCCTACGACCTCAGTGACACGCTCGACTTCGGTGACGGGTTCGAGGTGCTCGACGCCGCGATCACCGGCCCCGGACTCGCGACCCCCAACGCGTGGAACGGGCAGAGCGTGACATCCGTCGCCACGGGCGTGACGTTGCCCGCAGGCCAGACCCACGTGTACACGGTGCTCGTGACCGCGCGCATCGATCAGGGTGTCGTCGGCACGGATGCCGCGGACTGCGAGGTGACCGGCGACGAGTCGGGCACCGGGTTCCGCAACACCGCGCTGCTCACCAGCGGCGGCCTGGAGCGCACCGCCGAGGCCTGCGACGAGCCGGGTGCCCCGACGGTCACCAAGGACATCGTCGGCACCCCGGTGAAGGGTTCGGGCGGCACGGTGACCATCACCTACACGGTGACGGCGAGCAACCCGTCCGACGTCGAGGTGAACTACAACCTCGATGACGCCCTGGGCTTCGCCCCGTGGGTGGCCATCTCGAGTGCGACGGTCACGTCGCCCGACGTGCCCACCGACGCGAGCTGGAACGGCATCGCGAACACACGGGTGGTGACGGGCCAGCCGCTGCCGGCCGGGGCATCCGACGTGTTCACGGTCGTCGTGGTCGCCACCCCGACCCTGTTCGTTGAGGAGCAGAACCTCGCCTGCGTGCCCGCCACCCCCGGCAAGGGCTACTTCAACGGTGCGGTGCTGACCTCCGGTGCAGACACCTTCACGGATGACGCGTGCGCGCCCATCCCGAAGACCGACCTGCCCACGCTGCCGCTGCCGCCGGACCTGCCGACCCTCGCCCTCACCGGACTGACCGTCGCAGGCGGCGGACTGGCTGCGGGCGTCGCCCTGCTGATCGGCGGCGTGGTGTTGCTGGTGGTGCGCCGGGTGCGTCGCTCCTCCGCCGGTTGAGTAGCCGCGCAGCGGCGTATCGAAACCAAGGCTGGTTGAGCTTGTCGGGGGGAGTGGTCCCGGCAAGCTCGGCCAGCTACACCTGCGGTATGCCTCTAGTGCGTACGCTGCCAGGCGCGAGCGGATCGTCCTCGAGCCGAATAGCGGCGCGATAGTTCGGCTTCGTATGCGGCGAGTAGGACTATGGCATCGGTGCGGCGCAGGTGTTGAAGAAACATCGGCAAGCCCACAACTAGAAGCACAGGGAGTGTCAGGACAACGCCGACCACGACTCCCACCACTCCAGCCGCAATCAGATTCTCTGGAAATTCGATCACCTTGGGGCCGGCGACGAATGCGAGAACGATCGACAGAGCCAATGCATAAAGCGGTAGCTCGACGTTGTCCTCAACCGTGCGTCCGCGGAGTTCCGCAAGTATGCGGATCTGCTTCGCGCGGCTTTCAGCGGCGAACCTGTCAAGGTGCGGCTCTGTGAGGGGATCAGGGAGCTTGAGGTACTCCGCGATATCAGCCAGCCGCTCCTTCTTCGAGGATTTCTTCATTGCTGGAGGCTATCCGGTACCACCCACAGGTTTCGGTACGCCGCTTGCGCGGGCCACTCAACCAGCCGCTTCGCTACGCTTGACCCATGACCTACACGCTGATCCTGCTCCGCCACGGCAACTCCGACTGGAACCAGAAGAACCTCTTCACCGGTTGGGTGGACGTGCGGCTCAGCGACCAGGGCGTGACCGAGGCGAAGCGCGCGGGGGAGCTGCTCGCGGCATCCGGTCTCAAGCCCGACATCCTGTACACGAGCGTGCTGACCCGCGCCATCCAGACCGCGAACCTCGCGCTCGAGGTGGCCGACCGGCTGTGGATCCCGGTGAAGCGCAGCTGGCGCCTCAACGAGCGCCACTACGGTTCGCTGCAGGGCCTCGACAAGGCGGAGACGCTGGAGAAGTACGGCCCCGAGAAGTTCATGGAGTGGCGCCGCAGCTTCGACGTGCCGCCGCCCCCGCTCGATGACGACGCCGAGTACAGCCAGGTGCACGACGAGCGCTACGTGGGCATCGACGGCGAGATCCCGCGCACCGAGAGCCTGGCGCTTGTGATCGAGCGGATGCTGCCCTACTGGTTCAGCGACATCACGGTGGATCTCGCGGCCGGCAAGACGGTGCTCGTCACCGCCCACGGCAACTCGCTGCGCGCCCTGGTGAAGCACCTGGACGGCATCAGCGACGCCGACATCTCGGAGCTGAACATCCCCACGGGCATCCCCCTCGTCTACGAACTGGATGACGCGTTCCGCCCCCTCGGCCCCGGCCAGTACCTCGACCCGGAGGCCGCGGCCGCCGGTGCCGCGGCGGTGGCGAACCAGGGCAAGAAGTAACTCGCCGGTCGAGTAGCCGCGCGGCGGCGTATCGAGACCCACTGCGCCTTACGCGAAGCCAGTTCGCGTCTGATACTGTGGCGCCACTACCCGATACTTCCGAGCCCCGACAAAGGAGTTCAGTATGCGTCGCTCTGCACGCACTGCCGCCCGCACCGCAATCGCTGCGCTGGCCCTGACTGCCCTCGGTCTCGTTGCCGCGAGCCCCGCCTCCGCTCACACGAACAACGTGTTCGGCTTCGTCTACCAGGACGGCCCCAGCGGTATCGCGACCTATGACCGGTTGAACGCGGATGCGACGTTGCTTCCCGAGAGCACGGACATCGGTTCGGACATCCGCGGCATCGAAGTGGGCAACGAGACCGGCACCGGGGTGGGATTCCTCGCGGGTGATTCTGCCGCGCACATCGTGTTCACGTGGAACCACACCACGGGCGCGGTGAGCGCCCCAACCGACCTCACCGTGGACGTGCCGGGGTTCGTCGAGATCACCGACCTGTTGGGTCTGGACACTCTCCCCGACGGCACCTTGATCACCTGGGTGGAGTACTCCGCGTTCAGCGGTGAGTTCCCAGCGCCCTTCTCCGCGATCGCCACGCTTAACCCAGCGACTGGTGTGCTGACCCCCGTGATCGACATGTCCGACCTGCTCATCGGCGATCCCGCTGACTACGCACTGAGGTCACTCGCAACGGATCCGATCAGCGGCCAGACGTTCGCATTCCTGTCGCCGTTCGCGGCCACCCCGCCCGCGTACGTGGGCCTGAACATCGCAGCGGGCACCCACGGTGACGCCGCCCTGTTCAACGGGACCGACTTCGAGGACGGCTTCGTCGCGGGCGCCGACTTCGACGCCGACGGCACACTGCTCTTCATCTACGGCAACGATGAGCGTGAGATCTACGAGCTCTCGTCCGTGGGCGCACCCTCCACCTGGGACACCGCGGCCCGCCACTACATCGGCGACGCCGCCGGCAACCTCGGCATCAACCCGATCGCGGATGCCGCGCTGACGATCGAGAACACGCCCGCGCTGGCGTCGACCGGCTCGGGCTTCCCGATCGTCTGGCTCGTCGCGGGCTCCGTCGCAGTGCTCGTCGGTGGTCTCACCGTGGTGACCGCTCGTCGCCGCAAGGCGGCCTGAGTCTCGCCGGTCGAGTAGCCGCGCAGCGGCGTATCGAGACCCTACTTCGCGGTCATCATCTGAACCCAGACCCACACACCGATGAGCCCGGCGATCGGGAAAGCCAGTTCGGCGAACAGCCGTTCCGCGCGCGAGCGCTTGGGGTGGCGGCGTGATCTGGGGGTAGTGCGCGGCGCCTGTGGTGTGCCACTCGCGTAGCGCCTCCCGTGGGGCCCTCGAAGCGCAGGCGCCAAGCGGATAGCAGCGCTGCCACGAGGTAGGGCCAATCTCGGACCCACAGCGTCTTCGAGAGCGGCGAACTCGCGAGCGATATGTTCGCCTTTGCTGGAGGGCAGTGGTGGCTGATGCCAGGTGGCCGGGTCGCTCGCGACATCCACGATTCTAGCCAGCTGCTCATCACTGAACTCCCGACGCGTGAGGAGCACATCGAGAAGTTGCTCGTCGGTGGCCACACGGATTGGTGGATCCATCTCGCCGCCACCTGGTGCTTCCTTGAACACCATCCGACCCGGGTTCACGAAGACGATCACGCCAATGGCGGGAACTGTCAGCCCGCATCGCGCAGTGAGCAAGTTGGATGCGCGCCGCGCCTCCGCGAGTGAGTTGAGGATGTACGGCTTCTTCACACTCTCGACGAGCATGTTGCGACCGGCGACCCAGACCGTTCGCCCCGGACTGAACTTGGTATTGATCGTGAATACCCCGGGCGGGCCGATGACCACGTGATCGATGTCGCTGGTGCCTCGTCCGACCGGGACAGAGTGCAACACAGTCCACGGCTCGCGCAGCTGGTCGAGTACGTTCGCGACCCGGCGCTCGCCGAGCACGCCGCGGTACCAGCCCTCGGCCTCCTCGTCGATGACGATCCCGTTGGACCGCTCGTCGACGTGGATCGTGCCGAGATCCCACTGGTGCAGCAGCTCGTCGATCAGCGCATGGCCCGGCACACGCTCTCGAAGGTCGCTCATGTTTCCAGCTTGGCCCTGTGGGGCGGATGCCAGTAGCCCGAGTTCGGGGGTCGCTCGCTGGATCCCATTGCCGACCAACTGACGAATCTTCGGCCTATCCTGGCAAGATGCAGGCAGAGCTCGCGAGTGTCCTCGATCTCCAGCGTTTCTGGACAAACGTGAATACGCCCGAAATGAAGAGACGTGGCATGATCGTGCGGGACGAGCTTCCCAGACAGTTGCGGCCGCTGATTCAAGCGCATAGCAGACGCTGGACGGTTGAAGGCAGAGACGGAACTGGCAGGAAGAGCGAGATACCGTGGGTGCGGATCTTCGATCCGGCGCTGTCGCCGAGCGCGACGGTCGGCTGGTACGTGGTCTATCTCTTTTCGGCGGATGGGCAGAGTGCATGGCTCTCGTTGAACCAAGGAACGACGACTTGGATGAACGGGGAATTCCAGGCTCGCCCTCTCTTCGAGTTGAGGGAGAGGGTGCAGTGGGCGCGACGCCAAATCGCGAGACTACCAATCGGTTCTGCGTCAACGATGGACTTGAGAGCCCAGAGGACCGATCTTGGCCCACTCTATGAGGCAGGGAGTGTCGCTGCGTTCGAGTACCGCTCTGAAGCTGTCCCGGACGAAGCTGTCCTCAACGCCGACCTCAACGTCATGCTCGACTCGCTTTCAGCTCTCCTCGCGGCCTCGGTCGATTCCCTTGACGAGCCCGGAGAGATCTCGGCCGATCTCGCCAGTTCAATGACTTCGATAGATCTGGCGGTTAGCCCGCGCCGGCTGCGCGGCCTTCGACTGAACGCAGATGAGCGCAAGGCTATTGAGCTTCGAGCCGTCGATGTGGCCGGTGCGCACCTTGAGGACCTTGGCTACAAGGTCAAGGATGTGGGAGCGACGCGTTCGTACGATCTGCACGCGACCCGACGAAGGGAGCAGCTTCGCGTAGAGGTCAAGGGGACTGTGGGCGATGGGTCTGAAGTGATTCTGACGAGAAACGAAGTGACGCTGCATCGGGCGTACCACCCAAACACCATGCTGGCCGTCGTATCTCGCATCGACCTCCGGCGGAGCCCACTTATCGCATCGGGGGGAACCTTGCGCACGATACACCCCTGGTCACCGGAGCAGGACCTTCTGGTTGCTCTCGCCTACAGCTACCAGGTGCCTCAGCTCGACTAGCGCGGGCGAAGCTCGCCACGGCCTCTGGACCGCAAACCGTGACGCGTGGAAGGCCTACGAAGATGGTGCCGCTGGAGCCCAGAGTAGGCGCCAGTCTCCAACCGCGCCCGTTCACGACTCCAGCACGTACGTCTGAATCGCGAGTACGGCCGCGCCGCGGCACCACTCCGTGTCGTCCCCCGAAGTCATCACGAGGGGGATGCGCCGGGCTCTCGGATCGCGGTCAAGGGCGAGACCCTCGGCGATGCCGTCGCTCGCGACAGAGGCGAGTCGCACCCCTTCGCCACCGAGCACGATGACTTCGGGCATCGTGAGGTTGGCGACGGCGGCGATCAGTCGTCCGAGGCCTCGTCCGGCGTCGTTGACGACCCGTCGTGCGCCCGGTTCGCCCTGCTCGGCGAGTGTCAGGGCCTCGTCGTAGTCGACGCTGCGGCCGACTGCGGCCGAGACGCCCTGCACGATGGCCGAGGTCGTCAGCACGCTCTGCGCGCAGCCCCGGTGGCCGGCCCGGCAGACGGGTCCGAACGGGTCGAGGGGCCAGTGGCCGATGAGGCCGATGCCCGCATCTTCGTCGGCAGCGACCTCGCCGCCGGCGACCAGGCTGTAGCCGACGCCCGCTCCCAGGGTGATGACAGCGAAACGGTCGAGGCTTCGTCCGGCGCCGAACCAGCGTTCGTACTCGGTGAAGGCGATGAGGTCGTTCTCGACCACGGTGGCCAGGCCGGTCGAGCGCTCCAGCGCGTCGCCGAGATCGACATCCGTCCAGTCGAGGAAGGGGGCGCTGCGCACGATGCGCCGGTTGCTCACCAGACCGCCCACCCCGATTCCCAGGGCAGTGACACTCGGCACGTGGCCAGCGACCTCGTGCACGACTGAACTGACCACCTCGACCACCGCAGCCGGATCGCGGCTGGTCAGGGGCGCGTAGGCCGTGGCGATCATCGCCGCCCGCAGGTTGGTGACAACGCCGAGCACCCCTTCGCCGGTGAGCTTGACCCCAATGAAGTGACGTGACTCGGGCACGACGTCGAGGAGAACGGAGGGGCGTCCCCTCGATCCCTCGACCCGTTCCCCCGACTCGACGAGCAGCCCCGACTCGATGAGCGGCGTGCTCAGGCGGGTGAGTGAGCCGGCGGAGAGACCGAGCCGCCGGGCGATCTCACTGCGCGAGATCGGTCCGTGCAGGAGCACCTCAAGGGCCACAGGATGGTGAGGACCTGATGCAGGCGCCCACGGCTGAGTTGCAATGCGCACGGGTCCTCCCTTCGACTCGGACAGCCGGTATTCATTTTGACACTGAAACAAAGAGAAGTTCAATCTCGTCGAAAATTGCGTATTGACACCGGAATTACTTCTGCTGCAAAATAAACCCGCACACGCTCCGACGCACGCAGAGATGCATGCGGAACAACGCAGTTCGAGTGAGAGGCACCGCACGTGAACCGAGAAGCTATCGCCCGGTCTACCCGGTCGTGGATTTCCCGATTCGGTTCGGTCACTCGCCTCGAGGGCATCCGTTCGAGCGGAGTTTTGGGACGCCGCGCGCAGGCACAGCACCATTCCGGCGCCGAGCCCGTCCCGGCATCGCACCATCCCAGCAGCGGGCGAGGCTCCCTCAACCGCACCCACACAAGGAGGTTTGGAATGCTCAGAAAGAGAGTGGCTGCCATAGCCCTCATCGCGATCACGACGGGCGCGCTCGCCGCATGTTCCAGCGGTGGCGCCACCCCGGATGCCGGGGGAGACCCCTGTTCGTCCGACACCCCGATCGAGATCACGTTCTGGCACACCTACAGCACCGACAGCGCGGAGAACACCCAGCTCACCGAGACGGTGCTCCCCGAGTTCGAGAAGGAGTGCCCCGGAGTCACGGTCGATTCCGTCGTCATGCCCTACGACGGCCTGCACGACCAGCTGATCGCCGCGGTTAGCGGCGGCGGCCTGCCCGATGTCATGCGCATGGACATCATCTGGACGCCCGAGTTCGCCGACCTCGGCGTGCTCGCCCCCGTCGACGACCTGGACGGCTTCGCCGAGCTCGCCCCGAACATTCTGCCGGGGCCGCTGTCCACCAACGAGTATCAGGGCCAGCACTTCGGTGTGCCGCTGGACACCAACACGCAGGTGTTCGTCTACAACGACACCCTGATCGACACGCCGCCGACGACCTTCGATGAGCTCACCGAGCTCGCCGAGACGCTCAAAGGCCAGGGCGTCTACGGCCTCGCCCTGGGTGGCTCCGGCCCGTGGAACGTGCTGCCGTGGTTCTGGAGCGCCGGTGGCACCGTCACCGACGACGCCTACACGAAGGCATCGGGATACCTCGACTCAGCCGACTCCGTTGCTGCCCTGCAGTGGCTCGTCGACTTCCAGAGCGCCGGGCTTCTGGGCCCGTCGTCCACCGGTGGCAGCCCCGACAGCTGGGGTGGGCTCACGGCAGGACAGTACGCCGCTCTCAGCGATGGCCCGTGGTTGCTCGCCGCGCTGAACGGTGACATGGATGGCGTGCTCCAGGCGAGCCCGCTTCCCGAGGGCCCCGGCGGTTCTATCTCAGTCGTGGGTGGTGAGAACCTGGTGATGTTCGCGACCTCCGAGAAGCAGGCCGCCGCCTGGGAGTTCGAGAAGTTCCTCCTCGGCGACTTCGCTCAGAGCGCCATGGCGGAGGTCGGGCAGATCCCCGTCACCCAGGCTGGCCTCGCTTCGGATGCCGTGACGAGCGTTCCGTACCTCGCCGCCTACGTCGAGCAGTTG
>Ga0209792_1001432_pt1 | contig 11594 bp, 7 predicted proteins | sample EBPBio142005_DNA_FD_185860 | JGI IMG/M metagenome (GOLD analysis project Ga0209792, IMG submission 185860) | Wastewater treatment Type I Accumulibacter community from EBPR Bioreactor in Madison, WI, USA - Reactor 1_6/14/2005_ DNA (SPAdes)... | ecosystem: Engineered > Bioreactor > EBPR >...
CCCCACGCTACTGGATGGGTGCTTCCAGTCGCTGATCGCGTGCATGGATGGTGATGATCATTTTTATATGCCGATTGCGATCAGAAAGCTGACATTTCTCCAACCGGTCACTAAACAATTGTGGTGCCATGGCAGTTTGAGCGAATTCAGTGCCGAAGGTATCGAAGGAAATCTGAGTTTATACGATGATCAAGGCCGTCTTTGCGTTCAGCTGGAAGGATTGCAATGCCGTGCGCTGGCGTCGCAACAAGAAAAACAAGTTGATCAGGTCAGCCGGTTGGCTTATGTATGGGATTGGCAGCAGCAAAATCTGAATTTAAGCAATACCCCAAGAAAAGGCACATGGCTGGTATTCAGCAGCGACAATGCGCTCTCCGAACATGTTTGCATGGCATTGGAAAACGATAATGTAAATCGTGTCATTCCGGTTGATACGCGTTATGTTTATCAGCAACAAAATGCCGTGATCCAAACACTGGATGACAGTCAGTTAGCGCGCGCCAAAGCTGTGCTGCAAATCGCAAAGCAACACGATTGTGTTGGCATTGCTTATTTATGGGGACTGCAAGCAGGCGCGGAGCCAAATGATCCGGCAGGTATTGGTCAAGCTTGCGTGGCCATGCAGATCATGCAGTTACTCAACGAGGTATTTCAGCAAAATAGTCCACGCTTGTATTTTGTGACACAAGGCGTACAAGCGGTCAAAGATACCGATGCAATCCAACATCTGGCTCAGTCCCCATTAGTTGGATTTGCTAGGGTTGCGCTGAATGAGTTTCCAGGATTCCATTGTTCATTGATTGATCTGGATGAATCGAGCAGTTCTAATCAAGCCGATCAGCTCAGATTGGAGCTGCTGACAAATAGCGATGAAGATGATGTTGCGTTTCGAGACCGGGAACGGTATGTCCATCGTTTGATACATAGAGATGCCGATTCCTCGCCAGAAGAAATGTCTCAGCAGGCGATAGTTGCAGCATCCAAAGTGGAAGCATTCCGTCTGGCTTGGGCGAACGAGCCGGTGTTTACGGAAATTGCCCGGGCAATCGCATTAAAAGCCGATGAAGTCGAAATTGAGCTGGATCATATTGACTTGACCGGATTGAGTCGGGAGTCCGTGCAGAATGAAAAGCTACCGGCTTATTTTGCCACCGGCATTATCCGCAAAGTTGGCGAGGCGGTAACAGAATGGCGCGAAGGCGAGCAAGTCGCCGCGGTATGCAAAGGCATGCCGGCATCGCATAGTCTTGTAAAAAAAGATCAAATCTTTTCACTGATTCAGTTGGCGGGCATTGCTAAAACCGACATCGTCAATGTCATGTCATCCGTAATTCCTGCGTATTATTCGCTAAGCCATGTTGCCCGTGTTAAACCGGGTGAGATTGTTCTCATCGACGCAGACTTAGGCGATGGCGCGCTATGTTTCCATCGTGTCGCCCTTTGGCTGGGTGCCAATCCCGTTCTCTATAGTGTAAACGACGAGTGCTTGCGTGCCTTGGAGGCGCTGAGTGAGGTAGCGGTTTTTGATGCCCGGGAATCGGGTCTTGCAGGAATACTGTCAGCCGCATTCGATGTTTTTGCCGTCAGGGCATGGGTGCATTCGCACAGCAGCAGCCACAGCGTGCTGAAAAATATTGTGCGCCAAGCCAATGCGCACGAAGTTATTGCCGATCAACCCCAAGAGGGCGCGGGAACGGCGGCGGAGTCAATACAGCGTGGCGGTAATGCTTATGTCGGCGCCTTGGCGCTTGCACTTTCCGCACCGCTTCTATTCAACAAGCTCTTGACTGAACTGGGAGCGTATATCCGCAAATATCCAATGGATGCAGCGGAGGTCAACAGTGTTTCCGGGGAAGCCATGCTGGAAGCTTTGCGGTCTGCTTCTCAAACGGATGAGCTGCATTCAGTGGTGCTATCGCTTGAGAACCGGGAAAAGATTCCCGTCCAAGTAACCCGGAAAGAACCATCGTTTGTCGATCCTGCGGCTTCCTATCTGATCACGGGCGGTTTCGGCGGCTTTGGATTGGAAGTCGCGTATTGGCTGGTCAAGCAAGGTGCGAAACATTTGATCCTGGTGGGCAGACGCGGTGCCGCCGGGGAAGCCGCGCAGAATGCCATGAAACAATTGCATGGTAAGGGGGTGAACGTCATGGCCGCCGCGGCTGATATTGCAGATGCTCAGCAAGTGTCGCGTCTTTTGACACAAATTGACGAAGCAATGCCGCCGCTGAAAGGTGTGTTTCATGGCGCAGCGGTACTTGATGATGCGACTATTCTGGACTTAACTCCGCAACGCATGGCCGCGGTGATGCAGGCGAAGGCTGTGAGTGCGTGGCATCTGCATCAATTGACGCAAAATCATTCACTCGATTTCTTTGTCATGTGCTCCTCGGTGTCCGCACTGATCGGTAATGGCCGGCAAGCCAATTATGCGGCGGCGAATACCTTCCTGGATGCGCTGTCTTGGCACCGGCAAGCCCTCGGATTGCCGTCCACGACGATCAATTGGGGGGCGATCAATACCGGTATGGCTGTGGATAGTGAAGAAGTGAAGAAACATCTGGCGCTGATGGGAATGAATACGCTCCCGGCCAAACAAGCGCTGGATTGCTGGAAATTCCTGCACGATAAAAAAGTTGCTCAGTACGGATTAATGGATGTGAGCTGGCCGCGCTGGCAGGAGTTTGAGCCAACGGGCGGGCAATCGCTGCGTTTCCGGCATCTTGCCAATGTTGTTGCAAATGCGGCGGCTGTCACTTCACTGGCTAAGGAAATAAGTGTGTTATCGCCAGAAGAACAGCAGGTCAGACTGGAGGATTTATTGAATGAGCTGGTCGCAAAAACACTGCGTCTGCCGCGCAACAAAATTAATACCCAAGCATCGCTTTCCCAAATGGGAATCGATTCTCTGATGGCCGCCGAACTGCAAGCTGAAATCAATCAAGCTTTAGGGGTGAGGATTTCTACATTGGAACTGATGCGAGGGCAAAACCTCGAGCATCTTGCCCGGCTTCTGGCGGATAAAGCCAATCTATCGGCGGTGCCCGCCACAACGGCCAATCACGGTGGTGAATCATCCGAATTGATAGAACGGTTATCCGAACAGGATGTAACGATATTACTTAATCAATTGCTCGCTGAAGGGGAGACTGTTAATGAATAAGGTAAAAGATTTATCCGATGCGGAGAAACGGCAGTTATTGAAGCAGCTGCTTGCACGCAACGAGAAAAAAACGGAACGCGTATTAAATCCGGTCAAGAGTGCCGGATCAGGGGATGACCCAACCAGTTTTAATGATTTCGCAGGTTTCAAGATGCTGCAGGAGCAGGCGGAAATCTTCCAGACGTTGGCGTTAAAGAATCCCTATTTCTGCGTGCATGAAGGTATTAGCGATCATGTGACCGATTTTGAAGGGAAAAAATACATTAATTATTCCGGTTATAACTACCTCGGCTTGTCCGGTCATCCGAAAGTATCGGCCGCGGCTAAAAATGCTATCGATCAATACGGCACCTCCGTATCGGCAAGCCGTATCGTATCCGGTGAGATCCCGCTGCATGCCGAACTGGAACAAGCACTTGCAGAAATTCATGATACCGAGGCTGCGGTTGCTTTGGTGAGCGGCTATGCAACGAATGTATCGGTCATTAGCCATTTGTTCGGGCCGAAGGATTTGATTGTGCACGATGCATTGATTCATAACAGCGTGATCACCGGGTGCATCTTGTCCGGCGCCAAGCGCTTGGCTTTTCCGCATAACGATTGGAACGCGCTGGATCAAATGCTGCAAGAGAATCGTCATGCGCATGAGCGGGTGCTGATCATCATCGAGGGCGTGTACAGCATGGACGGGGATATTGCGGATTTGCCGCGTTTTATCGAAATAAAGAAACAGCATCAATGCTTGTTGATGGTGGACGAGGCGCATGCTGCCGGTGTAATCGGCCCACGGGGTTACGGCTCGCACGATCACTTTGGCATCAAGGGCTCTGAAGTGGATATTTGGATGGGTACTTTGAGTAAATCATTCGCCAGTTGCGGTGGTTATATTTGCGGCACCAAGGCATTAATCGACAATATCAAATACAACGCCGCCGGTGCCATTCTCTTCAGTGTGGGAATTTCTCCAGCCAATACCGCGGCGGCTCTGGCTGCTGCACGAATCATGCAACGTGAGCCGGAGCGCGCGGCCCGGCTCAGAGCAAACTCGGAACTGTTCATTGAACGTGCCAGGGAAAATCAACTGGATACCGGCGATGCTTCCGGAACCGGTGTTATCCCGATTATTACAGGTAATTCGGTACTGTGTTTGAAATTGGGACAGTATTTATCCGACCGGGGCATCTACGTGCACCCCATCCTTTATCCGGCCGTTCCGGAATCGGCTGCGAGATTACGCTTTTTCATTACTTGCAACCTGACCGGAGAGGAAGTGATTTACACAGTGGATACTTTGGCAGCTGCGATGCGGACGCTAAAAGCGGACTGAGCTTTGCTGTAACTCGTATTTTCTGATTTTTAAACCCATTGCTTCAATTATAGAGAGGATAAGACAATGATTCATCGATACACCGGATGGGTTGTGAACGCGCGGTGGTACATCCTGATTCTAATAGCCGGATTAGTCGCCATGGCTGGATACGGCATCAAGGATTTGCAATTCAAGTCGGATTACCGGATGTTTTTCAGTGATGATAACCCGCAACTGACCGCGCTGGAGAATCTGCAAAAAACCTATACACGGGATGACAATGTATTGCTGGTATTAACACCGGCCAAGGGGGATGTGTTTTCGCCGGAAATACTCACGATTGCGCAACAGCTGACCAAGGATCTCTGGCAAACACCCTATTCAACGCGCGTCGATTCGCTGGTTAATTTTCAGTATAGCCATGCGAACGGTGACGAAGTGACCGTGGAAGATTTGGTCGGGGATATCACGCAACTGACGCCCGAAGATCTGACGCGGATTAAATTGTACGCCCTGCAAGAGCCTTTGCTGGTTAATCGCTTGGTATCTCCCAACGCCAAAGTTATGGGCTTCAATGTGGTGATCCTGCGGCCAGGTATTAATCAGGATTCCGAAACGGTTGAAGTGACCCAGTATGTAAGGAAATTGGCTGATACGCTGCGGGCTGAGTATCCTGATCTGGATGTGCGGATTACCGGTTCCATTCTCATGGATACCGCATTCGCGGAATCCTCCGAATTGGATATGCGCACCCTGACGCCTGCCATGCTGACGATTATCGCGGTTGCTTTGTGGTTCTTCCTGAGATCATTCTGGGGCATGGTCACTGTGCTTCTCATGATGACGCTTGCTGTCATTGCCACAGTCGGCATGACAGGGTGGCTGGGCATTGCATTTTCCCCTTCGAGTATTCCCGCGCCGACCATTTTGTTGACGTTAGTGGTAGCTAATTCCGTCCATTTATTGACGAGTTTTTACAAATCGGTGAATGATGGTGTGAATCCTCACGAGGCGATTGGAAATAGTATTGCCAAGAACTTTAAAGCCATTGTGTTTTGTAATTTTACGACGGTCATCGGTTTTCTCACCATGAATTCCAGTGAGTCGCCACCGTTTCGTGATTTGGGAAATATTACGGCCATGGGGGTGGTGATTACTTTCTTCTTATCGATTGTATTGCAACCGGCTTTGATGGCAATTTTTCCCGCCGATGGGCGTCCGCGATGGGGAAGTAACGAAGGATGGAAGAAATTCGCACATTTTGTTATCAACTATCGCCATTACTGCTTAATCGGCATGACAATCGCCGTTATCGCCCTGGCCACTGGCATCCGCTTAAATACACTGGATGATGAATATGTGAAGTATTTTGATCCTTCCGTCGAATTCCGGCGCGATACCGATTACACATCGGATCATCTCACCGGCATCTACCGGATTGATTATTCATTGGAGAAAAACAATGGAGATAGAATCAGCGATCCGGATTTTTTGCAGCGCGTCGATGCATTCGTGCAGTGGTATCGCCAGCAACCGGAAGTCACGCATGTATTTGCGGTTACTGATATTTTCAAACGCTTGAATCAGAATATGCATAGCGATGATCCAGCTTGGTATCGCCTCCCGGAAACCGCTGAAATGAGCGCGCAATTTCTACTGTTGTATGAGATGTCACTGCCGTACGGTTTAGATCTGAACGATCGCATCAATGTCAACAAATCGGCGACGCGGGTATCGGTAACATTGCACAGCATATCGAGTCAGCAAGTGCTGGACTTGGAGGCGCGCGCGCAAGCATGGCTTAAGGTTAATGCGCCTAATTTTGCAAGACATGAAGGAACCGGCATCACGTTGCTGTTTGCGCACATCGGGCAACGTAATATCGCAAGCATGATCAATGGTTTGTTACTGGCTGCGGTCATCATTGCGCTGACACTGATCGCCGTGTTGCGCTCTGCGACGCTGGGTTTGCTAAGCCTTGTTCCTAACGTGATTCCATCCATCATGGTGTTCGGTGTATGGGGAATGCTGGTGGGGCAGATTGGTATGGCTTCTTCGGTCGTCGTCGCCATGACTCTCGGTATTCTGGTGGACGATACGGTGCATTTTCTGACGCAATATCAGTATGCGCGTAATCAAAAGGGATTACTGCCCGAAGCTGCGGTTGAATACGCGTTCTCACAGATCGGCAATGCATTGTGGGTGACATCCTTTATCTTAATTCTCGGTTTTGCCATATTTGCGCTCTCCAGCTTTAAGATCAATCAGGAAATGGGGATGTTAACAACGCTGATATTTGCCGTGGGATTGCTGGCGGATTTCGTACTGCTCCCGCCTATTCTGTTGTTTATCGAGGGTTTTAAAAAATCAGCCAAAGCAAGTTCGTTAGTCGAGAAAAAAGCAGTTTGAATAATTCATTCACTTATTACACAGGAGTACAGAAATGAAACTTAAAAGCTTAATATGCGGTGTTCTGTTGATGGCGGCTTTTCCCGCTTTGGCGCAAACCGATGAAGAAAAAGGATATGCGATCCAAGCGGAGGCAAACCGGCGCGATAATGGTTATATTGATAGCATGCACGATGCGGTAATGACCTTAAAGAATGCGCAAGGTGAAGTCAGCACGCGCGAGTTTGTGGTGAAGACATTAGAAGTTGCAGACGACGGCGATAAAGAAATGGGTATATTCCATTCTCCCGCTGATGTGAAAGGTACTGCTGTATTAACCTTTTCTCACGGCACCAAACCGGATGACCAGTGGATTTATCTGCCATCGCTGAAACGCGTGAAACGGGTTGCAACCGTCAATAAATCAGGTCCCTTCGTTGGCAGTGAATTCGCGTTTGAGGATATTTCGTCGTGGGAACTGGATAAATACCGGTATCGCTATCTTCGTGATGAAGAAATCGATGGCAACGATTGTTTCGTGGTTGAGAACTACCCGGTTTATGAATATTCGGGCTATACAAAGCAAATCGAATGGTTGGATAAAAAGATGTACCAGCCGCGTAAGATCGAGTTTTATGACAGAAAAGGCGCACTGCTGAAAACACTGACCTTCAGCGACTATAATCAATATTTGGATCGCTATTGGCGCGCAGGTAAATTACAAATGGACAATGTGCAGAACGGTAAAAGTACTGAATTGCTGCGCAAAAATTATCGATTCAAAAATAATTTTAGTGACAGAGATTTCACCGAAAACGCGCTTAAAAACGTGAGATAACAGCATGATTGCAAAAGTTGCGCGATATATTCTATTTTCATTCTGGACCGTAGCGTTAGCAACTTTTGCACATGCCGCCGATTTCTCAGGAAAAGCAGCTGTAGATACCCGATTTTTCACCGAACCGCCAATATTTGCACAGCAAAAAGATGGCGTGGCTTACCCTTCTGTGATGATACAACCGGAATTTCGCCATGATTGGGGATCGGGGAATAACCGCTTAACGGTTATTCCCTTTGCACGCTACGATAGCTTGGATAAACATCGTACGCACTGGGATGTCCGCGAGTTTAGCTGGCTGCATATGCAGAAGAACTGGGATTTACTCGTGGGTGTGGGCAAAGTGTTCTGGGGCACCACTGAATCCAGACAACTCGTCGATATCATTAATCAATCCGACTTGATTGAGAAATTCAGCGGTGAAGAGAAACTCGGTCAACCGATGATGAATCTTAATTTACCGACTGACTACGGTCATTTCAGCCTGTTTTACCTGCCGTATTTCCGTGAGCGGACTTTTCCATCCTCCAATGGCCGTTTTTTGTTTGATCCCCCCGTCCGTAATAGCGAAGGTAAATTGGATGGATTCAGTCATTGGCAACCCAGTTTCGCGGGCAGATGGAGTAAAACTTTTGGCGACTGGGATGTTGGTGTAGCGCATTTCTGGGGCGTGGGCCGTGAGCCAAGATTGGTCCCTTCATTCGGACAAGGGTTTACGCATCCGCCGACCGGGTTGGTCCCAATTTATGACTTGATCCATCAAACCAGTATCGATGTTCAAGGTGTATTGGGTAATTGGATCTGGAAAGCGGAAGCGATTACCCGGTCGGGCCAAGGAGACCGGTTTGCGGCAGCAGTGGTGGGATTTGAATACACGAAATACGGTGTTTTCGGCGGGAGCAAGGATGTCGGGTTTTTGCTGGAGTATCTGTATGACGGACGGAGTTCGTTTGCGCCGCCAACTCCATTTAATAACGATATTTTCTCCGGAATACGTGTTGTTTTTAACGATCCGCAGAATACCGAGTTTCTTTTTACCAACACGGTTGATCTAAACACACAAGCCACCATACTGGGTTTTAATGCCAGCCGCCGGTTGGGTGAGAAGTGGAAGATTGAGCTCGAATCGCGATTTTTTGCCAATATATCCGCAACAAAAAATCCATTTGCGCCTCCCAAGGAGATTTTAACGGGTATGCGTAATGACGACTATATTCAGCTTAGAGTTGTACGGCACTTCTAGGAGCATGAAGTGTCGGGAAAAATTTGCGGTACAGCACCAGTCTATGCGTCGTTGGATGCAATTTTTTCTGGCACATCATTTAGTTTCTCCTTCTGTATTGAAGTAAAAAATACCGATGTGCTTTATGCGGAAGAAAAAGCGTTGATGATGAAACAAGGCTTCAGCCAGCTAACGGATTTCTGTAAAGGCCGTTATTGCGCGCATCAGGCGTTGGAGAAAATAGGCTATTTAGCTTTTCCAATATTGCGCGATGAATATGGCGCACCCATTTGGCCCGAAGGAATAACCGGTAGTATCAGTCATAGTGGTGATGCCGCTGCCGCCGTTGTTGCTCGCAAAACAAATATCCAGGGCATCGGCCTGGATCTGCAAAAACGTGAAATATTTCCTTCCGCGGTTTTATCGGTTCTTTTCCACGATGATGAGGTGGCCTCATTTTTAAGTATTCCTTCAGACTTAGCAGATTTATATGCTTATGCGATTTTCTCGGCAAAAGAGAGTGCTATCAAATGCTTTTATGCCACACGTCAATATCTCGCGCATTTGAACGAGATTGTGATTGCAATGGATTGGATAAACGGGACGTTCAGCGCATTCATTCCGGCAACTCAGAATCCTAAGTCATTCACTTCTGATCTCGAACTGATGGGACGGGTGGGTTTTGACGAGCGTTATGTTTTTTCTGCGGCGTGGCTAATATAACAGGGTATTTTTAGAGAGCCTTGTTACGGATGAGGCAGTCAACCGGAGTTCATTGACAATTAGAATCCCTATCACACTTATTTAAAGTTTCCCGGCTGTAGCGTCGATTCAACTAATCAAATCATTGAGAATTCAGGAATATTTTTAATGTGAATGTGATTTTTATCACTGAAGATTATCCCCCAAGACACTATTCTGCTGAAGTGCCTAGCAGGCCGATGAAGAGGCTTTTGACGGCCTGCTCGAATCGATCCCATTTCCAATGGAATCGATTGCTGCACAATATCGTTTTTACATTTCTTATAGGAGTTTCAAGATGAAGAATCTTTCTTGGGTTACCTTGGCAATGATTTTAAGTTACACGCATTTTGCACTCGCTTCTCAAGATTCAAATACAAAAAATGAGGGAGATAAAATCGACTTTACCATAGATGCCAGTGGTTATTTTATGCCTAGCCCTATCGTTATCGAAGAGGGTGGACTTGCGACTCACATGAGCATGCGAGGCAAAAGTAAGCAGGTGGGTGAGACATTGATTGATGTGCTCGCGGAAGTCAAAGTGAAGCTGAATAATGGCGTACCGGTCAATTGTATTACGCCTGATGGCGATCAAGGTATATCGCTTGATCTTGTAAAGTCAAGCGCTGTTATTCAATTGGTAAAAAGTGGCGATCAACTTTTTACTAAATCCTCATCAATAAATGTGTGTATAAGCTTTAAATGCTTCAATCAAGATGGCAGCCCAAAAGAAGGATGTACATTCCAAGCTAATGCCACGAATGAAATTATAGGCGGCACTGGAGCATTTGCTTGCGCTACAGGACACACGACCGATATACATACCCGTACAATTCTGGAAACGAATCCAAAAGGAGAGCCGTTCGGTAGTATCTCAAAATACACCGCCGTGGGTACGCTACAAAATCCTAAGAATTGTAATAATTGATTGACTTCAGAGACCTTGCACAACGAGTAGTAACCACGGCTTGATCTGATGGTCGCTCGATTTGACTATGTGTCAGTCAGATCAAGCCTGAACTATGCAAATAATGTAGTTCCTTACGAAATACTTCTGCTCATTTCAATCAACCTCTCTGTAAAAAACCTGAAATTTCTTACAGAAAAGCAATGCAATTGAATCAGCGTGTGACAGAAATAACAGCCATTTTTTATTTGCGATCATAAACTGAAATTCCGAAGAAGTCAGAGTGGTTATGCCGCTTCAGACTTCAGTTTCTGATAATTTCATTTTTACGAGGAAGCTATCATGGCTATGAAGAGCAAAGATTATTGCCTCTGAATTTATTGTTATTTATCGTTTTAGTAAGTTTTGTGCAGATTGTTTTAGCACGAGACAATACTCAAGTAAGGGGTAATTTCTCCAGTCAACAAGTTCAATCTCCGAAAGATCCCTCGGAGACGATTCCTCCCAGACCCCGAACCGAAGCGGCTATTCAGGCTAATAATTTTTTCTGGTTTGCTTTCAACAATGGACGGTATGACCTGATTGATCAAGTTCTGGAAGCATTGGTTGGAGCTTATCTCAATGATCCAGGTGATGCGCTTACGGCTGGATTTATCGGCACAACGCATCTTTGGCGTTTGTCGGAACAATCCAGGCTCGCAGAGATTCCGGCTACCATCACGGACAGTATCGTTTTGGGCCGAAAATATTTGAAAAGAAGTGTTGATTTATACCCCAATGCGATTCTTTTAGGGCAACTCGGCGCATTGACCTTGGCGGAGGGACAAATTGATGCCAATGACGCGTTAAGTAAAGATGGGTTGAGCAAATTAATGCGTTCGGTAAAAGATTGGCCGGAATTTAATTTATTTACTCCCGGTTATTTGTTTAGGGAAGCGCTGAACAATAAGCGATTTTCAGATTTTCCGGTAATCCTGCCAGTTTTTTGAACACGAATTCCCGGCAATTCATTTTTCAGTGGTGTTT
>Ga0209792_1001433_pt1 | contig 11593 bp, 11 predicted proteins | sample EBPBio142005_DNA_FD_185860 | JGI IMG/M metagenome (GOLD analysis project Ga0209792, IMG submission 185860) | Wastewater treatment Type I Accumulibacter community from EBPR Bioreactor in Madison, WI, USA - Reactor 1_6/14/2005_ DNA (SPAdes)... | ecosystem: Engineered > Bioreactor > EBPR >...
GAGGAGAGCATCAGCGGAGCTCCTCCCTGTCGTCGCGCGCTCTTCTCTCGTCGTCCTGAGCGCAGCGAAGGACCTCATGGCGGTTGCCCCACCGATGGCTGGCGGCGATGAGATCCTTCGCTGCGCTCAGGATGACAAAGAGGACAGCACGCCTCATACCGCGATCTCGACATAGTGGTTGCGCAGCAGGTCGGCGACGAAGCCACCGTATTCGCGGCCGGCGTCGGCGAGGCTCGGCGCGTAGAGCACGGTCTGCAGCCCCGACGCGCTCCAGCGTGCGGTCAGCAGCGCCGTCATCTGCGCCACCCGCCAGGCCGGCGCCTCGCGCACCGCCGCGCGCTCGGGCACGAAGTCGGGGATCAGCAGACAGGTCGCCGCGATCGGCGCGCCGTCGGCCACCGCCTCCAGCGCATCGAGCAGCGGCACCACGCGCGCCCGCACGAAGTTGCGCGACAGGCACCCCGCCAGCGCGCCGATGCGCTGCAACGGATCGAGCGCCGGCGCCTCGCCGGTCAGCAGCAGGCCGCAGCGTCCGCCGGCCGCTCCCCGGGCACGATGCCGATGGAACCCCGCCAGCCACGCCCGCTCCGCCGCGGTCAGCGCCGGCGGCAGCTTCTGCCACAGCAGATGCACCGGGATCCCGGCATCGCGCGCGATCTCCTCGCGCTGTGCAATCAGTTGCGCATGCCGCTCCGGATCGAGCACGCCCAGCGGCCGGAACCAGGGCTCGAAGCAGGGCTCGTCGCTCATGCCGCGCCCCCGCCCCCGTCGAGCGCCGGCCTCTCGCGACAGGTCATGATCGGCGGGCGAAGATGCCCCCAAAAAACCCTCGCCTCGATGGACGTCGCGAGAGAGCCGAACTGCGGCACATCCACCCTCCTTGGTGTCTGTTGCGTCGAACCTTCCTCGACTAGCTACCGCTTGGGGCCACCGCAAGTTTTCTCCGCGTTCCGGCCCCCGTTCCCCCGCCTGCCGCGCGCGCGCCAAGCCAGTCGTCGCGCGCGCGGCACCCCCACACCAAACAAACGGACGGACCTGAGGGCGGCGGCCCGACGCCCGGCCCGGATCGACCGCGCGTCAGACGGCGCCGAGGACGTGGACGCCCAGCGCGATCTGGCAGGCGAAGCCGACCAGGAACGCCCCCGTGCGGAACGGGATCGGCAGCCCGGCAATCGTCACGACGGCGTGGGCAAGACGCGCGCCGAAATACACGGCGCAGACCTGCACCATCGCCGGGCTGGCGCCGACGGCATGGACGGCCAGGACCAGCGGCGCGAAGAGCGCGATGTTCTCCACGGCGTTGACATGGGCCTGGACGGCGCGCCTGGCCCAGGGCGCGCGCGGCGGCGGATCCGGCGGCGGAAAGAACGCCCATGTCGGCGGGCCCAGCTCCCGAAAGCGATTGGTGACATAGGGGATCCACAGGACCGCGGTCAGCAGGACCGTGGCGGCGAGCCAGAGGAGTTCCGGAGCGGACGACACGAGCGTGTTCCCGATGCTTCGGCTATTCGTCGAAGGGCGCGTTCTGCACGAGACAGGCAAAACTGGGACAGCGGCAGCCCGCCACATGCTCGTTCGCGGTCTGGCTCATCCAGGTCAGGGTCGCGCTCTGCGGCGCCTGTTCGAGCGTTTCGACCAGGGTAGCGAAGAAGGCCGTCTTGAAGTCGTGCCGCGGCAGGGCGTCGATCGTCTCGGCGACCAGCGACGGCGAGAGGGCGTCGAGTCCCAGGCCGAGCACGTCGACGCCCGCGCCGATATGCACGAGTGCAATCTCGGGCCGCTTGCGGCTGGCGATGCCGACCGAGGTGTGCAGCGCGATGGCGTCCCACACGATCTCGCGGCGCTCCTGCTCGACGCCCTCGTCCTTCAGGAAGGCGTCGGCCGCGTCCGCGCCGACGACCTCGAAGCGCTCGCCGCCTCGATAGGGGGCGGTCAGGCCCAGATCGTGCAGCGCGGCGCCGAGGAAGAACAGTTCCCGGTCGTAGCGCAGCCCCTGCGTCTCGCCGACCAGCGCGCCGTAGACGAACGTGCGAAGGACATGGGTCAGGACGACCGGGGACGAGACCCGAACCACCAGGTCGATCGCCTTGCCCGCAAGGGCACTGTCGGGCAGGCGGATCCCTGCGATTTCCGTCGGTAAAGAGAAATTGGATGTCACGTCCCGCTCCCTGAAGGCGCCCCGCCCCTCCCGGCTCGTCACGGCGGGGCATGTTTTGTACGATGTTGCACTAAACCGCGGGGAGCAAGCGTTTTATGCGAGTTGGCACAAAACAGGGTGGAAAAGGCGGACGGCCGCGCAAGTTCGACGAGGACGAGGTTCTGCTGCGCCTGCAACGCCGGCTGTGGAGCGCCGGCCTGTCGGGCGTCACGCTCGACGGCCTGGCCCGTGCGGCCGGGATCAACCGGCCGAGCCTGGCGGCGAGTTTCGGCGACAAGGACGCGATCTACGCGCGGGCGATAGCGCACTATGCGGCGATGATGGCCGATCGCATCGGCCACGCACTCGACGCCGACGACCTTCGGCGCGCGCTGGGCGATGCGTTCGACGCGGCGATCGAGGTCTATACGGCGGACGGTCCCGACGGATGCTTCGTCTTCAGCACGGCCCCGGCGGAAGCGGCGACCGATCCGGCCTGTCGCGCCAGGCTCGCCCGCATCATCGACGCGATCGACGCCCAGTTTCTCGCCCGCCTTGCACGGGAGGAGGCGGGATCCGGTCGCGACGATCTGCCGGCGCTGGCCGGCATGCTGGGGGCGACGCTGCAGAGTATCGGGCTTCGCGCCCGCGCGGGCTGGCGGCCCGACAGGCTGCGCGCCTTCGCCGCCCCTGTGACGGACCTTGTGGCCGGCGCCCTGGGCGGCGCGTCGGGTCGCGCGTCGGGTGGCGCGGCGACGCGCCCCCGCGCCAAGCGCAACAAACCGACGCGCGACGCGCCGCTCACGCCGCCGCCCCGTCGAGCGCCAGCATCTCGCAGTAGGTCATGATCGGCGGGCGGAGGTGCGCGCTGCTTCTCTTGTCATCCTGAGCACAGCGAAGGATCTCATGGCGGTTGCAAGCGGCGATTAGGTCCTTCGCTACGCTCAGGACGACAGAAGGCCGAAGCACCGCGCCCGAGGCACATCTCCCGGCTTCGCTCAGGACAGGCCCTACGAGACGCCGCACGCCGTGCGGCTCCTCGGGGTGAGGTGGCTTGTCCATCATCATGCGCACCGCCTCGATGTGTTTCACGAGAAACCCGAGATGCGGCAGGTCGGGCGACTTGAACGCGCCGTGGTGTTTCTCGGCGGCGCGCACGACCCGCGGCCAGTGCGCCAGGGCGTAACGCACCGCCCGCTCCGCCTCGCCGGCGCGCAGGGTGCGCACGAGGTGGCGGAACTGGCCGCGCATCTTGTGGGTGATCGGCGCCGACGGCCGCGCGTCCCGCCACAGCGCTTCCAGCGCCGCAACCTTCGCCGCGGCCCGTGCTGGAGCTGGCGTTGAGGCTGGTGTTGGCGCTGGCGTTGGAGCGGGTGCCGCGGCGGCCGGCGGGCCGCACGCAATCTTGGTTTCTTCCATAGGTTTGATTCTGAAGGTTTGAAGGGCGGGCCCCGCAGGGCTCGCCCGGGTGGGCCCCGGAGGGCCCGCCCGGGTGGGCCCCTGCGCGCGCCCCGCTCCGCCCCCTGCTCCGCCCGCCGCGACGCGCAGCAGCGCCTCGGTCGGCCGCACGAACAGCGAGACCTTGCCGGCGAATCCGTGCTGCTCGCGCACGATGAAGCCGCGCGCTTCCATCGTCGCCAGCACGCGCCGCAACTGCTTCAGCGAGCAGTCCAGCTCGACCTGCCATTGCGCGCGCGTGAGCGTCACCCACCTGTCGCCGCCGTGGCGGACCTTCGTGTAGCGATGCCAGCGCAGCAGGCGATGCAGGAAATGGCCGGAGAGCAGGTCGCCCGCCGCGGCGATGCAACGGTGGAGCGGCACGCAACGATCGCTCATCGGTCGGTCTTCCCGTGCTGGCGCCGCACATAGTCGCGCAGCAGCTGGTTCACGTGCAGCAGCAGCGCCGGCACCGCGCCGTTGTTGAGAAGGTTGGCATCGACCTCGAAGGCGGCCTGCTCGGGATCGGGCGCCGTGGCAAGGCCGGAATCGTCGCCGTCGCGCCCGTCGGTGCGCCCGTCGGTGCGCCCGTCGGTCCGCACGATCCGCCAGACCAGCCCGCCCAGCGCGCGCACCATGTCGACCTCCTCGAAGCGGCTGCAATCCTCGGCGACGACGGGCCCGGCCTGCAGCATCGGCTCGACCATGCCGCGCCAGCACTGCACCCAGAGGTCGGGCCCGATCATGTCGCGGCCCCAGCCCTGGGCCAGCGACTGCAGCGCATGGCGCGGCGTGCGCCCCGCCAGTTCGCGCACCGGCCGCGTCTTGAGATCGCCTTCGAGGCAGCGCTTCACATAGTCGGGCGGCCGCCCTTGTGCGGCGATCAGCGCCCCCAGCATGGTCTTCAGCGGCTCGCCGAAGCGCAGCCGCCGGAAGCCGTGGCGCAGCACCAGATGGTCCGCCACGGTCGATTTGCCGGATCCAGGCGATCCGGTCAGAGCCAGCACCAGCACGCCACCCTCCTTGGTGATTGCGTTGCGTCGCGTTCTGCGATGTCGTGCCTTCCTCGACTAGCCACGCCTGCGGGCGGCGGCAAGTTTTTCGCCGGGAGTTCCAATGATCGACGCGGCCTACGTGCGGCGCATGGCACGCTATAATCGCTGGCAGAACGAAAGCCTCTACGGCGCGGCGAGCCGTCTCTCCGAGGCGGAACGGCGGCGCGACCGCGGCGCCTTCTTCGGCTCGATCCACGCGACGCTGGCGCATCTCGTCTGGGCCGACCGGCTGTGGCTCGCCCGCTTCGAGCAGACGCCCATGACGGCGACAACCATGGCAGAAGGGCTGGCGGCCTTCCCGACCTGGCCGTCACTGCAGGACGCGCGCGTCGCCTGCGATGCCGAGATCGTGCGCTGGGCCGACGCGCTGACGCCGGACGGGCTGGCGGGCGACCTCGCCTATTATTCGATGAGCGCCCATCGCGAGATCAGCGGCCTGCGCTGGGTCTTCGTCGCGCATTTCTTCAACCACCAGACCCATCATCGCGGCCAGGCGCACTGCCTCCTCACCCAGTGCGGCCTGAAACTGCAGGACACCGACCTGCAATTGATGCCGGAGTAGCGGCGCCGTGATGCCGATGTGAATCGCCTTCGTCCGTACAATCGATTGCACGAAGGCGGCATCGGGGTCCCTGCTTACATGCCCCCCGACGCCGATGGTGGTGATAAGGCTGTCTTAGGGTTGCCAATCCCTATTTTATAATTGACAATAATTTCAATTATCCTTTACAAATACCCACTATCCTTGACAATAAACGGCAGGAAGTGGGTCAATGCCGCGTAAGAGTAGGCAAAATCCGGCGATCCGGGACTTTATCCTTCACAATGTCGCCAACCACCCGGCCGACATCGTGGCGCTGACCAGCGAGAAGTTCGGCATCAGCCGCTCTGCCCTGGCCGGGTACATGGCGAAGCTCGTGGCCGAAGGCCTGCTCGAAGCGTCCGGCAATACCCGCGCGCGCCGCTACGAGTCGAAGCCGATTTCGTCGGGAAGCTACAAGATCGACCTCAGCCCCGGCCTGCCGGAGCACCACGTTTTCCGGTTCAGGCTTCTGCCCCTGATGAAGGACGTTCCCAAGAACGTCGTCGACATCTGCCAGTACGGCTTCACGGAGATGCTGAACAACGCGATCGACCATTCGCAGAGCCCGGACGCGGTCATCTCCTACGAACAGACTCCTGTCGCCATCAAGATGTGGGTCATCGACCATGGCGTCGGCATCTTCGCCAAGATTCAGAAAGACTTCGGGCTGGCCGATCCGCGAAGCGCCCTGCTCGAACTGTCGAAGGGCAAACTCACGTCGGACAGAGCCAACCATGCCGGCGAGGGAATCTTCTTCACGTCGCGCATGTTCGACGACTTTCAGATCCATTCCGGCCATTTGATCTACAATCGCGAGCATCTAGAGGACGACGACTGGCTCATCGAAACGAAAGACGTGGCCAACGACGTCAAGGGCACCGTTATAAAAATGACAATCTCCCCTGCCGCCAAACGAACGACGGCAGAGGTGTTCGAGAAGGTCCAGGGCGAGGATATCTCGTTCCGCAAGACCCATGTCCCGGTGAGCCTCGGCCGCTATCCCGGCGAGCAACTGGTGTCGCGCTCGCAGGCCAAGCGCATCCTGGCGCGCTTCGACCAGTTCTCCGAGGTGATGCTCGACTTCGACGGCGTGCCGCAGATCGGCCAGGCCTTCGCCGACGAGATATTCCGCGTCTTTGCCGGAAGCCATCCGGGCACGCGCGTCGTGCCGATACGTGCGAATGAAGCGGTGCGGAAGATGATCGACTACGTGAAGAACGCGCCGCCCCCTGCGACGCCGCCCGCCAAGCCCTAATTCCCCAGATGCCCGAACCGGCTGCCGGGCGTCAGCCACGTCACGAAGGAGTTGCCGTCGACCGCCCAGCCTGCCGCGCCGCCCGCGCCCGGGCCGCCGCCGCCGTTGCTGGCCGTGCTGCCGGCGCTGCCCGGCTGGCCCCAGTCGCCGCCGTTGCCGCCGTCGCCGCCGGTGTGCCAGGTGATCGGGCTGCCCTCCTCGCCGCCGCCCGACACGGAAACGCCTGCGCCGCCCGCACCGGCGGCGGCGAAGGAGCCGTAGTTGCCGGCGTTGCCCGGCATGTAGCCGGCATTGTTGACGCCGCCGCCGGCGCTGCCGCCGCCGCGTCCGCCACCGCCGCCCGAGCCGCCGATGAAGAGATTGAGGTCCCAGTCGACATAGTCGCCGCCGATACCGCCGCCGCCGCCGCCGCCGGCGATCGTGCCGTTGTTCGTGACGTTCAGCGTGTTGCGCACGTACATCGCAAGTCCGCCCGCTTCGCCGTTGATGCCGGCCACGCCGTTGCCGCCCTGGCCGCCGCGCCCGCCGACGGTCCTTCCGGCGTTCACAACGAGGTTGATCGCCGAGCCCGCCGGCAGGCCGCTGCAGGTCAGGGCCGCGACGCCGGTGTACGCCGAGGCGACGTCGGCATTGAGGGTGACGTTGCCCACCACCGGATCGACGCCGTTCCAGCCCAGGTAGGTCGCCAGCGTCGACATGCTCAGGTTCGTAACGGCGGTGTTGTAGGTGAAGTCGAAGCGGAACGACTTGAAGTAGACCTTCTTCCAGACGCCGCCGTCGTTGGTCCAGATGCCCTTGACCGGCTTCCACACGCCGGCGTCCTTGACGTGGATCGCCGTCGCCCTCTTCCAGGCCCCGGCGTCCTTCGCGAATGTCGACTCGTTCGCCATGGCCCTACACCTGGTACCAGATATCGCCGTTGTTGCCGCCGGACGGGGCGGCGGTCGAGACGATGCGCTGGCCCTTGCCGTTGAGGCCGGGCGCGATCTTGGCGTCCGTGACCTGGCCGTCGGCGATCTTGATGGTCGTCACGGCATCGTTGGCCAGCTTCGCGGTGGTGACGTTGCCGTCCCAGATTTCACCCGCGCCCACCGCGTTCAGCACCGCAAGCCCGCCCAGCCCGAGATTGACGCGGGCCGCCCCGACATTGCTCGCGCCCGTGCCGCCCACGGCGATGCCCAGCGCCGCAATGCCCGTGATGCTGCCGCCGGTGATCGACACGCTGTTGCCGTTCTGCGTCGCCATCGAGCCCAGCCCGAGACTGCCGCGTGCTCCTGCAGCATCCGTGGCCCCTGTGCCGCCCCAGGCCAGCGGCACGACATTGGCCGTCGCCACCACGCCCAGCCCGAGATTGCTGCGTGCGCCCGCCGCGGTGGTTGCCCCCGTGCCGCCGCCGGCGACCGATATGCCCTGCGTGTAGTAGACGCCGTCCCAGAATTTCTCGAACAGCACGCTGGTTGGATTGAACCGGATCGCCCCGTTGGGGAGGTTGGTCGGCTGGCTGTAGCTCAGCATGGTGAGCGACGCGTGGTCGCGATCTTTGATCATCTGCATCACGTCGGTGTAGAGCGATGCGTTCTGCGGATTGTTCCAGTCGGCCATCTCGGTGTCCTCGTGTTGTCTCTGTCGTCCTGAGCGAAGCGAAGGACCTCAAGGCGGTAGCGACCTTGCCGTTCTCGACGCCATGAGATCCTTCGCTGCGCTCAGGATGACAAAGAAAGGCTGTCAGTATCCCCGTGCGGTCCAGCTCACCTGGCCCGAAATGCGGTTGCCGGCGGCGTCGAACAGCAGGATCTTGAAGCTCGTCGGATAGGCGACTTGGACGGCAACGCCCCGCCCAGCATGGTGAGCGACGCGGCGTCGCGGTCTTTGATCATCTGCATCACGTCGGTGTAGAGCGATGCGTTCTGCGGATTGTTCCAATCGGCCATCTCGGTGTCCTCGTGTTGTCTCTGTCGTCCTGAGCGAAGCGAAGGACCTCAAGGCGGTAGCGACCTTGCCGTTCTTGACGCCATGAGATCCTTCGCTGCGCTCAGGATGACAAAGAAAGGCTGTCAGTATCCCCGTGCGGTCCAGCTCACCTGGCCCGAAAGGCGGTTGCCGGCGGCGTCGAACAACAGAATCTTGAAGCTTGTCGGATAGGGCACGCCGGCGAAGTCGTAGATCGCGTAGCGCGCCGCGGTGCCCACGGGCGTCGTCTGGATCGAACTCACCGAGGTGAACGGCGTGGTGAAGAGGACGGTCGTGCCGCCGCTGTCGCCGGCGCCGACCGAGACCATCCCGGCATCCGTCTTGGTCTTGGAGGCAAGCTTCACCGACATCCCGCCGATCGCGCACACCGCGCCGGTGCTGGCAAAGCCCAGGGTCACGCGCAGATGGCGGAAATTCGCCACGTATTGCTGCGAGCCGGTGCCGACCATGGTCCAGGTCAGCCCGTCGAGGCTGCTTTCGAGCGTCGTGGTCATGGCCACCGCGCCGGAGACGTCGGCCTTGCTGACATTGATCGTCACCAGCGTGGCCTCGACCGTCGAGCCGTAGTCGAAGGTCTCGGCGTAGGAGGCGGTGCCCGGGCCGGGATCGAGCCAGTCGAGGTAGCCGGCGTCGATCTGGTCCTGCGGCTGGTCCCAGCCGCGGTTGGTGAAGTGCGTCAGCCAGGTCTCGCCGGTATGGGTCGGACCGTAGAGCACGCCGCCCTGCAGGGTCATGTTGACCTTGGCGCCGGCGAAGACCGACGGCCATTCGACGCGCAGCAGATAATCCGGCGGCTGGTTGACCACCGCCGTCACCGACGTCGGCACGCCTTCGTTGCCGCCGCTGTCGACCGCCGCCACCCAGTAGGTGTAGGTGCCGGCCGCGCTCTCGAACACGCTGGTGAAGGTGCCGGACTTGTCGCCGATCAGTGTGCCGGTCGACCACGCACCGCCCTTCTTCACCACGTAGCGGTCGATGGGCAGCGCCGAGGTCGCGCTGCCCCACTTCAGCAGCACGTTGTTGTCGATCACCTGCGCGGCGAGGCCGGAGACGGCGGTCGGCGCGGCGACGTTGAGCGTGGCCGAGCCCGCGCCGCCGTAATTGCCCGCCTTGTCGATGGCTGCGACCCAGAAGGTGCGGCCGCCGCCCCAGCGCACCGGCGAAGTGAAGGTGGTGCCCTTGACGCGCGAGACGAACGCGCCGCTCGCCCAGTCGCCGCCCTGGCGGATTTCGTACTCCTCGACCTGGAAGGAGGAGGCGCCGCCGGTCCAGGCGATCTTGTAGAGGTCGGACTCCAGCGCGACCGAGACCGAGGGCGTCGGCGGCGCGGCGACCACGACGTCGAGGCTTGCCGGCACGAGACTGTAGATGCCCTGCGGCCGCGTGACGGCGGCGACCCAGTAGGTGTGCGTGCCCGCGCCGACGCCCTTCTCGGTATGGCGCAGCTCGCGCGGCGCGCCGACCTTGGTGGCGCCGGCCCAGCTCGCGCCGCGGCGCACCTCGTAGTGATCGACGTTGAGGTCTTCCACCGCGTCCCATTTGATGGCGACGCCGTCGGGATCGTAGACGGTCTGCAGGCCGGTGACGTTGCTGGGCGGGATCGCGGTGGTGAGCGTGATGTCGGGCGCTATCATCCACGCGCTGGTCTTGCCGTTCAGCGCCTTGGCGCGCACGCGGAAATCGTAGACGCCTTCCTGGCTGTCCTGATACTCGATGCTGGTCATCGAGGTCGTGCCGATGGTCTGGTAGTCGAGGTCCTGCGGCCCCTTGACCTGCACCTCGTAGGCATAGACGCGGCCGTCGTCCGACTTCTCCCACGACAGGATCGCCGCCGCGCGCACCGCCGAGCCCACCTGATAGAGCCGCATCATCGACGACGGCCCGGTCGGCGGCACGATCGGCCCGGTCGGCGTCACATTGTAGGGCGGCGGCGGAACGACGATGCCCTTCTCGACGCGATCGAACTTGGCCGGGTCGTGGAACACGCCCATCGCCTCGAAGGTCGCCGGCCCCACTTCGATGTTGGAGACCAGCAGGAACTGCCGCGCCTCCAGCGACGTCGAGGTGATGGCCCACACCGCGCCGGCCAGCGGCACCTCGTGCAGCGGCGTCGTCCAGGTGAAGGTCGCCGTCTCGCCCGCCGCGTTGGCGAGCGTGCGCTTCTGCAAGGTGCCGTCGGGCATGGTGATGTGCAGCGTGTAGCTGAACGCCGCCAGCACCGCGTAGGGCTGGTCGACGGTCACGCTGTCCGGCGTCGCCGAGACGATGCGGCCGCCGAAGATCTGTTGCGCGTAGTTCTCGTCGGCGATGGAAACGATGTCGCCGGGGAACTTGTCGGCCAGTTCGAGGCCGGAGCGGAAATGCACCGTCTCGGTCGCGGTGCGCTCGGTGTCGAGCACCCACTTGCCGGTGCGGATCGCCTGGCCGCGGCTGGTGCAGCCATAGGCCACGATGTCGATCTGGCGCACGCCGTAGAGCGCCACGCCCTCGGGATCGTCGACCCACTCGACGGCGGGGCGATAGGCGTCGGCCGGATCGTTCCACACGACCTTGGCCGTGGTGTGCCGCGCCTTGAGCGAGGTGCCCTCGTACTTGAACTCGCCGCCCAAGACGTTCGCGTTGGTGAACAGCGCGACCGGCGACTTGGGCATGTCGGCGGTCGCGCGCACCGCACCGGAGGACCAGAACGGCATGCCGCGGAAGATCGAGGCCATGGTGTTGACCACGGCATAGGCTTCCTGCCGGCTGTTCAGCAGCATGTTGCAGGTGTAGCGCGGCTCCTTCCCGCCCGCGCCGTCGTCGATGCCGACATAGGTGCCGCTCTCGTCCACGGCATCGCAATATTGCGCGATGGTGTAGAGGTCCCACTTCCACGGGTTCACCGAAGCGGGATCGAGGCCGAGGCCGTAGCGCTCGTTCGTCAGCAGGTCGTAGAAGCACCAGGCCGGATTGTCGGACCAGGCGGTCTTGAAGGTGCCGTTCCAGTCGCCGCTATAGCTGCGCGTCGCCGGATCGTAGTTCGTCGGCACCTTGATCAGCAGGCCCTTGACGTCGTAGGAGCGCGCCGGCGCGGACCCCGAGAACTGCGCGGTGTCGATCTGCATGCCGCAATAGGCGACGTTGGGATGGGCGAGCTTGCCGTCGACCACTTCGGT
>Ga0209792_1001434_pt1 | contig 11582 bp, 8 predicted proteins | sample EBPBio142005_DNA_FD_185860 | JGI IMG/M metagenome (GOLD analysis project Ga0209792, IMG submission 185860) | Wastewater treatment Type I Accumulibacter community from EBPR Bioreactor in Madison, WI, USA - Reactor 1_6/14/2005_ DNA (SPAdes)... | ecosystem: Engineered > Bioreactor > EBPR >...
GCCGAAGATTCGCAGACCGGGCGCTACCTGCTGCACGCCATGCGCCACCCGCTCAAGCCGCGGCGCGCGGTCTTGCTCCCTCCCCCTCTGGGGGAGGGCAGGGGTGGGGGCCAACCCGGCAGCACCACTGAATATGAATCAAAAAAGGCTCAAGCGCTTGCTCAGAAAGCGCGGGCAGCTATTAAAACAAAAGCAAATACCGGCCCCCACCCCTACCCCCCGTTCGAGCCGGGGGCAGGCTCTCCCCCAGAGGGGGAGGGAGTAAGAGCCTGGCTGACCGTGCTCGGCGCCCACCTGCACAACCTGCGACAGGTAGACCTGCGCCTGCCGCTGCAGCGCCTGGTCGCCGTCACGGGCGTATCCGGTTCGGGCAAGTCCACGCTGGCGCGCGACGTGCTGCTGGCCAACGTGGCGGCCTGGGTGGGCCAGCGCGCGACCAAGGCCGGGCGCGAGGCCATGGATGCCGGCGGCGCGCCCGTACTGGTGGGCTGCGCCGGCCTGCAGGGTTTTGAGACCATAGACCGCGTGCTCGAAGTCGATCAAACCCCCATAGGCAAGACGCCGCGCAGCTGCCCCGCCACCTACATCGGCTTCTGGGACACCATCCGCAAGCTGTTCGCCGAGACGCTGGAGGCCAAGGCGCGCGGCTACGCGCCCGGGCGTTTCAGCTTCAACACCGGCGAGGGCCGCTGCCCCGGCTGCGAGGGCCAGGGCCTGCGCACCATCGCCATGAGCTTCCTGCCCGACGTGAAGGTGCCCTGCGAGGTCTGCCGCGGCGCGCGCTTCAACCCCGAGACCCTTGCCGTCACTTGGCGCGGCAAGAGTATTGGCGACGTGCTGCAGATGGAGGTGGACGAGGCCGTCGAATTTTTCGCCAGCATGCCCAGCATCGCCCACCCGCTGCAGCTCTTGAAGGACGTGGGCCTGGGCTACCTCACGCTGGGCCAGCCCAGCCCGACGCTATCGGGCGGCGAGGCGCAGCGCATCAAGCTGGTGACCGAACTGACCAAGGTGCGCGACGAGGTCGGCCGGCGCGGCCAGAAGGCGCCGCACACGCTCTACGTGCTCGACGAGCCCACCGTGGGCCTGCACATGGCCGACGTGCACAAACTCATCAAGGTGCTGCACCGCCTGGTGGACGGCGGCCACAGCGTGGTCGTCATCGAGCACGACCTGGACGTGATCGCCGAGGCCGACTGGATCATCGACCTGGGGCCCGAGGGCGGCAAGGACGGCGGCGCCATCGTGGGCGCCGCCACGCCCGAGGATCTGGTGCGGCTGGGCACCCATACCGGGCGGGCGCTGGCGCCGGTGCTCGCGCGCGCATAGGCGCGTGCGAAGCCGGCGCTATGCCGGGCACTGGCAGCTTGGAGATGGGCGCGTTCAGGCGCTTTGGCGGAGTGCCTGCAGGCGCTCTGTCGGCAGCTGATAGGCACGCTCATCGAACAGGTCTATGCCACATGCCAGTCCGTCGAGCCAGTCGAAGAAGTCGTTGATGGCGCGTTTGCCCATGATGGGCGCTCCATGCTGGGGCGCGATCAGGGCAATGTCCAGCCCGCGCGCCATGCGCGTCCATAGCCGCAGGATCTTGTTGGAGACCATGTAGCGACGGTGAAACCCCTCCATGCGGGGAATATGGGACGCAAGATCGGTGACCGGCACGCGCGCCTCCGGGCCGGAGGTCATGGAGACCCCCAAATCCCCAGAAAACAGGATGCGGCTGAGTGGATCGTAGAAGTGGAAGTTGCCCTCGGAATGCATGAAATGCGCGGGCAGCAGCACCAGTTCACTCTGCCCCAGCGGCAGATGACCGCCTGCGTCGGGCACGGCGAGGATGCGATTCTCGGTCTTGCCCACCTTGGTGAAGTGCGGCACGAAACGCTCCCACACGCGCGATATGACCAGCGTGGCGCGGGTGCTGGTGAGCCAGCGGTCAAGCGAGGCGATGATGTCCGGATCCGCATGCGATGCCAGCAGATACGACAGCTGGTGCGGTGGGAAATGCCGCGTCATGCCCATGAACAGTTCGTTGAAGGCCAGGGTGCCGCCCGGGTCGAGGATGGCGCCCGTGCCGTTGTCCACGATCAGGAACTGGTTGGCCTGGACGGCCAGGCCATCTTCTTCGATGAGATCCGTGAACATCAGACAGGCATGGCGCTTGTCACGGTACAGCTCTAGCGGTGTGAGGGGCATGCGAAAGCGGGTGCAAACAAAAATGGCGCAATAGTAATTGCGCCATTATGGTAATTTCTTAATGTTTATCAAGTAAGCATATGTATCTTGATGGCTATTGCAGCACGCATCATGGCAGCAGCTTCTCGCTGCGGTAGATGTCGCTCACGCTCTCGCGTGCGCGAATCACATCGGCGTTGGCGCCGTCGACCAGCACCTCGGCCGGGCGTGGTCGCGTGTTGTAGGTGCTGCCCATGGAACTGCAGTAGGCGCCCGTGGAGAGCACTGCCAGCAGGTCACCCGTGGCCACGGCCAGACTGCGGTCGCGCCCGAGCCAGTCGCCACTCTCGCAGATCGGGCCGACCACGTCGTACACCTGCTGCGCCGCCTCGCCCGCGGCATTGAGCGGCACGATGCCGTGATGGGCCTGGTACATCGCGGGCCGCGGCAGGTCATTCATGGCGGCGTCGACGATGCAGAAGTTCTTCTGTTCCCCGGGCTTCAGGTACAGCACCTCGGTCAGGCACACGCCCGCATTGCCCACCAGCGAGCGCCCCGGTTCGATCATGAACTGGCGGTCGCCATAGCCGCGCGCATCAAGCTTGGCCAGCAGCTTGGCCCACAGCGCATCGGCGGCGGGCGGTGTGTCGCCGTTGTAGTCAATGCCCAGGCCGCCGCCGAAGTCGATGTGGTGGATGGCGATGCCTGCGGCCTCGATGGCCTGCACCAGATCCAGCAGGCGATCCATGGCGTCGAGGTAGGGTGTTTCTTCGGTGATCTGCGAGCCGATGTGGCAGTCAATACCCACCACCCGTAGGCCGGGCAGCTGGGCGGCGCGCTGGTAGGTGGTCAGTGTGCGCTCATGGGCGATGCCGAACTTGTTGCCCTTGAGGCCTGTGGAGATATAGGGGTGGGTCTTGGCGTCCACGTTGGGATTGACGCGGATGCTCACGGGCGCGCGTCTGCCCATGGCCTGGGCCACTTCGCTCAACACCTCCAGCTCGGCTTCGCTCTCGACGTTGAAGCAACCGATGCCGGCGGCCAGTGCCTGGCGCATCTCCGCCCGGCTCTTGCCAACACCCGAGAAGATGACCTTGGCCGGGTCGCCACCGGCAGCGATCACGCGCTCGAGCTCACCGCCCGAGACGATGTCAAAACCACATCCGTGGCGCGCAAACAGCTGCAGCACGGCCAGCGAGGAATTGGCCTTCATGGCATAGCAGATCTGCACCTTGCGCCCGGCAAAGCCGCGCTGGTAGGCCGCCAGCGCCTGCAGCATGGAGGCCTGCGAATAGACATACAGCGGCGTGCCATGTTCGCGCGCCAGATCCGACAGGCACCGGTCTTCGAGGTACAGGGCGTGGTCGCGGTAATGCAGCTGGGGATGGCCGGGCAGGGGGTGGGAGGTCATGGATGGGACGATGGTGCGGTGGATGGTTGGGCAGGCACCGGCGTGCGCGAGGCAGCCGGGTTGAGCGTCTCGGGCAAAGTGGCGCGCTGGGCCGCCGCGGGTTCGGTCGGCAGGTACAGCGGGCCGCGTTGCCCACAGCCCAGGGTCGCCGCGGTGAGCGCAAGGGCAATCGTCCTGACTAGAATTTGGCGAGCTCTCAACATACGTAAATTGTAATGACCGACCAGGAATTCATGGATCGCGCCGAGCAACTGCTGCTGGCCGTGGAACAGGGTTGTGACCGCATCAATGACGATACCGACGCGGATCTGGACAGCCAGCGCTCCGGCGGCATGGTTACCATCAGCTTCGCCAACCGCAGCCAGATCATCATCAATCTGCAAAGGCCGCTGCACGAGGTCTGGCTGGCCGCACAGTCCGGCGGCTATCACTATCGTTTTGATGGCATGTGCTGGATGGATACCAAGGGCGATGGCGAGTTTTTCGCCGCCCTGAGCCGCGACGCCAGCCGGCAGTCGGGCCAGGCGCTGCGGTTCACGGCCTGATGGCCCCGCGGCCGGCCGGGCCGTATCAATCTCTCAGTTGCGGAATAGATCGAGGATGCGGCTGCGCTCCTCGGGCGCTGGCGCGGCCGCGGGTGCCGTGGCGGCGGGCGCGTCCATGCCCAGACTGGCCACGCCGGCGCTGCGTGCGTACTCGTCATAGAACCACTCGCCGCTTACATTCACCACGCCGGATGGCACGGTGGGCTCGGCCACGGGCACGCCCTTGAGCGCCTTGTCCATGAAGCTGATCCAGATCGGCAATGACAATCCGCCACCCGTCTCGCGGCTGCCCAGGTTGCGCGGCTGGTCGTAGCCAATCCAGGTCACGGCGGCCAGCGTGGGCTGAAAGCCGGCAAACCAGGCGTCGACCGAATCGTTGGTGGTGCCGGTCTTGCCATACAGATCCGGGCGCTTGAGCGTGGCCTGCGCGCGCGCGGCCGTACCGCTGCGCGTTACTTCCTGCAGCAGGCTGTCCATGATGAAGGCGTTGCGCGCATCGATGGCGCGAGGGTTGCTGGCCGTCGCCGGCGGCTCGACCTGCGACAGGATGCGGCCCTTGTGGTCGGTCACGCGTGTCACCAGGTAGGGGTTCACGCGGTAGCCGCCGTTGGCAAACACCGCGTAGCCGGTTGCCATCTGCATGGGCGTGACCGAGCCTGCACCCAGCGCCATGGTCAGGTAGGCGGGGTGCTTGTCGGCGTCAAAGCCGAAACGGCCCACCCATTCCTGCGCCGTCTTGGGGCCCACGGCCTGCAGCACGCGGATGGAGATCATGTTCTTGGACTTGGCCAGGCCCGTGCGCAGCGTCATGGGGCCGTCGTACTTGCCGTCGTAGTTCTTGGGCTCCCAGGGCTGGGCGCCGGTCGCGCCGGCGCTGAAGAATATCGGCGCATCGTTGACGACCGTGGCCGGCGTGAAACCCTTTTCGAGGGCGGCCGAATAGATGAAGGGCTTGAAGGCCGAACCCGGCTGGCGCCAGGCCTGGGTGACATGGTTGAACTTGTTCTTGTCGAAGTCGAAGCCACCCACCAGCGCGCGTATGGCGCCCGAGCGCGGATCAATTGCCACGAAGGCCCCCTCGACCTCGGGCAGTTGGGTGATCTCCCAGGTTTTCTTGGGCGTTTGCACCACGCGGATGACGGCACCACGGCGCAGCTTGATGTTGGGCGGGGCCTTGTCGCTCAGGCCGGACTGGGCCGGTTTCAGGCCCTCACCCGTGATCTCGATCGGCTCGCCGTCAGCGCGCGCGGCCAGGATGCGCTTTGGCGTGGCCTCCAGCACCACGGCGGCCAACACGTCGCCGTTGTCGGGGTGGTTGGCGAGCGCGTCGTCGATGGCGTCCTCGGCCTCTGCCGCATTGGTGGGTAGGCTCACGAAACGTTCGGGCCCGCGGTAATGCTGGCGCCGTTCGTAGTCCATGATGCCCTTGCGCAGCGCGGCGTAGGCGGCCTCCTGCTCGCCGGCATTCAGGGTGGTGTACACGTTCAGGCCGCGGGTGTAGGCCTCGGCGCCGTACTGGGCAAAGATGAGCTGGCGCGCCATCTCTGCCACATATTCGGCATGCACGCGCGTGCTGTTGGTCGAGGATCGCAGCTTCAGATCTTCCTGCTTGGCGGCGGCGGCCTCCTCGGCGGTGATGAAACCGTTGTCCAGCATGCGCTCGATGATGTAGAGCTGGCGCATGCGCGCGCGCTTGGGGTTGCTGATGGGGTTGTAGGCCGAGGGCGCCTTGGGCAGGCCGGCCAGCATGGCGGCCTCGGCGATGGAGATGGATTTGAGCGGTTTGCCGAAATATGTTTCAGCTGCAGCGGCAAAACCATAGGCGCGATTGCCCAGATAGATCTGGTTCATATAGATCTCAAGGATCTGGTTCTTGCTCAGCAGATGCTCCAGCTTGAACGTCAGCAGGATTTCATAGATTTTTCGTGTCAGGGTTTTCTCGGATGAGAGATAGACATTGCGCGCCACCTGCATGGTGATGGTGGATGCGCCCTGGCTCTTGGCGCGCCCCAGGTTGGCCAGGGCTGCGCGCAGCACGCCCTTGTAGTCCACGCCGCCATGCTCGAAGAAGCGCGCATCCTCGATCGCCAGCACGGCGTTGGTCATCACGGGCGGAATGTCGGCAATGGGCGTCAGGTTGCGGCGCTCTTCGCCAAATTCACCCAGCAAGGCGCCTTCGGTGGAGTACACGCGCAGCGGTAGCTTCGGGCGGTAGTCGGCCAGTTCTGAAACATCGGGCAGATTGGGGTAGGCCATGGCCAGACCCACGCCTACGACAAGCACCGCCGCCAATGCCCCGGCCACGCCTAGACCCGCAAGTCCGAGTACCCCACGCAGCAACCAGTGCAGCCAGCGTGGCGAATGGGCGGCGGGCTTGGGGGCGGGGGCTTTTTCTCGTGAATGCGGCATAAGGCTCAATCGGCAAGCAACCTCGCATTATAAAAATCCGGGGTCTGTCCATCCTCAACGGGATGTGTCAGTTCGTGTGGGTCGATAGATCCTTGGGTGAAGCCGAAATTCCCCATCACTAACACAAAAATCGTCAGCTTTTGGCAACGCAAGAACTGTATCCACGACGTAAATCACTTTGCTGGTGTAGGAGCATGCTGATAGCATTCATGTGAAGTGTTAAGTTTTGTTGCGTCATATCGCGCAGTTGCAGGGGGAGCCGTGGTTTCAATGGGGTCGTTATTCAGTCGCCAGCCGGCTCCATTGCTTGGGGTGGACATCAGCTCGTCCAGTGTCAAGCTGGTGGAGCTCGGGCGCGACAAAGCGGGGGCTCTGGTTCTCGAATGCTGTGCCATCGAGCAACTTGAGCGTGGCTGGATCACCGATGGCAACATCGAAAAGTTCGACGAGGTCGCCGAGGCCTTGCGTCGCGTGGTGCGAAAGAGCGGCACCAAGACGCGCAATGTGGCTCTGGCCCTGCCGCCGTCCGCGGTCATCACCAAGCGCATCAGCCTGCCCGGCGGCATGAGTGAGCAGGAGCTGGAGGTGCAGGTGGAGTCTGAAGCCAACCAGTACATCCCGTTCTCGCTCGACGAGGTGAGCCTGGATTTCTGCGTCGTCGGCCCGAGCAAGAATGCATCGGGCGATGTGGACGTCCTGATTGCCGCTTCACGCAAGGAAAAGGTGCAGGATCGCCAGGGTCTGGCCGAGGCCGCAGGCCTCAAGCCCGTGATCGTGGACATCGAATCGCATGCGGCGCGCCTGGCCGCCGGCCGCCTTATCGAGGCCCTGCCCAACCGCGGCGTGGATTCCGTCGTCGCCTTGTTCGAGGTGGGCGCGCTCACCACCAGCATGCAGGTCATTCGCAATGACGATGTGCTGTATGAGCGCGACCAGGCCTTCGGCGGCGCGCAGCTGACGCAACTCATCGTGCGCCAATACGGCTTCTCGCAAGAGGAAGCGGAGGGCAAGAAGCGCAGCAACGACTTGCCCGAGGACTACCAGTCCGTCGTGCTGCAGCCATTCGTGGACAGCCTGGCGCAGGAAATCAGCCGCGCGCTGCAGTTCTTCTTCACCAGCACGCCGTACCACCGCGTGGATCACATCATGCTTGCCGGCGGCTCGGCGCCGCTGCAGGGCCTGACCCAGGCCGTGACCGAGGGCACCGGCTTTGCCTGCAGCATCATCAACCCGTTTGAGGGTATGGACGTGGGAGGCGCGGTGCGCCTGAGAAAAATGGCGCGCGAGGCGCCGTCATACCTCACATCCTGCGGACTGGCGATGCGGAGGTTTTTGCAGTGATTCTGATCAACCTGCTCCCGCATCGGGAGGCTGCCCGCAAACGCCGGCGCGAGATGTTCCAGGCCACCATGGTGGCGGCGGCGCTGGTGGGTCTGGCCATCGCCGGCCTTGTCTACTGGTGGTTCCAGATGATGATCACCAACCAGCAGGACAAGAACAACTATCTGCGCGGTGAAACCCAGGCGCTGGAGCGCCAGATCAAGGAAATCGCGACCATCGAAGAAGAAATCGCAGCCTTGCAGGCGCGCCAAAAGGCCGTGGAAGATCTGCAGTCCGATCGCAATCTGCCGGTCCACCTGCTCAATGAGCTGGTTCAGCAATTGCCCGATGGTGTCTACGTGACCAGCCTCAAGCAGGCCGATCAGGTCGTGACCATGCAGGGCATGGCGCAGTCCAATGAGCGGGTTTCGGAGATGCTGCGAAACCTGTCCAACAACACGCCCTGGCTTGCCAAGCCTGAACTGGTGGAAATCATCGCCACCAACCTGGCCCTGTCACCCAAGGATCAGCGCCGGGTGGCTTCGTTCAATCTGCGCTTCCGCCTGGTGCGCAGTTCTGAAGCGCAGAAGTCAACAGGCCCGACCGGCGATGTGGTGGCGGGGAAATAGACATGGCCAAGAAGAAAACGCCGAAGTTTGATTTCGCCAAGCTGCAAGCGAATTTGCAGCGCCAGTTCCAGAACCTCGACCCCAAGGACCCGTCACTTTGGCCGGCGCTGCCGCGCACCCTGCTGTGCGTGATGATTGCGGTCGGCGTGGCTGCCTTGCTGTGGTTCGCCAAGCTCTCGGAGTTTGAGGAGGAACTGACCACCGAGCGCAATACCGAGCAGACCCTGCGCGCCGACTATCAGAAAAAGCTCGTGAAGGCGGTGAACCTGGAAGCTCTGAAGAAGCAGCGCGAGCAGGTCCAGCAGTATGTGATCCAGCTGGAAAAACAATTGCCCAGCAAGGCTGAGATGTCGGCATTGCTGTCCGACATCAACCAGGCCGGCCTGGGGCGTAGCCTGCAGTTTGAGTTGTTCCGCCCGGGTCAGGTGGTGGTCAAGGACTACTACGCAGAGCTCCCGATCGCGATCCGCGTGGTGGGCAAATACCACGACGTGGGCGCCTTCGCATCCGACGTGGCCAATCTCTCGCGCATCGTGACCCTGAACAACATCTCCCTGGCGCCGCCCACCAAGGACGCCCAGAACACCCTGACCATGGAGGCCACGGCCAGAACCTTCCGCTACCTCGACCAGGAGGAGATACAGGCCCAGAAGGCTGCAGCGAAGGGGGCACAGAAATGATGCGTTTTTGCTGGAAGCCCCTCACCTTGTTGATGGGCATGCTGGCCCTGTCGGGTTGCGGCAGCAGTGACCAGGACGAACTACGCCAGTGGATGGCCGACCTGCGTGCAACCACCAAGCCCAACGTCACGCCGCTGACGGAGCCCAAGCAATTCCTGCCGCAGGACTACACCGGGGATGACAAGACCGACCCCTTCAACCCCGCGAAGCTCACGCAGGCTTTGCGCCGCGAGTCGTCGGAGTCGGTTGCCAATGCCACCTTGATTGCGCCCGAAATGGCCAGGCGCAAGGAGCCGCTGGAAGCCTATCCGCTGGACACCGTGAAGATGGTCGGCAGCCTGAACAAGACAGGCACGCCCACAGCCCTGGTCAGTGTGGACAAACTGCTCTATCAGGTGCGCCCGGGCAACTACCTGGGCCAGAACTACGGAAAGATCATCGGAATTTCGGAGACGAACATCCGTTTGCGCGAAATCGTCCAGGACTCCACGGGTGATTGGGTGGAGCGCATGACAACACTGGACCTGCAAGAGGGAAATGAGGTGAGGAAATGATTCGACAGCAATCTCGTCTGCGCCGACATCTTGGGGTGGCCGGCGCGGCCATTGTGGTGGCACTGAGCGCCACGGTATCGCATGCACGGGGTTCCATTGAATCTGTTGCAGGCTTCATACAGGGCGGCGCCGAGGTGCTGCGCATCGAGTTCTCGGAGCCGCAAACCGAGCTGCCCACGGGATTTGCCATTCAGACCCCGGCGCGCATTGCGCTGGACTTTCCCGGCACCACGAATGCCTCGGGCCGCTCGCTGGTGGAGATCAACCAAGGCAACGTCAAGTCGGCCAACATCGTTGAGGCCGGCGAGCGCTCGCGCATCGTCCTGAACCTCAAGCAGCCCACGTCCTACCGCGCCGAACTGCATGGCAAGACGGTGCTGGTGCTGCTTGAAACCGTCACCGGCGGTGCGCGCGTTCCCAGCGGGTCTTCGGCGGTGTTCGCCGAAAGCCACAACGCAGACGTCCTGCCGCTCAAAGACCTGGACTTCCGCCGTGGCACCGATGGCGCCGGCCGTATCGTCATCGGCCTGGCCAACAACCAGGTGGGTGTCGATCTCAAGCAGCAGGGCAAGGGCCTGGTGGTGGACTTTCTGCGCTCGTCGCTGCCCGAAGGGCTGCGCCGCCGGCTTGACGTGTCCGACTTCGGCACCCCCGTACAGACCATCACGGCCGCCCAGCAGGGTGAGCGCGTGCGCCTGAGCATAGACCCCGTGGGCGACTGGGAGCACAGCGCCTACCAGAGCGACAACCAGTTCGTCGTCGAAGTGCGACCCAAGAAGGTCGATCTGTCCAAGCTGACCCAGGGCCCGAACTACACCGGCGAGAAGCTGTCGCTCAACTTCCAGAACATCGAGGTGCGCTCGCTGCTGCAGGTGATTGCCGACTTCACCAACTTCAACATCGTCACCTCCGACACCGTCACGGGTGCGCTGACCCTCCGCCTGAAGGACGTGCCCTGGGATCAGGCCCTGCAGATCATCATGGATGCCAAGGGCCTGGGCATGCGCAAATCCGGCACCGTGCTCTGGATCGCGCCCAAGGACGAGATCGACGAGCGCACACGCAAGGACTACGAAGCCGCCGAGGCCATCGCCAAGCTGGAGCCCCTGCGCACGCAGGCCTACCAGCTCAACTACGCCAAGGCCGCCGACATGGTGGTGCAGTTGACCACCAACACCTCGGCAGGCGGCGGTGGTGGCGGCAGCAGCCAGAACACGCGCTTCCTGTCGCAACGCGGCAACGCCATCGCCGAGCCGCGCACCAATCAGCTGTTCGTGACCGACACGCCCGCCAAGCTGGAGGAAGTGCGCCAGCTGCTGCTGACGCTGGACGTGCCGGTGCGCCAGGTCATGATCGAGGCGCGCATCGTCGAGGCGCGCGACACCTTTGGCCGATCCCTGGGCGTGCGCCTGGGCGGCGGCGACCTGCGGGCGCAACGCGGTGGCGATGGCGGCTACGGCCTGGGCGGCGGCAACCGGGCCGCCTGGGGCACCAGCTATGGCAACGCCACCAACTCCTCAGGCTTTGGCGGCCCGGTGGACGTGGGCGGCAACTTCGTCAACCTGCCGGCATCGCTGTCCAGCGGCCAGGCCGTGGGCTCGTTTGCCCTGTCCATCTTCAACTCGGCCGCCAACCGCTTCCTGACACTGGAGCTGTCCGCCATGGAGGCCGACGGCCAGGGCAAGGTCGTCTCCAGCCCGCGCCTGATCACGGCCGACCAGACCAAGGCCTTGATCGAGCAGGGTACCGAGTACCCGTATTCGGTCACCGCCCCCAACGGCGCCACCACCATCGCCTTCAAGAAGGCTGTGCTCAAGCTCGAAGTCGTCCCGCAGATCACGCCCGAGGGCAACATCATCCTC